>Ga0209949_1000167_pt1 | contig 37260 bp, 27 predicted proteins | sample SalPonC_black_MG_FD_185711 | JGI IMG/M metagenome (GOLD analysis project Ga0209949, IMG submission 185711) | Salt pond soil microbial communities from South San Francisco under conditions of wetland restoration - Salt Pond MetaG... | ecosystem: Environmental > Aquatic > Marine > Intertidal zone... | reverse complement strand
TTCAAGTGTGCCGGTTTTGGCATCTACAGGATCATCGTCCTCGCAGGCGACAAAAAACAAACTGGATAATAGCGCTAAAAATAATATTCGATATTTCATAGTGGTAGTTTTATACAATTATAACCGAAGATAGCAGAAAAAAGTGCCTGCTGGCTTCATTTTTTTTTACACTAAAGCTTTCAGCATTTCCTCCATACCCGTTGCCGAGCGCACGCGAGCTAAGAGATCAGAAATAGCAATGCGTTCCTGGTCAAGCGTATCCCGATCCCGCAGGGTGACGGTATTGTCCTCCAAAGATTCGAAATCGACGGTCACACAATAGGGCGTGCCAATCGCATCCTGCCGACGATAGCGTCGACCAATCGCGTCTTTTTCATCGTACTGAGCCGGCAGAAAAGGTCGAAGTTGATTAAATATATCTTGGGCCATATCGGTAAGCTCTTCCTTATTTTTCAGTAGGGGCAGCACGGCCACCTTGACCGGTGCTAAAGCCGGCGGCAATTTCAACACCACCCGCTGCGAGCTTTCTCCGTCCGCATCCGGCACATCTTCTTCGACGAGGCATTTCGTCATCAGCGCCAAAAACAGGCGGTCTAGCCCCACTGATGTTTCTACTACATACGGTACATAGGAGCGATCCTTTTCGTGATCATAGACCTGGAGTTTCTTACCCGAATACTCCTGATGGCGAGCCAAATCAAAATCAGTCCGACTGTGTATGCCCTCCAGTTCTTTTGTCCCAAACGGAAATTTGAATTCCAAATCCAGCGCGGCATTGGCATAATGAGCCAATTGTTCGTGCTCGTGAACCCGAAGCACGGACTCATCAAAACCCAGTTGTTTATACCACAGCATGCGCTGCTCTTTCCAATAGTCATACCACTTCATCTCCTCACCGGGTTCCACAAAAAATTGCATTTCCATTTGCTCAAATTCCCGCATTCGGAAAATAAACTGGCGGGCCACGATTTCATTGCGAAACGCTTTTCCGATTTGCGCAATTCCAAAAGGAATTTTCTGTCGCGCTGTCTTCATCACATTCAGAAAATTAACAAAAATACCCTGAGCCGTCTCCGGCCGCAAGTACAGTTGTCCATCTGCGCCCGCTATGCTCCCCAGCTGCGTACTGAACATCAAATTAAACTGCCTCACTTCCGTCCAATTTCTCGATCCACTGACCGGACACGGAATATCTAAGTCTATAATGAGTTGCCTCACACCCTCTAGATCATTCGCATTGAGCAGTCGGCCCAGTTCCTTTTCAATGTCCTTAATTTGCTGACTGTACTTTAATACACGCGGATGCTCGGCTCGAAACTTCTTTTCAACAAAATCATCACCAAAGCGCTTTTTTGCTTTGCGCACATCCCTTTCAATCTTCCCTTCCAGCTTCTCGATATGTCCCTCCACTAACTGATCAGCTCGATATCGTTTTTTTGAGTCTTTGTTGTCGATCATAGGATCATTAAATGCCTCGACATGCCCAGAGGCCTCCCAGGTTTTGGGATGCATGAAAATGGCCGCATCCAGTCCCACGATATGGTCATTGAGTTGGGTCATCGCCCGCCACCAATACGCTTTCAGATTACGCTTCAATTCCGCCCCATAGGGTCCATAATCGTAGGTTGCACTCAGTCCTTCATAAATTTCTGAACTGGGAAACACAAAACCGTATTCTTTACAATGAGAAATCAGTCGCTTAAATTGATCGTCCATACCGCTTTTATTTGAGCCCCAAAGGTATAATTTTAGAGCGACTTTCCTGTTTTTTTGTGGGCTTTGGGGGGTCCGCCCATCCACAATTGGCTGGGCGGCGCTATGCTTCAGGCTCCACCTTCGTTCGGTGCTCCCCACCAACGAGTTGGGGGGTCGCACTCCCGGCGGCCTGCGCTTCAGTTGGGCGAATAGCCATTCGCCCTTACAGGCCTGCGCGCATGCCGTGCCCTTTCGCAGCGCTACCCCAGTGGCGCTATTCGCTATTCGCAGGTCGTGATTCGCAGCTCGCAGTTCGCTGTGGAATTACTCAAAAAAAGATATTCTACACCTACCTCACAAGAGTCAGGGATCCGCTTAGGTTTCGGATCTGGGTGCCTTCGGCCACCGTATGCTCAATCTGTGCTCGATAAATATACACCCCAGGTTGTTCCTGTCTCCCATCCCAAATGCGATCCAACTGACGGCTTTCTCTGATAAGACGTCCCTGCCGATCAAAAATTTGAACCTGGGCTGACTGGACATCGCAGGCGGTGGAGATTTCAAAGTAATCATTGATACCGTCGCCATTGGGACTAAATACATTGGGAATGTAGATATCACAATCTTCACATTCAATGACGCGCATGGTGCCGGACTCTACCTCTGCGGCACACACTGAGTCGGCAAGACGGTACGGAAGTTCCAGTGGCGTGGTCCATACAGCGGGGATATCATATCCCCCCACATCTAAAATGAACCGATCGCTTGTTGGAAGCTGCAGCTCACTGCCTACGCATTGCACACCCAATGGCAGATTTTCAAAACACTCAGCATAATCAAGTACCTCAATTTCTAATATATCAATGGGCTCGCTGCAGTGTGGGTGATAGACTGGGAATGCATAACCATTAGGACAGGCCTTTATCAAAGAATCCACTACTTGAAATGAGGTTGCTACATAATCCCGGGGGTTAAAATAGTCTTGACCCGGACATAACTCTACAGGAGCTATTTCCGGCAGGCAGCTGGAACACGGACTGACTTCTATTTCAAACGATTTTTCCAGATTGCATGCTCCGATCATAACATCTATTTCGTACAGCCCCGGGCCCGGTGGCGACCAGCCCCTATTGAGTGTGTCGCCCTCGTAAATAGCTACAAATCCCATATCGTAGGGGTCTTCAAAGTAAAAACTATCCAATAGGCAGTGCGCTTGATCTTCAAATGTAAACGCATCCAAATCATACAAACCAAAATCGTCAACAAAAAGACGCTCCGTTTGAAAATCAGTAAAAATGGTGTCCCCATTATTTTTGACCAAGAAATCTCGACAACCTTCTAAATCCGACTCTGATTGTTCATTAAAACGCCCCAGTGTCATAAATCGTTCCCCACCCTCTGCTGTAAAGCATCCGGCCATAAGTGTCCACTGGTTCCTGTTGAGTGGATAATTTTCACTCCATTCAATTTGTGGCTGTACAGAAAATATTTCTGCTCGAGTTGAACTAAAAGCGATTAAACCGCTAGAGTCTGTTGAGAAGAATGCACCTAAACCTGGACTTGCGCATTCATAACGAGTCCGATCATCGAATGAAGTATTACGCTTCCATCTAGCTCCGCGCTGATAGAATAAAAATAAATATCTGTTTCCCATTTCTAGGGGCTTTACCAGAGAATTATTTAAAAAAAATCGACGATTTAATGTATCTTGACTTGCAGGAAGGTTAGGACTATGGTCAGGAATTAAGGAGCGTAGTGTTGTAATAAAAAAGTATCCACTTCCTGTTCTAGGTTGAATCATTTCAAACTCCACAGTATCTCCAAAGGTGGTTATAATTCCATTCCTAATTTGTTCACTGCAAGTGTTTACATAACCAGAACTTCCTGCGTTGCCAATTCTATTAAGCCCATACCACCAATCAGAAAGATGATATCCAGTAAAAATAGGCCATGGATAATTTTCCGGACATTCCTCTACTTCATCCAAACTTGGGTTACTAATAAGATTGCTCTCTAGAGGCTGTCCGGAGGCAGATAAGCGAAATAAGGTACACACTGCCAAAAGCAGTGTGTACCTGATTATTGAATTATTTATGAATAGTTGATTCACTGCACAACCACTTTTATAGCCTCATGAAGCCCATCTACTTGTATATCTAGAAGGTATACGCCCGCATCCAAATTTAATGTATTCATTGAGTGTGATTTAGATTGACTCGGTAAGATCTTTTTTGTTATTAAAATGCCTTTCATATCATATACTTGAATAGTACCTGGCGATATTGTTGATTTATCAAAAACCAGAGTAACATCTTCTCCTTGCTGGAAATAAGTTGGGTAGACCTTGACAGAAGTTGGTGCTTCTTTTACGATGCGGCAGAAACCACATGCTCCTGTTTGGAAACGGCCGCCGGTTGTAAAGACAGCGCCACATACGCTTTCTACTACCAATTCAACATAATAGCAAGTATTTTGATCCAGTTGACCCGCAGTAATATCAGTCGAGAATTGAACATCTGCAAAACTGTTTGTCGGAGTGAATTGGTTCGTAATATCTATTGGGTTTGTTAAACCAGAACCAGGCGTAACCAATCCGTTTTGAGGGTCAAATGGAGCAGAGCAAGACTCGTATTCGTATAAATATACTTCAACGCTCTCAATGCAATCCAGCTGATTATTATCAACTTCTACTGATATTCCTCCACTTGCATTTCCTAATAAGGGCCCTTGTCCGTTGCCATTTGGGTCAGTATCGATATTTAATAAAAAACCGTCATTGGGGTCCCCATTTTGATAGGGTGATCCATTCTGTGCATCAACGCTAGGTCTGGTCTCAAATACAAACTGTATCGGAGAGTTCACTGTATTGAAAGTATATTCAATCCAAGCTTCATGCCATACTGGCAATCTGGATGGTTGATTGCATTTGACACCCAAACTTACGTCTAAGTTTAACGATTGCCCACATTCAAAAGAACCTGAATTATTCTCCATAATTTGGGCAAAATCAATGTATAAATGAGAAGTCCCGTTCGGGCAATTTACTAAATAAACCTCATTGTTATTGCTTGCTGCTGCCATTTTCCCTGAATTATCATCGTCTGCAGTGAATGAAAAACTGGTATAATCACTCATTTGCCCCGTGTTTCGATTCACTCGATTGACATCCAAAATAAACTCATGTTCTTGTGTGCCCATTCCAGAGAAAAATTGATTCGGAATATGGATATCCAATCCCTGCTCGCATCCTACCTGTCTGGCAAATAATTCAGAAGGTAAAAAGCCAGTGAGCGCATCGCATGACAACCATTCCCTGATCGTGAAATTTGATGGCAATTTAACCGTATTAAAATACGGATTAACGCCATCCGTACAATCAATTTCAAGAATGGAATAATAATCTGTCCAGGCACCCCCTATTCGATAATAAACGGCATAGGCAGAATTATTACATGGAAGGGAAAAAGAAACTCTACCATTTATATCTGACAGCTGTGTAGGCGGAGTGGTAGGTGCTGGCTTTTGAGGGCCTCCCACCTGAGGATCGTAGGGCTGAACTCTAACACCTACATTTATGGCAGGGTCTCCATTTTCTAAATTTGTGGGACTTGTGCAGTTTTCAGTCAGACGTAAGTTGTAAGTGTTTGTTAGTTGTGCAAATGAATCGCTAGAGCAAAGAAAAATTAAAAAAATTAAGGAAAACAAGATCCGTTTGCCTCCTTTAGAAACGGAGCTATTAAAGGTTGAAAGGTTGAAAGGTTGAAAGGTTGAAAGGTTGAAAGGTTGAAAGGTTGAAAGGTTGAAAGGTTGAAAGGTTGAAAGGTTGAAAGGTTGAAATTTTCATGATATTGATATTTAAATGAAGTAATATTTCAAATTTAAAGAAAAAACAAACACTTGTCAAGTCTTTTTCCAAAAAAACCTGCTAGAATTGGATTAATCCTGCTTAGAGTATTTATAAATTTGGCCTTATTTAAGAATGACATAAAGTCAATGAATTCAACTGTAGCCAATTTTATTGATCCATCTTTAAGGCCAAAATTATAATTGTGTATTTTTTTAAGTATCCTACAGTACCAGCGTCAATGAGCCCGCAAAATTTCGCACTTGAGTGCCCTCCGCCACCGTATGCTCAATCTGTGCTCGATAAATATACACCCCGGGTTGTTCCTGTCTCCCATCCCAAATGCGATCCAACTGACGGCTTTCTCTGATAAGACGTCCCTGCCGATCAAAAATTTGAACCTGGGCTGACTGGACATCGCAGGCGGTGGAGATTTCAAAGTAATCATTGATACCGTCGCCATTGGGACTAAACACATTAGGTACATATATATCGCAATCCTCACACTGAATGATACGCATGGTGCCGGACTCGACTTCTATATCACAAAAGCTATCAAAGAGTTGATAGCGGATTTCAGCAGGCTGTGACCAAACCTCAGGGATGGGAAACCCACCCACATCAAGTGAAAAATGATCCCCTTCCGGAAGCTGAAGTGCTGTTCTTATGCACTGAATATCTAAGGGGAGGAGATCGCTACATTCTGGGTAATCCAACACTTTTATCTCCAAAAAATCTACAGGAGTCGGGCAATGGGGATGATAAACGGGAAATTGGTAGCCTCCTGGACACAAAGCAATGATTGTATCCTGAACTTGAAAAGCAGGATCGACAAAATCAATAGGATTGAAATAACTATCTTCTGGACACAATTCTACTGGAGATATTTCGGGTAAACAATCAGAGCAGGGGCTAACTTCCAATTGGAAGTTTTTATCTGCGTTGCATTGGCCGATTAAAACATCAATTTCGTAGGTTCCAGGTCCGGGAGGCCTCCAACCATTACTTAGTGTATCTCCATCATAAGTAGCCACAAAACCAAGGTTGTACGGATCGCGAAAGAAAAAAGAATCTGTCAGACAGTGTTCTTGATCTTCAAAAGTAAAGGCACCTAGGTCGTAAAGTCCAAAGTCGTCGACAAAAATACGCTCGGTTTGTCGACTCAATCGTATCGTGTCACCAGTAGTTTTTTTGATATAGAAGTTTTGACAATTTTCAAGATTAGCTTCAGATTCTACACTAAATCTACCCAGGGTAAGGAACTGCTCTCCACCATCTGCTGTAAAACAACCAGCCATAAGCGTCCACCGACCAGTGTCTGTTCGATATTGATCCCATAGGATTTGTGGTTGCACGGAAAAAACATCTGCTCTGTATACGGGCCCTCCTCTAATAGAATTAGAGTCTACTGAAAAATATGCGCCAAGATCTGGAGTTGCGCACTCATATTGGATATTAATACTTGTATCAAGTTTTGATATAGGCCTGCGTTGATAAAAGAAAAAAAGATAACTGTGATCTCCTTCAAGTGGTGCTTGTAGCCGATTTTTTAGAAAAATACGGCATAACGCATCCTCATCAGCAGGAAGGGTGGGATCGTGGTCAGGAAAGGGACCGCACCCAAAAATTCTTGTATTTAAATAATAGTACCCACTACCCGACCTTGGAGGAATAATATTAAAATCAGATAGATATCCCGTTCCCAATACCCCATTCAGCATCATTTCTTCGTGGCAGGTATTTATATATGCCGATCTTCTAACAATTGAAAATCCGGGAGCACTTTTATGCCATGTCCACCAATCAAAAAGTTCCAGTCCACGACTAAGACTGATTGGATCATCAGGACAATCTCTTATTTCATCCAAACTAGGGTTACTAATTAGATTATTCGGAAACTGTTGGGCGTTCAGAGTAAAAGAAAATAAAGTACACACTGCTAATTGCAATATGCACTTTATTTTCATACTAAAACCATTCACATGGATCATTGGACTACAATTTGCTTGATCTCATGCAGGCCATCTACAGCAATATCGACTAAATACATTCCTGGAGTCAGATTCAAAGCATTTATTTGATGAGTTTTAGACTCACTGGGTATATCATGTTCTGACTGTAACATGCCTCTGATATCTGTAATACGGATGTACCCCCTAGACAGTGTAGCTGTATCAAATTTTATATTTATGATACTGCCACGGTCAAGTTGTGTTGGAAAAACTTGAATAGAGGAAAGTTTATCCTTTACAGTTCTGCAGTACGTACAAGAACCAGTTCTAAATCTCCCCCCTGAAGTGAAAATTTCACCACAAGAATTTTCGACTTCAATTTCGATATAATAACAAGAGTTTACATCCAATGGTTGTCCTGCAAGACCGGCACTAAACACCACAGTGGCTGTTGTATTTGTTGGTGAAAATTGATTAGTTAGGTCATATGGATTTGCTCCATCACCAACTGGCTGGACAAGACCGCCACTAGGATCAAATGGAGCTGAGCAGGTTTCATATTTATACAAAAAAGCCTTAACACTTTCAATACACCCAATCAAATCAGAATTAACTTCAATGTCGAATGCACCAGTCCCGTTTCCTAAAAGAGGCCCTACAAGCGAGCCATTAGGATCTGTAGCTACATTTAATAGTATACCATCATATGGATCAATATTTTGATATGGCGAGCCATTTTGAGCATCCACATCAGCAGTAGTTTTTAAGTTTAATGGAAATTCGGAATCTAAGTAATTATAGGTGTAATCAATCCAACCTAAATGCCAAATTGGAAGATAATCCGGACTTAAACATTTTACACCTAAACTAACATCGAAATAAATAATATCGCCACAGCCAATTGTTGAGGAAGATCCGCTAAGGGCATTTGACACAACCTGATTAAAATCAATGTATAAATTTGAAGTCCCCGATGCGCAGGTTTCAATGTTTAATTCTGAATTCAAATTTGCAGCATTTAATTTACCCATGCTATTGTTCTCAGCTGTAAAACTAAAGCTCGTCAAATGACTTACCTGACCTGTGAGGCGATTCACCCGGTTAACCTTAAGAATAAACTCATTCTCCTGAGTTCCATATGCTCCAGTAAAAAACTGATTTGGGATATGTATATTCATTTGGTCACAATCTACAGACCGACCGAAAGGTCCAGCAGCAATATATCGGGTACCATTTGAGCCATAATCACAAGAAACCCACTCTCTAATATTAAAGTTCCCAGGTAGTTTAACTCCTTTAATATAAGTTCCTGTGGGGTCAGTACAATCCGTTTCTAAAATCGTGAAATAATCTCTCCACTCACCAGATATGTAATAATATATTGCATACGCGCTAGAGCTGCAAGAAAGTGTTAAAGTCACCTCTCCGTTTATATCTGCATATAAAGTGGGTTTTACAGTGTGATGGGGCTTGGGAGGTAAGCCTAACTGGGGATCGTAATTTAAAACTTTAAGCCCAACATACGCAAAGGGAGTACCACCAAATTCCTCTCCAGACCCTGGGCACTCTTTGGTCAATTTCAATTCATATACATCAGAAAGTTGACTATAGCCATTCATTGTGAAGGACAGGAAAACTAAAAGAGGAAATGCGATGCTATGCAGATATTTCAGTAAGAATTTGTTCAACTTAAAGTGTCGAAGTGTCGAAGTGTCGAAGTGTCGAAGTGTTTAAAAATTTCATGTTTGTTGTTATTTTAATTATCTAATACTACAAGATTAGATAAAAAAACAATACATGTCAAGGATTTTTTCAAAATTTAACATATCAAGACAGAAACCAAATAGATGGCACGTTTTAACGTTCAATTATGGCTATTTATTGGCATTAACTAACGTTTTCATGGAAAGCTAAAAACCTTAAACATCCTGCAAGTCTGGGATCTATCAGCGACGGGTCTCAAACTGGGTGGTGCTTTAGCGCTATGATATTTGATAATTTAGGTACCACAAAGATTCTTCTGATGATTGACAGCAGCCGCGTTTTTATGGCTTTTTATAGCGATTTAGAGGTGGGTTTCGGACCTTACCGCTGCTTTTGGCTAGTTTTTTTAGATGTAAACTACGGGATGAAGGTCAGGGAGAACATTCCCCTCCCCCGCTTCAGTCCTACGGAAGGTCCTGCCGCAAGCAGGTACCAATAACCGTTAGCATAACAGCCCTCTTCAGATATATAATCAAGTATCTCCCTGATTTCTAAAAAATATCCGTAATCTGGTGAGAACAACTACCCATGGGTTCCTTCAAACTCCTGCATCACCTCGACCAGTACCCGCACGCTTTCAATGGGCAAGGCATTGTACATACTGGCGCGGAATCCGCCTACTGAGCGATGCCCCTTCAGGCCGACGCAATTCGCCTTTTTGCAGGCTTGTAAGAAGTGTTCTTCCAGCTCAGCATTATTCAAAATAAAAGTCGCATTCATCTTAGAACGGTCCTCTTTTGCTGCTACACCTCTAAATAGGGGATTTCTGTCGATTTCGCCATACATGAGGTCGGCTTTCTCTTCATTGCGTTGCTGCATCATTTTTACACCGCCATTTTTCTGTACCCATTCCATGACGAGCATCGAGACGTAAATGGGAAATACCGGCGGGGTATTAAAGGCCGAATTCTTTTTGATATGTGTACGGTAATCTAACATTGTAGGAATGTCGCGATCCACTTTTCCTAACATCTCTTCATTGACAATGACGAGCGTAGTTCCTGCCGGCCCCATGTTTTTCTGAGCTCCTGCATAGATGAGACCAAAAGCATCGGGATCGATAGGCCGCGAAAAAATATCGGATGACATATCGCATACAATGGGGATCGCACTTTCTGGAAATTCAGCATATTGAGTGCCGTAAATGGTGTTATTACTCGTGAGATGCAAGTAGGTGCCTGAGGTCGGCTTGGCGTAATCCTTAGGGATATAGGAAAACTTATCTTCTTTTGAGGAGGCGAGGACATTAACCTCGCCATAGAGTTTGGCTTCCTTTATGGCTTTCGTCGACCAAGAGCCGGTATCAACGTAATGTGCTGTATCCGAAGCAGCTAGCAAATTCATGGGCGCCATAAAAAACTGACTGCTGGCCCCACCGGTGAGAAAAAGGGGCTTATGTGTATCCGGCAAATCCAATAGGTCTTTCACCAACTCTACTGAGCGGTCCAGCACCTCTACGAAATCTTTGGATCGATGGGAAACTTCTAACACAGACAATTCCAGATCATTAAAGTTAAGTATGCCGTTAGAGGCTTGTTGAAAAACTTCTTTGGGTAGTATCGAAGGACCGGCGCTAAAATTGTGTTTCATGAAAATATTCGTTTTGGATTTTTACTTGAGGGAAAGATAAGCATATCTGCGCTATTGAAAAAAGAAGGACTGAGCCTTCTATAAAATTTCACGATTATTTCATGAAGCGCGCCCTTTGGGTAATAGCGCTAACGGAAGTGTGTATCAATCGGGAACTTAACTGGAAGGATTTATTTTAACCGGATTCTGTCGTGTATCAAATATATTAACGATTTCTATTCTTCCTTCCTTGTAATTTATCCAATACAAAATCTTGTAGTTCTTATATACTAAGTATCTGAATTCTTCAACTCTATGGCTTAATTCAAGTTCAACTTGACCCACTTTGGGATGATTCCTCATGGATATCGTTTTGTCAACTATCCCATTTACAAGGCTTTGTGCAATTTGCTCGCCTGCTTTTAAAGAATAATAGTAATAGATGTCTTCAAGTTTATCTTCGGCTCGACGCAACCAATAAACATCTAACGCCATTTTTTAATCTTTTCCTTTAATTCAGATGCCTTTGTCATACGACCCTTTTGGGAATCTTCCATTGCCTTGTCAACTTCAGTTTGGTATTCTTCTTTTGTCATCGGCTTTAGGTTTTTCTCAAACCATTTCGCCTTTTCTTTACGCAATAATTTTTCAAGACCGAGGATGATTTCTTCATCCTGAATTCTCAAAAATTCCTGAACAAATAATATTTTTCGTCCCTCTAAATCCATGATTTCTACCATTTAAACCTAAAATACAAATTTTGAATTTATTATTGGGTGTTTTCTTACCTTTTAGTTAATAAATATAAATTCTAATGAAAATCAACGTAAAATGGGGTTGATTAAAAATGTTTCAGATCCCAAAGGAGCATAGAATTGGGATTTTACGAGATGAAAAGTAAAAAAAAGGATAAAGGCCATTTGTTTTATAATAGTATAACTAAACATCAAATGAATCTCTTTTCGTCTAAAAGGAAAATATTTCACTTGAGTCTCCAATAACATTTAATCAATTAAAGCTAAAATCACTGTGACAATACCACATGCGCCACACATTTAGAGCTTTCCACACGCATCTCAATAATTAACTTAATTACGAAGGAAGGCAAACACAATTAGAAAAAAGAATAATAACTCTAAAGTTCCTTTTTCAAATTTATTTAGTGGCGACTAAACTAACCAAAAAATGCACTATCATATCAGTAATCAATACAAAAACGGATCTACCAGATATAAGCTGTAAAAGAAATAATGTAGGTCTAATAAAACTAAAAAAGAAGAAAAAAGAAATATTGCCAGTTGTGCAAAATTGAGATCAGCTAGCCTCTCATATAAGAAATATAATGCTGAAAATACTAAAATGTGATTTAATAAAATATATCTGATTGGTGGATCCATGTTGCTATCACAGTGAGTAGACCAAGACGAAAGCACAGCTGAAAACATAAAGACAAGGGAAATATTCCATAAAATAGGTCGCCATATAAAATGATCGTCTTTTACCAGGTAACTGCAGAAAATAATACTGAAGGAAAAAATTGCTGGCATTGTATAATAAATAAATTTTAAAGCAGAGAACTCAGAAAAGAATTCATTATAAGTTACATAGGGCAATAAGACCCAGCATATTACTGCGCTAATAATTGCTAGTCCCATAGTTTTTATGGTTGAGATAAAAACTTTACCCATACTATTACTAACCTAATTAATCGCTTAGCTCTGTTTTTATTTCTTGGATTGAACGCCCTCTTAGCGAAGATGATCTTTCTATTAGTTTATCTATTATAGTCTTGTACATTATATTATTAGAAATCTCAGAGGAAGATTCTGCGATATCTACAAATTCATTATAGATACTGTCGGCAAAAACATAAGTAGAGTCATTTGATAAAAAAGCAGTGACAAAGTTGTTGATAGATGAAGAACTCTCCGTGATATCCTCTAAAAGTTCTCCACTTAAGCTATTTTCAAAATGCTTAGAGATCCCGTAATAAAAATCAACATAAAACTTTCCAGTTTGAAGCTTTTCTAAGGAATCTCTAAATTTATACAATAGTAATGAATCCATATTGGTATCGAATATTGATAACTGATTTGATAAGTTTTGTTCATCAATAGCTTTCCTGGCAGATCCCAATGGGCAGATTGGTGGAGGGGTATGAGCACAGCCTCCGGCGCCAAAAGGATGGCAATCAGGACCAGTAGCATCATCCATACACATATGAACGCCTATAGCGCATGGCTTAACGATATTCCGAAAACTAAATCCTGGATCTATAATTAGGTTATGATTCACTGATAGTTCAGCTAAAGAGATATCATCAGAGCAATTATCGCACATAAAGGTGCTACCGTTTATTCCCATTACATCTATATCTGAAAGCTCAAGGTGGTTTATTGCGACAAAAAGAACATTGTCCAATGATACACCATCAATATATTTTAGCGGAGTATTCATCATCGATAAATTACTATTACCGTCACCGCTTTCAAACACTCTCATATACAACTTTTCATCTACATCCTCGTATACCACTATCGCACCAGATAATTTATTAGCTGAATTATATGTAGAATCAAAAGTGAGAGATATAGAAACCGCATCTGATATGTCAGGAAAGTCAATAAAAATAGAATCGGCAAATCCCTGACTGACTTCGGCAATAACTATGTTTACTGTATCATAAATAGAAGTAGAACTTCTAAGTATTCCTTCTGTATCGCTTGAATAGTATCTATCTGAAGGCCATTTTTGATCACTTTTAAGAGAGTTATATTTTCTCAAATCTAAATAAATAGAAGAAGAAGAATCAAAGTCTATGTTTAATCCATAGTGATTTGATTCCTTGCAGCTAGAAAAGAAAAATATTAGTATTAGCGTCAACGCACTAAGAGACAAATATTTTTGGGTGATTGGTGATTGGTGATTGGGTGATTGGGTGATTGGGTGATTGGGTGATTGGGTGATACATAATTTCTATTTTTTGTAATTTACTTAAAATATATTTTACATTCAAATATTTTTGAAAACAATTCCACCTAACCAGCAAAAAATTTATATCGTGATGAAAATAAATGCTGAGTAATTCTCTAGAAGTCTCCAATTCACTGCCTCCGGGCTGTAAATTAAGTGCCTGAAGCCAAAATAGGTTTAAGTCAACAGCTTTCACACTTATAAATCAATGTGTCCCGCGCTAAAAAGGATAAATCTTTGGGAAATAGTCTTCACCAAATAATTCAGTACTTAGTAAACCCACTAGTAAGCCCAATACCACTTATCTGTGAATCATAGTTTAATGACTTTATGGGCTTCTTTTTGGTCAATATCTAAAATACAAAAAATTTAGGCCGTGGGTTACATCTGTCAAATCTATTTGGTATTGCCCATTTAGAAATAATTAGGACTTTAGCTGTAAGAATTTATGACCGGAAAGGTTAAACACATAAAATTAAACCCTCGGATCTTCTTTGAAATCTTCTCTATTTAGAAATAACTGTAAAAACTTAATCCTACAAATTGGGGAATATCTGGGGATGGTCCTAAATATCTTTCCTTGCTAAAATGAAAATATATCAAAATCACAGCATCAGTAAATTCTTCCAGCTAAAGCATTATAATAGGAATAAAGGGGACCCGAGTAACCCAATCCAAGCGTAAACCCAAAACCAAATAGTATTAAAACAAAAAAAGCCGGACACTATATCGTATCCAGCTCTTTAAAATATTGGTTTAAAGGATTATTATGCATCTGCTAAGGAGGCATGCAAATACTCCCGATTTAACTTGGCAATATTATCCAAAGAAATTTCTTTGGGACATTCAGCTGAGCAAGCTCCCGTATTACTACACATACCAAACCCTTCCTTATCCATTTGAGCAACCATTTTGTTTGCTCGCTGATCGTGCTCAATGCGGCCTTGAGGTAACTTCGCTAAATGGGCAACCTTAGCTGATGTAAACAACATCGCAGACGCATTTGGGCAGGCAGCTACGCAGGCTCCACATCCAATGCAAGTTGCTGCATCAAATGCCTCTACTGCATCTTGTTGCTCTACGGGAATACTGTTTCCATCGGGTGCTTGACCTGTATTGACGGAAATATACCCACCAGATTCAATAATGCGATCAAAAGATGAGCGATCCACCACTAAGTCTTTTATAATGGGAAAGGCTCGCGCTCTCCATGGTTCTATGGTAATCGTTTCTCCGTCAGAAAAGTGTCGCATATGCAATTGACAGGCTGTGGTAGCTTTCATGGGTCCATGAGGCTTCCCATTAATGACCAAGCTACAAGTTCCGCAAATACCTTCGCGACAATCGTGTTCGAATGCTACAGGTTCACGCTTCTGAGTAATCAGATCTTCGTTCAGTACATCGAGCATTTCCAAAAATGACATATGCTCATTAGCTTCTACCTTATACTTCTCGAATTTCCCTTTTGACCCTGGGCCTTCCTGTCTCCATATTTCTAATGTAAGATTCATCTTGCTATTTATTTATATGAGCGAGTTTTCAGCTCGACGTTTTCAAATTCTAATTCTTCCTTAACGAGTTCGTGCTCTAAATCATCGCTCCAGCGCCAGGCCGCTACATAAGCGTATTCATCATCACGTCTGAGTGCTTCCCCGTCCTCCGTTTGATATTCTTCCCGGAAGTGGCCTCCACAAGACTCATCTCGATCCAGAGCATCTAAAATCATCAGCTCGCCGAGTTCCATGAAATCGGCAACCCGGGTCGCCTTCTCTAATTCCGGATTATAGTCTTTAGCCTTACCGGGTACATACACGTTCTCGTAGTACTCCTTGCGCAGTGCGCGAACCTTTTCGAGTGCTGTCCGAAGTCCTTTTTCATTACGACTCATCCCACAGTAATCCCAAATAAGTAATCCAAGTTCCCGATGGAAACTTTCAACGGACTTAGAGCCATTCACCTGAAGTAAGGTGTCTATGCGCTTTTGCACATCGGCTTCCGCCTCTTTAAATTCTTTGCTATCTGGATCGAAAGCAGAGTTATTAATATCATCTGCCAAAAACGTTCCAATCGTGTAAGGGATAACAAAGTAGCCATCAGCCAAACCTTGCATTAAAGCAGATGCACCCAAACGATTGGCACCGTGATCTGAGAAGTTGGCCTCTCCAAGGGCAAACAATCCGGGCAAATTAGTTTGTAAATTGTAGTCTACCCATAATCCCCCCATCGTATAATGAATGGCCGGATAGATCATCATCGGCGTTTTATATGGATTATCCCCCGTTATTTTCTCATACATCTCAAAGAGATTTCCATATTTCTTTTCCACCACATTCTCACCTAAAGCTGTTATTTTTGCTTGACTTGGATTATCCAATCCCTGACTATGAGCCTCAGCCTTACCGTATCTTTCAATAGCTGCGGAAAAGTCTAAGTATACAGCTAAACCTGAACTATTCACTCCATACCCTTCGTCACAGGCGGTTTTTGCTGCTCTTGAAGCCACATCTCTAGGCACTAAATTTCCAAATGCCGGATATCGGCGCTCTAAATAGTAATCTCTATCCTCCTCTTTTATTTCAGTTGGTTTGAGATTACCCTCGCGAATTTTAGTCACATCTTCTTTGGACTTTGGCACCCACACTCGCCCATCATTGCGAAGGGATTCAGACATTAGGGTTAACTTAGACTGGTACTTGCCAGATACTGGAATGCAAGTCGGGTGAATCTGGCAAAAACTAGGGTTAGCCATAAGTGCGCCCCGTTTGGTCGCCCGCCAAGCTGCTGATACGTTACAGTTCATGGCATTCGTCGAAAGATAGTACACATTTCCATATCCGCCAGTTGCCAAAACTACTGCATGTGCAGCATGGCGCTCCAACTCTCCGGTCACGAGATTTCGCGTAATGATTCCTCGAGCTTTCCCGTCAACCATAACTAAGTCAAGCATCTCATGGCGATTATATAATTTCACACTCCCGGTAGCGACCTGTCGTTCTAAGGCCTGATAGGCGCCTAGTAATAATTGCTGTCCCGTTTGGCCACGTGCATAAAATGTTCTGCTCACTTGAACACCACCAAATGATCGATTTGCCAGTAATCCACCGTATTCCCGGGCAAAAGGCACACCCTGTGCTACAGCCTGGTCAATAATTTCTGTACTAACTTCAGCTAATCGATATACATTCGCCTCGCGTGAGCGATAATCCCCTCCTTTAATCGTATCGTAAAAAAGACGGTATACGCTATCTCCGTCATTCTGGTAATTCTTCGCGGCGTTGATTCCTCCCTGGGCAGCAATACTATGTGCTCGACGCGGGGAGTCGTGAAAAGTATATGATTTCACTTTATATCCCAATTCGCCTAGAGAGGCAGCAGCAGAGGCTCCTGCTAAGCCGGTCCCCACAACGATAACTTCTAATTTTCTTTTGTTATTGGGCGCTACTAAATTCATGGAAGAGCGATACTTCTCCCATTTTTCTTGTAATTCGCCTTCAGGTATATTTGCATTCAGTTCCATATGTATATTAGATTAGGATTGACTTTCAAAAAACATGTAAATGGGTATCACAGCAAAGCCTGCTGGAATAATAATAGCATATAGCTTTCCAACTGTTTTGATAAGAGGCGTATATTTTCTGTGGTCCAAACCTAAAGTTTGAAAAGCAGACCAGAACCCGTGCCACAGGTGAAATGCCAACGCAAGTAAGCCTACTAAATATGCAATTACAATCCAGACATTGGCAAATGAGGCCTCGACTTTGGATTGTAAATCAGCGACCGGCTCACTATATCCGGCTATTGACACGGTCTCGATATTTCCAGTTTTCATAGAAAACCAAAAATCACCCATGTGTAGCATTAGGAAGGCAAAAATGAGAATGCCAAGCAAGGCCATTTGCTTTGAAGCCCAGGAATTTACTCGGGAACTATACTTTCTATACCCCTGAGAGCCCCGGGCTTTATTGTTACTTAGTTTTATTACAATCCCTTGCACGGCGTGCAAAAGAATAAAAAAGTAAAGCCCATAAGACAAGGTTTTAATCAACGGGTTGTGGGTCATAAAATAAGCGTACTCATTAAAAGATCTTCCACCATCATCAGATAAAAGCTGAATATTCCCCGCTAAGTGGACTACTAAAAAAATAATTAGAAAGAGTCCGGTAAGACTCATTATTGTTTTTCTTCCAATTGAGGATGTAAGGAAATTTTGAAACCAATTTTTCATAAGGGTAATGTATTTCGTGTCCCAAATGTACCAAAATAATGTCTTTTCCTCCTGAATAGTTCTTGAGAGAACAAAGCATTCAATTTATTTAGAATAGTTTTAAACTGCTCTGACAAAACTTATTAAAACATCCTTGTTTTCAGCCTTTCAGCTTTGTGAAAACTCTAATCGTTTATGACTGTTACATATGTTGTAGAACCCGGTAGCAAAGACCGCGTGAGGGGTATGGAGGACGCCGAGTGGAACGAAGGCGGTCCCGAGAAACGCCTGGGGCGTCCTCGAGGACGGAACTCCGGAGGGGCCCGACCCTCGTCCCGAGGAGCGCCTGACGCTCTTGAGGGCGAGGGGCACGCCAAAAAAATTAAAAAATACGGCCTAAACAAAAAAGGATGTATACACTTATGCGTTTAGATTCGAACATTATGCCCATCTTTGCTATATTATTGATTAAGACCGATCTATGAATAAAGAAAAGCTGACATCTTTCAACCGATTTTTAAATTATTTCCCGGAATTGGAACTTCCTGTCATCCTGACAGCAGATGCTCACCACGAATTTAGCAAGTCAAATACGCCACTGCCTCAACCGATGATCCAGGAATATTTATTGGATCAATCAATTGATGAGTCCACAGATGCCTATGATGAGTACATTCCCTGTTTGAAAATCCCCCAGACGGATGCGTTTCACGGTGTGATATATTTTAAGGCAAGCTTACTTGTGTATGAATATTTTTTATTAACTTATGATTTACAGGGTCGCCAAATTGCAAAAGAAAAAATTGGTGGTATGCTTACAGAAGGTGAAAAAATTCATCGGGCTATACCTACCATTAGCGAAGATTGGATGATCCATATCGTAGAAGGAGCCAACCCCATTGCTGAAAAAAAGTATGCTCCTACAAATTCAAGAGCATTTAGCATGGAGCTGCTTCCCGACGGAAAAATTATTTACAGTCTTTCTGACCATAATATATAAACAACGATGGCAAAAAATGAACCCCTAAGCACAAGAAGATTAGTGCAGAAAATAGGTAATTATATCAATTCAAATGCTAATGAAAAGTTTAGCCTTGCTGAATTAAAAACCCACACGAAAGTGGGTAATTCCGATAAAGAGATCTTACGAGCTGCAGAGATGCTTGTGGAGCGAAATCGAGCACTTCGCACAGATGATGGAAGATATACCTTTCCCAACACAAAAAAGCAGCGCAAAAAGCTGCAAAAACAAGACCCTAAAGCGCTTAAGTCAAACCAAAAGCCGAAAGAAAAGAACCATATCGGAATAGTGGACAAAACACGAAGTGGGGCTGCCTTTGTCATGATTGAAGACCTGGAACAAGATATTTTTGTGCCTCCCCGGCGGATGAAAACAGCATTACACCGCGATACGGTAGAAATAAATATCCTAAAAACAGGAAAGCGCAAGCCTGAAGGTGAAATCACTCGGATTGTAAAACGAGACCGAGATCGCTTTGTAGGTAAGCTTATGCATAAAAATAATTTTTGCATTGTCGAAACCGAAGATGGCAAAACGCATTTTGACGTCAAGCTTTTTGATAAAGGGGCTTATGAAATCCCTGACGGAAGTATAGTCGTGGTAAAAATTGATCGATGGCCTGAACGCAAAGGGCAACTACCCATTGGCCAAATCACTACAGCTTTAGGAGAATCCGGCAGTAATGATATCGAAATGAACTCGATACTCATCCAGAAAGGCTTTAACCTAAACTTTCCGGACGATGTCATGAAAGAAGCGGAATCAATCCCGAGTGACATCCAGGCCTCAGACCTAAAAGATCGCAAGGACATTCGGGGTATAACAACTTTCACCATCGATCCAGCTACGGCCAAAGATTTTGATGACGCTCTTTCCTATCAAGAGTTAGACCAGGGCGGCTATGAAGTGGGAATACATATCGCTGACGTCACACATTATTTGAAAGAGGATGGCCCAATGGATGAGGAGGCTAAAGAACGGACCACTTCTGTATATCTAGTCGACCGTGTAAACCCAATGCTTCCGGAGCGCCTATCTAACAATTTGTGCTCATTAGTTCCTCGCCAGGACCGACTAGCATTTTCGGCAATGTTTACTTTTGATGAGAACCACAATATTCAAAAACGATGGTTCGGAAAAACCATTATACATTCCGACGAGCGTTTTACCTATCAGGAAGCCTACGAAATTATGCGTGGAGATAACCCGCATGAATTGGCCAGTGAAATTCAATCTTTAAACCTAGTAGCGCACCGTTTGCGGGAATATCGGTATGATCATGGGTCCATTTCTTTTGAGACCGACGAAGTGCAATTCGAATTGGACGACGACGGTAAGCCCCTGGAGATTTACGTCAAGGAGCGAAATGACGCGCACTTGTTGGTTGAAGATCTCATGTTATTGGCCAATAAAGAGGTGGCTACATTTATCATCGAAAAAGAAAAGCAAGGCAAGCAAATTCCTTTCCTTTATCGAATACATGATACCCCCGACCCGGAAAAAATAGAAGACTTTGCAGCCATGGCTAAAGAAGTAGGGTTTGAGTTCGATTCCTCAAGTCCGGAGGGCATTACCAACTCTTTTAATCGACTCGTTGAAAAGGCCCGTAACGATGACGCCTTGAAAATTTTGGAGCCCTTAGCCATCCGTACCATGGCCAAAGCTGTTTACAGCACTGAAAATATCGGTCACTATGGCTTGGGCTTTGAGAACTATACCCACTTCACCTCTCCGATTCGGAGATACGCTGATGTTTGGGTTCACCGAATACTCCACGAACAGCTGCAAGAGAAGCCGAAAAAACGAAATCAAAAAGACCTGGAACGTCATGCACGTTACATATCTGATATTGAACGTCGAGCACAAGAAGCCGAACGAGAATCTATCCGCTACAAGAAAGCAGAGTTTCTCGAAAATCAAGTGGGCGCCATTATGCCCGGTTATGTTTCTGGGGTGATTGAAAAGGGAGTATTTGTTGAGCTCGAAGGAAGCATGGCTGAAGGTCTCGTACCCTTTTCGAGTCTGGATGAACCATTTTTTGTTGAGCCCCGTAAATACCGGGCTACCGGTAAGAAAACTTCCTGGGTTCTCAAGATGGGGTCCAGAGTCAATGTTAAAATATTGGGCGTAAATTTGACCCGAAGAGAAATAGACATGGAATTGGTCAGTATGGTCGATGATAACTAATCCCTTTGTGAAACGCACATCAGCATTTTACGACGGCTAGCATTCAGCGTGTCTATAATCTATGTGCATAAAATTATAGGAAAAGCGGCTTTCTTATCGCTATATTTTTTGGGCGTCACCCCTCCCCAAAATGGAGAGGGGTCGCTACGGTCGCCCACTATCGGCTACCGGCGGGGCCGGCATCGCCCCTTTGCGATCGCTTGCCAGCGATCACGCAGGGGCCGGGCTCCCATCGCTGACGCAAAGTTTTACAGTAAGTTGAGTTTGCATCCGTTTTAGCTTCTCCAGCTTATGCGATATTTAGCTCTACGACTATTTTTAGGAGGACAGAAAATAGTTTCTATCTTTAGCTAAATTTTTCATCAAGATCGAGTTTTATGGCGCCAATTTTCACCAACGATGCCGTCGTTCTGGGGTTGCTGATTTTAGTATTGGCAATTATATTTTCAACAGCAAGTTTGAAAACGCCTTTTTGGAAGAAGTTTTACACCTACATTCCCGCTTTATTGCTGTGCTACTTTCTCCCAGCCTTTTTGAACTGGCCCCTGGGGTTGATTGCGCCACATTGGTACGAACCGGGTCTACTAGAGGCTCTATCTAACCTGGGTGTTCAGCTACCCCCTAATATTGAGAATTATTCTTACGACCAAATCAACAGTTTTCTTGAGTCTCAAGGATTAAAATCAACTGATTTTGCTGAATATGCGCGGCACTCGCAGTTGTATTTTGTCGCTTCTCGCTATCTGCTGCCAGCATCTTTGGTTTTGTTGTGTTTAGGTATTGATATAAAAGGTTTTATCAATTTGGGTCCAAAGGCCCTAATCATGTTTTTAGCAGCCACCTTAGGAATTGTTATAGGAGGGCCGATTGCCTTATTTACCATTTTGAATTTCTTTCCCGGGCTGATCACTGAAGCTACCCCGGATGAAATTTGGAGAGGCCTGTCTACAGTAGCTGGGTCATGGATTGGTGGAGGAGCCAATCAAACGGCCATGAAAGAAATTTTTAAAGTTGGAGATGGCATTTTTGCATCTATGATTGTAGTGGACGTAATTGTGGCAAATATTTGGATGGGATTTTTACTTTATGGCGCAAACATTGCTCCCCGGGTAGATCGCTGGCTTAAGTCGGACACTTCAGCTATAGAAGATTTAAAGAACCGCGTATCAGATTATCGGTCAAAAATTGAAAAAATACCTTCTACCACTGACATGTTTATCGTATTGGGGATAGGATTTGGCGGAGTCGCTCTAGCCCATTGGGGCTCTGACATTATCGTGCCACTCATGGATGCCATTAAGGAAACCTTAGAGTCTTATCGATTAAATAGCCTGTTATCACCCTTCTTTTGGCTCATCGTGATTTCCACCACAGTGGGATTAGCTTGTTCTTTCACCCGATTAAAAGAGGTTGAAGGCCTGGGAGCGTCCAAAATGGGCTCAGTTTTCATTTACATCTTAGTTGCAACTATAGGAATGAAAATGAATATTGCAGAAATATTTTCCAACTTAGGTCTTTTTGCGGTGGGAGCACTGTGGATGTTGATCCATGTGGCAATTTTATTAATCGTAGCAAAAATCATACGCGCGCCACTATTTTTTGTCGCCGTTGGAAGTCAAGCGAACGTAGGAGGGGCTGCTTCGGCTCCTATAGTAGCATCTGCCTTCTCTCCATCCCTTGCCCCAGTAGGAGTGTTAATGGCTGTTTTGGGGTATGCTATGGGAACATATGGAGCCATAATATGCGCTATCATGATGCAAGCCGTAGCAGCCGGATAAGCAAGACAAAGCCCATAGGCTCGTTTCTGTTTTTTCCATGCATGAAGCTTAATCCATAGGGGTATTCCGCAAGCTCGTTATTTTTTGTTATTTTTGTGAACACTGATTAAACGGTGAACGGATTATGGACAAAAAAAGAATTCTCTACATTACTCAGGAGATGAAGCCCTATACCACGGCCTCCTTAATATCAGATATTGCTCGAACACTTCCGCAAAAGGCTCAAAATGCCGATTATGAGATTCGGATTCTCATGCCCAAGTTTGGCACTATTAATGAGCGTCGGCACAGACTTCATGAAGTAGTAAGACTTTCAGGAATGAACATCATTGTCGATGATGAAGATTATCCATTAATTATTAAAGTTGCCAGTTTGCCTGGAGCACGTATGCAGGTCTATTTCCTGGATAATGAAGAGTTTTTCAAACGTAAAAGAGTTTTTACGGATAAAAACGATGAAGCTTTTGAGGATAATCCTCAGCGTATGATTTTCTTCTGCAGAGGTGTGATTGAAACTTTGAAAAAATTTGGCTGGCCCCCTGATATCATTCATCTACACGGTTGGATGACCTCTTTAATTCCAACCTATATAAAAAATGCATACAAGGCTGAGCCCATCTTTGAAAACTCTAAGATTCTTTATTCGGCCTATGAAGCTGCCCCTCCGAAAGAGTTCGGTGATGACTTTTTAGAAAAGGCGGTTATTCACCATCTTGAGGAAGAAGATCTAGAAGCTTTCGATCATGATGGAAAGGTAGACTTTAATCGAGGCGCGGCAGCTTATTCAGACGGGCTCATTTCGACTTCTGAATCATTAAACAAAGAAATTGAGTCTTTGGCAGAATCAAAAGAAATTCCTTTTTTGCCATACGATGAAGACGAGGACAGCGTTAGACAACAACTTGCTTATTACAACGAATTTATCGAAGAAGAGGAAGACGAAGACGAATAAGCTCATCAAGAAACTATCATTCATGGCATTTAATAAATATGCCCTATTACTATTTGTAGTAATGGGCTTAGCGAATTGTACAAACCCGAGCTCCATTGGGACAGACTTCATTGGAACAGATCTTATTTCTGTGACCAAGGTAGATAGTTTAACCGTCAGTGCACAGACAGTTAATCCTGGTGCCATTAATGTATATCAAGGACAGTCTAATTTATCTAGATATTTGTGTGGAAACTTGAACGATGATTATTTTGGATCAAGCCGGTCTGAGATTTACGGGCAACTTCGAGTTCGTGATAACACAAGAGATTTTAATTACTCCTCTATAGACTCGGTAGTTTTAAGTTTGCGGTACGATTCAACAAGCTTCTACGGTAATTGGGAAAATGAAGATATCGATATTCAAGTCTATCGATTAACAGAAGACATTGACGCTGAGGCTGATTACACATCTGATACCAGTTTTATGACGGAGGCTAGCCCTATAGGTGAAATTTTAAACTTTAAAGCCGAGCCCTCTGAACCGGTCATTATAGAAATTGAAAATAATGAGGGCGAGATTGACACCATTCTTGTAGCCCCTCAACTGCGCATACCTATCGACATTAGTATTGGAGAAGAAATCTTAGAATACGATTCTCTACCTTTATCTGACAATGAGGTTTTCCTACAATCTTTTAAAGGTGTAAAGCTCGCTGTAGAAAGCGATAATACTATGTTGGCTTTTAGGCTTATCACTCCTGAAACTCGTATGATCGTGTATTACAGAAATGAAAATGATGAGCCTGCTGAAATGAATTTGAGTTTTACTGATCGAAGTGCGGTCATTCCCCGTTTTTCGCATAATTATGAGGGCAGTGAAGTCGAATCTTTTATCAGCGAACCCGTTTTGGGAGATTCCCTACTATTTCTTCAAAGCATGGCAGGTGTAGAATCTCAAATTGAGTTGCCCGACCTCTCAGACTATGATAACCTCGAGCTTAACCATGCTCGACTTTCCTTTACTGTCGCCTCAGATTTGCCCGATAATTTGACCAATCTATTTCCTCCCGTAGAACAACTCACTGCTATTCGAACAGACGAAGAAGGGGAGATTCGGCTAATTATCGATGCGGTCTTGGCGGAATCCCAGGCTGGTTCCAGAGAATTTTTAGAAGAAAGTTTTGGTGGATTTATTAATGAGGTCGATATATCTATGGGAGAAACAATCCAGCAGTATAGTCTATCCATTACCCAATTTGTAGAAAGCGTTCGGCAAGGTGAAGTTGAACCTGTACTTCGAATTCGGCCGAGATTAAAAAATGTGTCTGCAGGTCGCTCTATTATTTTAGGCCCCGGGCATTCTGATTACCCAATGAAATTAACTTTAGTTTTTTCAACCCCTTAATAATTTAATATGTGTGGAATAGTCGCCTACTTGGGCAAAAAGCAGGCTTACCCTTTTCTCTTAAAAGGGTTGCAACGGCTTGAATATAGAGGCTACGACAGTGCTGGAATAGCTTTAATAGACCAGGGAGATTTAAATATATATAAAAAGCAGGGGAAGGTATCAAAGCTTAAAGAATACAGCGAGGATAAAAACACAAATGGAAGTATTGGGATTGGGCACACACGCTGGGCCACCCATGGAGAACCATCTGACCTCAATGCCCATCCGCATCAATCTAATGACGGACGGCTTGCATTAGTGCATAACGGTATTATAGAAAATTATGATTCACTTAAAGAGGCCTTAAAAAAGGCAGGACATAAGTTTCATACCGAAACGGACACAGAAGTTTTGGTTCACCTCATTGCACACTATCAGAACGCCGATGATCTGATGCTACGCGAAGCTGTACGAAAGGCATTGAACGTTGTTAATGGTGCCTACGCCATCGTTGTAATTGATAAAAACGACCCGCAAACCATGGTAGCTGCTCGAAAGGCTAGTCCCTTGGTTTTGGGCATAGGAGACGACGAAATGCTCGTTGCCTCTGACGCCACACCGCTCGTGGGGTTCACCTCTCAAGTGATCTATCTGGGAGAAAATGAGATTTGCGAATTAAAGGGAGATGGATCTTACCATATTTACTCATTAGAGAACGAATCTCTAACACCAGAGGTGCATGAGTTAGAATTGGAATTGGAGGAGTTGGAAAAGGGTGGGTATGACCACTTCATGTTGAAAGAGATCTTCCAGCAAACTGAAACGATTGCTGACGCCATGCGAGGCCGTATTAATGCCAAAGAAGGATGGGTTCGACTGGGTGGTTTAGAAGAGCGCATTGACCTCGTTGCAAAAGCTGAGCGCATTATAATTTTAGGATGTGGTACTTCCTGGCATGCCGGTTTGATTGGAGAATATTTAATTGAAGAATTAGCCCGTATCCCCACTGAAGTAGAGTATGCCTCAGAGTTTCGTTACCGCAATCCCATTATAAATGAAGGAGATGTAGTTATTGCACTTTCTCAATCCGGGGAAACGGCAGATACTATGGCAGCCTTAGAGATTGCCAAACAAAAGGGAGCGCTGACCTATGGAATAGTCAATGTAGTTGGTTCCTCTATTGCGCGCTTAACTGATAGTGGCTCTTATATTCACGTAGGGCCGGAAATCGGTGTTGCTTCTACAAAAGCCTTTACCGGACAGCTAACCTTACTGATTTTACTTGCCTTACATTTGGGCCGGAAACGGGCACTTGTACCCGATTCATTTTTTCATCGGATACTATTAGAGTTGGAGGCTTTACCAGATACAATAAAAGCCGTACTAAAGCATAAAGATCACATACAACAAATTGCTGAAAATATATCTCAAAGCAACAATGCGCTTTATTTGGGAAGAGGAGCTAATTTCCCTATAGCATTGGAAGGGGCTTTAAAACTTAAAGAAATTTCCTATATTCACGCTGAGGGATATCCTGCTGCTGAAATGAAGCACGGGCCGATTGCCCTTATAGATGAAAATATGCCGGTGATTGTAATAGCGACTAACCAGAGCGCGTACGAAAAAATTGCCAGTAATATCCAAGAAGTGAAAGCCCGAAAGGGTAAGGTTATTGCAATTGTAAAAGAAGGAGATAAAGAAATAAGTCAATTGGCTGATTATATTATAGAAGTGCCACATACAGAAGAACTTGTGGCCCCTTTGGTCGCAGCAATCCCCCTTCAATTGTTATCATACTATATTGCTACGATCAGAGATTGTGATGTCGATCAACCCAGGAATCTAGCAAAATCTGTAACGGTCGAATAAAATGAAACTTGCTCCCCACCTTGTGGGTTAAAAAAAACAATTCCAACATGAAGAATTTATCACTGGAATATAATTCCCAAAGAGAAAATTTACACATTCCCGAATATGGTCGACATATTCAAAATCTAATCAATCATGCTTGTACTATAGAAGATGATAAGGAGCGCCAAAATTTTGCGGCTTATATCGTCAAACTTATGGAGCAAATCAATCCTGGAGGTAATGACGGGGATGAACTTAAAGAAAAACTGTGGAAGCATGCTATAATGATTTCGGATTACAAGTTAAAGGTGAAAATGCCAGATGGTACCGAAATTAGCGAAGAAGAGCGTTTTAAAAAACCCAGCCAGCTTTCCTATCCGCAAAAAGAGCTGAAATACAGTCATTACGGTCATAATATTATGGCCATGATCGAGCGTGCCGTAGAATTGGAAGATGAAGAGAAGAAAGAGGGCTTTGCAAAAGTCATTGCCTCCTACATGAAGGTAGCTTATCAAAACTGGCACAAAGAACACTATGTGTCTGACGATAACATAAAGGCAGACTTAAAGCGAATTTCGAAAGGTGAACTCATTCTAGATGATAACGAAAAAATCGAAGGCCTGAATAACAATCATTCTTCCAAAGGTAATGGGCGCAGAAAGCACAGCCGATCAAAAGGAAGACGACGCCGAAACTCCAAGTCACGACGCCGGTAATACTTCAGTGTACATTTCACATTCCACTGTGAGTGGAGATCATCAGTGATATAACATACAAGTGTTTCGCCTAATTCTGAGTGCTATCCGTTTTGGTAGTGTTATTTTCTCCCTGTGCCTCTGATTCCATTTCAGCTTCGACTTCTTGTTCGATTTCTGATTTATCTAAATTATTATTTTTCAAGGCTCGTCGCTCGCATAGGCTGCACAAATTGGTAATATTCTTGAGCTCACGTGCTTGGGCCACTGTGCCTTCAAAAATTTCATCTGTCCGATCGGTATTAATATAAGAGCAGCCAGACTCTAGGTGATAGACAGTGCCAGACTTAGTCCAATACACCAGGTTTTGGTTGTTATTAATTTTCTCTACATACTTCGTTTGCTCAGTGTATTGTTCGACCGAAGGAGGATTAAAATCTACTCCAGCTATACCCGCAATAAGTAAAGCAACCACAGCAATCCCACCGACAATTCCTTTTTGCTTTTTATCTAAATTTTTACTGGTAAAAATAAAAATGATGAGTGGTAAAAATGCTATGATAGCTGCGACTAGCCCAAGTTGGCTCTGCATAAAAAATAAAAAACTGTTTTTCTCAGAAGGTGGATCCAATCGGTTAGATTTTTTCCAAAGCTGTGCACCTACTATTGCTAAAATTAGGTCAACAACAATCAATACAATAAGCCAAGTCATATTGACTGGAGGTTGGAAAAGTAAATAGATCGCTCCGCCCTGCGCACCTAATGCTAGAATCCATGAGAGTATAGCAAATAGTCTTAGCTGTTTGGCTTTCCCTTTACTTTCTTCGGTCGGGCGAAAAGTACCTGAACTCTTCTGCTCTTCAGGCTGAGATGATCCACCCTCGACTCGAGTTACCTTTTTATCGGATTTCTTTTTAGCCATTTTCTTGCTTTTAAGTTTATTGCCGTGTTCTTTAGGCCGCACGATACTGTTATGAATTTGGACAAAATTACAAACTAAAATGCAAACGGTAGATTATCCGATTTTCAGATGGTATTTTATGATCGGAAAATCTTGGTTTTGAAAGAATAAAAGCCAAATTTATTGCCTTGTGTTAGGGATAGAAGGGGTCGCGAGCATCGCGAGCGGGTACCGAGGGACGCCTGCGGCGTCCTCTCGTACGGAACCCCCGCATAGCCCGACCCCGCCCCTTAACCTAAAGGAAGCTAAGGGGCGGGGAAACACCCTAAAAAATATTATCGAATAAAAATGCGGTCGCAGGTCTAAATAAATAATATATTTGGATTATATATATACATCACACATACAGCTAAAACAAGTACTATGAGTCAAGCTTATTTTGAAGTAGAAGGCGGTCATAAATTATCTGGAGAATTGGTGCCTCAGGGAGCGAAAAATGAAGCCTTACAGATTCTATGTTCTGTTATGCTGACATCCGAGCCGGTACAAATCGAAAACATCCCCGATATTCTTGATGTCAACCGGCTCATGGGATTGTTGGGAGGACTAGGAGTGCGTATAGAAAAACTGGCAGCGGGCAAATATGCGTTTGAGGCTAAGGAAATCGACTTGGAATACATGAGCACACCGGCATACCGGAATGATGCAAAGAAAATTCGTGGATCGGTTATGCTCCTTGGCCCTTTATTGGCTCGGTATGGCAAGGCATATTTGCCGAAACCGGGGGGCGACAAAATCGGTCGGCGGCGGTTGGATACGCATTTTTTAGGTTTCCAAAAATTAGGAGCTCACTTTGAATATGATGAGCATCGAAAAGCCTATTATTTGCAAGCTGAGAATTTGAAAGGGCAGTATATGCTGCTGGATGAAATATCTGTAACAGGGACTGCCAATATCCTCATGGCAGCGGTTATGGCTGAGGGGGTTACGACGATATACAATGCTGCCTGCGAACCCTATACTCAGCAACTGTGCAAAATACTAATTAGCATGGGGGCTAAGATATCGGGCATAGGCAGCAACATGTTGCGCATAGAAGGTGTAGAAAAACTGTCGGGTGCGACACATCGCATCCTGCCAGATATGATAGAAGTTGGTTCGTTTATTGGCTTGGCAGCCATGACTAAATCAGACATAACAATAAAGAATGCCGCCGTAAAGGAGTTGGGAAATATTTTACCAGCTTTTCAACGTCTGGGTATTGAGATGGAAATAAAAGGAGATGATATTCGAATACCAGAACAAGAACTGTATGAGGTACAAACTTTCATCGATGGATCGATCATGACGATTTACGATGCGCCCTGGCCTGGCTTGACTCCTGATTTGTTAAGTATATTGCTGGTGGTGGCTACGCAGGCTAAAGGAAGTGTCCTGATCCATCAAAAAATGTTTGAAAGTCGCCTGTTTTTTGTAGATAAATTGATCGATATGGGAGCACAAATTATTTTGTGCGACCCACATAGAGCCACAGTTATTGGGTTAGAGCGCAAGCATCCCTTACGAGGTATTGAAATGAGTTCACCTGATATACGAGCGGGGGTTTCTCTGCTTATCGCGGCACTTTCTGCCAAGGGGACAAGCAAAATATATAATATACATCAAATAGACAGGGGCTACCAAAATATAGATACTAGACTCCAGGCGCTGGGAGCGAAAATAAAGCGGTTGGAGGAATAAGTTATTTTTCCCGATCGGTAACGAAAGCAACTAAATCTTTGAGAGCTTGCGCTGCATCACCCTGTGGAAGTTCATCGAGAATTTGGAGTGCTTCTTTACGATAGTCCAACATCACGTTCCGGGCATAATCAAGACCACCCAGCTCTTTGACGCGCTGAATAAGGGCATTTACTTTCTTTTTGTCCTTATTCTCCTTTTTGACAACGCGAATCATTTGTTTGCGCTCTTTTTTAGATACTTGCCTCAGCGCGTAAATAAGAGGAAGAGTCATTTTTTTCTCTCTAATATCTATACCACGGGGCTTGCCGACATTGGACTCGCCATAATCAAAAAGATCATCCTTTATTTGGAAGGCTATACCTATTTTTTCTCCTAACTCTTTCAAGCGAGCTATGAGTTCTTTGTCATCTGTGACAGATGCGGCTCCAGCTGAGCAGGCCGCTGCAATTAGAGATGCCGTTTTTTGACGAATAATATCGAAATAAACATCTTCTTTGATATCTAACTGGCGAGCTTTCTCCATCTGAAGGAGCTCTCCTTCCGACATGTTTTTAACAGCTTTGGATAGGATTTGCAACAAATCGTAATCCTCGGCCTCTAAGGCTATGAGTAATCCTCTGGAAAGCAAAAAGTCACCCACTAAAACAGCGACTTTATTCTTCCATAATGCATTAATAGAAAAGAAACCTCGACGCTCAAAAGCATCATCGACTACATCATCATGTACCAAGGTAGCTGTGTGTAGAAGCTCAACTAAGGCGGCGGCCCGGTAGGTTTTTTGATCGATCTCCCCCATCATTTTAGCAGTGAGAAATACAAACAGCGGCCGAACTTGCTTGCCTTTTCGTTTCACGATGTAGTAGGTAATCCGATCGAGTAAAGGCACACGCGTCTTCATGGAATCTCTAAAAAAGGATTCAAACTGGTCAAGTTCGTCGGCTACGGGAGCCTTGATCGATTTTAAGTCTGATTTCTTCATTGGCTTCACAAAATACGCTGTATATATGAATGAAAAAATATGGGCAAGAGTTTATTCGCTTTCCAATTACCGCACCAGCGTAATCGAGCCATGAAAAGTTCTTGGCGCTGTTTCGTTCGGATGAGCTAAGTCAACCGTAATTTGATAGACATATACCCCCGGATCATAATCACCGCCATCCCAAATAGCTTGAGGCTGACGACTTTCAGTGATGAGATTTCCCCAGCGGTCAAAAACTCTCGCTTCAAAAGATAGAGTTTGGCAGGAGGTGCTAAAAATAAAGTGATCATTAATCCCATCACCATTAGGGCTAAAGACATTTGGGATTGCAATATTGCAGGGTTCACAGACAGGAATTAAGACCTCGTCAAAGATATTGCAGCCAGCTGGAGTTGTGCCTCGCCAGGAATAGCTTCCAGCCGCTTGCACCCACAAAGAGTCTGAGCTATTTTGTTCAGTAGACCATTGGCCCCAGGCGAGCTCTTCAATAAACAATCCATTAAGTAATAATAAAACTGGACCTTCACATAAGTCTCCTATCACTTGAATTTCCGGACTTCTTGGGCGTTCACGTTGAATCTCAAGTTTAAGTAGCGTATCGCAAACGTCCGCCTGGCCCGGCAAACGAAATAAATAGCTCGTATCTGGATTGAGTCGAACCCCGTTGAATGAATACGTTTCATCCGGACAGATAATGATATTTTCTTCAATTTCTGTTAAGGGAATATCTACAACTTGAATCGTACGCAGAGTATCACAGGTTTCCATAGACGGAATCAAGCGCTGATAGCTGCCGGGCTCGTCAATTTGAAGCCCATCAATAAAGACCGTATCGCCAGCACACTTTTGCAGTGAAAGGGTATCCTGAATATTAGAAAGACCATGTACAACTAGAAAAGCAAGAGTATCACAGCCTTCTGCTCCAAACAATTGTGTATCATATTGGCCAGGAGATTCAATCGTTTGTCCACGCCACTCTAATGTCCTTCCAGAGCATAGCCCAACTGTATCTCGAATTTCGATGAAAGGCACATCTATAACTGTTATTTGAAGCAGAGTATCGCATCCCGTGCTCGCAGGTAAAAAAGTTTCGTAATTACCTGCGGTATCCAGTTCCAAACCGGCAATCTCAAGTACGACGCCGGGACAGCGCTCCACCACTTGTTCTACCACGGGATAGGGTAAAGTATCGACACGGAGGTGGGCTATGGTATCACAGCCCGTGTTCGCAGCAATTCGCCTTGTGTATGTACCCGCTTGACTTATTCGTTCACCTCTCCATAAGATGTCCTCGCCGGGACACAATATGACAGAGTCGGCGATTTCGTATAACGGCAGGTCAATGACATGTAAATCAAGCAAGGTGTCACAAGTCTCAGTGGCTGGCAACTGAAGCTGATAATCACCTGCAGTATCCCAACTTTCTCCATAAGCAAAGAGTGTATCGCCAACACACCGCAACAGCGTATCGAATTTCGTTTCATATTGAAGCAGATCAACGGACAAATACGCAAAGGTATCACAACCTACTGCCGCCGGGAGGCGCTCAAAATACATTCCAGCACTATCGATCTGGCGACCACGCCATATCAAGCTTTCCCCGGGGCATAAAGCAGTCGTGTCCCGTAAAACTGGCCTGGGCAAACCCCTGACCAGTAATTGTGAAAAGGTATCGCAGCCCACAGCCGCAGGGATCACCAGATCGTAGGTGCCGACTGAATCTATGGTCATCCCCTGCCAAACAAGGGACTCGTCCGGGCATAAACCAATAGTATCTCGCCGTGGCACATAGTCCAGAGCGACCACTTCGAGTTGAGCGAGCGTATCGCAACTTTCCGTGGAAGGATTAATGGTTTCATATGTGCCGGCACTGTGTATCGTTATTCCCTCCCATGCTATAGAGTCCCCGGGGCATATGCTCAGGGTGTCATTCGAGAGGACATAGTCCAGGGCCACGACCTCGAGCTGAGCGAGCGTATCGCAGCTACCCGCAGCAGATGGAATAATGATTTCATACAGCCCTGCACTGTCTATCATTATGCCTTCCCATTCGAGTGAATCACCGGGGCATAAGCCCAGGGTGTCATTTTTGGAGATATAGTCAGTTTCGTCCACATGTAAGCTAAAAAGTGTATCGCAATATGCTCCGGAAGTAATCACCGTATCGTAATCTCCGGGGCCTTCAATCGTAATTTCTCTCCATGTCGTTTGGCCGCCTATACAAAGACTCAGGGTATCTCTATTTTCGAGAACCCCAGGCTCCTCTGTAACCTCATACAGCCCTGACCAAACACAATTGTCTCCAAAACTCACGTCCAAGAAGTACCCCCCAGACGAAGTTACCGTTACTGATGGTTCATTGCTTCCCGTACTCCAGAAGTATGCCGATGGTTGTCCTGTATAAACATCGAGCTCCAGCACGGCAGAATCTCGTCCACAGGTCAACGGGCCCGAACTAACAATACCTGCATCAAACTCCTGAACCAAAACATCGAGTAGAATTAAGCTGTCACATCCATTATCGCCAGTCAAGGTCACCTCATACAATCCCGTTTGATTGTAAATCTCTCCTTCGTAAATATGTATATCACCAGGGCATAATTCAACTCCAATTTCTGTAGGTGCAGGCAGGGGAATGAAATCTAAAAATGTAGTGTGGATAGAATCACAACCGTTAGCTGCTGGATATATATCTACATAGGTTCCCGGTTCAGTTTGAAGCCCACCCTCTAAAAAAACGGATTCTCCTTCACAAAGGGTAAGATCTTCAGAAGTGTTTACATCACTAAGGTTTTCTAATTCTAAATTTTCAAAGCACAATACGTGTTGATTGAAAGCACCCCCTGTCGAGGCCGACACACCCCAATTGACCAGGTTCTCCCCACCAAATGCAATATTGATAATATCGTAATTGATGTTGTGTACTAAGTTTCCATCAAACCAAACCTGCAATAATTGAGTTGACGGATCCCATGAAATCTCAACTTCGTGAAATTCCCCATCGGAAATGGCGCCCAAGCCGACAGGGCCAGAAATATGACTAAAAATATCCCCATTAATACTAATCGCAGTGTGGTCTTGTGGTATATCGTCATGAGGAGGTCCATTGATATAAGTATCAAACTCAATACCCAATGAATTGGGAATACCGAGATATCCAATACCCCCACCGGGCTGCCCGCAAGTCGGAATATTTTCTGTTGTATAGATTATCGTCATGCCATCGGCCCCTGCTTGACCCTGGATGTCGCCCAAATATATATTAAACTGATGCTCGAAGGGTTCATTGAAATCAACTGCAACGGGGTACCAGGCGCAACCTACATTGCCCGTTTGTGCTGGTGTTAATTCAATACAGTTGCTAAAGCCCTGAAAGGAGATTTCATTGGCCGAGCCCGTCGTAATGTAAGGGTTACCAGAAGGATGAGCTATAATGATATCTAATGTCCCACCGACCGGGCTGTCTTCATTCCATATGCGCAAAAAGTAGGTCTCCCCTACCTCTAGATCTTCAAAATAGTAAGCTGGCATCGGCTCTTGGCCGCATAAATAATCGGTCACACATTGGACCTCCTCCAGATCATCACATGGGCCCTGATATAGGACAAAGGCAGCATCCGTAATCGTACCGGCAAAAAGTTGAATAGCAACATCTCCACCTGCAGGGGCTACAAAAGAAAACCAACTGTCTGCATCAAAATAAGCCCCACAAATCGGATCGGGAATCGAAGAAGATGTTGTCCCAATCGTAATTTCTTCCGGCTCCAGCATTTCAGCCCACAAACTTGTGGAAGAACAGGAAGTTGAGCCGGCATATAATAGTTCACTGAGCAATAAAAGCACCCACCCTATCAAAAACCAAGTTTTTCTAACTTTCATTCCTCTAGTGAAAATTTACCTAAAGATAACACTTTAAGGAGAAAACAAAAAAGGGACTATTCTTCGCTTGCTCGACCTAATTCAATGCTTCAGATGCGGAGACCTTAGTAGTACGCTGACGCCAATACAAGGATAAAAAGAAGGCAGAAATTAAATCCCATATACCCCACCAGGCTACAACGAGGAGCATTCCCCCAAGTTCAGGGAAGAAGTTGAAAACCAGAACCAAACCCAAGCCAGCATTTTGCACGCCAGTTTCCAGAGCGATCGCGCGTGCGTCTCTGGTTGTCATTTTCCATGACTTACTGTATGCATATGCGAGTAGCAAGGCCAGACCGTTATGGGCAATCACAAGCAAAAATACAAGCTGAACATAATCCACGATTAAATTCGAGTTCCCCAATAAAGCACCTATAATAAAACCTACAAAAATAATTAAGCTGATTACAGATATCGGCTTTTTTATGCGTTGAATAAAAGAAGGGAAATAATGTCTCAAACCCATACCTAAGACTAACGGAATGAAAATAATTTGCAACACTATATAAAACATGCCGAGAAGGTCTATGTCTATCTGTAAACTTTGACTTGCTGCATCCGGTATCCACTCGGCCCAAAAGTAAAACGTAAATGGAGTAATGAAGGCGGCGGAAATCGTAACAATGGCTGTTAGTGTAATCGACAAAGCGGTATTCCCCCGTCCTAGATGTGTCGCGTAATTAGAAATATTTCCGCCCGGGCAGCTAGCGACCAGTACCATCCCCAAGGCGATACTATATTGCACCTCCCAGAAATAAATTAGTACCAGAGTAAGAATCGGAAGCAGTATCAATTGACTCGATAAACCTATCAGAATCTTTCGAGGCTTCCTAAAAAGCGCTCGAAAATCCTCCATTCGCAAATTCAGCGCGACCCCAAACATGACAAATGCCAAGCAGATATTCATCAGCACAATCATATTGTCATCAAAGTTGATGCGAATGGCGTTGATTTGATCTGGGGTCATAAAATCATTTTGGGCCACTTGCACCTGAACTTTCGCTCAAAGCTTGGCTACCAACTAATATTCCAAAGGTAATAGAAACTTAATAATTGCTAAAACTAACTTCCATACAGCTAATCAAATAGTGTTTTTTGGGGCCTACCCTCTTGGCTTCGCCGGACCTCGAAGCCAAGAGGGTCGCTACGCTTCGCCACTCGTTCAGATTCTCCCCTCCGTCACGCATTCTGCGCGACTCCTGGGCTTCACTCGGCCCTGCGCGCCCTAACAGCCGCTTGGTCTCCCGGCCCAAGGCCGGGGATGGCTTCGCATCGCTAGTCCAAAACTTGACTATATACTTTTGAAATTTAATCACTTGATAAGTAATCTAAATGGCTTAGTTTGCCCTTACTCTTGAGTATGCTCTGATAGCCTATTCTTAATGAAAAGGGCAAAAAAATAAGGACTGAGGCAGTAGATAAATGACCAACGCCCCGCTTATATCGACTTTTTCCTTCTTCGACTAAGTAGTTATTGAGCAGCGTAGACTGCTACTGTAGTTACCTCAAATTTATTTCATATGAAGACCCAAAGTGAATAGCGAATTAGAAGCATATTTGGGAAACTCAACCTTAGCCTTATTCGATTGGCTGAACACGAAGTGATTAAGCCGACACCTTAACCTCAGACTTAATCTTAACCAAAAAAAAGGGCGCCTCCTTGCGGAAACGCCCTTTCGTCTTTTCATCTCAGATGGGACAGTCTTTATCGATTACTCACCACCATCTTCTTCGTGGCTTTGAAGTCGCCACTGCGCAGTTCGTAATAGTACAAGCCATTGGCCGGAATATCACGGCTGTCTACCGTCTCCTCATTATAACCTTTCTTGTACTCATTCTCTATCGTATGTACAATCTGTCCGGCTGCA
>Ga0209949_1000166_pt1 | contig 37439 bp, 36 predicted proteins | sample SalPonC_black_MG_FD_185711 | JGI IMG/M metagenome (GOLD analysis project Ga0209949, IMG submission 185711) | Salt pond soil microbial communities from South San Francisco under conditions of wetland restoration - Salt Pond MetaG... | ecosystem: Environmental > Aquatic > Marine > Intertidal zone... | reverse complement strand
TGAACAAAACGGTTTTTACACATGACACCCGGCGTCATCCAGGGGTGTTATCCCAGGCTATCCCTCTTTCCAGAGGGCCCGGACCCACTCTTGGTTCAAGTTCAGATAGTGACCCTGCATTGCCGGGTCGTTGCAGAAGACCTCCAGGGTAATGGTGTCATCATAGCCAGCAGCTTTTAATGACGCCACAGCGCCTTTCCAGTCCACGGTTCCCACCCCCAATGGCATATGCTCATCAAACCTTGCGCGATTATCGGAAAAGTGGACATGGCAAAGATGCTCACCCAGTTCCCGGCAAAACAGATCATGGCCGTCCCGGCCAAAGTTGGTATGGCCGAAATCCAGGTGCAGTTTGAGGCCCGGGACCTCATCCAGCAGGGCTTTGAATGTGGACACCCTGTCAAAAGGGGCTTGAAAATTTTCAAGGACCAGTGTGAGCCCAAAGGATTCGGCCATGGAAACTATAGGCTTTAAGGCTGCCTGATGAAACACAACCCTGTCTTTTCTCATGGCCGGCGGGGATAAATAGCAGGGATGAATGTTCATGATCTTTGCCCCGAGATCGGAAAATATCCGGGCGCATCTTTCCAACTCTTTGAGGCAGGCATCCCTGATGCCCTGGATGGGATAGGCATAGGGAAGACAGGGGTCAGTATGGCCGATGACGAATAAGCCGTGCTGATCAAGAACCGCCTGCAGCCTGCTTGCATCAACGATGTCTGCCTTTGGCCCTTCAAGGGTTAAATCAAGAAAATCAAAGCCGGCCCGGCCGCAATAGGCAGCCTGGTCATAGACGGATTTTGACGGGTTATTCATCATTCCGATCTTCATTAAGCCCCCTTTTTTATGTCACAGGTTTTGTCAGTTTTCAGGTCCCGGGTCCTGGCTCAGGCTTTGTCCGGAATGGCCCTGCCATGGGGATCTTTTTCAGGGCGGCCCAGCTGTTTTTCCAGATAGTCAAAGGTGTCTTTGCGTTCCAGATGCTCGAGCTGATGGGCCGTGGCATGGACATCTTCTTTTGGGGTGCCGATACTCGTCAGATAGGTTTCCCAGAGGCGGTGGGCCCGAAGCACGGTTTCAGCCTCTTTTCGGCCCTTGATTGTCAGAGAGTAGAACAGGCCCTCTCTTTTAATCAGCCCCTCACCCACCATCTGCTTCAAGGCCTTGTCCAGTTTTTTACCGGATTCGGCATATTTTCTAATGGTCTCCATGGGGGTGGGTTTATCGGTCCTGAGAATGGTGGTCAAAACATCCTCCACCACCTGCTGGGGCACCAGATTTCGCAGCCGCATCCACCGGGACAACAAACCGTACTTGGGCGCCACAACCAGCACCACCAGAAACTGGAGGGTGCAGACCAGCATCACGGCGCCGCCCCCGGACGAATCCAGCCAGACGCAGAGGTACAGCCCCCCCACCACGGATGTCACGCCGAAGATCGCCGCCAGAGCCATCATCTTGTCCAGCCGGTCCGACAGCAGGTAGGCGGTTGCTGCCGGGGTAATGAGCAGGCCCACCACCAGGATCACCCCCACCATGCTGACGGCGGAAACCACCACCAGGGAAACGCAGGTGGTGAGCAGATAGTCCAGCACCACCACGGGCAGGCCGATGGAGGCGGCCATAACCGGATCAAAGGTGGCCAGCTGAAAGTGTCGGAAAAAGAGAATCAAAACGGTCAGCACCGATGCTGCCACAAAGGCGGAGACCCAAAGATCCGTGTCTGCCACCCCCAGAATATCCCCCATGATAAAGTGCATCAGATCAATATGGATATAGTGCCGGAAGATGGAAACCGCCACCACGCCAAGGGCAAATATCCCGGTGTACATGATGCCGATGGCTGTGTCCTCTTTGACACGGGAAATCCGGGAGACAAAGCTGATCAGGGCCACGGTGGTGACCGCGGCGATCAAAGAGCCCAGAAGCATGCCCGGGGCATAGGCCTCCAGGCCGAAGAACAGCTTCATGACCAGATAGCCGCCGGCCACGCCGGCAATCATGGCATGGGACAGGGCATCCCCGAGAAAGGCCATGCGCCGGAGCACCACAAGACACCCCACGGCACCGGCAACAACGGCAACGATGGAACCGCCGATCAAGGCCTTTTGAAAATAGATTTCCGCCAAAGGGGCAAGTATCATATCCAGCATCAGTTCCCCTCCTTTTTCACCACATCTTTAAATATTCTCAACCGCCCTTCATACACCTGGCTCAGCAGGTCCTCCTGAAGCACGGCATCTGGGGTGCCATAGGCGTAGAGCCGCTGTTTGATTAACATCAATTTGTCAAAATACTCGGCAGCTGTGGACAAATCATGGTGGACCACCACCAGGGTCTTTCCGGATTGTTTGGCCCGCTCCAATACGTCAAGTATGGCCCGTTCCGTGGCCGCATCCACCCCGGCAAAGGGCTCGTCCAGCAAGAGGATGTCGCTGCCCTGGGCCAGGGCCCGGGCCATGAAGACCCGCTGCTGCTGGCCGCCGGAAAGCTCGCCGATCTGGCGATGGGCAAAATCAGCCATCCTCACCATATCCAAAGCGTCCATGGCCCTGTCCCAGTCTTGTTGTTTGGGGTGGGTATACCAGGGAATCTTCTGGTACCGCCCCATGAGGGCCACCTCTCTTACCGTGATGGGAAAATCCCAGTCCACAGCCCCCCGCTGGGGGACATAGGCCACCATGCCCTTGGCATTTTTGGCATTGGTTCCCTGGATCCGGACCGTTCCCAGGTCCGGCTTGACAAAACCCAGGACCGCCTTGATAAAGGTGGATTTTCCAGCGCCGTTGGGGCCGATAACCCCGACCAGCTGATCCTTTTCAACGTTCACACTCACATCCAGCAATGCCGGCCGGGCATTGTAACTGACGGTGAGATGGGCCACTTCAACGGCAAAGGAAGATTCAATGGTCATGGCCGACCTCCTTTTTGGCATTCAGGATCAGGGCAATGGTGCCGGCCACCACCGCACCCTGCCCCCCCCACAGGGTCTGGTCCTTCAAGACCGTCCCGTTTTCCAGGAGACGGACCCGCAGGCCGTGGGTCAAATGACTTTCGGCCATAGGGGGACTGGCCGTAACATAGACTTCATTAAATCCCGGGACCAGGTTCATCCCATCCTGGATGGTCACGGCCTGTCCCCGGCCAAGGTCCTCCGGGGCCAGGTCCAGGGCCTCTCCGTTCAGCCTCAGTTCCAGGCCTGAGGTGTCGGCCCCGTCATCCAGGTCCAGGGCAAAGGGATCCTTTTCAACAGAAAAAGTGGGGGTAATCTCCAGTACGTAATTTCCTGCCAGGCGTTCCGGTGCCGCCACCTGGGACGGTCCCTGGGGCAAAGACGCATCCCGGTGCAGGGTATAGGCCCACAGCCCCCCCACAAAAAAGATCCAGATTAAAACACTGAGCCAAAACCGCATAAGCCATCCTAGTTTAATGCATTGACAATAAGAAGGGTATTTTCCCGCATCATACCAATATAGGTCTGCCCGGCAGACCCTTCCTCTCCCATGGAATCAGAGTAGAGTCTGCCCCCGATTTTAACCCCGGTTTCCTTTGCAATCTCACGGATCTGCTTGGGATTGATGGTGGTTTCCACGAAGATGGCCGGGGCACCGGAGTCTTTGATAGAATCAATCACCTTGCGGCGGCGTTCCGGGGTTATGCCGGCACCGACCTCGGCACCGGTGGACCAGCCCACCGGAGCGATGGATAAAAAATTGTTCCGCTCGTTGAGCCGGAACTCCCGGCAGAAATAGTTAAAGGCATCATGGGTGGTCACCAGGATCCGTCTTTGGGGCGGAATCTGGTTAAGCTGCCCCCGGATCCAGGCATCCAACACCCGCAACTGCTGAAGCATCAGCTTTGCCCGGGCCAGATAAAGGCCCCTGTTGTCCGGATCCAGCTTGGCTATGCCCTTGACAATATTGTTCACGTAGACAGCGGCATTTTTCGGAGAGAACCAGGCATGGGGATCGGCAATGGCCTTTCCCCCCTCGCTGATGGTCAGGGGCTGGATCCCGTCTGTGGCCGTAATCAAAGGTTTTTTTGCGTCCCTGGCCAGGGTGGACATCCAATTTTTACCCTCCAGGTGAAGGCCGTTTTCAATGCACAGATCCCCCTCCAGGACAATCTGGACATCCTTTGGGGTCACCTGGTAGGTGTGGGGATCCGCCCCCGGTGCCAGGATACTTTTAACCACGGCCTGATCTCCGGCCACCTGCCGGGCAAAATCGGCGATCTGGGTTGTGGACGCCACAATCACAGGTTTTTTACCCTTCTGTGCCATGACCGGCCCGGCAGGTAAGCACAACAGCACCACAATCCAGAAAAACAAAACATTTTTTATCATAGATGATTTCATGACAAGGCTCCCTTCCTGATTTATGCAATGCTGGGGTAAACGCTACCAAGAGTCGAGTATACCCCCCTTGAAAAACCGATTGCAAGGAATTTGCGTTGTACGGATCATGGCAGTTGTGATATCTGGCTGGCATGAAAGTCAAGAAGGGAAAAAAGCAATGGCAGGTCTACCTGGTGGAGTGTGCAGACAAGACCTTTTACTGCGGGGTAACAACGGATCTTAAGGCAAGACTTGTCAGCCATAACAAGGGAAACGCCTCAAAGTATACCCGATCCAGGCGGCCCGTGGTCTGTGTGGCAACAAGCCCCTTTATGGAGAAATCCCGGGCATTCTCATTGGAATATCAGGTAAAAAAACTGCCCCGGCATAAAAAAATTTCCTGGGTGGAAACCGGGGCCTGTCCCAAAGTCTAATAAAAAAAAGACCGACAACAGGACAAGCCTATTGCATCGGCCTTTCTTTTGCTCTTCAGACCGGAGCACAACAAGATAACTTTGGACGACCGCCTCGCTGTGGGGGGCTATTCCACGATTTCCAGAATAACCCGTTTTTGTTCTTTTGCCGAGGCACAGGAAAGGATGGTACGCATGGCCTGGGCTGTCCGGCCTTTTTTTCCAATGACCTTTCCCAGATCCTCTTTTGCCACCCGAAGCTCCAGCACCAGGGTCTGCTGGGCCTTAACCTCCTGAACATCAACCTGTTCCGGATCGTCAACCAATGCCTGCGAGATATACTTAATCAACTCTTTCATAACGGGATCTCCTTTAGCCAAGGTGATAATGAATATGGTCTTTAAGCTTCAGCTATTAACGGTCAAAGGGGCTGACAATTGTGGCATGATGCCAAGCATACCATAACCGATTAGAATCACAAGTGCTATTTCTGCCCCTCGTCCGGCTCGGCCCAAAGAATATGGGTTTTATTTACAAACAAGGTTTCGCGCCTGGCCGGGTTTTTGGTTGATGCATCATAAATGGTGGCGTTAAAAAGAATCAAAAAAGAGGGGTCAGGGTCTGACAATAAATCCGAAAGCCTGTCATAGCCCGGATGGCGCTGGATATTGACCTGCCCGTTGATCAGGGTCCCGTCAACCAGTCTAAGCCTGACGATTCTGTCCCGGCTTTCGTGCCCGGCTGATCTGTGATTTTGCATTTTACCCCCTTGCGATGGGATCGATCTTACCCCATTAATGCCCGGAAGCCTCTGGGGTGTCAAGAAATTTTTCCTGTGATCCCGGACCTCTGGCCCAAGTCCGTTCATTTTCCTTGACATCAAACCGAATTTCATTATTTTAAGAGGGTTATTATAAATTGAAGAATATAAAAATATTTTACTCCAGCACCCGGTAAACTATTTATTATTTTGGTCAGGGGCTTGATAAAGAGGGATGATTTTAAGTGGCTACTCAGATCAGTTCAAAAGAAGATGCCGAGCGTAAGATGCTGGCAGATGCCGGGTATGCAAATCCGGCAATCAACTACTATATCGAAAAAAAATACATGGGGCATATCCAGGACGCAGACCAGATTTCGCAGAAAATCGGATCCTGCGGCGATACCATGAAAATCTATCTCAAGGTAAACGGCTCCAGGGTCATTCAGGACATCCGGTATGAAATCACAGGATGCGCTGGTGCCATTTCTGCGGCCATGGCAGCGGTGGATCTTGCCAAGGGAAAAACACTGGACGAAGCCTTGGCCATCAATGACGGGGATGTCTTTAAGGTACTGGAAAACATCCCGGAAAAAAAACACCATTGTATCCAGTTGGCTGTCAAGACCATGCATTTAGGCATTGAAGAGTTTAAGGCTGAGCAGGTTTCATAAATACGGCACGGGAATTCTAATTCTCTGCCTGGTTTTGACCGGATGTGTCTCAACGGATTTCAAGGTTGAGACACTGGCCAAAACCGATGTCAATGTTGTTTCAGATATCCATATCCAGCAAACGGCCGTTCTGCTCAAACGCCTGACCCGAAAGCTGTATAAGATGAACTCCAGGGAACTTGCAAAAACCCCTGGAGCAACCGTTGACCGTCAGCTCAGCCAATTGTTTCAATGCCCCCCCCCTGCCCCGTCCCCCCTGATAAACCAAAAAACCGACACCCAGGCCCTGTTGCTGACCTTTGATCCAGAGTACACCGGCGACCGGGTCTATGCCATGATCTACGGCCTGACCACCATGCTGCACAAGGCCTACGATGAAAACTGCGACACCTTTATGCTGGATTTTCTGAATGCCCAGAACCTGTATAACGCGGCCCGGAATATCGAAATCCTGGTCTGGCGGCTGAAAACCAGACGCAAGGCTGACGGCCGCCTCTTTTTGACCACCAACATCTGTGACGGACCAATCCAGAACCTGAGCTATGAAAGGTTGTTTGGAAAACTCATCTCCCTTCAGGACACCATGGCCCTGATCATTTCCACAAGGACAAACCGAATCATCACAGAGGTGGTGCATACGGCCGGGATGACCTTTTTACCTGTGGGCCTTTAACTGACTGGCTGTGGGATTAGCACCAGATCAAACGCCCTCTGCCAGTCGCTGGAACCGTGCCACCTGCTCACGATAATAGGCCTTTTTCTCCGAGGCCAAAGAAAGGGCCTTGCGGGACACATCCAAGGCCTCGGCAGGTCGGTTGTTCATGGCAAGGGCTTCTGCATAGGTATCCAGTATATAGGATTTTTGCTCCAGGGCCTTTGCCCGGGAGGCCAGTTCAAGGGATTTTTTGGGATCACGAAAGGTTTCATCCGGGCAGGTGGCCAGCAGCCAGGCCAGGTTGTTCAGGGCATGGATATTTTTGCCATCAACTCGGATCACGTTTTCATAGGCATTGACGGCTTTTTGAAAGGCCGACTGGTTATAATAATAATCCCCCACAAAGACGTATAAATCGGAATTGTCCGGATCTATATCCAATTGCTGGGTTAATATTTTTCCGGCAATATATTGTTCAAACCCCTCCCGGAAATGGCCGTAACTGATGCTGTATCCGGCATAAAAGACAAGGACGACAAGGACCAGGTAGCCGGCCATCATCCTTTTGACCCGCCGGTGGTGCTGCCCGATGAGTGCAGGCGTCTGCCGGCACTGCTCAAGAAACCGGATCCGCTGGCCTATGCTGTAATGATGCCAATTGGGAGTATCCATGGACTGCCGGCTCAAAGAGGCGATCTTGTAGAACGTTGAAATCAAGGCCGAGGGGCTGGATCTGAAGTTGAAGATATGCAGATCAGCCTGGCGCTCAAAATTTCTCATAAAAAAACCGAAACCAAACCGGAAATAGGCCACAAAAAACAGAATCAGTCCTCCGCAGATGAGCATGGGATGGGCTGTGGATTTAGCAATACCCAGAGTTTCAATCCCCTGGTACAGGGGCTGGGCCACATACAGCAGCATGAATGCCGGCTCAAAAAAGACAAAGTTGCAGGCAATAAACCCAAGGAAAAACACCAGATAAAAAATCATGTGATGCCGCTGCACATGACCGATTTCGTGGAGCATGACCCCTTCAACCTCATCGTCATCCAGGGCGTTGAGCAGGGCCGGGGTGACCAGGATGTACCTGAAACGCCCCAAAATCCCCATGACCCCGGCAGTGATCATGGTGCCTCCAAAAAGCTCCCATTTAAGGATATCATTGTACTTGAGGCCTGCCATGCGGCAGACCCCTTCAATTTTTTCCCTGGCCGCCCCCGGGTCAAGCGAGCGGCATCCCCACAACCTTTGGATGAGCACCGGCCCGAAAACCGCGACAGTGATCAGAAAACCCAAAATATATAGGATCTCTCCCAAGGTGGAGTTGAAAAAGGCTTTCAAAGGGGCAAAGGGCAGCACCCCTATGATATCCGCAAACAAGGAGAGGCAAAACCAGGGCAGCAGCGCGGGCAGTGCAAAGGCGATATTGGAGAAGACAAAACTCTTTTTGGTCAAAATTCCGGGAAAATGCTGCTGTTGCAACTTATAGGCAGCGTTCCATATCAATACCAGGTAAAAGAGAAAAATACCAAGAAATACAAGGGCTTCAAGGGTCGGCACCCATTGAAACAGAGGCAGTTTTGCCATGATATGGTTGAGCCGGTACACATAAATGTGAATGGCAAAAAGCACCAGTGCAAAAACAGAAAGCCTGGAAATGGTGGCGGTAACCTTATGGTCCATGCCGGCAAAGCTTAAGGCAGTGCGCTGCCTGGCCAGGCGCAGAAAGGAAAAATGACAGACCAGGGCAAACAGGCCTGCCGTAACAATGCTGTAGTAAAGCCCGCGATAGTCCAGTTGAACCGGGGCTTCAAAAAGCTCTGCAGTGGAATAGATCACCAGGGCGATCAAAAAGTAGAGGAAATTTGAAAACACGACAGCTGTTCCTAAAAATTCTAAGGTTAAATGACCTTCCCGGTTGCGGCAAACCGCTCCAGAACAATCCAGGTTTTCACGTCAAAACTGGCATGGGCACGGTTCAGCAGTTCTCTGGCCTCATCCTTTGACACCAAAACCACATCAATCTGTTCGCTGCCCTCGTTCAAACGGGTGGACGGCCTGCCCTGGCAGGTCACATACAAGAGGCTGACACTCTCATCGGTAATGCCCGAGGAAGAGTAAACCGCAGGCCCCTGACGGACCACATGGGAAACGGTCAGCCCGGTCTCTTCTTTGAGTTCCCTTTTTCCCGCATCTTCTATGGTCTCCCCCGGGTCCACAAGTCCGGCAGGGAATCCGTATTGCACCCCCTGAAGCGGCACCCGAAATTCCCGGATCAGCACCAGTTTTTTCTTTTGCTCATGAAAGGGAACCACCACCACGGCATCGGGCCGGCCGGCATTTTCCCGGGACGCATAGACCCAGGCCTTGTTTCGGCCGTTTCGGTCCTCATACCTTACCTGAATAAGGTTGACATGGGGCAAATCTGTTATTTTTTTTGAATCAATAATTTTCACTTGTGGCTCCTTTGGTGCACTATAAGCATAAATACAGCCTTGTCATCCTTTGATGACATCGTAAAAATCTGCTGTCTGCCGCGTTAGGACACATGCCGGGATTCTGGCCGAACGCCATGCCGTGCAGGCAAAAGATCTGTACTGACGGGGCGTGTTCCCCTTGTGCATGTTTGCTAAATGTACATCAGATACTTGAAGGAAAGCCAGAAATGGCTTGCAGACCCCAGGATCACAAAACAATGCCAGATTTCATGAAATCCCAGGACACCGGAGAGAAGATTGGGCTGTTTCATGGCATAGATAATGGCACCCACACTGTAAAACACACCGCCCAGGGCCAGCCAGAACAGGGCCATAGGTGCCAGGGTGGTTACCAGGGGGTAAATGGCAATGACGCAGAGCCAGCCCATGGCAAGGTAAATACAAGTGGAAATCCACCGGGGCGCCCCCATGAAAAAGATTTTCAAAAAGACCCCGGCAACGGCAATGCCCCAGACCGTACCAAACAGGCCCCAGCCCCAAGGGCCCCTCAAGGGAACCAGGCACAGGGGGGTGTAGGATCCGGCGATCACCATGAAAATCATGATATGATCAACCTGCCGAAACACGGCCAGGGTTTTTTCCGAAAGTTTCAGGCCATGGTAGAGAAAACTGGCGGTATACATTAAAATCAGGGTGGCACCAAAAATGGAAAAGGAAACCACATGCCAAACCTCAGCCTTTAATGCGGCAAACACCACCATCAGGGTCAGGGCCACCACAGCCCCCACCGCAGCGGCACCGTGGGAAATGGCATTTACCGGCTCCCGGAACAATTTAGATACGACACTCATAGGTGGCATTCATACGCCATTCTCCAGGCCGAGGCAAGGCATGGACCGGCATTTACATTTGTTTTACCAACAATTGGGCAATTTAATACACCCATAAACTTCATTTCTTTTTCGTGATTTTCTTAGTACATTTTTGTTACATAAAAGCAATTTCCAAAACCAGGTCGCAAAATATTTGCGTTTCCCATAAAACCGCTTGAAAATTTATGGTGTTGTGCTAATAGTGGCAGAGGTTTCCGTAAGCTAACATCGTTGTTTAACCTTATGTAGAGGAGGGTAGTTCCCATGAAATTGTTTAAGATTTTAATTGCTTGTATCACATTTGCCGCACTGGCCGCTGTTGCTTCTGCCGGCACCCTGGACGAAGTCAAATCCCGCGGGTATATCAAAGCCGGTGTCAATGGCGGGGTATTTGGTTTTTCCATGCCCGATGATAAAGGCCAATGGAAAGGCCTGGATGTGGATACGGCCAAAGCCGTTGCCGCAGCCGTGTTCGGCGACGCCTCCAAGGTAAAATTCTCCGCACTCACCGCTGTTCAGCGTCTGCCGGCCCTTCAGTCCAAAGAGATTGATGTCCTCTGCCGGAACACCACCCAGACCCTGTCAAGGGAGACCAAATCCGGCCTGAACTTTGCCCAGACCAACTACTATGACGGCCAGGGCTTTTTGATCTCCAAAAAGCTGGGGGTTAAAAGTGCCATGGAACTTGACGGCGCAACCGTATGCGTCCTTCCCGGCACCACCACTGAAATGAATGCCGCAGATTTTTTCAGAACCAACAACATGAAGTGGTCCCCGGTGGTCATCGAGAATACGGCTGAGTTGAACAAGGCCTTTTTTGCCGGCCGCTGCGATGTTCTGACCTCTGATGCCTCCCAGCTGGCAGCCCAGAGATCTGTGGCCCCCAACCCTGAAGCGTACGAACTGCTGCCGGAAATCATCTCCAAAGAACCCCTGGCCCCTGTTGTCAGACACGGTGACGACCAGTGGTACGACATTGTCAACTGGACCGTCATGGCCATGATCCAGGCCGAGGAGTTCGGCATTTCCTCTGCCAATGTTGACCAGATGCTGGACTCCACCAACCCCGGCATCAAACGCTTTTTGGGCGTGACACCCGGCATGGGTGAACAACTTGGCCTGGACAACAAATGGGCCTACAACATTGTCAAACAGGTGGGCAACTACGGCGAAGTCTTTGACCGTAACATCGGCCCTGACACCCCGCTTGCACTGGAGCGCGGGCTCAATGCCCTCTGGACAGACGGCGGCCTGATGTACGCATCACCCATCAGATAACAAACCTGAGTACCGGCTGCCTGCCCGTTGCAGGCAGCCGGTCCCAACCTTTCTGAAATACAACCTTATGAAAAACAGCAACTCAGAAGAAAAGGTCCCGTTCTGGCTGGATCCGGATAAACGGGCCATTGTGTATCAGCTGGCATCCATTTTGATGGTCGGCCTGCTGGCCTGGTATCTGGTCAACAATACCCTTGTGAATCTGGAGAAACAAAATATCTCCTCTGGATTCGGCTTCATGGACAAAGAGGCGGCCTTTGAAATCGGTGAGAGCGTCATCCAGTATTCTGCTGCAGACTCCTATGGCAGGGCCCTTTTGGTGGGGGTCCTCAACACCTTGAAGGTCAGTTTTATCGGTATGATCCTCTGCCTGATCATTGGTGTCGTCGTTGGCGTGGCCCGGCTGTCCACCAATTGGCTGGTCCAGAAAATTGCCACAGCCTATATCGAGGTCATGCAGAATATTCCGGTGCTGCTTCAGCTTTTCTTCTGGTATGCCCTGTTTTATGAGTCGTTTCCCTCGCCCCGCCAGGCCCTGAATCCTTTGCCCGGACTCTTTGTCTGCAACCGGGGCGTTGCCCTGGGGATTCCTGCTGCCCACCCGGCCCATATCTGGATGCTGGCTGCCCTGATCTGCGGCGGGATCATTGCTTTTGTGATCAAAAAATGGGCCCAAAAACGCAAAGAGGCAACCGGCCAGGATTTTCCCGTATTCTGGTCTACCCTGGCCACCACACTGGGGCTGCCGGTTGTGGTCTGGATATTCTTTGGCGCCCCCATGGCCATGGATATTCCGGCCATGCAGGGATTCAACTTCCAGGGCGGGCTCATGCTCTCTCCTGAATTCATCGCCCTGCTCCTGGGCCTTGTGATTTACACCTCAGCCTTTGTGGCTGAAGCGGTCAGGGCCGGTATCCAGGCGGTGAGCCGGGGGCAATCCGAGGCCGCCATGTCCGTGGGCCTTAAAAAACGCCATATCCTGAACCTGGTCATCCTGCCCCAGGCCCTGAGAATCATCATCCCCCCGCTGACCAGCCAGATGCTCAACCTGACCAAGAACTCATCTTTGGCCATTGCCATCGGGTTTCCGGATTTTGTTTCCGTGGCCAACACCACCATCAACCAGACCGGGCAGTCCATTGAAGGGGTGGCGCTGATCATGGGGTGTTATCTTGTGTTCAGCCTGTCCACCTCTGTGTTCATGAACTGGTACAACAAAAAATCTCAGATAGTGGAAAGATAAAATGGCCGTTTATACCCTAGACCAAGAGACCCTAAAGGCCATGAAACCGCCGGTGAACAACCGGGGCATTATCGGATGGCTCAAGGAAAATTTATTCAACGGGTTTTTCAACTCCATTCTCACCCTGGTGGCCCTGGGCGTTTTAATCAAATTTGTGCCCCCGTTTATCAGCTGGGCCTTTATCGACGCCAACTGGATGTCAACCGGATCGGCCTGCAAAGCCAGTGAAGGGGCCTGCTGGTCCGTTGTGCTGAAAAACCTGCGGTTTATCATTTTCGGCTTCTACCCCCATGACCTGCACTGGCGACCCTTTGCCGCCATAATGATGCTTTTTGCCCTGCTGTTTTTCTCCAACAATAAAAAGTATTGGTCCAAACTCCTGGGGTACGGCTGGCTTCTGGGCCTTGCAAGCATGGCCATACTCATGAAGGGCGGGATTTTAGGCCTCACCCCGGTAGACAGCATGAAATGGGGGGGGCTGCCCCTGACCCTGATGCTGTCTGTTTTCGGCCTTGCAGCTGCCTATCCTTTAGGGGTTGTCCTGGCCCTGGCTAGAATTTCTCACATGCCCATTATCCGGTATATCAGCGTGACCTACATCGAGTTGATCCGGGGCGTCCCCCTGATATCCCTCTTGTTCATGTCATCCATTATCTTCCCGCTGTTTCTGCCCGAAGGGGTGACCATCAACACCATTCTCAGGGCCCAGGTGGCCATCATCCTCTTTACCGCCGCCTATGTGGCCGAGGTGGTCAGGGGCGGGTTGCAGGGCATGTCCAAAGGTCAATACGAGGCTGCCGATGCCCTGGGATTGAACTATGCCCAGACCATGCGGCTGATCATTCTGCCCCAGGCCCTTAAAATCGTTATTCCCCCCACGGTATCTGTTCTGGTGTCTGCCTTCAAGGACACCTCTCTTGTGGTCATCATTGCCCTGTACGATTTTCTCTTGACCTCCAAGACCGTAATCCAGAACCCCGAGTGGATGGGATTTTCAACGGAAATGTATTTGTTTGTCGCCCTGATGTATTTTTTAGGATGTTTTTCCATGTCCAATTTTTCAAGGAAACTTGAACGGGAACTGGATACAGATAACCCCAGCTAATGAGTTTAGGAAAAAAAATGATAGAGACAGCAGCAACCGATCAGCCCGCCAACGACACCATCATCCAGATCCAGGGTCTGAACAAGTGGTTCGGTGATTTTCACGTCCTCAAGGAGATCAACCTTGAGGTCAAAACCCAGGAAAAAATTGTTATCTGCGGACCGTCAGGCTCCGGAAAATCCACCCTGATCCGGTGCATCAACCGACTTGAGGAGCACCAGAAGGGCAAAATCATCGTGGACGGGGTGGAGCTGACCAACAACCTGAAAAATATCGAAAAAATCCGCACCGAGGTGGGCATGGTGTTCCAGCATTTCAACCTATTTCCCCACCTGAGCATACTGGACAATTTGACCCTGGGTCCCATCTGGGTCAGAAAGACCCCCAAAAAAGAGGCAGAAGAAATCGCCATGTTCTACCTTGAGAAAGTCAAAATTGCCGAACAGGCCAAAAAATTTCCTGGCCAGCTGTCAGGGGGACAGCAGCAGCGGGTGGCCATTGCCCGAAGCCTTTGCATGAAGCCCAAGGTCATGCTCTTTGACGAACCCACCTCAGCTCTGGACCCGGAAATGGTCAAAGAGGTGCTTGACGCCATGGTTCAGCTGTCCGAGGAAGGCATGACCATGATTGTGGTCACCCACGAAATGGGATTTGCCAAAACCGTGGCCCAGCGCGTCATGCTCATGGACGAGGGCATGATTCTCGAGGAAAACAACCCCACTGATTTCTTTGAAAATCCTCAGCATGAGCGGACCAAGTTTTTCCTAGATCAGATCCTGTGATACCTGGCTGATACCGGTGTAAGACAGCTGCCCCCATAGGGCAGCTGTTTTTGGTTTTAAACCTCGAATCTGGATTAAAATCCTGGCAATTTGAACTTCATGGTGACCTCTCCGGTGTCTTTGTCAATGGAGACCAGCTTATCCTCACCTTTCTGGGTCTGAATTTTCTCTCCCGTAGCCATTTCCAGCAGTCCTGACACAAACTGCATCCCATAGTTGAGCACCCCTTCTATTTTTTCCGGGGGCTGGGCAGCCAGAATATCAGCGGCCTGCGCCTTCTGTTCGACCGATGGGGCAGCCCCTGCCCGTTCCGATCGAACATCCTTTGATGCTGCAACGGCTGCGGGCAGATCCTCTTGTGGATCCTTGCCGCTTTCATTGATTCCGCTTTCCGGTCCCAGCACTTTGGGATTCAGATAATAGGGAAGATCCTCCGGGATCTCTTCCTGAAGAACAGGCTCTGATTCAGGCAGTTCAGGCGCCGCATCTTCCCCCATCATCTGCCTGAGCCTGTTCAGCATTTCATTTTTCTTTTCCCGGGAGAATTCCACCTGGTCAGGTCCTTGTTCAAATACCCCGTTGAACAATTCAGTTTTCAACTGGATGCCGGCCAGAATTCGCTCTTCAATGCTGTTCCTGGATATCAGGTTGATCACGTTGATGCATTGGCTTTTCTGACCGATACGGCTTACCCTGCCAATGCGCTGGTTCAGTTTTGCCGGATTCCATGGCAGCTCAAAGTTGACCACACAGTCGGCAGCCTGAAGATTAAGTCCTGTTCCCCCGGCATCTGTGGACAAAAAGACAAGGCAGTCTGGATTGGTATCAAACTCGTCAATCAGGGCCTGACGCTTTTTAACAGGCACTTGGCCTGACAATTCAACAAAATGAATGCCGGCCTCAGACAGGTGTCTTGCGATCAAAAAGGTCATAGAGGTCCATTCGCTGAAAATAACCATTTTCCGCCGGTTCTGCACCACGATTTCATCTATGATTCCGGACAGCTCAATCAGCTTGGGAGAAATATGGCTTTCCCTATCAATGAGGTAGGTCGCATCGCAAACCTGTCGCATCCTCAGCAAAAGGGCCTGAATTCTCTGCATATCCACAGGGGTAAGAAATTTCTTGTTCAGCAGGGGCAGCAGGGATCTTGCGTATCCTGCGTGCATTTCCGCCTGTTCATCAGTAAGGTCAAGATAGTAATTATTCACCACTTGATCCGGCAGATCCTTGAGCACCTCTTCTTTTTTCCGGCGGATAACAATATCACTGAGTCTGTTTTTAAGTTGATCCAGGTTTTTATATCCAGACACACTGCTTTTTTTCTTGGCTGGAATGAGAAAGTGATCAGCGGCAAACTGCCAAAGGGGGGTCAGCTTGTATGGATCCAGGAACTGGACAATGGAATAAACATCTTCCAATTTGTTTTCCAGGGGCGTACCCGTCAGCACGATGGCGTGCCGTTTAGGGATCCGTTTGACAGCGTCTGCCGTCTTGGTGGAAAAGTTCTTGATCCGCTGGGCCTCATCCAGGATGATCAGGTCCGGCCCAAAACGTGACAGCAGGGTGACATCCCTTAACACGGCTTCGTAATTGGTAATCTTGAACAGGCTGGTGTCGTTAAAATACCCCGCCTGACGCTGTTCCGGAGTCCCTGAAACCACAAGGGCTGATTCATGGCTGAATTTTTCTATTTCCCGTTTCCATTGCTCTTTGAGAGACGCCAAAGTAACGATCAGCACTTTGGAAAACCCAAACACGTCTTTTTTCAGAACCCCGAGGGCAATGGCCTGAACTGTTTTCCCCAACCCCATCTCATCACCAATCAGGACTCCGGATTTAAACAGCCCAAAGGCCACCCCCTCTTTCTGGTAAGGGTAAAGACTTGCTGACAGGTCAGGGTCAGGAACAGGTTCTTTTGCCATGGCCCCCAGCTGCCGCTGTTCCATTTCTATCCCCAGCCGTTTTAAAAGCGATTCCCTGATTCTTACCCGTTTGTCACCATCCAGCTGCTCTACCAGATCAAGAAGAGGCGCATAATCTTTACAAATATACTCTCCTTGATCATTGAAACACTTTGCCAAAACAGCCCAGAGGTCAGGATGCAACCTTGTCTCGGCAAACATCCGAGGCCCCTGGATCAATGAATCCCAGAAAATATCAAAAAAAACAAACTGCTCTTCTGCCAGTTTCTTTTTAAATCCGTTTTCTTTTTTCAGCCGGGTGACCAGATAAATAATATGTTTACACGTGCCCAGCCCGGCGGTCATATAGTCCGGACAGTTGCAATGCCCTATTCCCTCTTGAGGAGAATGCAGGGTAACCCTGTATTTTCTATTATTCTTGCTGACAACCCTATGGTCGCCCTTGAGCATGTCGCCGCGAACCAGTGTGAAAGCCTCGGCAGCCGCCCTTTTTTTTCTATCTGCCAAAGCCTGTGTTTTTATCTCTTCAGGAGTAAGGTAAACACAGGCAGTATCTATTTTGGATTCCAATGACACATTTTTATCTGACAGAAGATCCCCTGTTTTAAGCAAGGCTGCCACGACATGCTTGCATCCGGCCCCTGGATAAGGGCAGGTACAAGCGTAGCTTACCTTCTGCTTGCCCAATATGACCCGGGTTTCATATTGACCATAATTACCATCCACACAATAGGTAAACTGTGTCTTGTCCTCAGTTTTGTCTGAAAGAAAATATGATCCATGCCTGTAAATCTCAAGGCCGCGACCGTATATTCTCTGGGAATCCGCCACCTGAGTTCTGATCCATTTTTTAGGTAATCGTGTCATAATGCCGCCCTTCAGAGTTATAGATTTATCCGCTATGAATAATAAAACAGAAGAACTCAGGCAAGGATTTCTTTTTCGGCTGGATCTGACGGAAAAGTTCTTTCAATACCTGTCACCCATGGCTTTATGGAACCAAATTATAGGAAAGGACGGCCGAGGGGCGGCTCAGGCCCCTTTTGAGGCCTGGGCATCTGGCCGGGCCTTGCCCGCGACATCCGGCTTGGGCAGACGCTGGCCATATCCTCCCCAAACAGCCTGGGTAACCCCGATGATGATAAACGCATCTGGATCAACCGTCTTGACCGTTCGATTTAAATCTGCCACCCGGGTTCTCATGATTGTACACAGGATCAATGTTTTGGATGTCCGAGAGTATCCCCCTTCTACGGGCCAGAGGCTCACCCCCCGGCGGAGCTGGTAGAGAATCGCCCAGCGGACATCGTCTGCCTTCTGGGTGATAATGGTCACCGTCCGGACCTGGCTTGACCCCTCTATGGTAAAATCCGTGACCAGTCCTGCCAGGACCAGAGTCAGTATGGACAGCAGGGCAACCTCCCATGTGAAGACAAGGCCTGCAATCAGAACGATCACCCCGTCGGTGAAAAGATAGGACTGCGACATAGGGAAGCCAAGGCGCTCGTATATAATCCGGGCCGGTATTGAGGTCCCGCCAATGGATCCCCCAACCCGGTAAATCATCCCCATGCCCAATCCGAAAAGGACGCCGGCGTATATACTGGATAAGAGCAGATCCTGAGTGATGGGCCACTGGGAGAGCATACCAGGCAGGCAAATATTATAAAAATCCGTGGCAAAGGAGAACCCCAGAACAGCCAGGACAGTTGAAAAGACAAACCGCCACTTTCCAAGCATAAAGTAACCCAGCACAACCAGGGGGATATTCAGGGCCAGAATCAGCATACCAACCGGCCATCCGGTAAAGGAGTTGATAATAACACTAAGCCCGCTGACCCCGCCTGCGGCCAGGTTAAAGGGCACCTGAAAGACCGAAAACCCCAGCGCGGCAACCAAACTGCCGCACAAAATCACTGTCTGCTGAAATACAATGCGGGTGATGACAACCCGCCTGGGTTCATCAAACTGCTTTTTTATTCTCCAGGGTATTTTCAGACGCCGTTTGGTGTTCTTTTTCCGGATCTCATCATTATTCTGCTCTTCAGACATACTCTTTCCCTCTTTAGAAACCATTTTTTCCGGGCACAATAAGGATGTCCAAACGCTTCGTCAAGGGGTTGGATTCCAAAGATTGATTTTCATGCCCTGCCGGCGATCCAGGTCCGCCAGAAACGGGGCGGCCCTGAAAATTTCCCCCTTTTATTTTCACATTGTCCGGGCTATATTTCACAGGGGATTGCAACATAGACAAGGGAAAGCAAATGAAAATCATACAAGGGGATCTGGTCCAGTTGGCCAGGGATAAACAATTTGATCTCATCATCCATGGGTGCAATTGTTTTTGCACCATGAATGCCGGCATTGCCCGGCAGATCAAAGACACCTTTCCCCAGGCCTTTGAGGCAGATACCGTCACCCGGCCGGGAGACAGGTCCAAACTGGGCACTTACACCAGCGCTGTAATACAACTGGCAGACCACCGTCTCGTCGTTGTCAACGGTTACACCCAGTTTGACTATGCCGGACCTGGCGTGCTGGTCGACTATGACGCCATTGAGACCTTGTTCACCAAAGTCAGGACCCATTTTGCAGGACTGCGCATGGGCTATCCCAAAATCGGAGCCGGTCTTGCCGGTGGGGACTGGGACCGGATCAGCCAGAGTATAGACCGGGCCCTGGATGGGGAAGACCATACCCTGGTGGAATTTATCAGATCCTGATATTTATTTGTAAATTCACCCGCATTATTGTAAAAACACAGACTCAAACTTGGAAAGACAGGAATACAATATGATCAGAACAGGCATTGCAGGGGCATCCGGATACACCGGGGTGGAACTGGTCAAACTCATCACCAACCATCCTGAAGCCAGCCTGGAGGTAATCACCTCCAACTCTTACCAGGGCAAGGCCCTGACAGATATTTTTCCCTCTATGCGAGGGTTTGAATCCCTGATCTGCCAGGAATTTGATGCAGACAAACTGGCAGACCAGGTGGACCTGATGTTTTTGGCCCTGCCCCACAAGGTTTCCATGGCCTTTGCCCCGAAGCTTGTACACAGAGGCATCCGCGTGGTTGACCTGTCTGCGGACTTCAGATTCACGGCCCCTGAAGCCTATGAAACGGCCTACCAGCCTCACTCGGCCAAGGCCCTTCTGAAAGAAAGTGTTTACGGGCTTTGTGAAGTGTATGCAGATGAAATCAAAACCGCCAGGATTGTCGGCAATCCCGGGTGTTATCCCACCTCTATTCTCCTGGCCCTTCTGCCCCTGATTAAAGCAGGACTCATTAAACCCCAGGGCCTGATTTCCGATTCAAAATCCGGTGTCAGTGGTGCCGGCCGTTCCCTGTCCCTGGGCACCCACTTTTGTGAGGTCAACGAAAACCTTGCCCCCTATAAAGTGGGAAACCACCGGCACACACCGGAGATTGAAGAGATCCTGGGCCAGGCTGCCGGGACCCCGGTGCATCTGACCTTTGTTCCTCACCTGGTTCCGGTGACCCGGGGCATGATCTCCACCATCTATGCCAGAGCCTGTTCCGGCATCAGAGAGTCTGACATCCGAAAGGCCTATGACCGTCAATACGCAGATACCCCTTTTGTCAGACTGCTTTCCCAGGGCAGGTTTCCAACCATGTCCCATGTCCGGGGAACCAATAGCTGTGACATCGGATGCCACCTTGAGGCGCCAGGGGGGCAGTTGATTCTTGTTTCAGCCATTGACAATCTCCTAAAGGGAGCGGCAGGCCAGGCGGTCCAGAACATGAATATCATGTTCGGAATTGATGCAGCAACCGGGCTGAATGCCGTCCAGACGCCGCTTTAAGAATTTAAGATATTGCTTGACGTAACCGATTATCAACGGTAAGAGAAAGACAATGAGAAAACGAATTAAAATATGGTTTCATTCCGGTGCCAGTTCAGATATCCGTGAAATTTCTATTCCCAAATCGGTTGTTGTTTTTCTCTGTGTGATTTTCCTCAGTGCTGCCGGAGGAATCTCTTTTCTGGGTTTTGATTATTACCAGATAAAGAAAATCACCTTTGACAACAATGGGTTAAAAGAGACCATCGACCGTCAGGCCATCCAGATACACTCCCAGAACAAACAGGTGCAGACCTTTGCAAAGCAAATTGATGTCCTTAAAAAACAGGTCCGCAACCTGGCCACCCTGGAAGATCAGGTCCGGCTCATCGCTGATATCCAGAAGACCGGAAACGCATCAGGGCTCATCGGTATCGGTGGTATTCCTGAAAATGACCTGGACCAGGATATCCCCTTGGAAGAGCGGCACAGCAGCCTGATTCGGGAAATGCACGAGCAGCTGAGCCAGACCCAACAGGCGACCAACCAGAAAAATCTGGATTTTAAAGATCTGATCGCCAAGCTGGAAAAAAAGCGGAACCTTCTGGCCAGCACTCCCTCTATCCGGCCGGTGGACGGATGGATCACCTCCAGGTTCGGCTATAGAAAATCCCCGTTCACAGGAAAACGCAGCTTTCATTCCGGCCTTGATATCTCAAACCGGCCCGGCACCAAAATCATCGCCACAGCAGACGGCACTGTGACCTATGCCGCCCGAAAAATGTACCTGGGAAATCTGGTGGTGATCGACCATGGGTATGGCAAGGTGACCCGGTATGCCCACTGCAAAAAATTTCTGGTCAAACAGGGCCAGAAAATCAATCGGGGAGAGGCCATTGCCACTGTTGGAAACACCGGTCAGAGTACCGGTCCCCACCTGCACTATGAGGTGCGTATTAACGGCGCTCCGGTCAACCCCATCAAATACATCCTCAATTAATATTTTCCCCTTGCCTGGGTCCCTTCCAATGATCGTCTGCCCGGCCAATGCCCTGGGAACCATTCGGGATTGAACAGGTGTGGGGAATTTATATTTTTTATGTTTTCTTTTCAGGATTAATGCTTATATGTTGTAGAGGTTTTTTGAAAACCTGATGGATGAATTCAAACGAAACGCAAGACAGGTAAGGCTAAATGGTACTAAATTTCTTGACCAAGGTATTCGGATCCAACAACGATCGCATTTTAAAAAAACTGGATCCCGCCATCGATAAAATAAACGGATTGGAGCCTGAAATGCAGGCCCTTTCGGACAGCCAGATGGCTGAAATGACGACCACATTCAAGACCCGGCTGGCCAACAAAGAATCTTTGGACGATCTTTTGCCCGAGGCCTTTGCCCTGGTCCGTGAGGCCTCGGTCCGGGTACTTGGCATGCGCCATTTTGATGTCCAGCTCATTGGCGGCATTGCCCTGCACCAGGGCACCATCGCAGAGATGAAGACCGGTGAAGGCAAAACCCTGATGTCCACCCTGCCAGCCTACCTCAACGCCCTGACCGGCAAAGGGGTTCATATTGTCACCGTCAATGATTATCTGGCTGCCAGGGACGCGGAGTGGATGGCCCAAATATACAATTTTCTGGGCCTGACCGTGGGCGTGGTTCTCCATGACATGGACTCCCAGGAACGCCGGGCTGCCTATGAATCTGATATCACCTACGGGACAAACAACGAATTCGGGTTTGACTATCTCCGGGATAACATGAAGTTCGAAAAGCAGGACCTGGCCCAGGGCAACCTGAACTTCGCCATTGTGGACGAGGTGGACTCCATCCTCATTGACGAGGCCAGAACCCCCTTGATCATCTCAGGTCCCGGGGAAAAATCCACCCACTTCTACACCCAGGTCAACACCATTATTCCGGCCTTTAAAAAAGACGAGGATTACACTCTGGACGAAGAGTCCAAGACGGTCTCCCTGACCGAAAACGGCATCGCCAAAGGGGAAAAGCTCCTTCATATAGACAACCTTTACGATCCCGCCAATATCGAGATCCTTCATCACCTGAACCAGGCCCTCAAGGCCCACACCCTGTTTAAACGGGACTCTGATTATATTGTCAAAAACAACCAGGTGGTCATCGTGGACGAATTCACCGGCCGCCTGATGACGGGAAGACGGTACTCCGAGGGACTGCACCAGGCCTTGGAGGCCAAGGAAAATGTCAAGATCGAAAACGAAAACCAGACCCTGGCCTCTATCACCTTTCAGAACTACTTTCGGATGTATGACAAGCTTTCCGGCATGACCGGTACCGCTGAAACCGAAGCCCCGGAATTCAAAAAAATATACGACCTGGATGTTCTGGTCATTCCTACCCACATGCCCATGGTCCGCAAGGACCTGCCCGACCTGATCTACAAAACTCAGGACGAAAAGTATGCCGCTGTGATCAAGGAAATCATCCAGCTTCATAAAAAGGGTCAGCCGGTGCTGGTGGGCACCATTTCCATTGATGTCTCCGAGGACCTCAGCAAAAAACTCAAGAAAAAAGGGGTAAGGCATACTGTCCTCAACGCCAAACACCACCAGGCTGAGGCTGAAATCGTTGCCAATGCCGGCCAGAAAGGGGCGGTGACCATTTCCACCAATATGGCCGGCCGCGGTACGGATATCAAGCTTGGCGAGGGGGTAACACAACTGGGCGGCCTGCACATCCTGGGCACTTCCCGCCACGAATCCAGGCGGATCGACAACCAGCTTCGGGGCCGGTCCGGCCGCCAGGGGGATCCGGGCAGCTCAAGATTTTACCTGTCTCTTGAGGATGACCTGCTGAGAATATTCGGCGGCGAGCGCATTCACTCTGTCATGGACCGGCTGGGCATTGAAGAAGGAGAGCATATTGAGCACCGGTTTATCTCCAAGGCCATTGAAAATGCCCAGTCCAAGGTAGAGGGCAACAACTTTGAAATCAGAAAACATCTGCTGGAGTATGACGATGTCATGAACCAGCAGCGGGAAATTATTTACCGCCAGCGCCGACAGGCCCTGGAAAAAGAAGACCTCAAACCGGTGATCCTGGACATGATGGAGGACCTGGCCTATGACATGGTTGAAGGCTTTGCCCCTGAAAAAACACAGATCAAGTCCTGGGATATTGAGGGGCTGTGCAATGAGGCCCGCCGGGTGCTCAATATTGACATCACCCTTGACCAGGCCCTTGCAGATAATTACTCTATAGATCAGACAGCTGACCTGATCTTTTCCTATGCCAAGGAAAACTACCAGGCCAAAGAAACCCTGATCGGTGACGATCAAATGCGGCAGCTGGAGCGGTTTATTATCCTCCAGACCGTGGATTCCAGATGGAAGGAACATCTGCTGGCCATGGATCACCTCAAAGAGGGCATTGGTCTTCGGGGATATGCCCAGCAGGATCCCCTGCGGATCTATAAAAAAGAAGGCTTTGACATGTTCCAGGGCCTCATGGATCGAATCAAAGAAGAGGTGGTGGACATTTTGTTCAAGATCCAGCTGGTCTCACCCTCTCAGGTAGAGGAAATAAAAAAAGAGGAAGACCAGAATCTGACCTTTTCCCATTCCGGTGATGGGGCCACCACCAAGCAGCCGGTAAAACGAAGCGGTCACAAAGTAAAAAGAAACGATCCCTGCCCCTGCGGCAGTGGTAAAAAATACAAAAAGTGCTGCATGGTTTAGGAGCGCAACCCTTGACATCAACCGATTCGAACACCACGACCGAAAGCAGCAGAAAGACAAAAGAAAAGCACCCGCCCATGTATAAGGTTCTGCTGCACAATGACGATTATACGACCATGGAATTTGTAGTGGAAATCCTGGTTCGGGTATTCGGGAAATCACTTGAAAAAGCAACTCAAATCATGCTTAATGTACATAATAAGGGAAAGGCTGTCTGCGGGATATATCCCAGGCAAATTGCAGAGACCAAAGTCGACGCCGTCCATAACCTGGCCAGCAGCAAAGGATTTCCTTTGAAAAGCACAATGGAAAAGGAGTAGGTATGATCAGCAAAGAACTCAGTACGGCACTCGGATTTGCCGTTCGGGAAGCCAAGAAAAGAAGGCATGAGTACGTTTGTGTCGAACATGTTCTTTACGCGATCCTTAACCATGAGTCCGGCCAGAATACCGTTGAGAAATGCGGCGGCAGTCCGGAACAGATCAAAGAGGAACTGGAAAAATTTTTCGATGAAAAACTGACCCGGATCGATACCAAAGAAGAGTATGTGCTCCAGCAGACCATCGGTTTTCAGCGCATGATCCAGCGGGCCATTAACCATGCCAGATCTGCTGAAAAGCCAGAGGTGAATCTCGGGGATATCCTGGCATCCATCTTTCAGGAAAAAGACTCCCATGCGGCGTTTTACCTGGAGGCCGAGGGGATCACCCGGCTGGATGTGCTCAAGCAGATCTCCCATGAGCTTCCGCAAGAAAAAAACGAACCACCCAGTCAAGACCAGGGCCAGCAGATATTTCCCCAGGCAGATCCCAAAACCCGGCGCAAACAGAAAAAAGATCCCTTGGCCACCTTTACGGCCAACCTGCTGGACAAGGCAAAAGACGATAAAATCGATCCCCTCATCGGCCGGGATACTGAAACCGACCGGGTCATGCAGGTCCTTTGCCGGCGGCGGAAAAACAACCCCATCCTGGTGGGAGATCCCGGGGTGGGAAAAACCGCCATTGCCGAGGGCCTGGCCCTGAAAATCAAGGACAATGCCGTGCCGGATCTTCTGGCAGACTGTGAGCTCTACTCCCTGGACATGGGGGCCCTTCTTGCCGGAACCAAGTACCGGGGGGATTTTGAGCAGCGGCTCAAGGATGTTATCAATGCCCTGGTCAAACGGGAGAACGCCCTGCTGGTCATCGACGAAATCCATACCGTGGTGGGGGCTGGCGCCACAACATCAGGGTCCATGGATGCCTCTAATATCCTCAAGCCGGCCCTGTCTTCCGGTGAAATCAAGTGCATTGGCACCACCACCTATGAAGAGTATAAAAATCACTTTGAAAAGGACCGGGCATTTTCCCGGCGGTTTGAAAAGATTGAAGTGTCAGAACCCAGTGTGGATGATACCACTGCCATTCTCACTGGCCTGAGGCCTTATTACGAGGAACACCACGGCTTGAAATACCCGGACAAGACCATTGAAGCGGCTGCCTATCTGTCCAACAAGTATATTAATGACCGGTTCCTGCCGGACAAGGCCATTGATGTTATTGATGAGACCGGGGCCTTTCTGCGCCTGAGCGGAAAGGGAAAACGCAAAAATGTCACTGCCAAGGACATTGAGCATATCGTGGCAAAAATTGCCAAGGTACCGGTGTCCTCTGTGACGTCAACGGACAAGTCCAACCTGGAGTCCCTGCCGGACAAGCTGTTCAAGGTGATCTTCGGCCAGGACGACGCCATCCATACCCTGACCACGGCCATCAAGCGCTCCAGGGCAGGTCTGGCCGCGCCCGACCGTCCCATTGGATCCTTTTTGTTCATGGGTCCCACCGGTGTGGGCAAAACCGAAGTGGCCAAGCAACTGGCCCAGAACATGGGGATCGAGTTTTTGCGGTTTGACATGAGTGAATACATGGAAAAACATGCTGTCTCCCGCCTCATTGGTGCCCCTCCGGGCTATGTGGGATTTGATCAGGGCGGTATCCTGACGGACAGCATCCGCAAGCACCCCCACTCGGTCCTTTTGCTGGATGAAATTGAAAAGGCCCACATGGACCTGTTCAATATCCTGCTTCAGGTCATGGATTATGCCACCCTCACCGACAACAATGGAAAATCTGCGGATTTCAGGAATGTCATCATCATCATGACCTCCAATGCAGGTGCCAGGGAAATGAGCGTCAACAGCATCGGGTTTGGCTCCCAGACCGCCAATGCCGACACCAAGGGCCTCAAGGTCGTTGAGCAGACCTTTAGCCCGGAGTTCAGAAACCGCCTGGACGGCATTGTTCAGTTCAACCACCTGTCCCAGAAGGTGATGGAGCTGATTGTGGACAAAAACATGAAGGAGTTGCGCACCATGCTGGCGGAAAAAAACATTGGCCTGAGTTATTCGGCCAAGGCCAGAACCCACCTGGCCCGGAAGGGATACGATCCAAAGTTCGGCGCCAGACCCCTGGCCCGGCTGATCCAGACCCAGATCAAAGACAGGCTCACCGATGAAATTCTTTTTGGCCGCCTGGAAAAAGGTGGAAAACTGTCCATCGGACTGAAAAAGGATGAGTTGACCTTTTCATTTGCATCCAGCTAACGGCCCATGCCCCTGTTCAGGTTATCAGACCGGGTGGAATTTCCCCCGGCATGGCTGGCCCGTTCTGACGGATTGCTGTGCATCGGCGGGGACCTGGACCCAGCCAGGCTTATCCTTGCCTATAAAATGGGAATATTTCCCTGGTTTTCCGAAAACGAGCCTATCCTATGGTGGTCCCCTGACCCCCGGCTGGTGCTTTACCCGGACCAGGTCAGGGTCTCCCGCAGCCTGAAAAAAAAACTTAAAAAAAATGTCTTTGATATTCGAATCAATACAGGGTTTGAGCGGGTGATTACCGCCTGTGCTCAGCCCCGGCAGCACAGGGATGAAGGCACCTGGCTCACCCCGGATATGATCCAGGCTTACAATACCCTGCACCATATGGGGGTGGCCCACTCTGTGGAGGCTTGGAAAGAAAACCACCTGGTCGGCGGGCTCTATGGCATTGGCATGGGCCGGGCCTTTTTCGGTGAATCCATGTTCTCCTGGGAACCGGATGCATCCAAAACCGCGTTGATCTCCCTGGCCAACCATCTTAAGCACTACGACTTTCACTTCATTGACTGCCAGGTGACCACGGACCATCTGCTGTCCATGGGGGCAACAGAAATTTCCAGAGATGTGTTTTTGGACTGCCTTGAAAATGCCATCACCGAGTCCCCCCCCCAAGACATGTGGGCACCCGGGCGCCTTGCTGTGCCAGAAGAAGGTATCACCACCCCTGAAAAACACCTGTCCCACCCGTCCTGATCCCCAGAACCAGGCACGCCCCATTGCTTGACAAACGCGGTTTCATCTCCATAATGCTGTAATATATTAACCTGACAGGGAGAGGCCAATGCTACTCAGACTTTTTCTATGTTTTACCCTTATTCCAGTGGTGGAGCTGTATCTGCTCATCAAGGTGGGCACCGTGATCGGCAGCCTCAACACGATTTTATTGGTTATACTCACCGGTTTTGCCGGGGCCTGGCTGGCCAGGATGGAGGGCATGAATACCATGTTCAAAGTTCGGCAGAGCCTGAATCAAGGCCTTATGCCGGCAGAAGAACTCATTGACGCCCTGATCATTCTTATTGCCGGCCTGGTACTCATCACCCCCGGGCTGATGACAGACGGCTTCGGGCTGCTGCTGCTGTGGCCGGTGAGTCGCAACCGGTTCAAACGCTTTTTGCGCAAAAAATTTGATGATATGAACGCCCGGGGACACATTCATATCGATCGCTTTCATTGATTCTGCCCCCGCTCAACCCCAATTTAGGAAGGATTCATGTTCTTTGATCTGATTGAAAATCGTCGAAGTGTCCGCAAGTTCAAACCCCTGCCTGTGGAAAAAGAAAAGCAGGACCGGCTCATTGAAGCTGCCCTCAGGGCGCCGTCATCCCGAAGCTTTAACCCCTGGCGGTTCATTGTGGTGGATGACCCAGGGCTTTTGCGCCCCCTGTCCGTTGCCAAGCCCCACGGTGCGGCCTTTCTTGAAAACGCCCCTTTGGGCATCGTGGTCTGCGGGGATGCCTCTGCCAGTGATGTCTGGGTAGAGGACACCGCCATTGCCTCTATTTTCATCCATCTTGCCGCGGCAGACATGGGGCTTGGCAGCTGCTGGATTCAAATCCGGAAACGGGACCATGACACCCGGCGCAATGCAGACGCGTATATCAAAAATTTACTTGAAATTCCGGATAATTTAATGGTTGAATCCATTATTGCAATAGGGTATCCTGACCAAACCCAAAAAGGCCATGCACGCGATGCGCTGGAATTTGACAAGGTGTTCTACAACCGGTACGGCAAAAAGGGGTAGATGGAGGTAAAAGAAAAAGTTCTCAGGATGATTCAGCAGCGGGAAAGTGACCTTCCAACGCTTCCGGTCGTTCTGGACCGCATTATTTCCGTGGCCTCGGATGAAAATACCACCACTGAAAAACTGGCGGACATCATTGGCTATGACCAGGGCATGACCAATAAACTGCTCAAACTGGCCAACTCAGTGTACTATGCACAAAAAGCCCCCGTGGAAACCATTAAACGGTCGATCTCTGTTATCGGGTTTGATGAAATCATCGGTATTGCCCTGGGCATGGGTATCCTGTCCAGCGTATCAGAAAAATCCGGCCTGACCCTGGACATGAAAGCCCTGTGGATCCACGGCATTGGTGTGGCCACCGTGGCCAAGGAACTGGCCATACGAACCCACCCTGCCATTGCCGGTAAGATTTTTGTTCCCGCCCTTCTCCACGACATGGGCAAGGTCATGTTTAGCGTCCATTTCAAAGAAGAATATACCAAGGCCAGGCAGTTTGCCATGGAGAACAAAAAACCCCTTTACTTTAGTGAAAACCAAATATTAAACCTGGACCATGCCGTGATGTCGGCGCTATTGATGAAACGCTGGAACTTTCCCCCATCCATTCTGATTCCCTGCCGCTTCCACCACAACCCTGACTCCTGCCCGGTCAAATACAGGCACCAGAGCCTGATCATCAATCTGGCAAATTATCTCACCCAGAAAGCCGGGGTGGGACACTCTGGAAACCCGGTACCGGTAACCGTCAAAAATGCCCCCAAAAAAATTGGTGTCAATGAATCGGTGCTCAGGCTGACCATTGATCAACTCAAGCGCAAGGAAGACGAGATCAAAGAATTTTTCAAGATCACCACCTCCTGATATCCCTGGTGTCAATCATCTGGGATTTACCTTTGACAGCCATTGGGCCAGCCGGTCAAGGCCCTCATCTGTTGAAATTTTAGGAGTGTACCCAAGGTCCTGTTTTGACCTGGAAATGTCAAACCAATGGGAGGTGGCCAACTCTTTGGCCGCGAACCGGGTCATGGGCGGATCGCTTTGAATCCCTAAAATCCGGTACAACTGTTCACATACCCATCCAACGGCATATGCCGTTTTTGCGGAGACATGCCCCCGGATGGGAGGCAACCCGGCCGCCGCTAAAAAGGCATTGGCCATCTTCCACTTGCTCACCGGCTCATCCTGGCTGATAAAGTAGATATTGCCGGACAGTTCCGGGCGGCTGGCCAGGGCCTCTGCAGCCAGGATATGGGCGTCAGCGGCGTTGTCCACATATATGGTATCCACCAGATCATCGGTTCTGCCGATGATTTTCAGGCGGCGGGCCCGGTTAATGATGCCGGGCACCAGATGGTTGTCTCCGGGGCCCCAGATGAGGTGAGGCCGAAGAATCATCACGGGCAGCCCCTTTCCTGCGGCCCGGACCACCTTTTGTTCGGCAATGGCCTTGGTTTCCGGGTATGGGGCCAGGTAAACATCTGGATACGGCACTGATTCATCGGCATTTTCCATATCCTTGTCATCAAATACCACGCTTGGGGAACTGGTATGGATGAGCCGGGCCTGGCCACTGGCCTGGCAGGCTTGGATCACATTTTCCGTTCCTGTAACATTGACCTGATAATAGGTGGGGTAGGCGCCCCAGATACCCGGCTTGGCCGCCACGTGAAAAACGGTGTCCATGCCCCGGACCGCAGTGACCACCGCATCTTTATCTGCCAGGTCCCCCTGGATCTGATGAGCGCCCAGCTGTTCCAGTTCAGGGTAAACCTGCCGGGAAAACGAGGTTACCCGGATTTTCTTGTCCAGCAATTTTTTAACAATGGCCTTGCCCAAAAATCCCCCGCCGCCGGTGACCAGGGCGTTTCTCATGGTCTTTTTTTCTTCTGTAATCAATGCATTACCTTTTTTTCCATATTTTATTGTCACCCAGGCTTGACAAGCCTATGGTTTTTTTATAAAAGTATCTCCACTTTTGCTGAGCGGGAATAACTCAGTGGTAGAGTGCGACCTTGCCAAGGTCGAAGTCGCGGGTTCAAATCCCGTTTCCCGCTCCAGTTTCTTTTTTTCTTGCTCATTTGCACAAGCATTTATCCAAATTCCATTAAAGGTCCCAGTGTCTGCTCGCAGGCAGCGTCATAAGCAGCAGCAAGGGTAAGATCAAACAGGGCCCGGTCCAGTTGGAGTATCTCGGTTTCATCAAAAAAAGCATATTACCCTCAAATAATAAATTGACTCGAATTTCTTCCCATACCATAGGCACCGGAAAATGGCCATGGCAAACCAATTGGTTTTCATTTGCCACCTGTTATGGTAAACAAAGATCTTTATACCCTTTGATATTTAGGAGTTTGATACATGGAACAGGTGTTGTGCATTCCCAGAACCCGTCTGCCGGAAAACTGGGTTGCCGGCCAGTCTGTTGTCCCTCTCTGCTTTGATGATTTTGTGGGACAGTGCACAAACAACGGCTTTTTGTTCAAAAACCGTTCCCAGGTGGAAGAGGACCCATCCTATAAACAGGTCATCCCCTATATTTTACTTCAAACCTGGGACCAGGGCATGACCGCAGTGTATTGCAGAAAAGGCGGCGAAAAAAGGCTCCATGACTTGTGGTCCGCAGGGATCGGCGGCCACGTGAACCCGGTGGATCAAGGCCTGGAAACCGATTTTGAACAGATCATACTGGCTGGAATGCAACGGGAACTGGATGAGGAACTCATCCTTCGCCCTGAAACGGATCAGGCTGAATTTCTTGGAATCATCAATGAGGAGAGCAGTCCTGTGAGTGCGGTCCACATCGGCGCCGTCTTCAGGATACAAACCCGGACACCGGAACAGTATACTCCCGGACCGGAACTGCACCGTTTCCAGTGGATCACGTCCTTAAACCTGGACAGACTCAGCCTTGAGCTGTGGTCCAATCTTGCACTGGACCTTTCAGAAAACCGTTAGCGGTTCAACACCTTCAGGACAACAGAGTCCTTGTTTTTCAACACCTTTGAGCCCCGTGTAATCTTACACAGGCTGATACCGTATTTTTCGGCAATCTTTCTTTGGGTCATGCCCTGATGAAGATCCTTGAGAAGCTTCCAGCGCAGGGAAATATCCTCAAGTTCCGCCGGTGTAAAAATATCTTTGAAAAACGCCTCAAGGTTATCCTGGTCATCAATGGATAAAATTACCTGCAAAAGGTCTTGGTCTATGCGCATCGCTCACCTTTAGTGCCGCTGGTCCAGCAGTGGCAGCCCACCGGACCATATCATTCAGCTGTTGTTTTCTCCAAAGGACTGGACCTGGTAGACGGATATCTCCAGGGGCCCTGTCTGCCAGGCATCCGATGGAAGGTCCGCCTTCATGCAAAGATGGGAAAGAAATTGTGCCACTATTGGCAACTGCTCCCAGACCTGGGGCAGAAAGGTTGCCCGTCTCATTCCTTTTTTTAACACCACCCCATCCCGGTTCGGCACCAATAGGCGGGAAAGTTGTTCCGAATCTTCATACTCAAGCACCCTGGGAGGAGACAGAATGCTGATTTCAATGTCAACATCATCAAATTCATCTTGTTTCAGAGGGGCAAACCGGCTGTCGCGGAATGCCGCTGCCCTGGCATTTTCCAACAGGGCCTCCTGTACGCTGGAAACCGGTTCGATGGTGCCGATACATCCCCTGAGCTGGCCCTGTTTATGAAGGGAGACAAAAAGGCCGCGCTTTTCATGAAGAAGCCCATTATCACATATTCCGGCATCATCGCAGGTCCCGGCAGCAGCACAGGTACCGTCCTGAACGCCGTGGGATTTACAAAGGCCCAAGTCCTGTGCAATTGTTTGTCTGGCCAGGGCAATAAGCCTTCTGCCCTGATTGTCCGATATTCTGTCCGGCATGGGCTCCCTCCTGTACGGTGTTTCTCTCCAAATGGAAAATACAGGGTATCATTCCCCAAAAAAGAATAAAAGTGAAACTTTATCCGGCTGGGCATTTCACAGCCCATATAATCCCAGAGTTAAAAATCTTTATTTTCAAAAGAAATTCAAAGCAATAAGAAGAAAAACTTTTAGTATTACGATTTTAAAGCGTGGAACTACTGTCCCTTGGCGACAACATATATTCATTTCCTTTAAAATCCCCAATAAACGAATTTGACTCGGGTATTAATATCTACTATCGTTGGCTTATATTGGACTCGTTCACTTAAATTTCCTATCATACAAATTATTACCAAGGCCCAAAAAATGTCAATCATTGATCAGAAATTAATGCATAAGCTCATTGAAAACGGGGTAGAGGATGTTTTAATTCCCGGATTTCTCAGGAGCCTTGCCAATGCTTTTCTGGTCAATCCTGACATGTCCCATTGCCAGGCAAACCAGCGGCTGAAATACCTGGGATGGGAAGAAATTGAAATTGATTACCACACCTTTTCTCTGGCCATAAACGCCCTTGAAACAAAGGGGATGATCCAGCTGGAGTACAGGTCGGCCCCCTGGTATATCAGCAGTTTCAAAACCAAGGTCCGGCCAGTGATGCAATAACCCCAACATGGGGGCAAACCTGACCAATGATGCAAAAAGGCAGGGGAATGTATCCCATGCCTTTTTTTGTTGACGATTTACCTTCAGGCCAACGGCCTATACAAGGGTTTTAAGATCTGTATACGGCATGTCAAAGGCTTCGGCAACCGGCTTACATACCAGCTTATCCCCCACATAATTCACCCCTTTGGCAAATCCGGGATCCGCCAGAACCGCCTGCCACCCACTGTTGGCAAGCTTCAGGGCGTAGGGAAAGGTGGCGTTGGTCAAGGCCATGGTGGATGTCAGGGGAACAGCACCTGGCATATTTGCCACACAATAATGGATCACCCCATCCACTTCATAGATGGGATTTTCATGGGTGGTGGGTTTAGACGTCTCAAAGCACCCCCCCTGATCAATGGCCACATCAACGATCACTGCCCCCTTTTTCATTGTGGGCAGCATATCCCTGGTGATCAGTTTAGGGGCCTTGGCTCCGGCCACAAGAACGGCACCGACGACCAGATCGGCATCCTGGGCCAGTTCCCGGATCAGTGCCGGAGAAGACATCAGGGGCGTGCAATTGGCCGGCATGACTTCGGACAGATAGCGGAGCCGGTCAAGGTTCATATCCAGAAGGGTTACCATGGCGCCCATACCGCAGGCAACCTGGGCCGCATGAATGCCGACAACCCCACCGCCGATGACCAAAACCTGGGCCGGCGGTGTACCGGTCACCCCGCCGAGAAGCATGCCCCGTCCCCCAAAGGTCCGCTCCAGGTACTTGGCCCCCTGCTGTGCAGCCAGACGACCGGCCACCTCACTCATGGGTGCCAAAAGGGGAAGCCCCCCCCGGTTGTCCAGAATGGTTTCATAGGCAATGCCGATGGACCCGGTTTTTAACAGGGCATTGGTCAGCCCCTGATCGGCTGCCAGGTGAAGGTAAGTAAAAACAATCTGGTCCTTGCGGATATAATCGTATTCAGAGGGCTGAGGCTCTTTGACATGCATGACCATATCCGCCATATCATAGACCGCTTTAGGGGTGTCCAGGATGGTGGCACCGGCATTGATATACATGTGGTCATCAAAACCGGATCCAGTGCCGGCGTTGTTTTCAACATAAACGGTGTGGCCGGCAGCCGTCATCTGATCGACGCCTGCAGGGGTCATGCAGACACGATTTTCCTGGGGTTTGATTTCCTTTAAGATTCCAATGATCATGGGTGTCTCCTCTGGGTAAATTGTGGGTTAGCGATTGCCCGCGACATTATTGGATGTGCTATTCTGGGAACCGGCTGTTAATGGCAATAAAATCATCAATATGATCCAGAAAAATATCAATCAGATCCGGATCAAAATGCAACCCCCGTTCTTGTTTAAAAAGTGAGATTACCCGGTCCATGGGCCAGGCCTCTTTGTAACACCGTTTATGGGCAAGGGCATCAAAGACATCTGCCACAGCCGCAATCCGGCCGAAAATATGAATATCCGTGCCCGAAAGTTTCCGGGGGTATCCCTTGCCGTCCCACCGCTCGTGGTGTTCCAAAGCAGTTACAGCGGCAGCCGTCATAATGGGTCTGCTGGACTTGCTCAAAATTTCATACCCGATTCTGGCATGGCTTTTGATCCGTTCAAACTCCTGACTGGTTAATTTGCCAGGCTTATTCAAAATGGCCTCAGGAATACCGATCTTTCCCACATCATGCATGGGCGCGGCCAGCCGGAGCAGCTCTGCAGAATCATCATCCAGACCGTAATGCCGGGCCAGAAAGTAACAGACCTCTGCCACCCGGGTGACATGGTTGGCCGTCTCCTGGGACCGGGTCTCCACCACTTCCCCCAGAATAAGGATAACCTCTTTCTGGGTATTGATAATCTCCCTGGCCAGGCTGATATTATCAAAACCAATGGAAATATTATTGGCGTAAATCCGGATCAGATACTGCTCTTCAGGGGATAAAAAATCGGTTTTCTCAAGGTAAAAAACACTGACAAATCCCTCTTTTGACCGAAAAACCCCCAGATATTCCCGGCCGATGAAGGTCTCGCCTCCGGCATCAAACAAACGGTGGTAATTTTCAAGGGCTGCACCGGAGAGCACCTGTTCCACGGGCGCGCCTTCACTGACCTCCAGCCCGCCCGCACTGGCCATGACCAGCACCTTTCCTGCCGGGAACCCGATAAAATAGGCAGACCTGATTTCCCCGGAATCTGCCAGATCCAATACCTTTTCCAGATGGGTCAGCACCCGGTGGCCAAAGGTCCGAAAAGAAGTATTTTTAAATACGGATGACGAGGAACGGATAATGGACTCAAGCCCCTTGCGGTTCCGTTCTATGGTTTTAAGGTTCTGATAGGCCCGCAGACAGGCGGTAACACTGGTAAACAGCTTCTGAGCCGTAAATTCAGGTTTGGTTTTATAGTCGTTGATATCATATTGGGAAATGATCTGTTGTTCCGGGGCCTTTCCCGGCTGGCCGGTCCTCAAAACGATCCTGACAGCCGTGTTGCCAAGGGTCTGCCTGATATATCGGACCAGTTCCAGCCCGGTATCATCCGCCTCCATGACCACATCCAGCAGGACCATTGCAATATCAGACTCTTGGGTAAGCACCTTCCTGGCCTCATGACCGGAAAAGGCGCTGAGAACCTCAAGCGACCTGTCTTCAAGTATAAAATTTTTCAGGGTGATCCGGGTGATTTCATGAACAGCAGGCTCATCATCCACCACCAGCACTTTCCATACCCCGTTTTGTGCAGCAGGAAGCGACAGCGGATCCGCCATTTCCCTGGCAAACAGAACAGGGCTGTCAGCATATTGTTCCGGTTCATGCCCCATATGAATTTGGACTCCTTTTAAAACTTAAGCAAAGTAAGTGTCCACCAATGCTTCGGCCATCCCCACATAGGTGGCAGGCGTTAATTGCTTCATCCGCTGCTTTACCTGGGGGGGAACCTTTTCCAGATTCCCTACAAAAGAGTCAAGATCTTCCTGGGTAATTTTCTGACCCCGGGTCAGATCCTTGAGGCGTTCATAGGGATTTTCCTCGCCATAGACCCGCATAACGGTCTGAAAGGGTTCAGATAGAAGCTCGGGATTATCCGCCAGGTCCGCGGCCAGAGCCTCATGGCTCAGATCCACTTTTGACAGCCCCTTGAGGGCATTTTTAACCCCGATGGTAAAATAGCCAAAGGCGGACCCCAGGCTGCGCAGGACGGTGCTGTCACTTAAATCCCTCTGGAATCTTGACTTCTGAAGTTTGACTGCCAGATGCTCCATCAATGAAATGGCGATCCCCATGTTGCCCTCACTGTTTTCAAAATCAATGGGATTCACCTTGTGGGGCATGGTGGAAGACCCGGTTTCTCCTTTTGTAACCCGCTGCTTGAAGTAGCCCAGGCTGATATACCCCCACATGTCCCTGTCAAAATCCATGAGGGTGGCAGCGGACCGGACCAGGGAGTGAAGCACCTGGGCCAGGGCATTGTTGGGATTGATCTGGGTGGTGAAAAGAATGGGCTCCAGCCCAAGTTCCCTGGAAACAAAGCGTTGGGATGCGCCGATCCAGTCAATATCCGGATAGGCAAATACATGGGCATTGTAATTTCCCGTGGCCCCGTTGATTTTGGCCTGGACCGTCTTGGCTGACAAAAAAGAGACCTCCTGCTTGATACGCCAGGCGAAATTGACGAACTCTTTTCCCACGGTGGTCGGTGTGGCTGGCTGGCCATGGGTGCGTGACATCATGGGCACCCCTTTATGGTCCTTTGCCTTTTGCTCAACAGCAGATAAAAATTCTGTGAGAAGCCGGGTGCAAAGACGCCTTGCCTTATCCAGCATCAAGGCATAGGCGGTGTTGTTGATATCATCCGAGGTACAGGCAAAATGCACCCACTCCTTGGTGCGGGAAAGGCCGCACTGGTCCATTTTTTCTTTGATAAAATATTCAACCGCCTTGACATCGTGGTTGGTTTTGCCCTCAATTTCCTTGACCCTCATGGCGTCATCCGGGCTGAAGGTTTCCAGCATCTCATCCAGGGCGGAAAAATCCCGTGACGCCCCGCCATCCAGCTTTAACTCATTGATGATAAATTTAAGCCATGCCACTTCTACCTGGATCCGGTGGCGGATCAACCCGAATTCACTGAAAATTTCAGCAAGGTCCCTGGTCAGATTGGCGTACCGCCCATCCAGGGGGGTAATTGATGTAATCTGTGTCATCCTGTCTCCATTCCAAACTCTGGCACCCATGGCCAGTGCGAATAAACCCTTAATTTATTTTACAATTCATTGCAAAACCATTAGATTTTAAATACGTTTCCATACTGATAGCATAATCGCTTGGTAATTAACAGTCCAAAACAAGGCATTGGGCCTTGAAACCCGCACAAAATCGGTGTGCCCCATGCAAGATCCCAGCCAGACTCTCAATACTTGACAAGCTATTGGCTTTACAGTATTTTACCATTTTTTTTCGCGTAACCTTTTTACGCCCGATTGCATTGCAGGAGTAAGATTT
>Ga0209949_1000165_pt1 | contig 37546 bp, 21 predicted proteins | sample SalPonC_black_MG_FD_185711 | JGI IMG/M metagenome (GOLD analysis project Ga0209949, IMG submission 185711) | Salt pond soil microbial communities from South San Francisco under conditions of wetland restoration - Salt Pond MetaG... | ecosystem: Environmental > Aquatic > Marine > Intertidal zone... | reverse complement strand
CAAAATTTTTTTTAATAAAAAAATTAAACGCACCGTTTTTAGAGAAAACCAGCAAAAAACGCTGCATTTGCTCGCTTTTTTATTGCACTAAACAATCAGCATCAACTGCTTCCGATTTTGGAACAGGGCCTAAATATGATTGACGAAAAGCATGGCTTATTTTCTAGCCTTTTTTAACGAGTCGATACTTACCCGGCCCGGTAAAAAACAATGCAATAAAAACAATCAACAATTCGAGTGGCCAGCCAGCTGTTTTGGCAAAATCCGTAAAACTGGCCACGTCCCCGATTTTAGTTGAGAACGCAACTGCCATGGTTCCGGCCAGTGCTGCGCAGGCAAGCCGTTGGTAGCACCCCATGATCAGCAATAGGCCGCCGCCAAATTCAGATAGCGCCGCCGCCAGGCCAAATGCCATCGACAAAACGCCGCTCGGTAAGAAAGGCAGACCGTATTGCGCCAAGCCCTCCCAGCCCTCCGGCCCTCCTATAATTTTTGGTAAGCCATGTAATACAAACATAATGCCTATACCAACGCGTAAAATGAGTAAACCGGTATCGCTTGAATGTTTCATGCTGTAAAGCTTTGAGCACGCGGTATGCTATGTCAATGCATCGTCTTTCCCAGCGGCTGCTGGGATTGCCAGCTATTATTGGGCAGCCGCCGTTTCCAGCTCTTGCCATCGGCACCCAAAGCAATCAAGTGAATCCACTGGTTTTCCACCAGATGTGTGACGTGCGGTTGGCGACTGAGGATGACGTCAATGCGATCCGGTTCAGCTGCGATGCAAGCCAGAAGTCGAGCGGGTTCGTGCATGAGCTGGTCACCATTGTGTACGGATTGCCAGGGCAATCCGGGGCTTAAATCATATTCATTGCCCAGGGCGACACCGATGCCTCCCACCACATTGTGAATAGATTTATGGCCGCTACCGAAATGTGCATTGTCGACTGCTGAGCCATAATATTGTAAATTGATCCAACTGCCGACGACTAATGGGCCGCCGATGATTGCTTCGAGCACGCTTGCATCTGTATCCAGTTGCGCATCATAGTCGTGCAAAAACACACGGCCTTCGAGATTGGCCCTGCGCGTCCAGGCTCTTGGGGCTACAATAAATGCGGTATTGCCCGCCAGGCCCCACTCTGGCCGTACTTGCGACCAGTCACGGCTGCGATGTTGAACCTTGCGCAGTGTGGCTGTGCTGCTGTGTTGGCCATCCAGGCGAAAGGCCCGTTCGAGCGCGGTATGCTGGCCAGCCTGGCGTAAATGCGTCTGCAGTTCGCGAATCGCTGGCTGGAGTGTACGTGGAGACGTGTCTACATCGAACAGGATGACCGCGTCGGTAGTCGTGTTGTGCAGACCGGCAATGAAGTAAGTGTCGTCCGGAATGTGAATACCGTCTTCTTTGAGTATAGTCCTGACGGCAGTATCATTGCATAAACTGGCGACGATCCGCGCATTTGCATCGCCTGCGTGCCCGCCGCAAGCACCGCAATCCAAGCTGGAGCCATACGGGTTATTACACGTCTCACTCCCATGCCCACAGAGTAAAATTAATGGCGCAAAATTATCCACCAAATTCAGACCTTGCAGAATGTTTTTTGTCATTGCGGCCTTTTGGTGCAGGTCCATTGCCTGCACAATTGTCGGAGAACTCGGTTGGCTGTGGGAATTACGTGATGGTAAGCCAAGGGCATCTTTAACCAGTTTGTATGCATAGCTGAGTCCCAGTGTTTCAACAAAACTGAAAGAAGAAGCAGCTGCCTCACGGAAGCGTTTGCTGCCACGCAGGGACGCACGGTGTGCCGTAGCGGCTGCTGTTACGCGTCCACTTCTACATTCGCAGGATTTGGTTGACGGCGCGAGCAGGACCGGGCAACGCGCCTGAGAGGTTTCCTGGTTCGGGTGGCTGTGATCGAGCGCAATTCCGAAAAACCCGGCAAACCCAATTGTTTGCAAATCTGGATGCAGCGCTTCCAGCGAGCGACGCAAGATTTCGGAACGCACGTCGATACAAAATGCGGCCTGTACCGTCGGTCTTGCAGGAGGTGTATGGGATGGTGCAGTGTTGGGCTGAATACTGGCTTTGATGTGTTGTTCGATGGCGTGCTCAATCGCAGCCTGCCAAACAAGGCGTTGGGCCAATTCAAAGTTTACCATGGGTTCACCCGTATCCGTCGGATCTTCTAATAAGGAACGCTGCCATCCCAACACACGATCGGGATCGGACTCGAAGTGATGAAAGAGAATCACTTCATAATTGAGAATAATGGCGAGTAACTGCACCAGCCAATTACTGGTTTCGCCCTGCAATGCTCGCTCTCGATCCAAATAGCGCAGGTGTCCAGACCAACCGGGGACCATGAGTAAAACCCGGTAAAGAAATTCCTCTGTTCGTGCTTGCGGTATATTCAATGCGGTGAGAGCACGTTCAATTGCTTGGATCGGCGATGCAGGCAAAGTTGCTGCCATGCTACAAAACTTTTTTAAACCATTGCAGCGCGGATTTTGGTCGCAGGCAGCTGCCTGTTGCCAAGCTTGGTAAAGCGTTGCCGACTTCCATGGCAGGGACCACGCGGACTGTCCCTGGTCAAAAAATGCAGCACACCACTTAGCTGTTTCTGTGCGGATAAACGGCTGCCAATGAGTATTTTCGCGTTGGTCCAAAAAGCTGCTGAAAGGCTCCGGCTGCAGAGTGGGAGGTTCCGTGTCTGCAGGGGTGCTTACATCTCGAAGTAACGTATCGACTGTCAGCGGCTCTGCAACGGCTGCAAAGGATTCTCTGACTTCCTGCGGCGCGTTGGCAACAGCTGCACGGATATCTTCCATTCCAATTATGCGATGGGTGTATTGTTCTCGATACCATTTCAGCGGCATCACTGTATCGGCTCCCTGGATACGTTGATACTGCGCAGCCGTCGCTGCAAAGCTTTGGTCTGCAAAACCAACAAAAGGGTTGACTGCCACAAAATGCGATAAGGGCCAAAGGGGGGCTATCTTGTCACAAACCTGTTGGACCGTCACTGCCAGTGGATGGTTCGGGTATCCGTATAGATGAATCGTCTGGTGCATGTCTGTATGAGTGTATTCGGTATCCAGTAGTCAGTATTTTCAGGATGTTTGCGATTAGCCCGGACATTTCACCAGAGTCGCAGGAGAATGGATAATGTCTAGAAAATAGCAGTGCCCAACGCAGTAGTGCGGATGTAGTTGGGTAGACATCCTGCAAATGCGCATGGCAAGTTGCGTGCTGCTATTTTCGGTCATGGGCAATTATGCTCGATGAGTGGTGAGATGTTCGGGTTAGGTGCTGAGAGGGCCGTTTATCTTTTTGCTGGAACGATGCGCATTGCCCGGGCTAAACCATTTGCAAGTGTATTTATATAAAATCCATTTAAAGCGTGTACGTAGAGAGCGTGGCGCAGTCTTAAAGGGAGCGGATTGATGTGGCTGTATTGCAGGAATAATGAACCTCCCAGCAAAACGCCCAGGATGGTTGCCAGGACTGATTCAAACCAGAATGCATTTCCTATGGCCCTTGGCAATTCCATTGCCATGAGCTGTTGCGTTCCCAGAGCCAGACTATAGTAAAGCACTGCAAATCCGCTGCCCCATGCGCAGGCAGTGCACAACGACCGCTTTGAGTGGGCATTTTGCATTTGTTTCAAGATAAAATGGGTGACCGCCATGATCAGGATGACGGAAAATACCAGCATTCCTGGTTTTTCGGCAGTCATGAAATCACTGCTGACAACATTCAATCCCAGGACAATTGCAGTTGCCGATGCAAACACCCCGGCCAGGCGAGACAACGAAACGAGCGGGGAGTGTTTCCAGGCCGTCGTATGCATGCGTTGGATACTGCTAACCGCGTTACCACAGGATAAAAAGGCATGCCCTTTATACAAGGAATGGGCAATGATGTGAAGGAGTGCCAAATGAAAGGCACCGAGCCCACATTGTAGTAACATAAAGCCCATTTGCGCGATGGTGGAATAGGCGAGAGAACGCTTGACGCTGGTTTGAGTCAACATCACCATGGAAGCGAACAGGGCGGTAACAGCTCCCACAATGGCGAGAAAATACAGGGCGTTTGGCACAGTGACTAACACCGGGCTGAGGCGAATGACCAAAAGTCCACCCGCATTGATAATCCCTGCATGCATCAATGCAGATACAGGGGTGGGCGCCCCCATTGTGTCGGGCAGCCAGGTGTGAAATGGGAACTGTGCCGATTTTAGAATCGCTCCTGATACTACACACCAGGCAATCCAGGATGTGTCCGCAAGTGATTGCTGTATGTGTGGCATATCGAGCATTGCAAATAACCGACCGAAATCCTGCGTGCCGAAGATTTGGTAAATGCCCGCAAATCCCAGTAACAGGCAAACATCACCGGCTCTGCTAATGACGAGTTTTTTTCGAGCCGAAAGCAGCGTGCCCAGCCTGTCCGGGAAATACAGCAAAAGTCTGTGCAACCCCATACTCATCAACACCCACGCGAGGAAAAACTGCACCAGCCCTGGCGAGATGATCAGGAACACGACCGCACATAAGGTAAACACCAACTGCTGAAAAAATCTACCCTGTTGCGCATCGCCAGCCAGATAGTTGCGGGAGAAGCGTAAAATAATTGCTCCCAGAAATAGCACCAGATTGAGCATCAGTAGCGAGAGCATATCGATGCGTGCACCCAGGAGGGTGGAGCTTGCAATGCCACCTTGGAGGCTCAGCGTTCCTCGCGCAAACATATATGTGCTGCTCACAAGGGTTAAAAACCAGGCAAGCCACACTGTCCCCTCAGCACATTTACCGGTTATTGCCGCATGTCGATTGAACCAGGATGCTGGCAGTAAGCTCCACACCAAAAAACAGACCGGTATCCAAAAGGCCACAGCAGTGATAGGATGTTCCATGAACGCTATAATAACAGAATGGATTGACTTTGTATAATATAACTATCTTATAAAATCGTTCTATTTTATTAATGCATGAATCCGCTCAATTTCCATCACTTGCGTTATTTCCACGCGATTGTGCGTGAAGGCACGCTGACGAAGGCGGCTGCGAGTTTAAATGTGTCACAGTCGGCGCTGAGTATTCAGTTGCGCAAGTTGGAGGAAAACCTCGACTGTGCGTTATTTGAACGTCAGCACAAGGCATTGATTTTAACTGAAGAGGGGCGCATTGTACACGATTATGCGCAAACCATTTTCCGCACCAGTGAAGAGTTGCTGGCGACTTTAAAAAATCGCGGGGGTCGCTACCGCAATGTGTTGCGCGTGGGCGCTGTCTCGACCTTGTCAAAAAATTTCCAGATGAAGTTCTTGCGGAGTGCATTGAACGATCAGGAAGTCGAGGTGGTGATTCACTCAGCAGCCATGCGCACCTTGTTAGCGGAATTAAATGCCCACACGCTCGACTTGGTTTTGTCGAATAGTCCGGTTATGCGCGACAGTGAATTGGCTCTGCACAGTCAGTTGTTGGATGAGCAGCCTGTCAGTTTAGTCGCCAGTCCCGACAAGCTGGCGCGCGGTAAATTTAAGTTTCCCGATGATCTCGATGGGGTGCCCATTGTGCTTCCGAGTTTAGAGAGTAACATTCGTGCGACCTTTGATCGCATGATGGAACAAGCAGGTGTGCGGCCGTTGATCGCTGCGGAGGTCGACGATATGGCGATGCTGCGCCTGATCGCTCGCGATACCGGCGTCATGGCGCTGGTACCGGCAGTGGTGGTGCACGACGAGCTGCAGGCAAAAATCCTGCAGGAAGTGTATCAGATACCCGATCTGTACGAAACTTTCTATGCCATCACCGCAACACGTCGATACCCCAATCCATATTTAGCCAAGCTGCTTCGTAATCTCAAGAAAAAATAGAGGCTTAAATTGATATTTATAGGGTATTATGCTAGGGGGTTTTAGTAGCTTAATAAAATAAGAAAACACCCCTTAGAGAGCATTACCCCGCTCCAATACCAACCCATTACCCCATATTTTCTATGCATCGAATGAATCTTAAGCGATGTGAAGGGAACTACCTTTGCGCACGTCTTCAAGGATTTACATTGGTTGAAATGCTGATTGCCATGGTTTTGTTTCTGATCGTCGCAGGAAGTATATTCAACTCTTGTTTGTTTATTTTTCGTAGTGCTGAACATAACGTTTATCAGTTAATTACACACAACATTGCCACTGGCTATCTGGAGCAAATAAAAACGAAGCGTTCGACTGAAATTTTTATGGCCTTACAGGATACCAGTGTTCCGCTTAAGGTTAAAACCGCGGTCGCAACTGAGAGTGGAAATGTTCAAGTTTTAGATGGATCCTTTTTATTAAATAAAATTAAATAAAAATATATATAAATTAATAATATTAAGCAGGATGGTGTTGTTATATACGAATACTCTGTTCCCGGCGCAAACAGGTGGATTGAAGGAAATGTCAAAACAGTTAGAACATATGTATCTTCTATATAGGGCCTGTCCCAAATCCCCTGTTTTTTCAAAGAAGCAAAAAATCATGTCGATTTCCCGGTAAATTTCAGGATTAAAAACCTTATTTTAAAGATAATTTGTTAAAAATGATAGTCCCCTCCCCGAGAGGGTAGGGCTACTAGAAATTATTATACGAAGCTTATTTGGACCAAAACGTCTAAAAGCACTGCTTTTAAAGAAATTAAAATTATGCAAGTTATTGAATAAAAATATCTTAAATTCGTTGGACAGGCCCTATATAGACAAAGATTAAAAGTTGTCCGTGGTCTCAGCCTCGTGGAAATGATGATCGCTCTGTCATTGTTCATGGTCATCGTAGCCATGACTTCCAGGGCCATGTTGGACTGCAGTAAACTGATTACGAAAAGCAGCCAAAAATTGATGGTTAACAACGACTATAGAGACGTTACAAATTCTATTTTCATGATACTCTGGAAGCCTATGCCATGCAAACCCTGCAGGTACGAGACTTACCTTTATTCAGCTATGCTGAATTTTATCATTGGGACCGGGAAATGAAAGGGGGAGCTGATAAAATTGTGGATGGCCCTTTTCACACGAATGGTAATTTGACCCTGAACCCTCAAAAAGGCACAGAATTTAGGTTTCTCTCTCATGTAAGTGCAGCGGGCAAGATACTGCGAACTTCACGTGGCAAAGTATTTATCGACGATAAGCGCATGAAGCAGGGCAACGGAGGGATATTGGACCATAACCATCCTGAATGGGAAGCGTATTCTCAACAGTATTGGGACGGTTATGTCCGGGATAAGGCACACGATACCCCTGTATTTTATCCCCTCGATATGGATTTACCCCAGAAAGATAATCCTTCCACGTTATTGGTGAACGAAAGAACCAACCCCGCATACGCATTGATTGAGCCTTTGCTGCCAGCCGATCATACCTCTCGGAAGTCGGATGCTGTGCGAAAACAAAAATTTGCTTATAAAGCCGGTTTAATTCTCAAGATCGAACCCAATCCCAGTGCTGGCACCAGTAGTGACCCTACAAGCACCGACTATTTTGTGGTAAATGCCTATAAATATGACCGGGAAGATCCGACTGACTCTATGAGTCGCATTCTCAGTGATGTTAACGGTGATCCGTTTTTGCTGCCAGTGGACTTACCCCCCGGTATCATCGGAGCTCCAAATCCGGCTTTGACGGATATTGATGTCAGCCGTGGTGCCGTCGAACTCTACACAACTACGGGAAGTAAGGATACCGCTGGCAATGTTGTTTCGGGATTCTATGATCACGACGAAGATATTGCTTATGACATTATTGCATTAGATGTGGGTGCTTTGACCGATCTTATCAATAGCAAGGACAACACGGCCAGTGGGTTCAATGGTACCTATAATGTCGACAATGATTGGAATGGAGTGCTGTATATCGAATTTCCCACCAGTGATGTGATCACCGGTGATGATTTTGTCTATGGCACTAGCACGCATCCCGATGGACGTGCGCGTGCAGACAATGTGGTTATTGCTCATTTCAAAGATAACAGCGACCCATACGCACTTGCTTTGGCCTTAATCGATGCGCAGGAACTGCCAAACCCCAGCGATCCAAGGCAGGAAGGGTTCACCCTTAGCACGAATGGAACCGTTTATGTGGTGGGTTCCTATAATGCGGACGGGGTTGCGCATACCGATGACTCAACGCTGCCAGATGACGCAGATGAAATCCCCGCTGCAATTGCCTGTGACTCCTACATGCTATTGTCAAGTAACTGGGCGAATACCAGGAAGTTTAGCAACAGGGCACCTGTTGGCCCGCATCGTCCCGCCGTTTTTACGGAGATATCAGCTGCGTTATTAGCCGGTTACACGGCCCCAAATTTGGAAAACTGGCAAGGCTTAACGCAGACCATGCGTTATTCTAAAATTACTTTGTTTGAGCGCGAATTAAGAAGCCCGTACACAACTGCCAGACCTGTGCACTGTTATAAAGCCCCTGCTGTGAGAGATTTTGGATTCAACAAATTATTCGCTGATGGTCGCTTTCCGCCAGGCACACCGGTGGTGCGGACCTTTCGAGCAGTTGATTTTAACTATTTGTCCAAAGCTGATTATATGTCGGCTAAAGCAAATTTGTAGGCAATACAATGCCCCTATTGCTGTTGTGCAATGAAGTAGGCGATGCCGCCGATCAGGATCAGCCCGGCGATGACAGCAAGGGTGATTTTGATTTTTGACCACGGGCGTTCACCTTGCACTTCACCCGTGCGCGCGTTGACCACAAAGCGATACACTTTATCTTTGAAGCGATAAGCGCTGATCCACACCGGTAGTAAGACGTGTTTAAAGCTGATGTTATTGTAGGCCACGGAGAAATGATCAATGCGTTGGGTATCGCCGCCAATGTTACGCCGGATAGTGTCTTTTATGGTCGGTTCCATCTTATCTTTAGCCTCTTCAAAACCCTGTTCAATGTCGACGGTATAGCTCTCCGTTTGCATACCAGTGGTGAAGCTAGCGTCAAAGCCAACGAGTGCCGGTAAGTCCCAGGGTTCTAACTTGGCCACGTATTTGCGCGGCAATGACTCTGAAGCGACGATCAATACATCATCGAATGCATTGGTCACCTGTCCGCTGGCAGGGTACCAGCGAGTTTTGCGCACGCGCCGTTTTTTGGTGACGGATTTGCCTTCGGAGTCGGTGGTTGTGTAAGTCTCACTAACGTAGTAATACTCACCGCGTTGGCCGGTGTAGCGTGTGTGTGTGGCCGCATCATAGGTCCAGTGCGGCAAATAGACACCGCGAATGGATTGTTCGCCGTGCGCAAATTTTTTGAGTTTATTCGGCGCAAACCACAACTTTTTCAACCAGTTTTTATAGGCTTGAAAGCTTTCTTTCTGGGTGATTTTGAACGGCAGAATGGATTGCGGTTTGATGAGTCGTCGGCTTGCTGGATCCCGACGAATCGTGGATCCGCAAAAGACACATTCGGCAGCCGCTACATGCGCGTCCAAGTTCGTGGTGCCCCCGCAGCTGCTACACGAAACGGTGGCCACTTCGTAGGTCTCTTGCTGTTCTTTGAGGGTGGCCAACATCTGCACAAAATCCTGTTCGCCAATTGCGTCCTCGACCACTGCAATCTCATTGGAGTGATGGCAATAGGGGCAGGTGATGTGGTGGGTCCCGGGCTGAAACTTGAGCTCAGCGCCACATTGCGTGCAAGAGAATTTAGAAGCTTCCATAGCCTTTATCTATTGTCTGAGATGATAGGATGACAAGTTGATAAGTTGATAAGTGAACTGTCTGGGAGTGCGGCGGCATGCTGCCGCTTTGTTGCAACCGCGACAGGTCGCGGTTAGTGGATCGGTAGGGCGGCTTTCGCTGGCGAAATGCTGCGGAGCGCATGGCCAATATTTACAGGGGGCTTTGGTTTGCGAAAATGCAGTCCGTAAATACTGAAGCAATGGGTATTCGTTTGCGGCGACCCGTAAACGGGCACCCTGCCGAACGGATCGCTTGCCAAGGCTCGTAAAGCGAGCGAAAGAGCGTTCACCTCAGTCCCTAGGCTTTGGGGTTGGCTGCGTCACATTAAGACGCTGGTGGGGGTGGCGGCGGAGGCGGTGGTTGGGCTGCAAACAAAGATGCGAGTTCTGCCACACTTTCAGCTGCTGCCCAGCCGGCCATGCCTTGGCGCCAGACCATACTTTTTGCGGTGAATTGGCCTGCTTGTAACTGCTGCTGCAAGGTGTTGAGGTCAAACGGGCCGGTGGTCTGGCCATTGACGGCAACGTGAAATGCAACCGCTGGTGGGGGTGGGGGCGGTGTATTACCCGGCGTCGGTTGTGCGGACGCCTGCATCGATTGTCCCAGTTGATTGGCCATGGCAAACCCCATGCCCAGGCCCATGCCTTCGGAAGCCGTGCCGCCAGGATTGTCGGCTGCTTTTTCCATCGCAGTGGCAGCCTGAAACTTGGTGTAGGCATCAAGATTGCCGATTGCGCCCATGCTGGTGCGTTTATCGAGCGCTTTCTCGACTTCAGGTGGCAGTGAAATATTTTCGATCAAAAGTTTGGTGAGCTGAATGCCCAACTCCTTGAACTCACCACTGATTTTTTGGACCACGAATTCGCCGAATTCATCGTAATTAGCTGCCAGATCCAGCGCCGGGATTTTACTCTCACCCAAAATATCGGTAAAGCGCGCGACGACCAGGTTGCGCAATTGGTGGGTGATTTCATTTGTGGTAAAATGACCGTCGGTCCCCACGATTTCTTTGATAAACGTCGGCGCGTCATCGACTCGGATGGCGTAGTTGCCAAACGCGCGCAAGCGCACCACGCCAAATTCTGGGTCACGCAGCATGATCGGGTTTTTAGTTCCCCATTTTTGATCGACGAACTGGCGGGTGTTGACGAAATAAACTTCTGCTTTAAAGGGACTGTTGAAGCCGTATTTCCATCCCTTGAGAGTGGTGAGGATCGGCAGGTTTTGGGTTTCTAAAGTGTGGGTGCCCGGTTGGAAAACATCGGCCAATTTCCCTTCGTTGATAAAGACGGCGACTTGGCTTTCGCGCACGACAAGTTTGGCACCGTATTTTATTTCGTTTCCATATCTTTCGAACCGATACACCATGGTATCGTTGGACGTGTCAGTCCATTCGATGATATCAACCAGTTCTCCTTTAAATTTGTCCCAAAGTGGCATGTCCGGATTTCCTTTTTATCAATGGTTCGTGTGCGCTTACAGATAAATTTTAATAATATATAAAACAGGTTAGCTTCTAAGCTCTATTAATGCAACAGAAATTACCCTAAATTATCCACTTTGTCCACGATATGAAGCACGGAATTTGTGATTGCGGTTGCCGTTTGTAAGGGTTGGAGGGAGTCCGTCTATAGTGTCTGCTGCCACACAAGTTATTTACAGATGCGATAGTCGATAGAAGTAACGTGAATACTTTATTGCTTTGAAAGTATTTATTCTAATTAGATTGCTGTTAATGGTTGCCGAGGATGTAATCCGTTGGTGAGTCAGAAATTTTCCATTATGGACGCAAATGAGGCGGTAGCTCATATTGCACATAAAACGCACGAGGTGATTGCCATTTATCCGATTACGCCTTCGTCACCCATGGGTGAATTTGCCGACCAGTGGTCTGCGGAGGGCAGAGAAAATATTTGGGGCAATATTCCCAGGATCATCGAAATGCAGAGTGAGGGGGGTGTCGCAGGGGTGGTGCACGGCTCGCTGCAGGCAGGCTCGCTGACGACAACATTTTCTGCTTCGCAGGGATTGCTGCTCATGCTGCCGAACATGTATAAAATAGCCGGAGAATTGACGGCCTGTGTTGTCCATATTGCCGCCAGAAGTCTGGCTGCGCAGGGCTTATCGATTTTTGGTGACCACAGTGATGTGATGCAGGCACGCGCTACGGGGTGGGGCATGTTAGTATCGAATTCCGTGCAGGAAGCGATGGATATGGCGCTTATCGCGCAGGCAGCCTCTCTGGAAACCCGCGTCCCATTTATCCATTTCTTTGATGGCTTTAGAACGTCTCATGAAGTGATGAAGGTCGAGCGAGTGGAGGATGACGCGATCCGCGCGATGATCGATGAGGCACATGTGGAAGCACATCGGCGCAGAGCTTTGACACCGGACAAACCCGTCATCCGCGGGACTGCGCAAAATCCGGATGTGTATTTTCAAGGCAGGGAAGCGGCCAATCCCTATTATTTAGCTGCACCTGAAATTGTGCAGAATGCGATGGATACATTTGCCGGTCTTACCGGGCGGCAGTATCGACTGTATGAATACGCGGGGGCAGCCGACGCGGAGAAAGTGATCGTGCTGATGGGGTCCGGTTGTGAAACGGTACAGGAAACGGTCACATTCCTGCGCCAGCATCATGAGAAAGTCGGTTTGTTGAAAGTCAGGCTTTACCGACCTTTCGACAGTCAGTGTCTGGTCGCTGAGCTACCGGCAACCGTGCGAAAAATTGCAGTATTGGATCGGACGAAAGAACCGGGGAGTGCCGGCGAGCCTCTTTACGTCGACGTGCTCACTGCAATCACCGAGGCGTACTCGAGGGGTGCATCGAAGTTTAAACAGTTGCCGATAATCATCGGCGGACGCTATGGCCTGTCGTCCAAAGAATTCACCCCGGCGATGGTCAAGGCGATTTATGCTGAGCTGGACAAAGCAACCCCGAAAAATCACTTTACCATTGGGATTCAGGATGACCTGACCCACACCAGCCTCGATTATGACGCGTCGTTTAGCACGGAGGCACCCACCACGGTGCGCGCGCTTTTTTACGGTTTGGGTGCAGACGGTACGGTGGGTGCGAATAAGAATTCGATCAAGATCATTGGTGCAAACACAGACTTGTACACCCAGGGTTACTTTGTTTATGATTCCCGTAAATCCGGCTCAATGACAACCTCACACTTAAGGTTTGGCCCGCACAAAATCCAGTCTGCCTACCTGATTTCAAAGGCGAGTTTCATTGCCTGTCACCATTTTACCTTTATCGATAGAATCGACATGCTGCAGTTCGCTGGACACGGCGCCACTTTCCTGTTAAATGCGCCGTATCCTGCTGATCAAGTCTGGCAGCATCTGCCGCAGCGCGTGCAGCAAATCATCCTTGAGAGAACGATAAAATGCTATGTCATCGACGCCTACAGTGTTGCGCGCAAAGCCGGTATGGGCAAGCGGATCAACACCGTTATGCAGACGTGCTTTTTTGCACTGAGCGGGGTACTTCCGAAAGCGGAAGCAATTGCTGCGATTAAGACCTCCATTCAAAAAACCTATGGCAAGCGGGGGGAAACCATTGTCCAGCGCAACTGCGATGCCGTCGATCAAACGCTCGAGCAGCTTTATCCAGTCGCCGTGCCAGCCGCAACTTCCAGTAGCGTCTCATTTCGTGCAGTGGTGCCGGCACAGGCACCCAAATTTGTGCAGGAAGTGACAGCGACTATGCTTCGTGGGGAAGGGGATCGACTTCCAGTAAGCCGGTTGCCGGTAGACGGGACTTACCCAACCGGCACGACGCAATGGGAAAAGATGAACATTGCCCAGGAAATACCCGTGTGGGACGCAGACATCTGCATTCAGTGTGGTAAGTGTGTCATGGTGTGTCCACATGGGGTGATTCGCTCGAAAGTGTTCGACAAGGCCGTGCTCAAAGATGCGCCTGCAAACTTTAAGACGGCGGTGCCGCGATGGAAGCCATTCAGCGAACAAGCATTCACCTTGCAGGTGGCTCCTGAAGACTGCACCGGCTGTAGCCTGTGTGTGGAGGTTTGTCCGGTTAAAAATAAACGAGAGGTGCGGCTGAAGGCTATTAACATGCTGCCGCAGCAACCGATTTTAGAGCAGGAAAAAGCCAACTGGGACTTCTTTTTAAGTCTACCGCAGGTCGATAGAAACCAGTTAGATATGAGCCGCGTCAAAGATACGCAGTTACTGGAACCGTTATTCGAGTTTTCAGGCGCGTGTGCTGGTTGTGGCGAAACGCCTTACTTAAAATTACTCACGCAGTTGTATGGGGACCGCATGTGCGTTGCCAATGCGACCGGTTGTTCTTCGATTTACGGTGGCAACTTGCCGACGACGCCTTGGGCCCGGAACGCAGATGGGCGCGGCCCTGCGTGGTCGAATTCCCTCTTCGAAGACAATGCTGAATTCGGGCTCGGAATGCGTATAAGTATCGATCATCAGGCGGCGGCTGCTGCAACGCTTCTGACCCACTTGCGAAATGAGCTGGATGCAACACTCGTGGATGGTTTGCTGCATGCGGATCAAACAACTGCAGCAGGGATCCAACAACAAAGAGAACGGGTTGCGCAGTTAAAAACTGTGTTGGATACAACGGATGTGGCAGGCGCAGCGGACTTGCAGATGCTGGCGGATGCACTGGTGAAAAAATCCGTGTGGATCATAGGTGGCGATGGTTGGGCCTACGATATAGGTTATGGCGGCCTGGATCATGTATTGTCGACGCACCACAATGTGAATGTATTGGTGATGGATACCGAAGTATATTCAAATACGGGTGGCCAGTGTTCGAAATCGACCCCCAAAGGTGCTGTCGCAAAATTTGCGACAAACGGCAAGAGCGCGGAGAAGAAAGACCTTGGCCTGATGGCGATGAATTATGGGCACGTGTATGTGGCCTGCGTGGCCATGGGCGCCAATGATACGCATACGCTTAAAGCGATTCAGGCGGCAGAATCTTACGACGGCCCCTCCTTGATCATTGCCTACACGCATTGTATTGCACACGGCTACGATCTCAAACACGGCATGCGCCAGCAGGATGCAGCGGTGAAATCTGGCAGTTGGTTACTATACCGATACGATCCTAGACGCACAGCAGATGGCAAACCCCCCTTACAGCTCGATTGTAAAGAGCCAAAACTGCCGCTGGAAAAATACGTTTATAATGAAGCCAGGTATACCATGTTGGCTCGCAGCCATCCAGCACATGCCAAGCGCTTACTCGACGAATCGAAAAAGCATCATGCGGATCGGAGGCGCTTGTACGAGCATCTGGCCACGATGCATATTCAGCCGGAAGCGTCTTCAGCAAATGGTGACGGCTATTCGGCGGCGCAAGAAAGTGAGGTTAAATAATGGATACAATGACAGAATATCTTGGCATACAGTTAAAAAACCCGCTGGTGGCTTCAGCGTCGCCTTTGACGGAATCTCTGGATCCCATTCGCCAATTAGAAGATGCCGGCGCGGGTGCGGTGGTGCTGCACTCTTTGTTTGAAGAGCAATTACAGTTGGAAAGCTATGATTTAGACGTGCAGCTTTCAGAAAACACGGAGACCTTTGCTGAAGCATTGAGTTATTTTCCTGAACAGGGCGAGTACAAAGTAGGTCCTGAAAGTTATTTGGAACTGATTCGTGGCGCAAAAGCAGCGGTGGATATGCCGATAATTGCCAGTTTAAATGGTGTCAGCGCGGGGGGCTGGATTGATTATGCCAGTAAGATTGAAGAAGCCGGTGCAGATGCATTGGAATTGAATATTTACTACATACCGACGAATCCGAATTTGGATGCCAATGAGATTGAAAACATCTATCTGCGGATTGTCAGGCAGGTCCGCGCCACGGTGCGACTCCCCTTGGCCGTAAAGGTGAGTCCATTCTTTAACTCCATGGCAAATATGGCCGTTAAATTGGAAGACGCTGGCGCGAATGGCCTGGTGCTGTTCAATCGTTTCTATCAGCCTGATTTTGATCTCGAGCAACTGGCGGTCACGCCCAATCTGCGCTTGAGTGACAGCAGCGAATTGCTGCTTCGCCTGCGGTGGGTAGCCATTTTATACGGTCATACCCAGGCAGATATGGCGATTACCGGTGGTGTGCACTCCGCCGAAGATGTCATCAAGTGCATGATGGCCGGAGCGCGCGTGGCCATGATGACGTCCTGTTTGCTGAAACAGGGGACTGGCCACCTTCAAACAGTTGCAAAAGATATGGTCGACTGGATGCAAGAGCACGAATACCCATCTATCGAAATGATGCAGGGCAGCATGAGTCAGCGTTCGGTCGCCGAGCCAAGTGCGTTTGAGCGCGCCAATTATATGCGCGTGTTGGGTTCTTACGTACACCGTTAAGGGCTGTTGTAATAGGGTGCTGAGTAAGGGAACAAGCAATAAACAACATTTGTGTGGGCATGCGGAATATGAAAAAAAGTCCCCGGGAGAGCTGGTCGCGACTACCCGGGGCACTGTATCAGGAAGAGCAGTATTAGCTCACGCTAATACTGCGTGGTTTAGCTGCCTCTTCCACTGGAAGTTTCAAAATGAGAACGCCATTTTCTGTTTTAGCAGAAATTTTAGTCTCATCGACAGGAATATTTAAATCCAGGCGCAGACGGTAATCCGCAGTGGGGATCTCTCGATAGCGCGCCCGCCAGTTTTCACCGATGTGGCTGGTTTGACGTTGTCCTTCGATAGACAGCGTTCGATTGTCCATTACAATTTGCACGCTATCTTTCGCAACGCCCGGCATGTATACCTTCACGGTATAATCGCCATTCTGGTGAACCTCATAATAAGGTCGCATATAAGCCACGGGTTTGGTTGCAGCCGGTGAATGGCTGTCTGATTTAGCAAGTTTTGTATCACTCATGACAAATCATCTCCTTTCTATTGATTAACCAATGGTTATCGCTTTAGGTTTCCGCTCCTCGGCTTTCGCCAGGGTGATTTTTAGTAAACCGTCCTCAAGTTTTGCAGTGACTTTGTTCGGATCGATATCGTCAGCGACGGTGATCGTACGTGCGAATTGGAACGATTTGGTTTCAAACTCGCGCTTGCCGCTTATACTGAGGACTGCGTTTTCGAGTTGGATATCGATGTCCTTTCTATCGACACCCGGTAGCTCGGCCAACACGTAATAGTTATCTGCGTCATCGTAGACATCTACACGGAAGCTCTCTTGAAACGAGCGGTCAAACAGCTGACTGCCCGGATTGTGCCACCGGGACAGGTTAAAGGCCCTATCGAACCACTGATCGACATCTGCAAACGGGTCATTCCAGAAGTTGTCATATTTTATTAAGTTCATGTGGATAATCCTCCTTGTTGTTGATTAGAATTAATGGATGACTTGCATATGGAATACCAACTGTTGCTAAATTTTTAAGTTGCTGTTATTCAGTTACTTAATTTTTTAAAGGAACTGTTTAAATGAGACATTTTGACCTAATTTGTGCCGTGTTGACACGATGACCTGAACTTTCATGACATACGGTGTGTCACCCAGTTGAGTAAGGATGTTATAAAGTTGTAAAAAATATAAAAATATAATACTAGTTTCCGGCGCCTGTGTAGATTTAGCGATAGGAATAACAAAAAAATATCGACAAAATAGGGTTTAATACTCATAAGCTTGAAATTGTTACGATTAAAACCGTCTAATTCCTTAAAGAAAAGCTCAAATACAGGATGAAAAAACGAATAAACCCAACTGTTGAAAAAATTAAACGCCGAGAAATAGGCTTATACACCTATTTTTCGATTTACTCAAAGCTGTCGCCATTGTGCATGCTGCTGCTGCTGTTCGGAGGGGCTGCTGATTTGGCTGCGCGCGGGCAATCTGATGGACCGCACCGAGATGCATATAGAGAGAGGGGTATTATTAAAGCCGAATATTTTGCGGATTTTGACGGCGCATCGATTGATGATTTTTATGATTTTCTTGCGACAAATCCCGTCCCTACTTCAGAGGAATATATCGAAAGTATGCAAATCAACGACGAGCGGCTCAGAACTCATGCAGTGAAGATTTCGGGTTACTATATTCCAGCTTCATCAGGCGGCCGGTTTCCTACCCGGTATTTTGGGCTAAGTTCAAGTGGTCACAGTAGCGTGCGTGTTTCAGAATCTGGAGAACCTGAACTTGCAGTAGAAATGTTGCGATTGGAATCTCCAACGAATCCTCTCGAATTTTCGATGGGTGAATCTGTCAGGATGCAAACTGGAATATATTTCTATATCGAAGCTGTGATGATTCCGGGCTTAGGTAATCCTCACTTTGCTGTATGGGATGCCGCGAAGGGACGCTCTAGTCCAATATCAATTGAAATTATTGACTCTGCAAATCTGGCAGTCGGTGACTATCCTATCTCAGATGTCAATGTCGTTCAAACGACTCAACACTCAGCAATAGTGGGAATGAAGATAAATTATTTATTGGATGAAGCGGCAGATATCATTATCGGGTGGCAAACAGGCTCCAGTGGAATGACAACTGTTGATAGCTGGATAAACTCACTGACAATCAGTGGCATAGAGACTGTGGGTTACTATGAATTTGAGATCACCGGCCTGGACCCTCAAACGACCTACTATTTCAGGCCATTTTTGGACGTGGGACCCTACAATTACCTCCCTTCCAGCTCGCAAAAATTTCAAACACTTGCTGAACAGAATAATGGGTTTGAATGGGTTTGGTTTGACGATAGCTTTGCTGTCGGTACTACCGCAGACTTGCATAATATGAAATGGGTTTATGGCAAAGAGACAAGCGAAATTTTTTCAGGGATTCTTGCTATGGCCGCCGACCATAATAAGACTGCTACGCTCCGTCTGAGTAATGTGGAAGCACCAGTATATGTTGACAGTCAAGATTGGGTGTCAATTTTCGTACATCTTAAAGATGGTTCTGGAATGAGCTGGTCGTTTATCTCTGACGATAATTCTACGGCAGTAGCGTATTGGGGAGATGAAACTCCAAATAGCTCCGCCGATACCAACTATTATATGGGAGACATGCCTGCGAAAAATGAGTGGGTCCGTCTGTTCGTCCCTGTCAGTGAACTCGGTTTTTCAGAGCAAAATATTGTAAGCACCATTCTCACTGTTTCTCAAAGCAGCGATGATAGAGGCAGCAGGGCTACAGCCTATTTTGACCGATTGTCGGTCATTACAACAGTAAATGTTACACCTCAAGTTGGGGTTGATATCGGAGATGGAGTATCCACTCCAATCACTTCTTTAGAAGTCCCTGCCGTAGAAGACACTTCTTTAGAAATCCCTGCCGTAGAAGACACTTATGTAAGTGAATTTAATCCAAACAAGAATTATGGCGATATTGAGTGGATGAACGTCCGTTATTCAGACGAATCAAATTTGTTTAAAGCTGACGCCTATATTAAATTTGATTTGTCAAATGTTTCATTCAGCTCTTACAGCACGGCTGAATTAAAACTTCATATAAAACCAACTGCTACTCCCAGATATGCGAATATAATATATTTTGGAGAAGATTCTTGGGATGAAGATACACTCACTTATAACAACGTCCCTAAAGCAAGACCAACGTTCCTCATGTTGGGTGAACAATGGACCGGAGTGGTAAGCACTGTCACGCTTTCTATCCCTTACTCGTATATAGAAGATCGGGATTTTTTAACTATAAAAATTGAACTTACTGATAAAACGTTTCAATGGCAAAATGGTTTTTATACGAAGTTAACAATTTTTAGTTCTGAGACGTCTAAACCGCCTGTGTTGATATTCAGTAATCCCGACAACAGCTCTGATCCAGAGGTGCCTGACCCTACTACCACAGACATAGTGGACGTGACTGTGCCAGACAGTTTTGACCTGATGAATGCTGACGAGATCGTCACAACGAGTATAGATTGCGAACAAGATTTAATGGTGACGAGTGCATATAGTAGTTTATTTCCTCATACAGATGGAATCCATATCCTTACAAAAAATGGACCCGGTGCACCATCTGCTACTACCGGCCCGAAAGACACTTATGAAGATGCAGGCATCTATTCAATATTAAAGTTCAACATTGACGACTTGGACAGCAGCAATGGTGTCTATAGAGCGACTGTAAATTTAATTCCAGCCGATTACGATTCGCAAGATGATATCTCAGATACAACTCTCTCATTGGTAAATCTGCCTGAAGCAGCCGCCGAGTTATTGAGGCTTCAACAATGGTTTAGCTTTGGGGAGCATACGAATCCTGCAAATTCAAGTGAGTTGGTTTCTTCGATAAACACCCAAGAATTTTTAAATGACATTACTTTAATTCCGACTATATCAGATCAAAATCAGTTTTATTTCAGTGCTCAAACAGCACTTGTTTCATTTGATATAACGGAAGCAGTGAAAGAAGCTGTGGAGAATGACCGAACCGAAATTATGCTGTGTTTGTACGATAGATTTGGGTCGACTGTCAAGTTTCACAGCATGAGAAGTCCTTCTGTCAGCAAAAGACCGTATTTGTCGGTTACCTATGGCAAAACCGCTGAGGCTATAACCAAGGATGCCGGTGGCCGCACATTGGCAAATATCGTAACTGATGTCCCGGTCCCATCTGGATACGAGGAGTTTGGTTGGTTTGATGGTATGACTGCTGTCGACGCTCAGGGTAATTTTACTTACACACTGCCTGTTCATACTCCCGCGGGCATGAACGGAATGTCCCCTTCTGTTGCTTTAAGCTACAACAGTGGCAGGAATGTTGAAGGTGTGCTGGGTCGTGGCTGGTCGCTGGACTACGGTCAGGCTAAAATCGAACGGCGTAAGTTAAATCTAGTCGATGATGGTGAAATTTCACTCGATAAATATGATGAAACAAAGCTCGGGTTTAGCCTGAATGGCATGCCGTTGCGCAAGGTAGAACTTGGTAATCAACACTATTTTGTTACCGATAACGATATTCACGCACGCATTACGCGCTGGGATACAACCGGTCGCACAAATATATACAATGATTACCACGATAGACTAGCTGCCCTTAATGGTAGTCCAGGGAAAAACAACCATTGGGTTATACATCATAAGAGTGGTTTGAAGCAAACCTTCCGACACCGGGTACGCGGTCAGGCTGAAGCGACAAATGATGAGCGTGCTGAGGCATGGTTACTAAGCGAAGAAGAGGATCGCTATGGTAACAAGATTGTCTACACCTATGATGCTGCAACCAGTCTCATCACTAGTATTCAGTATGCTTATGTGGATAACAACACCGCTAATTTGTCAGTGGTATTTACTTACACATCTAAAAATAGAAAAGCAGAGGATAATCGAGTGGTCTATCGTGATGGTGAAAGGTATACTCCAGACAGTAGAGAGCTCTCTAAAATTGAAGTGAAGTCAGGAACCGATTTTTACCGTACTTACACTGTCAGATACCAGAGCGAAGAACCCGCAAATATTAAATTGGTCGAAAGGATTGGTATTTACGATGGTGAATTTTCGGCTGCAACAGGCGGTCAAAACCCCGATAATATGCTCGACGAACACGTGTTTGAGTATCATACCAGCGTTGATGTTGCAGAGGGCTTTGGCGGTAATGGAGGTTATGAGATTCCGCTACCTGTTTTTGGCTGTGAGTTTCAGACGGATGACGATGAATTAGAGGATACCGTTGAATGGGTTGATGTTGGAGTTCGTTGGTTTGACATCAATGAAGATGGGTTGTTAGATTTGATTCAGGGATTGCACCTCGAATGGGATGCTCCTTACATCCTGAATCCCCGAACTGAGTCGACTATTAAGTCGTATATTAACACTGGTGCTGGATTTGAAGAGAGTAATATTGAGTTGCCGGTGACCCTTATTGGCAACATTCGAAAGGGTGATGCTGGGAAATTGAATTCCATACAGGCTACAGTTCGAGCGGAATTAATTGACATCAACGGTGACGGCCGACTGGATTTGATGGATAAAGATGGAAAGGTGTATATAAACCGAGGATATGCTTCATTGACCGCAGATAATCGACAGCTGTGGGTATTGGATGAAAATTATCAAATTCCTGATGTTAATGAACACTGGTGGAAACATCTCTGGCAAGATGCACGCAACCCTGTAGCAGGACGTTCTCACTTGTTCAGAGATTTCAATGGAGACGGCCTGGTTGATATATATGTCACTTACTCAGAAGGTGGAGTCTTTCATAACGAGAATGAACGTTCTATTGTGAAACTCTATTATAATAATGGTTCTGGTTGGGGCGACGCAGATTTCAATGTGACAGTCGAAAAACCTTCTAATAGATCACTGGGAGCCAAGGAAGTTCATTATGTGAATAACTCAAGCCTTACAGGAACACAGCACTTTATTCCTGGGCACGTCCATTCGCCAAGTGCGAATGCTTCTCATCCGAACGGCGTTTTAGTTGATGTCAATGGCGACGGTCTCATTGATTATGTCCATGATATATCGGATATTGGTACAGAAGATAGTTTTTATACGGATTTTGAAACGGGTAGCGTAATGACTATAAAAGGTGATAGTGACGCGAACTTGTTCAATGGCGTTGTTTTCATCAACAACGGTGAAGGGTTTGAACGTTGGTTGGATGACAATGGTGACCCAATTACTATACCGCAAAAACTAATAAGCTATGAATATACATTTACTTTAGGTAGTTTTGCCGGGAAATCAGCGTATGTTCCGCATATGTTGGCTCGTTTTTCAGATCTGAATAACGATGGTCTGGCAGACATTATATATGCTGACGAGGATGACAGTTCCGGTAAGGGAGTTTATTTAAACACCGGTAAAGGTTGGGAACCGACTAAAAATACTCAATTTACTGGCATTCAGTCACATTGTTCTTCCGACAAAAATTGGGACTTGGGAGCTAAATATATAGACTTAAATGGTGATGGATTCCTTGATTTTATCAAAAACTTCAAAGCCTATAAAAGTAGTACGCAAATCGCCAGCACCAATACACAGTATATGTTAAATAATGGTGCGGGATTTAATCCACTCGTGACGAGCACCGGCGAAAATGATTCAAGTTTTCTGTATCCTACAGGCCCTTTGGCTGTGGACAGAAGTGTTAGGTTTATACGAAAAGTTGTCGCTATATACGATGAATTTTCGGAAACGATGACCGTTGGTATGCTCATGGGGCCATTTGATCCAGTTGCCAATGCTCTTGCTTTGTTGAATGCAGAACGAATAGCTAATGTTTTTTACAGTACTATGGCTGGCTTATATGCTCTAGATACGGTAGCAGATGTCTATAATGGTATGCACTTCCCAGAAATAGGAACAGGCAACGGTTTTATCGACATAAATGGTGATGGTATACTTGATGCCATTTCAGCAATGGGAGAACTTAAATTGACGAGCGAACGTGTTGTTAGCCAAAACGTTTCCTTAAACAGGCGTTCGAGTACTTATCTCAAAATGAAAGAGGCGAAAAATAATCTAAACTCAACAACAGTGAATTATGATCCGCTAACGGCAAAGGGTGTTCTGATAAGTAAGCAGGAACCCGTTGCAGGCGATAGTTCTGAGCAGGTTCTAACGAATCCCCTCCCGTTGGGTGTGGTTAAATCCTTGATAATCGATTCGGGTGGTCACAACCATGAGGTTAAATACTTCTATGGTGATTTTGCTATCCAGCCTAGAAAAGGCTACGCATTTGGTGAAATGTGGGAAGTCGACGAAACCTTCAGAAGCGTTGGTCTAAGCGGATATAATGTTGCCACCAATAGCCGTCCGCTTTTTGGTGTGCTTAATCAGTCATCAACATATCGATTTGAAATGAATCGCCATCGTTTTGATCGCAATAATGACGATGATATTGCTAGGTTAATCAATGGCAGCTCTACCGCGGATAAAGACGGGTTGATTCACTCGTTGGTGCAGGTATTTAGCTATTCGTCTTATTATAGTTACAGCGGTGAGGACTTTAATGCTAACGATGAATATATCTTCACTGGACCCAATATTGGTACGGATCGCCGTCCTTATGAACCGTATTTTTTACTTATGACGCTTGGTCGTGCAGTTGAATACGATCTGTCCAGCGGAAATCAAGTTTCTATGACAGCAACAGGCCAAGGCACTCCAACACGTTTTGGTTCTCCAATGGCAAGTTCTAGCAATCTATCGCAATATGCGATTGAGGCGGACCTTACAGATGGAAGCGTTACAAGTGCGACAAGTGCTTTGCCGTCAAATGCTTTGAATAATGTTCAAACAGGCAGTAGCTATGTTTACAGCCATCACATAAGTGAGGAAGATTGGATCGTCGATCGATTGGATTCGATCACATTTGAGAATAAAATTGGTAACTTTCCCGGTGCTAAAACGAAGAGCGTTGTCACCGCGATGAACTATGACAATACGAAAAAGTGGCAGTTGCAATCAATTGAAACTGGAAATGAAAACGATTCAGATACCGAGATAAAAGTGACAGCATTTACCTATCACAGTTTTGGTAGTGTAAACGAAACAAGTCACTATGATAAAAACGATTCAGATAAGAAACGGACGACTACAGTAACATATTCGGCCGCGAACGATGCTCTCAAAAATCGGGCTGTTACATCTGTAGGCGATGGTTTAAATACAATCACTTACAGCGACCACGATACGTTTAGCTTACTTCCAGAAACGATTGTGGATGGTAATGGATTATCGACTACTTTGACTCACGATATGTATGACCGCGTGAAAAAAACAGTACATCCGGATGGTCAGCAGCGCGTGATGATGGTCAAAAAGGCAGCCAATGACACATATGCCTACTCCGTAGAAACGCATAGCAGTGGACCCCATTACCGCTTCACCGAGTTTGACAACCTGGGACGAGCATTAAAAACCTATGCTCCAGGGCCTGATTGGGATGGAAACTTAGCCAGCAAAGATACATGGCTGCAAGTGATCCATGAATACCGTCCAGACGGACTGCTGGAATCAAGTTCTGTTCCGCTTGCATTCAATATGTCTCAGGTGCAAGCAAAACCAGGTGAGATAGGTCTACGTTATCATTACGACCAATTTGGGCGTATTAAGCAAGTGCTTGATCGTGGGCATGTTAATGTATATTATACCTATGGTTTTGATACAAAAGGGCAAAAGGTTACGGTGAAAGATGCTATTCATGATAGAACCATTATACGCAACCTGGGAGCCCAGGGTAAGATCACCACGGGTCCTTACGAGGGCAAAGTTTTTGACTTCACGAAAACCACAGGATACGGTCACACAAGTGTTATCCGGACAGATGCTGATCCTGTTGACAGCAAGATCGATGTAGACACCACAATTCTCACGGAGTATGACCTCTTTGGCAGGCGTATTCGGCTAAGTGATCCGAGTTTCGGCGTTCAGACCTATGCATATAATGCTTTTGATGAATTGGAAACCGTTACTAAAAACGCTAACACTCCGGATGTAACGGTTATTAATTACCGGCGCGATGAACACGGACGTGTTACAGAGATTGTTTACACTGGCAAAAGACAGCAGCAAATCGACGAAGACGGTAATGTTCAAACCGATTCTGAGAACGGCTTTGACCAACCTATGCGCATCGAGCGTTATGTGTATGATAATTTGCCAGCAGGGGAAACAACCAAAACTGGTGAAGTTACTAATTTCAAAGGCTACCTTTACCAGAAGTCATTGTGGACCGCTCCAGCAAGTGCAGCCAGGAATTCAACTACCGGCAAGTATGCAAATGAAGTTCGTCACTTTGCAGAAACCACCTTCCCCGATAGTTACGGCAGAACGGTGAGGACGAGGACATACATTCTGGACGATACCGAAAGTCCAGCTGTTAGTTACAACTTCGAGTCTTCCCAAACGTATGATAATCTCAGCAGAGTATCTAATAAAGTTTACCCGCAGCTTGATGATGGTGATGGCGTGGTGCCAACTGATGGTTATGACGTTACCAATCACTACAGTCCAGCAGGTCAGTTGGAAGCCATTTATGGTGAGAAAAATACCAAGCTACTCTGGTCAGCTCTGAAGGTGGACCTCGATGGATTCCTGCGTGTCGAGCAACTCGGTGACAATATCATTGTATCTCAGGAACCTGATACACGTCGTAGATTGGTAAAAACATCGGCTGTGCTCGCTGACGGCACTGGCGAAAATGACCTCATGAAGGCAGTCTATAGCTACTATGACGATAGTACGATGCAGGATCGCACGTTTGCTCTCTTTGAGGACGACAGGGTCTTAACTCATGAGCACTTCGAATACGATCTACTCAAACAGTTGAAACGGGTAACCCACTCTTACATCTTGGAAGATATAGATTCTTTTGTGGAGGGAGAGACGGTTCCTACTCGCAAGCGTGAACTTAACTACGTTTACGACAGACACAGTCGTATGCTGACCAAAGACAGAATTGGCAATGATTTGGAGGTAGAAACCTTGCACTTCGGCTATCCTAATATCGACAATCGTAATCAGGACAGTTGGAAATTTCCCGGTGAGTAAAACACTTGAACAATATTGAATTAAAAAAAACCGCAGACTTCGTCTGCGGTTTTTTTGTGCGCCCGTCAGGCGCACTTGCTCAATGCAAGCTCTGGCGTGCGGTGACAGACTGCGATTCTTATGAGCTAAAGGCGGAATCTCACAGCGCTGTCCCGGGCGAATGTCCGCCAGTTGCACGAACACTGTGCCATCTTGGCTTATTTTGAGTCAATCGGTAACACAATATTTGCAAATACGCCTCCTTCTTAACCCCAAATCAATCACTCTATTTTAATGTAAGTCTCTGTTTTTTATTAGTTTATGTATTTTATTAAAATTTGGCATAATTATTGCTTAAGAATGTTTAAACAAAACTATAACAGTCAGCAAAAATGAAAAAGGTCAGCCGATTTTTTTCTCGATTTAACCGTTTGTCCACTGACGCAGTGATGCTCTCATGCAAAGAGCTGACTGGATTGTTTGCGTTAAATTTAACTTTTCACCGCGGGTTTTTGCCAATTTTACCGAGTTGGGGGCTCGCTTTTTTTATAAACCCATATGGCTCGATTTCGGGTGCCATTTCGGCATCTGCGTCGGAGCTGCAACTGTAGACTATTCAATCAAATATGAGTACATCAACCAAATCTAAAGTAAATATCACGCCGCTTGGCGACCGCGTATTAGCACGCAGAGTCGAGTTGGGCGAACAAACCAAAGATGGAATCATCATTCCGGATACCGCCAGGGAAAAGCCACAGGAAGCCGAGATCATTGCGCTCGGTTCAGGTAAAAGAACCGCAAAGGGCGAGACGATTGCCTTTGAAGTAAAAGCTGGTGATCGCGTCCTGATCAGTAAATACGGGGGGACAGAAGTTGAGCACGCAGGCGAAACCTACGTGCTGCTGCGTGAAGATGACATTCAGGCAATATTGAATTAAACAACCTAAAATTAAGGCAAACATCACATGAGTAAAAAACAAATTATATTTGAAGAGTCAGCTCGGAAACGTATACTTTCCGGTATTGAAAAACTGTCGAACGCGGTTAAGGTTACCTTGGGGCCGAAAGGACGCAATGTATTGATCGACCAGAAATTTGGTTCGCCGAAGGTGACCAAAGACGGTGTCAGTGTTGCCAGGGAGATTGAGTTAAAGGATCCCTGCGAGAATATGGGGGCGCAAATGGTGCGCGAAGTCGCTTCGAAAACGGCCGACAATGCTGGTGATGGTACCACGACAGCCACCATCCTGGCGCACTCTATTTACCGCAATGGGCTAAAGTCTGTGGCGTCTGGGGCGAACCCGGTGTACGTGAAACGCGGGATTGACAAGGCAACCGCTGCGGTTGTCAAAGCATTGCGCTCTATCTCAAAAAATATAAGCGGCAATGACGAGATTCGCCAAGTGGCCACGGTATCGGCTAACTGGGATCGTGAAATTGGCGACATGATTGCGGAGGCAATGGAGCGTGTTGGCAAAGATGGCACGATCACGGTGGAAGAAGCCAAAGGCATGGAGACCACCCTCGACGTTGTCGAAGGCATGCAGTTTGATAAAGGTTTTCTCAGCCCCTACTTCTCCACCGACTCGGAAAAAATGGAGGCCATTCTCGAAAACCCTTATATCCTGTTGCACGAGAAGAAAATCAGCAATTTGCAGAATTTGCTGCCACTCTTACAGGAAGTGTCGAAGAAAAGTCGACCGCTGTTGATCATTGCCGAGGACGTCGAAGGAGAAGCTCTGGCGACATTAGTGGTCAACAAACTGCGCGGCACGCTGAACGTGTGTGCAGTTAAGGCTCCCGGGTTTGGCGATCGGCGCAAAGCGATGATGCAAGATCTTGCTGTATTGACCGGCGGAAAATTCATCACCGAGGACTTGGGCATTAAGCTGGACAACGTGCAGTTACAGGACTTGGGCAGTGCCAAACGTATCACGGTCGGCAAAGATGAAACCACCCTCATTGAAGGTAGCGGCAGCAAAACGGATATTCAGGGACGCATCGCACAAATCCGTCGGGAAATCGCAGAAACCACCTCCGATTATGACCGGGAGAAATTACAGGAACGCTTGGCGAAACTGGCCGGAGGTGTGGCTGTCATCAATGTCGGTGCAGCCACTGAGGCTGAAATGAAAGAGAAAAAAGACCGCGTCGATGATGCGTTACACGCCACCCGTGCAGCGGTGGAAGAAGGTATCGTGCCCGGCGGCGGTGTAGCGCTCTTACGCACAATCAAAGCGTTGGATACGCTCGTCGAAGGGATTCAGGATGCCGACGAAAAAAACGGGGCAAAAATTGTTCGTTCTGCCATTGAAGCGCCTCTGCGCATTCTCTGCGCAAATGCAGGCATTGAAGCATCTTTGGTGGTGAAGGAGGTCTTAAATAAATCCGGCAATATCGGGTTCAATGTGGCTTCGGGCGAATACGAAGACTTAGTCAAAGCAGGGGTGGTGGATCCGACCAAGGTGACCCGCACTGCGATTCAGAATGCGGCTTCGGTAGCCGGCTTGTTGTTGACGACTGAATGTCTCATCACGGACGAACCGGAGAAGGAAGGTAAAGCCCACAGCCATGCCAATGGGGGTATGGGTGACTACGATTACTAATCAATGACTGTGTTTTGCTAACAGGTAAGCAGTCGCCAACTGCACATCGGTTCCGTTGGGTTCTATTCCCCACGGAACTTGAATTGAGAGTTTTTTATAATTTTGTAATAAATAAATATAGATTTAATTGTAAAAATAAATTAACTGAATCACCCAGTTTAAGTAGAAAAAATGCTTATAAGTTGAAGTGTTGGTTTTTGGGAAACACTCATACAGTAAAAATTAACCGTAACTACTATAAAGGAGGAAAATAAATGAAATATCATAGTGGTTCATCTATCAAAGCCTTCTTCATTGGAGGGCTGCTATTGTCAGTGTCAGGACTCAGCGTCCATGCTGAAACGAACAAAGCCGCGAGTTCGCGCGCTGAACCTTGGTATCAACCATACATGGGCTTGCCGTTATTAGACTCGAACGGTAATAAGTTAGGTACAAGTGTTGCAATTGCGTTAGATCCGACCGGCAATACTGGGGCAAAAATCATCGTGAAACTCAATGCGGAGGGCGGATCAGATGAGAAGGTCCTGCAAATTCCCCTAAAATACGTCGGATATTTTCAAGATCAGAAGCAAATGAAATTGATCGAGCCCCTGCACAAGCTGCAAAAATATGTATCGGTGCTTGGTGCAGACGCCAACAAGCAAGAGCAAGACGTTGTCGCACTGCAAACGCTTTTACAATCCTGGAATCGGTAAATATAGGCTCAGCAGCTATGATGATGAATCATGCACTGAATCACACTCCAGGCTACAAACAACTAATCGACTGACTATTGCAGAGTTCCGCGCCGTTACAGCCGGAACTCTTTTTTTGGAGGCCGTGATGGGGAGTGCGTCGTGTGCTTTGACTGTTCCCCATAAGATGGGTATATTTTTTTGTAGGGCTTTCGCTCGCGAAATGCCGCCGAGACTATGCGCGAATATTCGCGAGGTGTTTTGGTTTGCGAAAATGTAGTTGTAAATACTGGTGCAACAGGCATCCGTTTGCGCTGACCCGTAAACCGGTGGCCCACGCTTGCCAGACCTGTAAAGCTAAAGAAAGAGCGTTCACTTTAGCCCGGATTTCTCAGCAGAATCGCAGCACAATTGGCTCAGGTCCAGAAAATAGCAGTGCCCAACGCAGCCATCCGCATGCAGCTGGGTACACACCCTGCAAATGCGCATGGCAAGTTGTGCTGCTATGTTCGGTCATGGGCGATTATGCTCGAAGAGTGGTAATTCGGGTTAGCCGGCTGGGACTGTTTGGGGATATACGGCCAGCAATCCAGCACTGCTCAATGTGCAGGGAACGCATGGCACATGTTTATGCCTTATGGGGAACGATCAGATCATACCGCCGCACTCCCAACGAATTTCTGGAAGAATGGGCAAGAGCGTATCTGTAACCCGGTACATTTTGACCTAAATCTGTGTCAAGTTGACCTACTTGATGGAGGCATTGAGCATTGTAAGCTACTGATAACAAGAAAAATAAAAAAATTTCTATAATTGGTATGTTTACTGCATGACCGATGGAGACACATCAGCAAAATTGTTTATGAATAAGCATCAGACAACTATGAAAACAGTATCTTTCTGCACAATATGTGCATTGTTAATTGGCGCGGTCCATGGCTTATGGGGCGCGGATTCCGAATTGAAGATTGTGCGGGACGTCAGTCCATTGGAGCGCGATAGCGCCTTTACACCGCACAGCTATGCGACGATGCTGAAACAGGCAACTCCGGCAGTGGTATCTGTGCACACAGCCAAGATTGTGAAAGTGGTACAATCACGCGGTTATTCTCCCCAGGAAGATTTCCTTAGACGCTTTTTTGGGCTTCCAACACCGCATCATCAACCGCAGCAGGCGCAACCTCAAGTTGAAGAAAGAAAGCTGCCGCAGGGCATTGGCTCCGGAGTGATTATATCAAAAGATGGTTACATCGTTACCAACAATCATGTTGTGAGTGATGAGCGCGGTGAAGATGCGGACGAGGTGCTGGTGATGCTCAACGACGGCCGCGAGTTACATGCAGATATCGTCGGCCGCGATGTCAGCACAGATGTCGCATTGTTAAAAGTCGATGCGGATGACTTACCCGTTTTGCAGATTGCTGACAGCGACTTGATTGAGGTGGGGGATATTGTCTTTGCCATCGGCAATCCGATGCAAGTCGGCGTCACCGTAACGCAGGGGATTGTGTCAGCGACCGGGCGTTCGATTGGCATTTACGGCGAGCGCGGCTATGAGAATTTTATTCAAACGGATGCATCGATCAACCCAGGTAATTCGGGCGGTGCGTTGATCGACACGAAAGGTCGTCTAATCGGTATCAACTCCGCAATTATTTCACGCACCGGTGGCAATATTGGTATTGGGTTCGCGATTCCCAGCAACCTGGCATTGAATATAGCACGGCAGTTGAACAAATTTGGCGAGGTCCGGCGGGGATTTATGGGTGTTAATATATCGGATTTGACACCAGACATGGCCGAGGCTTTTGGGGTTGACCATAAACAGGGAGTGGTCGTGGACAAGGTTGAACCGGACTTTCCCGCAGCCAAAGCCGGTGTCAAACGGGGGGATGTCATTATTGCGATTGATGGCAAGCCGGTGAAGTCTGCTAATGAACTGCGTGTGCGGGTGGGGCAAACACCACCGGGGACTGTATTGAATTTAGCTGTGATTCGCGAGGGCATTGAGCAGCAGTTCGAAGTTGAGGTCAGTGATGTCGGGGCCGCCAGTTTGTTGGGAGATTCTTTGTTTGCAGGTGTTCAGGTAAGCCCACTGGCCAAAGAAGAACGGGACGCATTCAGTATCCCGGAAAATATTTCGGGGCTCGTCATTACAGCGGTCGATCCGACATCGCCTTTTTCACGTTATTTCAGAGAAGGTATGGTTATCATGGAGATCAATGATCGCAAAGTCAGCGACTTGAACAATGCAAGGGGACTTTTATCGCAGGGCGTCAACAAGCTTTACGTCTATGATCGTGGCCGGCTGTCTTATCTAGCGGTCAGGCAATAGGTAAATACATGCAAAAAGGAAAGGGCTACAATGAAAGAGGACAGAGCAAATGCAGAAAAACGAAGTCGCTTATGGCAAACGAAATCTCTGGTTGCATTGACCGTAGTGTTGTTGGTAGCAGTCGGGGTTCAAGCTTACTTCCTGTTTGATTTAAAAAAGGAACTGGCAAAAATTGGTGACGAAAGTCAATCAGCCGCGACAACCGTCACCTTGGATGATAATCAAGGTCCAACGAATGGGGGCGTGCAGGCTATGCCCAATAATCCAAATGCATGGAATCCATTTGCGGAAATGGAGCGTATGCAGGAGCAAATGGATGCCATATTTGGCCAAGCTTTTGGGCGTTTTAATAACAGCCCGCATTTTCAAGATTGGGTTCAGCCTCGATCGTTTGGGCTCGATGTAGATATTACTGAACAAGACAATGCATACATCGTTACTGTGGATCTTCCGGGAACCGAGAAGACCGATGTGAATGTCGATCTGAAGGATCAGACGCTCACGATTACGGGCACACGGGTAGAAGCGGATGAAACGGCATCCAATACAAACCCAGGTTCCGTGCTCATGCGTGAGCGGCGCTTGGGAAAATTCAGTCGGTCCATCACGTTTGACCAGCCGGTCGTAGCTGACAAGATGACCACTGCATTCAAACAAGGGGTACTCACCATCACCGTTCCGCAACGGAGCGGCTTGAAAGGATAAACACGTTGGTAAGAAACGAGTTTGCTCGTGAGTTTGTTGTGGGGTGCGGCGACAGTATCTGATCTTTTCCGTAAGTTCAGAAAGCCTGTTTGCAACGCATCCCCTGCACTTCGAGCAGTGTGTTGAGTGACTCACCGTATATTTTCCCCAAGCTCCAGGGGCTAAAGTTAGACGTTCTTTTTAGCTTTGCGGGCCTCACAAGCGTGGGGTGCCCGTTTACGGGTCACCACAAACGAATGCCGTTGCGTCGGCGGGTATCAATGCATGTCCGCACACCAACACACTTCGCAAATTTTCGCGCATAGCTCCGCGGCATCCCGCGAGCGGAAGCCCATCCCATCAAAAATACACCCACTTATGGGTAAAGATCAGGTGCCGCTGCCGCAACTCGCAAGCCCCCGGTCGGCATAGATGGAAACATTGAGCCTGCCGGAAATACTTGACGTTGGCACGCCAGATATCGAAAATCAAGGGTTTGTGTCGCGGCAATCATTTTCAAGAGTGTTTGCTTCTGGCAAACCTGCAGTTCCTATGAATATTACACATTTTACGAATACTTATTTACCCCATGTCGGCGGAGTTGCTCGGTCGGTTTCTACATTTGTGGAAGCGCAGGAACGCAGCGGACATACCGTGAAAGTCATTGCGCCAGAATATAAGCTGCCAAAAGATTATCAGCCGATTCCAAATGTGACGCGCATGCCCGCAATTCAAAATTTTAATGGCAGCGATTTTGCACTGCCACTGCCTGCCACTGCAAAAGTGCGTGCAAGTTTAGATGCCTTTCAGCCGCAAATTTTACACGCCCATCATCCATTCCTGTTAGGCGACACCGCTTACCGTGAGGCGGAAAAGCGCGATATACCGATTGTCTTTACGCACCATACCCGTTATGAGGACTACACACATTACGTGCCAATCGACAACAGTGTATTCAAACGCTTTATTATCGAACTGTCGACTGAGTTTGCCAATTTGTGTGATGGTGTGGTCGCCCCCAGTCAGACCATTGCTGATTTGATCCGCGAGCGAGGGGTGACGGCACCGATTGCCGCGATTCCGACGGGCATTGACTTGGAGCGGTTTAAGGGGGGTAGTGGCCAAAAGTTTCGCGAAGAACTTAATATTGATCCGCATGCTCCTGTATTGGGGCATCTGGGACGCCTGGCGGAAGAAAAGAACATTGAATTTTTAGCCAGGGCTATCGGCTATGCATTGTTCGCCAATAAGCAAGCACACTGCGTCGTCGCCGGGAGCGGTAAGCAAGCATATATGCTCGAACGGTATGCGGAAGAAGCAGGTTGTCGCAACCGCCTGCACTTGGTGGGGGTTCTACAAGGGGATGCTTTAGCAGATTGTTATGCTGCGATGGATGTATTTGTATTTTCGTCTTTGTCAGAGACACAGGGTTTGGTGTTGGCGGAAGCAATGGCCGCTGAGACGGCGGTGGTTGCGCTTAAAGCTGCCGGAGCGAATGAATGTGTGGTCGATGGTGAAAATGGGTTTTTGTTGGATACGGATAGTGTGCCGGGTGACTTTGCTGCTAAGGTACTGTCGATTCTGGAAACACCGGATCGATGCCGCAAGATGCAGGCTGCCGCCTTGCACAAGGCCAGGGAGTTTGACAAAACGCTTTGTAACCAGAAATTGATCGATTTTTACAAGCAAACCATGGAACGTTTTGCGGATGTGCAGAGAGATGAAAATGCGCAGCAGCCGATGGAGCATCTGCTCAAGCGCATTCAGGCAGAATGGAAACTGGTATCGATGAAAATTGAGGCGATGTCTGACGCACTCCATTCTGACTGACTGCTCGCTATTCAGTTACGATGATTTGGAAGATTGAGACGTTTTTCAGGCGGGTGCGTCGCAGTATCAATCGCTCTGAATGGGCGCGTCGCCTGTTGGAGCTGCCCTTTATTGCCAGACCTGAGGAATCACTGGGGCCTGGGTTGTTGATGGTTCAAATTGATGGCCTGGCGAAGGTGCAATTCGAGCAAGCCCTGGCAAATGGGCGCCTGCCGTTTTTGCAAAAAATATTGGCGCGCGAGCATTATGTCGACGGCGTCTTTTATTCGGGCCTGCCTTCCAGCACGCCGGCGGTCCAAGGCGAAATTTTTTATGGTAAGAAAACGGCGGTGCCCGCATTTGCTTTTTATCGCAAGGATGCGCAGAAGGTGTTCAAAATGTTTGATGCCAAGAGTGCGCTGCAAGTAGAGCAAGCGTTGCAGCGGGAGAAAGCGGGGCTGTTGGCAGGGGGCAGTAGTTATTCCAACGTTTATCTAGGGGGCGCTGATGAAGGGCATTTTTGTTCTCAACAATTGGGCTGGGCTGGTATGCTCGAAGGGGTTAAGCTCTGGCGTTTGTTATTGGTGTTTGGTTTGTTTTTTCCATCACTGATACGTATCGTTGGGCTGGCGGTGCTGGAAACATTGCTGGCGCTGGTCGATTTCGTTCGCGGGCTGGTGTTGGGCGAATCCTTGATCAAAGAGCTTAAATTCATCCCGACGCGGATCAGTGTCAGTATCATCTTGCGCGAGTGGATGGCCATCGGCGCCAAACTGGATATGGTGCGGGGGTTTCCGGTGATTCATTTAAATTTTCTGGGCTACGATGAGCAAGCGCATCGGCGCGGACCGGATTCGTTCTTTGCGCACTGGACGTTGAAGGGGATTGACCGCACCCTTGCGCGTTTGTGGAAAGCAGCACATCGCTCGCATCGGCGTAATTACGCGATTTGGCTATACTCGGATCACGGTCAGGAAAGGGTAGAGAGCTACCTTGGCAAACAGGGTGCCTCCCTGCAGAAAAAATTAGAAACGTTGTTCTATCCAGATATATCCGGCGAGCAACTCGGCAGAGAGGATAATTGGGGGATCTCGCACTGGCGGGGAACCTACCTTGGCGGCCACAAATGGCAACGGTGGTTTGGAGGGTTATTCGACGCTAAATCCTCGCGGGCAAACGACAGTGAACAGCTTCACGTGGCGGCGATGGGACCCCTGGGACTGGTGACCTTCCCCCACGAACTCACCGATGCTGAAAAGTTGCAGGCGGCGCAAAAGATGAGCGAACAGGCACGCTTACCCCTGGTGTTTTTTTATTACGAAGCTGCGGTGCAGGCCTATACGCGCAAGGGCCTTTTTCCGGTGACAACGGCTAATTTGGACAAAATTCTCGGCTATACCCATCCTGTAGCCGAATGGTTGTGCGAGGACATTATCCGCTTGGTCGAGCACCCCGATTCTGGCGATTTCATTTGCTCGGGCTGGTCGGCAGACAAACCGATGAGCTTTCCGCTCGAAAATGGAGCACATGGTGGACCCGGTTTGCACGAAACTCAGGGTTTTTACCTTTTACCAAGAGATGCTTTTGGCAATGAGCCGCCACAACCGATCATTCGGGGTGTGATACTGCATGAATTGAGCCGGGCTTTCTTACAACATAAACAATTGAGGCACTGCAAGGTCTCTGTCGCGCAGAAGCGTACGCGGTCCCTGCGCGTGCTCACCTGGAATATTCATGGTTGTCGCGGTATGGACGGTCAGATCTCTACGCACCGTGTGATTCGGGTTCTGCGCCAGTGTGAAGCGGATATCATTGCGCTGCAGGAGGTGGACCAACACGTTGAACGCTCGCACAGGTACGACCAGAGCCAGGAAATTGCCGCAGCACTCGGCAAGGATCACAGCTTTCACTCTATTCGTTCAGAAGGAGATGGGCGCTACGGGCTGGCATTGCTGAGCAAATTTCCTTTAGCAGATTTAGAAGAGCGTATATTTACTGAATACCCGGCCCGCCAGGGTCGGGTCGCGGAAAGCCGTGGTTTTCAGCGTGCGTTATTGCATGTGAATGGGACGCCTGTCGTCGTTGTCAATACGCACCTGGGTTTGAGCCGGCATGAACGCATGCAACAAACGCATGAAATCAAAGATGTTTTGCAAAATGAAACGGAGACTCCGCCGCCTGTGGAGATCTCAGCAACCATTATTTGTGGGGATTTAAATGCACTACCCACTACCGCCGCCTATAAAAACCTCACCACCGGTCTGTTAGACGTACAGAAAGTGTGTCCGGGCAAACCCTCCGGCACCTTTCCTTCCAAACGACCGATTATGCGTTTGGACCACATCCTGGTCAGCCCTGAATGGGAAGTCGATGCGGTCCAAGTCGTCAGCACCCAATTGGCACGAGTGGCGTCCGACCATTTACCTGTTTTAGTGGAGCTGCACTTGCCCGAAGGGAGATGACAAGTTGATAAGATGATAACTTGATGAGTAAATGCTGTTCATTGCGGTGATTTATTTAACAGCGCCGACTATCGGTGCATTTTCTCGCGTCAATTTAATCGAAAAACTCCATGCAACTGAGTACGTCAAGGCGCCGCAATGGTTTCAGGAGTTTGAACAAACCGGGCAGATGGTGTGGGTCGATAAGAACGAAGATGGACGCATCCAGTATTTTGGTCCTGGCAAATCTGCATCTCAACACAATAGCGTGTTCCAGGGGAAAGCTCCGGTATTTCCGGAATACGATGCTCCGGAAAATCAGCAAGTTGGAGCGTTTGGCCAACGACTGATTGCCAATAAACCAGACGACTCCAAGCCCAATGAACTGTGGTTTGGCAACGACATCATGGTCATGGCAAATCCACACATGGCGGGTCTTCCCAAGTGGGTGATTGCGCTGTTGATGGCCGGTTGCATTGCGGCGGCATTATCCACAGCAGCCGGCCTGTTACTGGTGATTTCAACCTCAATTTCGTATGACTTAATGAAAAAAATCATTAAGCCGGATCTGTCGGATCGCGAAGAAGTTCACTATGCACGTCTGGCAGCTTTAGGTGCATTAATCGTGGCTGCTTATTTTGGGATTAATCCACCCTCTGCGTTCATTGCCAAGACAGTTGCCTTTGCCTTCGGTCTCGCAGCTTCGTCCTTTTTTCCAACACTGTTGATGGGTATTTTCTCGAAACGGATGAATCGTGAGGGCGCTATTGCCGGCATGTTGTCGGGGGTAGTGTTTACT
>Ga0209949_1000164_pt1 | contig 37584 bp, 37 predicted proteins | sample SalPonC_black_MG_FD_185711 | JGI IMG/M metagenome (GOLD analysis project Ga0209949, IMG submission 185711) | Salt pond soil microbial communities from South San Francisco under conditions of wetland restoration - Salt Pond MetaG... | ecosystem: Environmental > Aquatic > Marine > Intertidal zone... | reverse complement strand
CTTCAGCTATGCCGGCTTCCAGCGCCTTTTTTTTATTAGCCCCGGCGGTTGCTTCCTGCCCTTGGTCGGCCAGTTTGATCAATCGCAGTCCGGGTTGCCGGTATTCTTGAACGATTTCCGGCGTAGCGTCGGTAGAGTAATCATCGATAACAATTACCTCGTAATTGGTTTTAGGATAGTTTTGTTGAAAAAGGGCGTCCAGGCAATCCCCGATAGCTTCGGCTTCATTGCGAGCAGGGACCATTACGCTGATGTAAGCGGGGAAGATTGTTTTCGCATCGGGCGGAGCGGGCGGCGGCAACTGACGCCAGTGCCACAGGAAATAGTGAATCAGCAGCAGGTAGGCAAGGCCCAGCCCAAAAGTCAGGATACCCCAGATATACAATGTGAACATTCATCCGGAGTTAATCAAACAAGCTGTCGTACTTATCATCTTCCTTGGGTTTGGTTTTGGGTTCGGAAGGTCTTTTCCGTTCTTCCTCCTTTTTAATTTTAGGCAGTTCGGGCAGTTCGAGCGGTTGTTCGTCAACTTCTTCAAAATCGATATACTCGCCTTCCCGTTGCGGCTCTTGTTCTTTCTCCGCCTGCTTGACATTGCGGTTCAGGTAGGCCTTACCTGCCAGGAAAGCCGACACCAGCGGGAAGCCCAACACCGTCAGAACGATGGCCAGAATACCCATCAGAGGGGTTTGCTTAACCAGGTTAACCAGCCACTTCCCATAGCCGATCACGGTTTTGTAATCGAGTATGAGCGCCACGATAATCAAGGCCGGGGCCAGGAAAGCCAGAATGCGGAAAACGAACCGGGCCAACATGAACAGACCAACCAGCACAAGGGCCAGAATGATCAGACCGAAAATGCCGCTTATCGGGCTCTTATTTTTGCTTCTATATTCAAAACGCATAATTCTTCTCTACTTTAATACCAGCCCTCTGTTAACAAGAGGACTGCTAATTTAAGGTATTTCCCAGGGAAAGCGCATCCTTTTTAGACAATTTGAACCTTCCCCCGGATTAGCACAACGAACTGCTCTACTGTAAAAACCACTCAGAGGGTGGTAATTGTTTTTCCGATATAATAAGGTTATTTTTGGCAAAAATTACAGTACACCATGCAATATAGAATCAAGCTCTTCACGCTCACCCTGTTCGGTTGGTTTCTTTTACTCTCCACCCTGCCGGCACAACAGGGAGAAGTTAAACTGGAACTCAACTTCGTCGCCTGCAAAGATGTCCCTAAGCTGTTTGCCTTTAACGGCTTTACCTTTCAGGAGGTAAAAAGCGCGGAAGCTACGGGTGAAGCAGACCATTACCGGCTGACATTGCCTAAACAGCCGCACACTTTTTACCACATAGGTGAAACCGGTAATAACATGCTCCCCATTATTCTGGGCCAGGAAAGCGGCCTGCAGCTCACCGGCAGCTGTGAGAACCCCCGGCGTACAGAGATCAGCGGTTCCCAGATCAATACCGAATACCAGCAACTTAAAGAGCGCATCAATGATTTCCGTGAACGCTTCGGCCGGCAACTGAGGAGCTACCGGCAGGCTCAAAACAAAGAAGAACTCAACGCTGTCGTGGCCGAGATGAAAACGCTCGACCAGGAGAAAGTAGCCTTTCTCGATTCTCTGAAGGAAGCTAATCCTTTGTTTGCCAAGGTAGCCGCATTAAACACCTACCTCAGCTTTTTTAACAACAATAATGGCCGTTACAAAAACGAGATCGCCTATTTCGCCGGCGAATATTTCAAATATGCCGATCTGCAGGAAGCGGCTTATAATCAACTGCCCTGGGTATACGAAGCGTTCCAAAATTATGCGCAAACACTGAGTAGTGTCGGCCTCGATGCCGAAGATCACAAAAATTACCTGGAAAACGCTATTGCGCAGACGCCTGCCGGCAGCCGGTCCCGTATGATGGCCTACGCTGGGGTAATCAATTTGCTGGATCAGAAGAACCATCCCAACCAGCTACAGTTTACCGAGAACTTCCTGCAGGAATTTCCCGATATGGACCAGGCCACTCGTCAGCAACTGGAGCGAAAGATTCAAACGGCCCGCGCCTTCGCCATCGGTGGCCAGGCGCCCGACTTCACGCAGGAGACCCCGGCGGGGCAACCGCTCAGCCTCAGCGACCTGCGGGGTAAAGTCGTATTAGTTGACTTCTGGGCCAGCTGGTGCGGTCCCTGCCGCCGGGAAAACCCGAATGTGGTACGCATGTATGATAAGTACAAAGATCAGGGGTTTGAAATCCTCGGGGTCAGCCTTGACAATGACCGGGATCGCTGGATACAGGCCATTGAAAAAGACGGCCTGGAATGGCAGCACGTCAGTGACCTTAAGGGCTGGAGAAACCAGGTGGCTCAAACCTACAGCGTCACTTCTATTCCGCACACCTTATTACTGGATGAAGAAGGGCGCATCATTGCCCGCAATTTGCGGGGCGCCGCCCTGGAGCGCAAGCTGGAGGAGCTATTCAACTGAAGCAGTGGAGGACGGCCTGGCTTTATAGTAAAGCTGGGAACAGTTCTCCGGGGAGAGCACCTGCTGAGCTACACGCTGAATATCCTCCGCGGTGACGCTCTGATATAGTTCTGCCTCCCGGTTGACCAATTCAGGGGCTTCCAATACTTCGAAGAAAGCCAGGTTGATGGCTCTGTTCAGAATATTCAGTTCTGAAAAAGCCAGGGTACTCTCGATTTTATTCTTGATTTTTTGTAATTCCGCCGGAGGGAAAGGCGCTGACTTTAACTGTTCCAGTTCTTCCCATATTGCCTGCTCTGCTTTTTCCAGGCTGACGCCTTCGGCCGGCTTCCCCTCTATGACCAGCAACCCCGGATCAATGCTTCCCGTAAGGTAGGCATCGATGCTGGAAAAGAGCTCTCTATTCATGAGCAGGCGCCGGTAAAGCCGGGAAGAAGAACCGCTGCTCAATATATCCGTAATGAGATCGGTGGGATAGTAATCAGGATCGGTGCGAGCCGGTGTATGAAAAGCCAGGTACAAGGCGTCGACTGGCACGTTGGCTTCGTTGATCCGCTGTTCGGCGCGGCGCTGCGGCGGTTCTTTGGGAAGCAGGCGCGCGATGGCTTTGCCGGCAGGAATATCACCGAACCACTTCTCCGCCAGCTCCCGCACGCGATCCACCGTCACATTACCCGCAACGGTAAGAATAGCATTATTGGGCTGGTAGAATTTATAATAGAAAGTTTTGACCTCTTCCAGGGTTGCCTCTTCCACATGCCTGGGCACCTTCCCTATTGTCGGCCAGCGATAGGGATGCACTTTATAGGCCATATCCGTGAGATGATGCCAGACGTCGCCGTAAGGCTGATTCAGGCAGGTTTCTTTGAATTCTTCCACGACGACTTTACGCTGTATTTCCAGTACTTGTTCGTCAAATTTGAGATGGAGCATCCGGTCAGATTCCAGCCAAAATGGCGTTTCGATATTCTCAGCCGGTAAGATATTATAGAAATTGGTTATATCGTTATTCGTAAATGCGTTATTCTCTCCACCCGCTTGCTGGATGGGATCGTCATAATCCGGAACGTTGGCCGACCCTCCGAACATCAGGTGTTCGAACAGGTGAGCAAACCCTGTTTTCTCCGGCGATTCGTCACGCGCTCCCACATTATACAATACATTGACGGCTACCATAGGCGTGCTGTCATCTTCGTGCACCAACACGCGGAGACCGTTTTTTAGAACAAATCTTTCAAATGTAATCATCGCTAACCTTCAGGCTTTGGTTAACAGTATTGGGTAAATTATCGAGAATTCTAAGAAGTTGCCATTTCAACACACCATTGCTAAATATAGTTGCATCTACCCAAATGAAAAATTATTGTCGTAAGAATTCTGACTGTCCACTCAAAGCTATGAAAATTATGCTCCCCGCTGAGGGAGAAAGGCAGTCCGGCTTCGCTACTACAGAAGAAAAAGATCAGCCTGCCTTTGCGAAAGCGATGTCGGCCGACAAGAAACAGGTAGTTTTTCGACAACGGGAAAGGGCTCTTTTCTGCATGAGCAGAAGGGTCCTTTTCTCATTATGCCTGGCGCCTTTACTTTAAAGACAAAAATATTTTGTTAGTGAATTCTCAGTTGTTCTCTGATCATTTGTTAGTATATTAGAGTTGTTGTGATTGAAAATCATTTTACCAAGGAGAACCTGCTTTATTATGGCACGACCTGACTTCAGCAAAGTTTCACTCGACAAGCAACTGCGTCAATCTGCGGAAGGGCTGCCACCTGAGCATGAATGGCCGACAGCGGAGCACATCCCCGTGCAGGCGATATACGGTTCGGAGGTTCATGATCAAGTGCAGCACCTGCGCTTTGTGGCTGGTATTCCGCCTTATTTACGAGGCCCTTACAGCACGATGTATACGGTACGCCCCTGGACGATCCGGCAGTATTCCGGTTTTTCCACGGCTGAAGAGAGTAATGCCTTTTATCGCCGTAACCTGGCGCAGGGGCAAAAAGGGCTTTCCGTCGCTTTCGACCTGGCCACGCACCGCGGTTATGATTCCGATCACGAACGCGTGGCGGGCGATGTCGGTAAAGCCGGTGTAGCTATTGACTCGGTGGAAGATATGAAGCGACTGTTCGACCAGATCCCACTGGATAAAATGTCGGTATCCATGACGATGAACGGCGCCGTCATTCCTGTGATGGCCTTCTACATCATTGCCGCCGAGGAACAGGGGGTGCCGCCTGAGAAGCTGAGCGGTACCATACAGAATGATATTCTCAAGGAATTCATGGTTCGCAATACCTATATTTATCCGCCCATTCCTTCGATGCGTATTATCTCTGACATCTTCGAATATGCCGCAAGGCATATGCCGCGATTCAATTCAATCAGCATCAGCGGCTACCACATGCACGAAGCCGGCGCCCCGGCCGATATCGAACTGGCTTACACACTGGCCGACGGCCTGGAATATCTTCGCGCCGGTTTGGAGGCGGGGTTGCAGATCGATGATTTTGCGCCACGCATCTCCTTTTTCTGGGCTATTGGGATGAACCACTTTATGGAAATCGCCAAGTTGCGCGCCGGACGGATGCTTTGGGCCAAAATTGTAAAGCGTTTCGATCCGCAGAACCCCAAGTCGATGGCGCTGCGCACCCACTGTCAGACCTCCGGCTGGAGCCTTACCGAACAAGACCCTTTCAACAACATCACCCGGACCACTGTGGAGGCGCTGGCGGCGGTGTTGGGCGGTACGCAATCCCTGCATACCAATTCGCTGGATGAGGCCATTGCGCTACCTACTGATTTCTCAGCTAAGATCGCCCGGGATACCCAGATCTACCTGCAGGAGGAAACGGACATCACGAAATCGGTCGACCCCTGGGCCGGCTCCTACTACGTTGAGCAACTGACCGATCAGTTGGCGAGGCGCGCCTGGATGCATATACAGGAGGTGGAAGACCTGGGAGGCATGGCCAAAGCTATTGAAGACGGCTTACCAAAACTACGCATAGAAGAGGCCGCTGCCCGAAAGCAGGCCCGCATCGATACGGGTAAGGATAAGATCATCGGCGTCAACATCTTCGCGCCGGAGGAAGCATCAGAGATCGATATTCTGGAAGTTGACAATACCAAAGTCCGGGAATCCCAGGTCAGGCGCATCCGGGAAGTTAAAGCTGCGCGGAACGAAGCTGCCGTGCAGGAGGCCCTGGAAGCCCTCTACCGCTGTGCCCGGTCCGGAAAAGGCAACCTGCTGGATAAAGCCGTCGATGCAGCCCGGCGACGGGCCACCCTTGGGGAGATTTCCTCCGCTATGGAAAGGGCTTTCGGCCGCTTTACTGCCCAGACCAAATCGGTCAGCGGTGTCTACGCCGGCGAAGTCAAAAGCAACGAAGATTTTAAACGCGCCCTGGCCCTGGCCGACCAATTTGCCGAAATCGAAGGCCGCCGGCCCCGCATCATGGTGGCCAAGCTGGGGCAGGACGGTCATGACCGGGGCGCCAAGGTCATCGCCACTAGTTTTGCCGACCTAGGTTTTGATGTGGATATTGGCCCTCTTTTTCAAACCCCGGCCGAAGCGGCCCGGCAGGCTGCCGAAAACGATGTGCACATCCTCGGCATTTCCTCACTGGCTGCCGGGCACAAGACCCTGGTTCCGGAGACGCTGCAGGAACTCAAAAAGATCGGGCGTAAAGACATCATGGTCGTCGTAGGCGGCGTCATCCCGCAACAGGACTATGCCTATCTCTTCGACAAAGGCGTGGTAGGTGTTTTTGGCCCGGGCACCAAGATCGCTAAAGCGGCTCAGCAGATATTAGAGGTGCTGATTGAACGGGAAAAGGTAGAGGACTGAAAAAAGGCTGGTCATGCTTTGGGCTTCCGCCTTTGAGGAAATCCGAAGCCTTCCTGTAGTCTCCGCTCCACTGGCCGCGGAAAGTAAGATCACCGCTGTAATCAGCCCGGGCAAGATAGTTTGACTTATTTACGGCCCGCCTGAAACAAAAAAGCCGGAGGTGGTACGCTCCGGCCTGGTATGGCAGTTTAACTACTTACTGAATGCTAATTTTTCAAAACAGGGGCCTCATCTTCAGCGGCTTCATCCCTCGGCAATGAACTACCTTGTGATCTCCTTTGATAATTTCGCCATCAGCGGCTGAGACGAGGCCGGCCTGCTTTCTACGTTTCGATCATCTATTCCTTTACCGGATTACCTACTGATACGGTTGTTTCTTCCTCTTTATCCATAGTGACATCCATCAGGTAGAGTACGGCGACAAGTGCAATTCCGAGCATGGTGATATTTTTTATTATGTTCAGATAAGATTGAATCAATTTTTCCTGAAAGTGGATTACCAGAGTCCCAGGATGCCGCCCCGCTGAACAGTTTTGACTTCGTTGACCAACTGCTGGTTGACTTGCGGCGTAAAGGCGGAGCCGCTTTCCCGGTCGTCGTGGATATCCACTTTCAGTTCCCTAGCAAAAATTTTAGCCAGGTCACCCATTTTGCGGGCGTAGCGCTCGTTTTTACCCATAGCCATGAAGAGGTCGATGACGCCGGCGCGGACCATTTCATATTTATCCACCTGCATGAGGAGTTGTCGTTGTGACTTCCCTTTCAGCTGCTTCCCCAGCCGCTTCACTTTGCGACGAAGGTGATCGAGGGAATAGCCCAGCACTTCGGCGCGGTGTTTCCACCAGTTGCCTGCGTTGCCACCGTTTCGTTCACTGTACACTTCCATGTGACGACGCTCCGATGCTTCCTGACAGGAGACCAGCCCCATGGCTTTGGTTATTTCCATCACGGCCAGCACCTGGTCTTTGGTAAGCACTTCGGCATTCTCCGCCGGATCCTCCATCGCATAGAGCCACTTGGCGCACTTCTGCTTCACTTTGCTCCGCGAATTCAGCGCAATCAGCTTGGCAAACTCTACGGAGAGGTAGTAATCATCCAGAATGGGATTCTCTTTGTTTTTGCGGACTGCATAATCCCGCATCCTGATAGGACTGCGAATGCCATCCCGAAATTCGTAGATGTCATTCAGCCATTTGCGGACATTAGTGGCGAAGTGGTGATTCGGTAGATCGAGCACCTGGTGTAGGTTGGTCGCCGTCACTACCTTTGTTCCTTTTTTGCTTACTAAAACCTGCATTTCCATCGGATCAGTTGCATTTATTTGTAACAAAAATGCATATTATGTTTTAAAAAGTCAAGTTTTAAAACAATTTTTTTAAAATAATAACCAAAAATACATCTCCCTACGGAATAATGAATCAACCCGTTTGAATGATAGGTTATCTCCTGTGAGGCTTCAAAACACTTACCGGCTTCGGCCAGCTTCACGGTAAAGCAACCTGAATACACCCCGTCTGACACGGGATTCATCTACGTCGCTACCTGTCCGGTATTTGATGAATCAAGCAAAATTGTTTTAAACGAAAAGCGATCAGCAAAATAGTGACAAGGTGTCAAAGAGCCGGCATCATCCGGAAGGATGGGCGGAGCGGATACTTTCGCTGAAGAGTACTTTGGTGACGAAGAAACTTTATGTAGGTATTCAGGAACAGATTGGCAGGACGAAGCTCATTCTTTCTCGAGAAACAATTCCATAGCAACGCGATCGGCAATTAATTTGCCTTTTGAAGTGAGGGTATATACTTCTCCCCGGCGGGTGACCACACCTTCCTGCACCCATGGTTGGATTTGTTCCAGGAAGTGGGTGCGGAAGGATTGCTCTATTTTTTTGAGCTGCACCCCCCATTTGGTCCGCAGGGCGGTCATGACATATTCGTTATAGCGTTGAGCAGAGGTGAGTATTTCGCGTTCAAAAAGTTCCTGGTCAACGGAAGATGCAGGAAGGCCTTGTTTCGCAACGGCGTCGTAGTGTTCCGCTCCGGCCATAAATTTAATATAGCGGGCGTTGTTGGCCACATTCCACTGCCGGCTGCTGCCGTCGTAGCTGTGCGCCGAGGGGCCGATACCGAGATAGGGTTCCCCGGTCCAGTAGCTGGAGTTGTGGCGGGCGTGCCAACCTTGAAGAGCGAAGTTGCTGATTTCGTAGTGCTCGTAGCCTTCGGACAGCATGGCGCGCATCAGCATCTCGAACTGCCGGGCGGTCTGTTCCTCATCGGGGGCGGCCATCTTTCCTTTTTTGACGAAGTGATGCAGGGCCGTTCGCTCTTCTACGGTGAGTGCGTAGGCCGACACGTGGGGAACTTCGTAGTCGAAGGTGATCTGTAGATTGTGTTCCCACTGCCGGTCGCTGGTAGTGGGCGATCCGTAAATCAGGTCGATCGTGAGGTTGTCGAACCCCAGGTCCTGAGCGTACTCAATACAGGTTCTGGCTTCGATGGCGTTGTGCGCCCGGTTCATAAAGCGAAGATCCTCTTCAGAGAAGGACTGTATGCCGATACTCAGCCGGTTGACGGGTGTTTTGCACAATTCGCGGAGCTTTTCCTGGGTAAGGTCATCGGGATTGGCTTCCAGCGTTATTTCCGCCGCTTCATCAACATCGAATAAGGCGTAAATTTTTTCAAAGAGACGGAGCAATTCTTTCCGGTTGAGCAGGGAAGGCGTCCCCCCACCGAGGTAGATGCTGTGGATCACCGGATCCGGCAAATAGTTCCGGCGCATTTCCAGTTCACGCAACAGCGATTCCAGCATTTCCTCTTTGCGTTGCAATGAAGTGGAAAAGTGAAAGTTGCAGTAGTGACACGCCTGCTTACAAAAGGGAATATGGATATAGATTCCTGACACCGTAATTAAGTCGCTTATTACACCGGCAAAGCTTTTAATTTTCCAGTTAAAACTGGCGCCGCGCCGGCTTTTAGAGATTGAAATATTACTATCTGTTTGTAGAAGATTACCGTTCCGGATGGTTTTACCACAAGGCAATTCCGGTGATGTTCGCAGAGGAAGTGTGGTAAGTTGAAGTTTTGTTTTGCCGCTCCTTTACCAAATACTGCCGATACTTGCCATAAATCAACCGTACTATTTTTTCCTCGCAATCGTTTAATCGAAAATGGGTTACCAAAATTATGGAAAAAGCGGCAATTATCCGGTATTCTGGAGCAACTTGCTGGGCATTTTTTTTGGCCTGCGCCGTTCTTGTCCTGTTATCCGGCGGGGTAAAGGCACAGTCGGATTATGCGCTTCGCCTGTTGCCGATGGACCGCTCTTCCGAATGGCTGAGCAGTCATTTTGAGGCTGCCCCCCTTTATTCCGATAGCAGTGCAGTGAGCGATGCGCTGGGACTGCTCCTGCAAAAGTTACGTAGTGAAGCCTACCTGGAAGCTTCTGTCGACACAGTCGACTGTCGCGATTCCGTTTGTCTGGCCATTCTTCATATCGGGCCACAGTACGAGTGGGCCAAGCTGGAAACCGATTTAATTCCCGATGAGTTCCTTCAGGGAACCGGTTTTCGGCAGCCGCTTTTTCGGGATGGGCGCTTTTCTTATTTAGAATTGCAGCAATTACAGGAAGACCTGCTCGGCTTTGCCGAAAACCACGGTTATCCTTTTGCCCGTACCTGGCTCGACAGCATACGGCTGAGCGGGGCTGAGGTAAGTGCCAGGCTGCGACTCGAGCGCGGTCAACTCATTTTGTTCGACTCTCTTCGCATAGAAGGCGACGCCCGCATTGCGTCCCGTTACCTGCAGCATTACCTGGGGCTGCAGCCCGGCGCGCCCTATGATCGCAGCCGTTTGCTACGCAGCCGTGACCGGCTGCGGGAGCTGCCTTTTCTGCGCGCCACCGCCGATCCCGGCGTTGTGTTCCAGGGCAACAAAGCGACCGTCACTTTTCCGCTGGAAAAAAAGCGCGCCAGCCGCTTCGATTTCATCATCGGCGTTCTGCCCCGAAGCGACCAGACCGGCGGCATGCTGATCACCGGGGATTTTGAGGCGGAGCTCATCAACTCCTTCGGCTTGGGAGAACGCATCTACGCCCAGTTTGAACAGCTGCGGCCGCAGACCCAGGAACTGGAGCTGGCTTTCGGATACCCCTACGTGCTGGGGCTGCCCTTGGGCGCCGACATCGACTTTTCCCTGTACAAACGCGATACCACTTTTCTCAACCTCATTTTTGACGCCGGAGTCTCTTACCTTTTGGAAGGCGGCAATTATCTCAAGGCCTACTGGGAGCAACGCTCCTCTATCCTGCTGAGCATCGACGAAGACCGGCTCCAGCAATCTCAGCGGCTACCTCCTAACCTGGATGTACGCAACAGTTCTTTCGGTCTGGAGCTGCTGTATCAGCAACTCGATTACCGCAATAATCCACGGCGGGGATGGAGCGCCTTTTTACGCGGCGGAGCGGGACTCAAACGCACCCTGCGCAACAATCAGATCGAAGCACTGGAGCTGGGATATCTCTACGACAGCCTGGAGCTCCGCTCTTTCCAATACAGGCTGCAGGCCAGCCTCGCCGGCTATCTGCCGCTTTTTTCGCGCAGCACACTCAAGCTAAGCAGCAGCGGCGGCTTTCTCTTTTCCCCACAGCCGGTTTATCAAAACGAGCAGTTCCGGATCGGAGGCAATAAGTTGCTGCGCGGTTTCGATGAGGAGTTTTTCTTCGCCACCCAATACGCGGTAGGCACCCTCGAATACCGCCTGCTCATCGGTCAGAACTCCTTTCTCTACCTCTTCGGAGATTACGGCTGGTTGCTGAATGAAACCAGTGAACAACGGCAGACCCTCCACCCCTACGGCTTCGGTTCCGGTATCACCTTTGAGACCAAGGCGGGAATGTTTGGCGTCAGCCTGGCCTTCGGCGCTATTCCCGAGAATCAGCAGGCCATCGACTTTGCCAGTCCCAAGGTGCACTTCGGTTATTTGAGCCGGTTCTGACAACCCGTGGGACATAGCCAGTAAAAAACAGACGGGATCTTTTCACTCCAGCTTTCTCATCACCATCAAGCCGTCCCGCACGGGAAGCAGCAGGTTATCCACCCGTGCATCAGCCTGTACTTTTTCATTAAACAGATGCAGGGTGTGCGTATCGAGATCCTGTTCCGGATCCAGCACTTTGCCGCTCCACAATACATTATCGGCGATGAGGAGGCCGCCGGGGGGCACCCGGTCGATAACCAGGTCGTAAAACAAGGCGTACTCCTGTTTGCCGGCATCGATGAAAACGAGGTCGAAAGGGCCTTCCAGATCGGGAACTACTTTTTCAGCCCGGCCGATATGCAGGCTAATGCGGTCGGTCATTCCCGCCCGCTCGATGTACTTGCGCACCAGGTATTCCAATTCGGGGTTGGCCTCCACGGTATGCAGGTGCCCCCCTTTGGTCAGTCCGTCGGCCAGACAAAGGGCGGAATAGCCGGTAAAAGTGCCGATCTCCAGAATAGCCTGGGGGCGAAGTAGCAGGCTGAACAAGCGAAGCAGCCGGCCCTGAAGAGGACCGGAGAGCATCTGGGGCGCCAGCGTTTTGAGATGGGTTTCGCGTTCCAGCTCCCGCAGCAATTCGGAGGAAGGTGAGGTATGCGCTTCGCAGTAGGCGTTGATTTCTTTGAAAAGAGGGTCCACAGTGTGCAGTTATTTGATTGAAGTCACTTTTTAACTAAAGTCTGATGAGCCCAGGTGTTTAAGATCGCGTCTAAAACCTATGCCTTCAGGATCATTAACCCGGATTAAAATACAGGTTACCCAAAAAAGTAACGAAATATCGCCGAAACATCGAATAGGCGGAGAATAGCCAGTATGACCACGATCACGAGCACGCGGTAGGCCCATACGTTGGCCTGCGGATAGCGCGAGGCGTAGTGCGCGGTAAAATAGCCGCCGGCGGTTTGCCCGACGGCAAAGAGAAGTCCGATTTTCCAGTCAATCAATCCCTTATAGGCAAAAATAAGAACAGCCAATAAGGTATACAGGCCGACGACGACGATTTTTACGGCGTTGGCTTCGATGAGTCCGTAGCGGGCGCCCAGCACCATGGCCGCCAGAAAGAAGACGCCCATACCCATCTGTATGAACCCGCCGTAGAATCCGATGGCCAGGAAAACGGGAACCGCCACCCACAGGTTGGGGCTCAGGCTGGTATCGGTTTCCCGCAGCCAGCGGCTGGGTTTCACCAGGATGACGACCAGCATGAGCACCATGAGCACCTTGAAGACGCTCATAAACTGCTCGTTACTCACCTGGGTAGCAAAAAGGATACCGGCTACTGCGCCGATACTCGTCAGCACAATATAGATCCTGCTGCGGTTGACATCGAGTTTTTCATTGCGGTGAAAAGCGTAGACCCCGGCGGCGCTTTGCGTAAAGATGCCTACCCGGTTGGTGCCGTTGGCCAGGTTGCCGGGCAGGCCCATCAGTTCCGTTAAAATGGTAAGGGTGATCGCCGAGCCGTTGCCGGCCAGCGTGTTAATAGCACCGGCCAGCGTGCTGCCGATCACGGCAATCACGTATAATTCCCAATCCATGTATTTTCGTTCAACTTTTCATCCCGTCCTCCGGTAGAGCCGGGCAAACCTTCAAGCTTATGCTTCCCGGATCGTCTGACACAACTCTACCAGCACCCCGTTGGCGGATTTGGGATGCAGGAAACAGACCAGCTTATTGTCGGCGCCCCGCTTGGGTTCCGCGTTCAATAAGCGGAAGCCCTGACGGCGCAGGCGCTCCATCTCGGCGTAGATATCTTCAACTTCGAATGCCACGTGATGGATGCCTTCGCCCCGTTTGTCGATATACTTAGCGATAGCGCTATCCGGGGCGGTAGCCTCCAGCAATTCCACCTTTGATTCGCCTACGCGAAAAAAGGAGGTTTTCACGTTTTCCGAAGCAACCTCTTCCTCTTTGTATTTATCGGCGCCGAGCAGTTTTTCAAACAGCTGATTGCTTTCCTTCAGGTCGCTGACGGCGATGCCAATATGTTCCAGCCTGATCATAGCATTTATTTTTTGTTTAACAAAAACGAGTCTCTTACTTTTCGAAGGCGCTCCTGATGCTGCCTTACTTTTGTTTAAGCGGTTTTTCATCGCCGCGTTCAATGGCCAGCAATTTAACTTCCCGCAAAAAGACGTAATAAGAAGAGGTGCGGGCGATGATAAACCCGTAGAAACCGTCGAGAAAACCGCGTTTGATGAAGTACTCCACAAAAAAGCGAAAAAAGGGTTTAAACAACAGCCGCCAGATGCTTCCTCTTTTACCTCGCTCGTGGTAGGCGCGCGCGGCGATAGAGCTGAAAGCGTTGACGGTACGGGCGCGGTCTTCCAGACTTTCATTGGTATAGTGCAGGATATCCCCTTCCAGGGTTCCCTCCGTAGCGCCCTTCGCCGGCTCTAATCGATCGTGCGGGTTGATGCCCCCGATCTTGTATTTGCGGCGATCGAACAGGCGCATCTTGCGGTCCGGATACCAGGCGCCGTGACGTATCCAGCGGCCACCGAAATAGCTGAGCCGCTTGCACCAGTAGCAGTCTTGTGTCCAGTTTTGCCGGACTGCAGCGATAGAACGACGCAGCTCACCGGACAGGCGCTCATCGGCATCGAGGACCAGCACCCGTTCGTATTTTGCCTGTGCAATGCTGTAGGCGCGTTGCTCCACGTGCCCTTCGAAAGGATGCTGCAATACCCTGGCGCCTGCCTGCCGTGCCAGAGCCACCGTATCGTCTGTCGAAAAAGAATCGACCACCAGCAGCTCATCGGCTACCGCCCCGATGCTTTCCAGGCAGTCGACGATATTTTTCTCCTCGTTGAGCGTCATAATGACGGCCGAAATACGGATCATCTGTTCCTTTTTTGTGTTCGCCGGTATTCTTCTTCCCCGTAGCGTATTCCGAGCAGAAGAAACAGGAGGTACAAGGCAGTTCCCAATTGGGTCTCAATCGTGTGTTCCACCAGAAAAGACAGGAATAAAATGATATGGAAAGCCACAAATAGCGGATCCCGGTAGGCCTTCCGGAAATACAACGGGAAGCTGGTAGCCCATAAAAAATAGAGCAAGCCCAGTATACCTGTGGCCATATAGACGAAGACATACTGGTTGTGCGGCATCAGGTCCAGACCTACCAGACTGGGGTAGCGGGCAATGAAATACTGATCGACTTCCGTTCGCACATCCCCCACTCCTACCCCGGTCCAGAAATGGCGGTTCCCGACCTCGATGCCGGCCTCTATCGAGCCGAGGCGGTAGGAATCGGAGAGCTGATATAAATCCTGCTTGCGCTCAAAAAGATGTAAATTGTATAAGGTGTAATTCACTTTGTTTTTTAGCGTAGGGATAAAGCGGTAAGAAAGATAGGCCGTGCCGGCGAGCAGCAGCGCAATGCCCAGGCCAAGGGCGTATTTTCGCCGGCGGACGACTTCCCTGGCCAGAAAAAAGGCCAGCACGCCGTACAGCGCCAGCAAGCCGCTGCGCACAGCAAGCACGTGCAGGTAGGCCGCCATAAATACCGAGGCGCCCAGGGTCCAGTAGCGCTCTTGTGGCGACCACAGGTAAAAGCCTTTTTGGAACAGGTGCCAACCGATGGCCACGCAATAAGCGGTCATCAAACTAAAGCGGATATGCATAACCGCGGTGGGCATTACCTTGCCGGCCCGGTACCCGTAGGTAATGGCCTCGTAATCCAGCAGAAACTGAGCCAGCGAAAACAGGCAAAGCCCTCCGATCAGCCAGAAGAAGGCATAAAGCAACCGGTAATATACCGATGCCGGAAAGCGGGGGATGGCCAGGATAGCAAAAGGAAGAATCAGAAAAGGCAGCTTGATGCGCAGTCGCTCTAACCAGAATTCAAAATTCTCTGAGTTCAGCCCACTGAACAGATAGAGAAGAAAAATGCCCGTCAGCCCGAGTAGAGCCTTATTTTCGATAAAACGCCTGAAATTACTCTTCAGGTCGGCATTGATCAGGGCGTTGACCAGTAAGCCGATCATGCCGATGCTCATCAGGGCGCGTGAAAAAAGCATCCCCACCAGCACGCCTGCGACGCACAATAGCCCCAACCACTGATGATTTATGCCGCCGAGGAGTTTTCTCATCTGTTTATACTGCATCCTCCACTACGTCACCATAGGCAATGAAGTGAGGATTTTTCAAGTTCTCTTTATTGTAGCGCAAAGGCTCTCCCGAGGACTCTACCTGTATTCCCCCCCCTGCTTCTTCGAGGATAATCTGAGCAGCCCCGGTATCCCACTCCATCGTGGGGCCGAGCCGAGGATAGACGTGCGCGCCGCCTTTGGCCAGCACGATAAATTTGAGGGAGCTCCCCTTGGCGACCGTATCGGGTTGCACGAGTTCATCCACAAAGTCCTTGGTCGCATCATTGAGATGGGAACGGGAGGTGACAACTTTGAGGCCCTCATCCGACATACTGAAGGACGCTGCCTGTAGCTTAAGCACTTCCCCTCTTTGCACCATAAAGGCACCGGCGCGATCGACCGCCCAGTACAACTCATCGGGCACCGGAACGTAAACTACTCCCAATACGGGACGATCTGCCTTTATCAGCGCAATGTTGATCGTGAACTCGCCGTTACGCTTGATAAATTCCTTGGTGCCGTCGAGTGGATCAACCAGCCAGAAATACTCGTAGTCCTTGCGTTGTTCGTAGGGTATCTCTTTATTTTCTTCCGAAATCACAGGGAAGTCCAGGTCCAGTTCTTCCAACCCTTCGCAAATGACCTGGTTGGCTTTTCGGTCGGCCCTGGTCAGCGGCGAATCGTCTTCTTTTTTTTCTACTTCAAAATCCTCCTCCTGGTTGTAAATTTCCAGAACGGCTTCACCCGCCCGGCGGGCGATAGCGCCCACCTTTTCGGCAATCGGTATTAAATTCATCGGTATTTACTTTATTTACATTGCTGCGTAAAGGTATTAAGAGTCTTTACAAAAATCACCTTTTGAGGTGCAAAAGCAACATCCAGGCTCATTCTTGGAACCCGGAAAATGGAACATTGATGCATATTTTTCGTATTTATGCCAGTAACTTAAAACAGTGATTTAAACTTTATTCGTCAAGACAAGTGGAAACAAAAAAACAAAATACATGAGTAAAATACTCGTTACCGGCGGTTGCGGCTACATCGGCAGCCATACCATCGTGGATCTTATTGATAAAGGCTTTGAGGTTGTTTCGGCCGACAATCTGTCCAATTCCAGCGAGACCGTGCTCGACGGCATACAGGCCATCACGGGGCAGCGCGTACGCAATTACCAAACCGACCTGCGCGACCTGAAAGCCACGCGGAACCTCTTCGATCAGGAGGAGGACATCCAGGGCATTATCCACTTCGCCGCGCTCAAGCACGTCGGAGAATCCGTTTTTCAACCCATCCGCTATTTTGATAACAACATCAACAGTCTGCTCAATGTGCTTCAGTGCATGAAGGACTACGGTGTAGCCCATCTCATCTTTTCTTCCTCCTGCTCCGTGTACGGCAATGCCGATGAGTTGCCCGTTACCGAGGATACCCCTTGGCAGGAAGCGGAATCGCCCTATGGGCGCAGCAAGCAGATGGGAGAAAACATCATTCGCGACGTCACCCGCGCCTTTCCGGAATTGCACAGCATTTTGCTGCGTTACTTCAATCCGGCCGGTGCCCACGAAAGCGCCCAGATCGGCGAATCGCCCATCAACAAGGCCAGCAACCTCGTCCCGGTGATTACCGAGACCGCTATCGGCGAACGGGAAGAGGTGATCGTCTTCGGCGACGATTACGACACCCGCGACGGCAGCGCCATCCGCGATTATATCCACGTCATGGACCTGGCCGATGCGCACACCAAAGCTATACAGTATCTGCTGGAAGGAAAAAATTATGAAAGCTGCGAGACATTCAATCTCGGCATCGGGGAAGGCGTAAGCGTTCTCGAAGCTATCCACGCTTTCGAACGGGTTACGGGCCAGTCACTGGACTACACCATTGGCGAGCGCCGCGCCGGCGATGTGGTAGCGATCTACGCCAACTACGAACGGGCTAAAAAACGGCTGGGCTGGGAGCCACAACGGGACATCGATGATATCATGCGGACGGCCTGGGCCTGGGAGAAGAAACACAGGAAAGGGTGAGGAATTTCCTGTGTTGTTTTGATAATTCGGAGATCTGTGATAATGGTCTTGTTTTATCGTTTATCCCGGTAATAGTTCCGGTCCGTTCTCTATATTGATTCTGCCTAGTGCGCCCTCTTTCCTCAGGACGGATAAACCCCATGGAATTCGCAAAGCAACTATTCCACGGGGTAAATGTTCTTTTGTTCCTCCCAGGTTCTGCCAGGCATTGCCCTGCTTATCCCGGCCAAGTCCACTTCTTCTGTTCTTCTGTTCTGCGGTTTCTCTACTCTTTTTCCACCATTTCCAGGAACTGCATTTCGTACAGTTGGCGGTAGTGGCCGTCCTCAATTTTGAGTAGTTCTTCGTGCGGGCCGAATTCTTTGATCTGGCCTTTACCGAGAACGAGGATGTTATCGGCATGGCGGATTGTCGAGAGCCGGTGGGCGATGATGATGGAGGTGCGTTTCTCGATCAGGGTTTCGATGGCAAACTGGATGACCGACTCGGTTTCGGGGTCGATAGAGGAGGTCGCTTCATCCAGGATGAGAATATCGGGTTTAAAGACCAGCGCGCGCACGAAGGAGATCAGCTGCCGCTGTCCCATTGAAAGCGTGGCGCCTCTTTCCATCACCTGATAGTCGTAGCCGCCCGGCAGCTTCTCGATGAACTCATGCGCACCGATCATTTTTGCCGATTCGATCACTTCTTCGCGGGTAATGTCGCTGTCGCGCAGGGTGATATTCTCCATTACGGAGCCGGAAAAGAGGAAGACATCCTGCAATACCATTGCAATCCGGCGCCGCAGCGCCTGCAATTCGTAATCCCGGATATTTTCATCATCGATGCGGATCGTTCCTTTTTGTATATCATAGAAGCGGTTGAGCAGGTTGATGATCGTCGTTTTCCCCGAACCGGTGCTACCCACGATGGCCAGTGTTTCGCCGGCTTTGATCCGGAAGCTGATATCACGCAGCACGTATTCGCGGGCATTGTAGGCGAAAAAAACATTTTCAAAATCAATTGCTCCCTGCAGCTTTTCAGGCCGCTTATCTCCGCTGTTTTCAATCCGGTCTTCCTTATCAATGACGTTGAACACCCGCTCGGCGGCCACGAGTCCCATTTGCAGGGTATTGAATTTGTCGGCGACCGTACGGATTGGCCGGAACAGCATGGACAGATAGATCGGGAAGGCGACCAGCGCGCCGATGGTCACTTCCGCCCCGCTGATTACGCCGCGGGCGCCCCACCAGACCATCAGCCCCAGAGAGGCCGCGGATATAATTTCCACTACCGGATAGAAAATCGCGTAGTAGAGAATGGAGTCCAGGTTGGCCTGCGTGTATTCGCGGTTGATCTTTTTATACTTCTCCATTTCATCTTCCTCGGCATTGAATATCTGAACGATGCGCATGCCTGAGATACGCTCCTGCAAAAAGGCATTCATCCGAGAGATCTGGCTACGCACCTTTTGAAAAGCCTTTTTCACCTTTTCCTTAAAGACATAGCTGGCGATGATCAGGAAGGGCATCGTCGTCAGGGTGATCAGGGTAAGCCGCCAGCTGGTGATCAGCATGATGCCCAAAACAGCGAAAAGCGTCAGCAAATCGGCAATAATGGTGATTACACCCTGGGAGAAGACCTGGTTAATCGTCTCGATATCATTAATGGTTCGGGTAGTGGATGTACCGATAGGCGTGCGGTCGAAGTACGAGAGGCGCAAACCAGTCAGGTGCTGGAAAACACGCACCCGCAGATCACGGATTACCGACTGGCCGAGCAGGTTGGAAGAGTAGATAAAAAAATACTGCAGGATAGCTTCCAGAAACAGCAGACCAACCAGAAGCATGCTGATTGTGGTCAGCCCCGGAATATCAAAATTGAAGACATAATCGTCGACCATCCGTTGGATCAGATAGGGACGCATAGTGGCTAACGGGGCCAGCATGACAGCCAGCATGCCCGCCGCAATGAAAATGCTGCGGTAAGGCCGCGCCTGACGAAGCACCCGTCCCAACAGGTAAAAATCAATCTTGTTCCGCTCGAGTGAAGCCAATATTGAATGATTTGAAGGAGGTTCAAGAAATGGACAAAGGTATCCATATTTTCTATTCTCTGAAACCGCCTGGCTTCACAGAATACATCTTTGAACAACAAGACAGCCTAAAGATGGTTGAGCCTATGTATTTTTTTCCTTGCCTGTCCTGCTTTCCCTGATCCCCCTTTCGCCTCGCTCCGGCTTCAACAGTACCGCCGGCAGAAAATTTATAAAACGTTGCGTTCTTTGCGCCTCTGCGTGCTGCTTCCCAACAGCATAGACGCCCTTTGCGCGCTACGCTCACAGGAGGCCCCGCGCATAGGCGCAGCGCAAATAGCGCGCTGGACCAAAAAAGGCGCACTTGAAACTTTGCGCACTTGCGTAGATTTCAGAATTGTCCAAACTATTAGCTGCGCTGACAAGGGGCCGCACAAAGGAGCAAGTCCTCCGGTTCTTGAAAAACCTGGGAAAGGCGCGGCGGCAACGACAACCCCAAAAAATTTATAATGCCCTTGCCACGCCCTCCCAGGAACAGGGAAAAAGCACCGGACTATACCGGTGTGCTACCACTGCTGGAGTGCAAAACCCTGTTAAATCAATTACTCATCGGTTTTTCTTTCATAGAAAATCCGTAGCTGAACTCTACCCGGTGCTCATAGTAATAGGTCTGACTTTTTTTGGAATAGGCGATGGGTGCTCCCGAGTCGCGCATAAAGCTGATGTATTTGTATAAAGTGCTTTCCGAGATCCCCATTCGCCTGGCGAGTTCGCCGGGGCTGCCGGTGCGTCGGCAGCGGATCATATTATCAATTTGTTGAATGCGTTGGATGTATTGTTCAATTTTCACGGCGACTGAATTTTTAGACGTTTAAAGAAGCCCCTCATCGGCAAAGCTGTAATATCCTTTTTCCGTGATGATGAGGTGATCGAGGACCAGGACATCGAGGGTGACGCCCGCCTGGGCAAGTTTTTTGGTCAGGTCTATATCGGCCTGACTCGGTTGCAGGTTGCCGGAGGGATGGTTGTGGCAAAGGATGATCGAGCAGGCCATGCCTTCGATAGCTTTGCGGAACAGCACCTTGGCATCCACTACGGTTCCCGTTACCCCGCCCAGGCTGATCTGGTCCCGCCCGACCACGCGGTTGGCCCGGTTGAGCAGCAGAATCCAGAACTCCTCGTGCGGCAAATCGACCAGCAGAGGAGCAATAGCGCGAAAAGCATCCCGGCTGCTGCGTACCTGTGGCCGGTCGCGCACCTGGGAAAGTTGCCGCCGGCGTCCCAGTTCCAGCGCGGCGGCTATGGTGATGGCTTTGGCTTCTCCGATCCCCTTGTACTTCATGAACTCGGCCAGCGAGCACTTCCCCAGCTCACTGAGGTTATTGTCCACACCGCTGAGGATGCGTTTGGCCAGCCCTACTGCGCTCTCCGAGCGTGATCCCGATCCCAGCAGAATGGCGATCAACTCGGCATCGGAAAGGCTTTGTTTGCCCTTGCTGCGCAATTTCTCCCGCGGCCGGTCTTCTTCGGCCCAGGCTTTGATGGATAGGTTGTATTGATAGGTATTTACGGGTTTCATGAATCACTGGTCATTGTAGATAGTTGAAAAAGAAGGCCGCCCCTGCAAACCGGAGCTTGAGGGAATACTACTCGCGAAAAAGCGGGGTGAGAAGAACCGGCCTGGAACCTGGGAAGGTTTGCTCATCAGGGGAAAGATAGGCTCCCGTCGCTGAGCAAGAAAAGGCAGCGGGCAGGTATTCGGACGAAACGGAAAATAACGTCAACAACCCACGAGCCTCCCTCCCTCTGGCGGCAGCTTCGCAATCACGCGCGCTACACGAGGGCTTCCCTTCCCGGGCCGGGCTTCTCTTAAATATCCGGTATACTCAACCGGATTGCGGGGTGCTGATCGCTCCGTTCAGACGGTGTTCGTGAAGCTGCTTGACGCTGCGGCCGAGCGCAGCGGAAAAGGCATCGACATCTTCGGCGAAAACGATCAGGCGATCCTGCCTGTATTCGCCTTCCTTCTCCTTGTCCTTCTGGCTGGCGGTGAGCGTGAGGTAGCTGTTGCCGTTCTCGGCAGTGCGTACATTAAAGAAATAGTGGCGGCCGTGACCGCGCATGCGTTCTGAATAAACCTTGGGCTTTTCCATCTAATTGCGATTGAAGAATGAAAAAATCAGATTCCATTGCAGGAAAAAGCCTCGTGATGTTGGGTGGGTGAAAAGGTTGGGTAAAAAAGTTGTTTATTATAAAGACGCAGGATTTTTTAAAATTCCATAAAATTTTATGAGAAAAATTTATTTTTTTTGCCAACTCCGAAATTCCCGGAGTTTGACTATGATCTGGTTTAAACTTCAGTATTTTACTCGATCTTACTAAAAGATTATCGAGTTTAATTAGTTTTGAATCAGATGCCGGATTTTAGTTTTGAAAAGGCCGAGCGCTTAAAAAGCCGAAAGATCATTCAGGCGCTGTTCAAGCAGGGAAACAGTTTTGCCCAGTATCCCCTGCGGCTGGTTTGGTTGCCCGTGGAGAACCGCCAAAGCTCTTATCCTTCTCAGTTTGCGCTGAGCGTTCCAAAACGCAAATTCAAACGGGCTGTCGACCGGAACCGGATCCGGCGAATGCTGCGCGAAGCCTACCGGTTGAATAAGCATCATTTATACCGGGCCCTACAGGACGAGGAGCAACAGATTGCCTTCATGGTATTGTATATCGCCGCGGAAGAACTGCCTTTTGCTCAAATCGAAGGGGCCATGTACAAACTGATCCGGCGATTCGCCAAACAATACCGAAAACGACGCTGATATCAATAAAACGCCCGTATTCAGAACTGCCGGGGGGGACCAAACGTATTAAGAAAAAATCAACCATCATGCGCATTATCTTTTTCCTACTCTGCTCTATCGGCATGCTGAGTCCCGGCCTGACCCAGAAGATACTGCAAATCGAGAAATACGGTAGCCCGAAAACCAAAAAGCTATTCATAGGCCAGAAAATAAAGTACAAGCTGGAGGGAGATGATATCTGGTATCAGGGCTACATCGACGACCTGATCGTCGACCGGGAGATCATCGCCCTGGAGGATCGCTATATCAACATGAACGACATTGAAGCCTTTCGCTATAATCGCTCCTGGTCGGGGCCCGTCGGTATTTCCCTCTACACCTTTGGAGCGGCCTGGTCGGGCTTCGCACTCATCGGCACGATCACCGACGGCGACCCTGACACCAATTACCGAAGCTCCGACGCCATCGTCAGTGGCGTGGCTATCGGACTGGGGTTCGTCGTTCAACGCTTCCTGGCCAAAAAAACTGTACGCTTCGGCAAACGCCGCCGCCTGCGCATGCTTGATCTCACCTTTAAAAAACCTGAAAACCCGTGAAAGGAAGAACCGGAGAAGCCGAATCAACTGTGATGAATTTAGTTCCCGGCGCACTAGTCAAGAATCGGCCCACAATCAATCCAACTGGTTCTTACTTCTCCGAACTGACGGCGGCCGGTTTTCCGGTCGGGCCGGTTCTCTCCGTCGTCTGATAGCGCTGACTGAATACGTTATCATTGATCCAGACCGAAATTTCCTGCCGGCGGTAGTTGATAGCCACCTTGCCGAAGCGGAATAGATCGGCGCCGATCAGGCCGTCGATATTTATTTCTCTTTTTTGAAAGTGCTTTATCTTCGTGGCCGCCATGCGCCAACCCATTACGGCAAACTGATCATCGACGTGGATCGCATCAACCGCGATAAAAGGAGCCTTCCGGTCCGACAATACCCCGCCGTAGGGGATGCGCATCAGTTTGCGGGCATCCTTGGGTAATTGCCGACGCAGTTTTTTATTAAAAATATTAATGGAGGCCCCGGTATCCCAGCCCAGACGCATGACCAGCTCGCCGATGCGGGCTTTCAATACCGGAATATGCTGCTCCATTTCAAAGGGGATCACATGCCGGGGGCTACGCACCAATTTATTGTTCAGCGGCGTACCCGCAGCATCCAATTTGCGCAGCGTCATGCGTTCGGCATCGTAGTCAAAGATGATTTCCAGATCCTGATATACTTCCCATCCCAGCAGCCCGAGGAGTTCACATTCCATAATTTTTTCCAGCTGACTAAGGTCCATCAGAGGGACATTAAAGCTGTCGCGCTGTACGCCTCCCCACTGGAAAGCGCTCACCAGACACCCCGCCACTTTTTTACGGTTCCCATTGATGTCCGTCACTTTGCAAAACTTCTCCAGATTGTCTTCGTTACCAAAGTAGCGCTCATTTAAAGCCAATCCGCCTATACCGGTATCAAACAAAAAATAACCGTCAAGGCCGTTTACCGTAGCTTCTACAACAACCAGCTTATCGATGACTTTCATCGGTAAAACACATTCGGTTTCTGACATCGAATAGGGCGAAGGAGAAGCGTGTAAGGGGCCAAACAAACTAAAAAAAACAAAGAGCGCAGTGTAAATTTTGGACATATTCCAGGTTTAAAATGTTCTTTGCCAATAATTCTTTCCGATACTAATCAGCAGCTTTTTCCGTTCCTTAAGCAAATTACGAAAAAAAATGAAGGCTTACCAGGTAATCAAGTGGCTATCTGAAGCTTAGAGCAAAAGGAAGACATTCTACCCTTGGTCCTATTGAAATTAACAAAACATTTTATTACCTTATATAAGAATTTTCGCAAATCTTTCGTTTTCTTTACTTGAAATCCTTCCGGAACACTTTCCGGAGGAAAGCTCAGCCCCGGTTTCTAAAGAAGTTGCTTTAAGCGGCGCCGCCGCTTTCCGGCATCCTCGTCTTTATAATCCCTACAAATTGGTTCTAACCCGAAGGTATCCGCTGCCTGTGACAGCGGTATATAATGACGAATTCCTTAATCAAAACTCATTGTAATATGAAATGGCTACCCCCCCTGTGCCTACTCATGTTGATCGCATTACCGGTATTTTCTCAGACCGAACAGGCCACCGCTCCCGGTGGATGGCGCTACGAAGTCTTACGGGCCGGAAAAGGTCAGCAATTGACAGAGCGCCATGGTGCGCTTACCCATAACCAACTGGTCACCGAGGATGGAAAGGTGCTCGTTTCCACCTACGCAATCGGTGTACCGGATTACCAGCTGGTTCCCCAGCTGACTAAGCCTTTCCAGCGGGCCTGCTCGGTCATGCAGGCCGGCGGCAAATACCGGTTCCACATCCCGATAGAAGATTTCAAAATGGCTTCTAAAGGCGGCGCCTCTATGGATCTGCCGGGAAAGGAGGTCACCTGGGAAGTAGAATTATTACAGATTCTTCCACCCAAGCAGGATGTGGCGCGGGTTATCGCGGAAGTCTTTAAGGCGGACGGGGCCGATGCCGCTTACGAAAAATTCCAGGATCTGCGCTCCCAGCGCAGCACCGATGTCTACTTCGGAGAATGGGAGGTCAATCAGCTTGGTTACCTTTTCCTGCAACAGGGACATACCGAGTATGCCATTGATATACTCCAATACAACGCTCAGGCACACCCCAATTCCTTCAACGCCCACGACTCGCTGGGAGAGGCCTACCACAAGGCGGGCAACAACATGCTGGCCGCACAGCACTACCGGCAGTCCCTGCGACTCAATTCCAAAAATGAGAACGCCCGGAAAATGCTGAGCAAGTTGGAATAGGATTGATCCAACCCGGATTAGCCTGGCTATGCAAAACCATCTCGCCGGTTGCCAAAGCCTTGCCGGTCAAAGCGGCTGTCGGCTCTTCGCTGTCGGCTGCTGCCGGCTCGGCAGGGCTTTTGTCCGGCATCGAATTCGGAAGTCGGAAACCGGAAGTGGGAAGAGGGCGTAGCCTGTCCAGGTAAGCATCGAGCATCATCCCTTCCGGTAGATCTGCTTACCTTTATCGATTAGCTGCAATCTTTCCACTTCTTCCGGCACTGCTTCGTGGCTGCCAAGTACGAGCAGGCCGTCCGGGACCAAAAGCCCGGCCAGTTTACGGTAGAGCTCGGTTTGCAAGGTCCGCTGGTAATAGGTGCCGACCAGATACCGGCATAGGATGAGATCGAAGGGGCCTTCCGGCTGCTCTTCGCGAATGTCCTGCTGAACAAACTCAACCCCCTGCTTGAATCGCTTGCGCAAACAGTACGTTGCATTTTCCTGTTCGAAGGCCTCTTCTACCCATTCTTCGGGAAGGTTTTTGAAGGAACTTTCCGTATAGCAAGCCCGCCTGGCCCGGTGAAGCATGTGCTCGTCGAGGTCGGTGGCCGTAATTTCCCATTCCAGATCCGGGAAAGATGCTTGCAGCGCGAAGTGAAAGATCAAGGACAGGGTATAGGGTTCCTCTCCCGAGGCACAACCCGCCGACCAGCAACGCAGGGGCCTGTTGCCGGAGCGGGCCTGCCCGGCAAGTTCTGGCAGCAGATGCTCTTTCAACTCATCAAAGACGGCCCAGTCGCGGTAAAACCGGCTGATCGTGATGATACAGCGTTTGTCCAGTTCTTCCCACTCTTCTTCGTGGGCTTCCAGATATTCGCGGTAAGCTTCATAGCTTTCCAGCCCCAGGTCATCCATCCGCCGGTAGATGCGTTTACACACCTGATTGTGCACCTTCCTGAAGCCGTCCCACTGCATCTGCAGACGGGGCAGGGCCCATTTTAAAAAAGTAATACACTCATCTTTTCCCATATATCCTTCTTTCTGCTTCTCAAATACAGGTGCTATACAAAAATGCGGCAAGAATTTCCGTGTTCAAAATCAAATGCCGCATTAGTGATTTTTCACAGTAGAATAGTTGACAAAAATCATCCGCATTAAAAAAAAATGTAGCTAGCTTAACAAAACCATTTCATCCTCTTCGCCTCATCGCGGAAGATGAAACGACTTTAGTTATAACCGCCGAACCTTAGCAATTATGACGTACTACAAAACCATCAACGGCAAACGGTATGACCGCAGTCTCCTGGAAAAAGCACAGGAGCTCATCCAGGGACAGGGCGACGGCAGGATTTCCCAACAAGATGCCAGGCAGCTTTTTACCGAAACCAAGGACAACGGGATGATCACGACCACCGAGGTGCGCACCCTTCGTTATATACTCGATCACTTTCCACTGACCGACAAGGCACACCGCTGGCTCTGGGACCGGCTCAAAACACAGACCCCCATTCAGCGTTCCGTGTCCAGCATTTTCCGCGAAGTTTTTCAGCTTGAAAAAATCAAATGGGAAATCCAGGATGATTACGTAGACTATCACACCCGGGTATACGACGGCATCACTTCCTTTCCGGTTGCCCTACGTGAAATGCTTGACGAATTCATTAACGGTATGGAGAGTTCCGCCTCCTTACGGGACATTGCCAGTACGGAACTCGGGCTCGACATTGACAACAACAAACATACCACCACCAGGATCCGCGAAATCATCGACCAGGGCACCCTTTATTTTTTCCCCACCGACTATCTGGACCGCATTCGCCGCCGTGAAATCGATTTCAAATATCCTCCTTTCACCCATCGCGTCGGGGATTATTGGCCCTTCGGACTGCGCATGCCCGACCTGAAAGACTATTACTTCATCGGTTTTGTCAGCCGGAAGAACTGGTGGGATGTTTACCATACCGGATACAAGTGAAAGGGAAAGAGGGAAGCCCCATCGCTCAGCTGTTCACCTCGTCGGCCTTTTGATAGATCTTTAGTTCCTCATTCAGGGGGCGAAGCGCCCCGAGTTCCTCCGGCAGGGTCTCCTGGTTTCCCAGAACGAGCAGACCGCCGGGAAGCAGTTTTTCCGCCATCCGGCTAAAAACAGTGGTTTGCAAAGATCGCTCGTAGTAAGTTCCAACCAGATAACGGCAAAGAATCAGATCAAAAGGACCGCTGGGTGGTGATTCGCGAATATCCCGGTTCAGAAAAGTGACTGGACGGCGGTACACCTCATCCAGACAATACTCCTCCCCACAACGGGCGAATGCCCGGGCGATCCATTCGGGCGGCAATTCCTTAAAGCTGCTTCCAGTATAACAGGCGCGGTGGGCGCGGGCCAGCATATGCGGATCCGCATCCGTAGCAATGACCGACCAGGACAGGTCCGGAAAGGTGGTTTCCAGTACAAATTTACCGATCAAACTCAAGGTGTAGGGTTCTTCCCCGGAGGCACAACCCGCCGACCATATCGCGAAGGGACGCCCCTGACGTCGGGCCCGCTGGGCAAGCTTCGGCATCCACACATCGCGCAGCGCATCGAAAAGCGCCCAGTCCCGGTAAAAACGACTAATCGTGATGCGGCACATCGCATCCAGTTCCTTCCATTCTTCCGGGTAATTTTCAAGATAAGCCCGGTAAGCGGCAAGCCCATCCAACTCCAGCACCTGCACTCTGCGCCGCAATCGCTTTCCTACCTGACGGTGGACGTTTTGATACCCCCGCCAGCGCATGCCCAGCTGCGGCAGCGCCCATTGTAAAAAGGCCATGTAGTTTTTTTCTCTAGTATGCATTTCGTTTTGGACAGGATGAACACCAACCGTCTGCTGTTCTGTCATCGTCTAACCCGGTGCACTGTAAAATTAAAGGTATTTATTGACTTCAAGCGACCAGCGAGAAAAATTAGCGCTCCGCTCCATATCTTTTCAACCAGCGCCTACCCTGCCGCGATTAACTCAATATTATACTGAACAACAGGCACTTAAATTGTGATAAATAATAGAAGCCATCTCAAAATGTTTTTGATGGCGAAAAAGAGAAACTTTGGGGCCAGGTGAGGCGCAAAAACGGAGCATAGCCTGGCTACGTGACGCTTTTTGCAACAAAACATGGCCCCAAAAGATCCTTCGGCAGCCAAAAGGATATTTTTGAGATGGCTTCTAGACAAAATAAAGCGAAAAGGTCAATTTCAACATTGTCTTTCTTAATCAAAAAACAAATATTATGGCATTTACATTTGAAAGATACGTCCAGAAAGGAGATGAGTTTATGCAGGAGGTAGCCAAAGAACTCGGGTACTCCGAAGATACTGATCAGGCCTACCGGGTATTTCGCGCTGTTGTCCATACGGTTCGGGATAATATAACCCCGGAAGAAAACCTTCATTTTATTGCTCAGCTACCTATGATGATTAAAGCCATATATGTAGATAACTGGAAGATCAGCGACAAAAATATTCGCCATCGCGATGCCTTTATCGAACATGTTCAGAAGAAAAACACCAACAACAACCAACGCGATCTGCATACGCCTGAACAGACCGAAGAGGCCATTCAAAAAGTATTTGTCGTACTCAGACGCCATGTGAGCGAAGGAGAGATGAAGGATGTTCTGAATATGATGCCGGAAGAAGTACAGCCCCTGATGACCTAAACCCAAAAAAGCAATAAACACCCAGGCATATTCAAATTGTCTGAAAACCGAAAGGGATTCTTGTGCACAAGAATCCCTTTCGGTTTTTATAGAGACTTAATGCCTGAGGCGCTAGTACACTGTGTACTAAATTTTTCAACATTTTGAAGGGCTCTTTTTCCCTCACTCTTCGTTCCGTGCTCGCCTTCGTAGCTTAGGCTACGAGGCTCCGCAGCGCCTCGATTGAGGAAAAAATCCCCTATTCAAAATGCTAACTAACTTAATACACGGTGTACTAGTGTACTAGCCTTTCACAAAAAAGGCAAGAGCCAACTCGTAGCCCCGCAGTCCCAGGCCGACAATGCTGCCCCGGCAATACGGGGCCAGGTAAGAATGATGGCGGAAAGACTCCCGGGCGTGAATATTGGAAATATGCACTTCGATGACAGGGGTAGTAATAGCTTTAACCGCATCGGCAATAGCAACGGATGTGTGGGTATAGGCTCCGGCATTGAGCACGATGCCGTCATACTCAAAGCCCGCCTCCTGCAGTTTATCGATGATCACTCCCTCTGAATTACTCTGAAAATAATCCAGCTGCACTCCGGAAAAATCCCGGCGCAGCGTTTCCAGGTACGCTTCAAAGCTTTGCCCGCCGTACACGTCGGGCTCTCGCCTGCCGAGCAGGTTGAGGTTTGGTCCGTTGAGCAGTAATAGACGCATTCTAATCAAAAGTTGAGCGGTTCAAAGTTGAGGAGGCAGAACCATGAACTCAATTCGCCATTTCGGAGAGGAACTTGATCCGCATAAGCTGTATTTCCTCCATGGTGATGTCTTCCTCCTGCAGCTCGCGGTAAGCGATTTCCGTCGAGTCGGTTTCGGCTTCCATGAAGTAATCGTAGATTTCTTCCCGGGCGTATTCATCGACCGTTTCCTCGATATAGTAGTCGATATTCACTTTAGTGCCGGAGCTGACGATGGCGTTGAGCTCTACGAGTAATTCCTCCATCGACAGGTTAGTGGTGGAAGCGATATCTTCCAGCGGTATTTTCCGGTCGATCGCCTGTATGATACTCACTTTAACCTTTGATTTATTCGCCACTTGTTTGACGACGAAATCGGTAGGCCGTTCGATGTTGTTTTCTTCAACGTATTCTTTGATCAGGTTGATGAAAGGACGGCCGTAGCGCATAGCTTTACCCTTACTCACGCCGGTGATCTGCGCCATATCCTCCATGCTGATGGGGTACTGTGTCGCCATATCTTCCAGGGAAGGGTCCTGGAAGATGACGAATGGTGGCACGTCTTTGCGCCGGGCTTCCTGGCGGCGCAAGTCTTTGAGCATGCGCATAAGGGTCTCGTCGAGAACAGCCCCATTGCCGTTGGCGCCTTCCTCGTAGTAATCCTGAGGCTCTTCGTCGTAGTCGTGATTGAGCGGAATCTGTAAAGAGTGGGGTTGCTTGATAAAAGCGCGTCCTTTATCCGTCATTTTCAGTTTGCCGTAGGACTCAATATCTTTGTAGAGCATGTTGTGCAGCAATGCCTGACGGAAAACGGAGCTCCAGAAGTTTTCGTCCTTTTCGCTACCTACGCCGAAGAGCGGTTTCTGGTCAAAACCGAAGTCCAGCAGCTCTTTGGTTTCCTTGCCGAGGGTGAAATTGACGAGGGTTTTGATGTTGTAGTTTTCATCCAGTTCCAGAACGATTTGGAGCGCCTGGCTCATTTCCTTCTTCACTTCAATCTTCTCTTTGGGATGCAGGCAGTTATCACAGCGCCCGCAGTTGTCGTTTTTGTAGTTCTCCCCAAAATAATGAAGCAGAAAGCGGCGGCGGCAGGTAGGCGTTTCGGCGTAAGCCATCACTTCCTGCATGAGCTGCGCGCTCATTTCGCGTTCGGCGACCGGCTTATCACGCAAGAACTTCTCCAGCTTGAGAATGTCTTTGTAGGCGTAAAAGGCGATGCACCTGCCTTCCAGTCCGTCGCGGCCGGCGCGGCCTGTTTCCTGGTAGTAATTTTCGATGCTCTTCGGAATATCGAAATGGATGACGAAGCGCACATCGGGTTTGTCGATGCCCATGCCGAAAGCGATAGTCGCTACGATGACATCGACCTCCTCCATGAGAAAGTCATCTTGTGTTTTACTTCGCGTTTTGGCGTCGAGCCCTGCGTGATAAGGCGCCGCTTTGATATCATTAACCACGAGGGCTTTAGCAATATCTTCGGCCGATTTCCGGCTTTGTACGTATATGATGCCCGACTGATTCGGGATACCCTTGATTATCTGGATGATCTGTTTGACCGTCTGGCTTTTCTTGCCTTTCGGGCGCACTTCGTAGTACAGGTTCGAACGGTTAAAGGAAGAAAGGAAAGTGTTTTCTTCCTTCATATCGAGATTCTTCACGATATCCGACTGCACTTTGGGCGTCGCGGTAGCCGTCAGCCCGATGACCGGAATGTTTTTGCCTATAGCGTCGAGCATGGCGCGAATACGCCGGTATTCCGGACGAAAATCATGCCCCCACTCCGAGATGCAATGCGCCTCGTCAACGGCGACAAAAGAAACATTAACCTGTTGAAAAAACTCGATATTTTCGTCCTTGGTAAGGGTTTCCGGTGCAATGAACAGCAATTTTGTCTTGCCGTCGGTTATATCCTGCTTAACCTGCTTCATTTGCGCTTTGGTCAGCGAGGAATTTAAAAAATGAGCTACTTCGTCATTCCGGCCGTATCCTCTGATCGAATCTACCTGGTTCTTCATCAGTGCGATCAGCGGCGATATGATAATCGCCGTTCCGTTCATCATCAGCGCCGGCAGTTGATAGCAGAGCGATTTCCCTCCTCCCGTCGGCATAATGACGAAAGTATCCTGTCCGTTTAGAACACTTGTAATAATTTCTTCCTGATTTCCTTTGAAGGTGTCGAAACCGAAATACGATTGCAATGCTTCCTGCAAAGTTTTGTACGTCACTGTCATGTCTTGTCAAATTCTTTGTAACAGTTTTTTTGACTTATTTTTGCGCTCCAGGTAACTAAATTTAGCCAAAAAATTAAGGCTTAACGAATCCTTAACACTTTTTTTATCAAGTAGTTGTGAAGGATTTCACCCTTCCTGGCCCAAAAGCCGTCAAAAGTACAAAATAAAATTGTGAATACGGAATCGCTGATTATTAAAACCGCCAGGCGAACGCTTGAAATTGAGAAAGATACCCTGGATGGGTTACTCAACTGTATCGACCGTCATTTCGTCGCCGCTGTCCAGGTCATATTTGAAGCTCCCGGCCGCCTCGTGGTAACGGGTATCGGCAAGAGTGCGCTGATCGGACAGAAGGTGGCGGCCACCCTCAACTCCACCGGGACCCCTGCCTTATTTATGCATGCCGCCGACGCCATCCACGGTGACCTGGGCATGGTTCAGAAGGGCGACGCGGTACTCTGCCTGTCGAAAAGCGGTGAAACGCCCGAGATCAAAGTATTGCTGCCCCTGGTCAAATCCATGGGCGCCCCCTTGATCGGGATGGTGGCCAACCCCGGTTCTTATCTGGGCCGCCATGCCGATTACCTGCTGCACACACCCTGCCCCCAGGAAGCCGACCCGAACAACCTGGCGCCCACCGCCAGCACCACCGCCCAGGTCGCTATGGGAGATGCCCTGGCCACCGCCCTGCTCGCCTTACGCGGCTTTACTCCTACCGACTTTGCCCAGTTCCATCCCGGCGGCTCGCTCGGCAAGCAGCTCTACCTGCGCGTTGCAGATATCTATCCGCACAATGAAAAACCAAAAGTGTACCTGAATGACAGCATCCAGCAGAGCATCCTCGAAATGACGACCAAGCGACTGGGCGCCACCGCCGTCCTCGACCAGGAAAACCGGCTATGCGGCGTCATCACCGATGGAGACCTGCGCCGCATGCTGGAAAAAAGACGGGAAATCGACGGCCTGCAGGCAAAAGATATTATGACCCCTTCACCCAAAACTATCTCCAAAGAGGCTCTGGCCGTCAAAGCGCTCGAACGGATGCGCCGCCACAGCATCACCCAGCTGCTGGTAGCCGAAGAGCAGCGCTACCTCGGCATCGTTCACCTCCACGATCTCATCCGGGAAGGCTTGATCTGATATAAAAACCAATAGGGTTAACCCTGACACAAGTATTTGAAAATCAAATATTTCCGATCATTCGTCGTCATTATTCATGGGTTCTTCCTCATAGTTTAGGCGAGGTTGTTTTGGTGCTAGCCAAGGCGCCCATGACGAGTACAGCCGGAGCTACGTGCCTCCGCACGCCGAAGTGCTTCGGCACGCAGGCGTGAGGAATGGACAACGCCGGATAGCGCCAAAAGAAGCCGAATTAACTGTGATGAATTTAGAGGCTGCCGAAATCCGGGCCAACAAACTTCCTCTTTAAACATTCGGGGCCCCTTTTTCCTTGCATAAGCGTATTTTCCTCAAACAAAAATTTTTTCCTGCCATGAGAGCCATGATAATTAACAAAGCCGGCGGCGATTTCCAACTCGTCGAACGCGAAATTCCACAACCGGCGCCCGACCAGGTCCGCATCAAAGTAAATGCTTGCGGCATCTGCCACAGTGATGCTTTTGTAAAGGAAGGCACTTATCCGGGGATCAGCTATCCCCGCATCCCAGGCCACGAAATCGTAGGAACAGTGGACGCACTGGGGGCAAATGTCAAAAACTGGGAAAAGGGACAGCGCGTTGGCGTAGGCTGGCACGGCGGACACTGCTTCAACTGTGATGCCTGTCGCGACGGCGACTTCATCCAGTGTGAAAACGCCCAGGTCTGCGGCATCAGCTACGACGGCGGCTACGCCGAATACCTCGTCGCACCGCAGGAAGCAGTCGCCAGTATTCCCGATGACCTGAAAGACGTCGACGCGGCTCCCCTACTCTGCGCCGGCATCACCACCTATAACGCCCTGCGCAATACCGACGCCAAGCCGGGTGACCTGGTGGCCGTACAGGGCATCGGCGGGCTGGGCCACCTCGGACTGCAGTACGCGCACCGCATGGGCTTCAAAACCGTTGCCATCAGCCGGGGAACGGATAAGAAACAGCTGGCTATGGACCTCGGCGCCGACGCCTTTATCGACGCCAAAGCGGAAGATCCGGCCAAAGAGTTGCAAAAACACGGCGGCGCACGCATCATTCTGGCCACCGCCCCCAGCGCCAAAGCCATCGAATCGGTTATCGGAGGCCTGGGACGCAACGGACAGCTCCTCATCGTTGCCGCAACGCCCGAAGGCGTGTCGGTCAATCCCTTCTCCCTAATCGGCAACCGCGCCTCCGTCCAGGGCTGGCCCAGCGGCACCGCCCGCGACAGCGAGGATACCCTGCAATTCAGCGCCCTGGCCGGTATTACCCCCCAAATTGAAACCTTCCCGCTCGAAAAAGCCAACGAAGCTTACGCCCGCATGATCAATAACGAAGCGCGTTTCCGCGTCGTCCTGACCGTCTAAATACTAGGGACTGGGTGCTGGGTGCTGGATGGGCTAAGCCTGGCGAGCATCCAGCATCAAGAACCCAGCACCCAGCCTCACTCCACAATCCCCCTGTCGAGCAGCGTATCGCGCAGCATCACTACGGTCTGGCTATCGACTACCGGTTGCCAGGTCGTATCCTTGGGGTAGCCGGCCGCATCGATTTTCCAGATCCCGGGCATAAAGAACAGCCCGCTGTCGCGAAAGCCTTCCGCGGCAAAAAAATTGGCCTGCTCCTCCGCGATCATTTCTTCCATGGACTCATATTCCCAGAGGATGCGCTCCGATTCGGTGAGTTCTACGTAGCAGATGGGACATAGCAGGGTATCCGGGCGGATAGACCGGTATCCACAAACCGCACAGGCAGAGAATTCCACCGCCGGCGCCGTACTTTGCTTTTTGCCGAAAGGCGCTTGATTCAGAAAAGCCTGCTGCTCTTTCTCTGCAAATATTTGTTGTCCTAAGAAAACCAGGACGGCTAGCCCGGCTAGTACAGCCAGGACCAACAAGGGCTTGGATTGATTCCAGTCATTCATTTCGTCGGCTTGAAGTTGGTATCCGGTGTTTGGGGAACGATGATCACAAAATTCGGGAATTAATTCTGCTTTTTCCTCACCCCCCTCCCCTTCTCCGCCGCCTATTTCTTAATTTTGCAAAAATATTTTCCCGAACGATTTGCGTTCCATCCTAGAAATTACAGCCATGCGCCAACAGCTAGAGACCGACCAGAAGGCACTGGAAATCAACCTCGACCCCTCCATTTACGGCACCTTCGCCGAAATCGGAGCAGGCCAGGAGGTAGCCCGCTACTTCTTCCAGGCAGGAGCGGCAGCCGGCACCATCGCCAAAACCATGTCGGCTTACGATAAGGTATACTCGGATAAAATTTACGGGGTGGAGCCCAGCGGACGCTATGTGTGCGAATCGCGCCTCTACAAAATGCTCGACCACGAGTACGACCTGATGAGAACCCGCCTGCAGAACGAACGGCCGGAGACCAAATTCTTCGTCTTCGCCGATACCGTCGCCGCCATCAACTATCAGCGCACCATCGAAGGCGACGGCTGGCTGGGGTTGCGCTTCCAGCTGCATCCGGAGGGGGAGCCCAACGAGATCGTACTGCACGTGCGTATGCTGGATAACGACAACCAGCTGCAGCAACAGGCTATCGGAACGCTCGGGGTCAACCTCATTTATGCCTGCTACCGCTACAACGAGGACCCAGAGGTCATGATCGAGTCCTTACTCGACAGCCTGCACGGAAGGGTCAAAATCGATATGATCCGCCTGACGGGGCCCGACTTTGAAGCGGTCGACAATCGACTGCTCTGCCTGATGCTGGTCAAGCACGAGTTGACGGATGTCGCGATATTCGGCCCCGACGGGCGCAGCGTGCACGGCTCCGAGTTTCTGTACAAAAAGCACCTCATGGTCGTACGCGGCAGCTTCCGCCCTCCTACCCTGGTCAACTTGGATATGATCCAGACGAGCTACCAACAGTTCCGCAACGAACCGGAGGTGGACGCCAGCCGCACCTACCTGCTCACCGAAATCACCATGGACAACCTGCTGGCGCAGGGCGAACTGGACCACAAGGACTTCCTCGATCGCGCCGAACTGCTCAACGCTATGGGCCAGACCGTCATGATCTCCAACTGTGAAGAACATCAGCGGCTCATCGATTACCTTTCTGATTTCAAAGTGCAACAGCTCGGCCTCGTACTCGGCGTTCAGGTGCTTTCGGAGATCATCAATGAAAAGTACTATCAGAATATGGACGGCCGGCTGCTGGCCGCCTTCGGCGAGCTGTTTACCCGCAACGTCAAGATCTACGTGTACCCCGCCCTGCAGGAAGGCAGCGCCGAACTGATCACCACCGAAAACATGCCGATACCGGAAGGTGTTAAATTTTTGTTCCGCCACCTGCTCGACAATCGCCAGATCGTCGATGTAGAGGAATTCGACGAGGACATCCTGCACATCTTCTCCAAACGGGTACTGAACATGCTGCGCCAGGGAGAACCGGGATGGGAAGAGATGGTGCCGCCCAAAGTGGCCCGGATGGTAAAAGAGAAATTCCTCTTCGGATATCCCTGTGAGCGGATGGAGTTTGAATATTGAGAAAGGATTGGAGGATTGAATAAGACTTTTGACAAGTTCTATTTGTCACTTAAGCCCAAAATGGTAAATTTCCTGCTAATTTTAGGACTAATTGTCAACTGAATGGAAGAACACGAGGACATCCTGGAATACATTCGGACTTTCCTGAAGGAAAACATTTCAGGTCTGCTCGGTATCTACCTCTTCGGTTCCCGCCCGCAGGGCCGGGAAACCGCTCAAAGCGATTGGGACGTGGCCTTTCTGACGCGATACGATCAAAAGCTTTCCGTGCCGGAGCGCTGGAAGCTCCAGGAAAAGCTGGCGGCGAAACTCAACCGGGACGTGGATCTCGTGGACCTGCGCAGCGTCTCCACCGTCATGCAATTCCAGGTGCTGTCTACCGGGTGTCGTATATATTGCAAGAATGAAGAAAGCTGTGGCGTTTTTGAAATGCTTACTTACTCTTTTTATCAACGATTACAGGAAGAAAGAAAAGATATTCTTTCCCAAATAAAAGAGACGGGACAGGTCTATCATAATGGATAATGTTATTCTCAGCAAATCAGCTAGTATTGAACGATATATGCAGCGCGTGCAGGAGGAATACGCCGCAGCCGGCGATGACTTTTCAACTGATTACACCCGGCAAGACGCCGCACTGCTGAACTTACTGCGCGCCTGCGAACAATCTATTGATCTGGCGAATTACGTCGTCCGGCTGAAGGGCTTGTGGACACCCAAGACCAGCCGGGATAGTTTTGAATTGCTGCAAAAAGCGAAAATCATCCCTAAGGAACTCGGCGACATTCTAAAATCTATGGTAGGATTCAGGAATATCGCTATTCACAATTACACCAAGCTGGAAATGGCGATCGTTGAAAGCATCATCGAAAACCACCTGGATGATTTCAAGCATTTTACCAGGATCCTTTTAAAGGACATTTAGAGACTTTTTTATCGGAACACCTTTTCTTTCAAAATCATTTGCATGAGTATCAGACTATTATTTCCCCTTTTAGTCATATTAATTTTTTTTTCCTGTGCCAATAACCAAAAGCCCGATGACGGACCGGCGGAAGCAAATGATCCCGATGTCGAAATGCCTGCTCCCACCTCCGTTTCCGACCACCAACTCCCCTACATCGACACCGAGTTCACCACCGACTACATCATGGGTAAATTCGAGCCGGCGCAA
>Ga0209949_1000163_pt1 | contig 37649 bp, 24 predicted proteins | sample SalPonC_black_MG_FD_185711 | JGI IMG/M metagenome (GOLD analysis project Ga0209949, IMG submission 185711) | Salt pond soil microbial communities from South San Francisco under conditions of wetland restoration - Salt Pond MetaG... | ecosystem: Environmental > Aquatic > Marine > Intertidal zone... | reverse complement strand
TGCCCGACAGTATAGGTGCCGCCAGCGATACGGCTGCTCAGCAATACATTGCCAGCTTAGGCTGGGGACGATTGCAATGGAAAGACCAGAATTCCAGTATTCACCTGCTGGAAGCCCTGAGCAACGTCCGCCGGGTGCTGCCCGATGATCCCCTTATAGAAGAACGCCTCGCCGAAATGCTCCACCTGGTACGTGACACCATGGTGGATGAGGATGGCTACCTGCACCTCTACTTCCACGAAAACTGGGAGCCTGTCAGCCACCGCGATTCCACTCGGAAATACATCCTCGATAACCTGAACTACGATCATGTCTCCTTCGGTCATGATATCGAAACGGCTTATCTGCTCCTCGATGCCGCCGAGTCATTGCACGGCCAAGCCGATCCCACTACCATACGCGTAGCCGACAAGCTAGTGAAGCACAGCATGGACCATGGCTTCGATGATAATTACTACGGCCTGTACGATCGCGGTTATTATTTTACAGAGGAAGACAGCATAAGTATCGTCAATACCAGAAAAACCTGGTGGTCACAGGCTGAAGCCTGGCATACACTCGCACTCTACGCGATGCGCTATCCGGATAACCCGGAATACGAAGAAGCCTTCCGGCAAATGTGGCGCTACCTGCAGCAGGAAATGATCGACCATCAACACGGGGGTTGGTACAACGACGGCCCGGACGAAAACCCCGAAAGTAAAACCCGTCGCAAAGCCCACCCATGGAAAGGCGCTTACCACAACGGACGGGCGCTGATGCAGGTGCGGATGTACGCAGCGGAAAGGAGAAGTGGGAAGTAGGTAGTGGGCCAGCAAACTTCTGGTTAAAGGCAGTCAAACCAGGTCCTGCCGGTAATCATGTTTTCCCGCTGAACCCTCCTCCTGAGCGACACATTCCCAGATACAACTTACGGTAGATAGTAGAAGGGTTAGCGAAAAAGCGGTAAAAAACTGAAAACTATAGGTAGCCAGCGCCAGGTTGCCGGCACTGCGATAGGCTGGAGGATCAGCCGCGACACTACCACTATGAGTCGTCCATTTTTCCTGAGCCCCCAAAGTCAGTTGCCGCAGAAACTCCGGATCGAGCGTCGCCCATCCGTAAGACAACAACGCGGCGGTAAGTGCAGCGGAGAAAGCCAGCGCCACACCTGCAAACAGGTGATAAAGAAAACGGCCGGGAACAGCGGGATACCGGTAATTCAAAGTGAGAAAGGCACCCCATATAGCACCCGCCAGCAAGGACAAACAGGCTACCTCCAGCCAGGAAGCAGAAAAGCCGGACTGTAGCAGCCATTCCTCCAGCTGCCCGAAGGCAAAAAGGGTCAGACTAATGAATAGGCCAAAGAGAAGACCTGTTTTTATGGCAGATTGAAGGGTCGCCGTTCTCATATTTTCCTTGGTTTTCTTTATCTAAACAACAGCATTATCATCTATAAGTTAACAAGATAGGCCGCACATCCTTTCCAGTCAAGGGGGGATCAGTTGATTTCTTCTTTCAAAAAGACACTATCCTTTACCCGGGAATAATCCGGGATAAGGATACTGTCCGCAGAGCGCTGTGCTGTCGTCGAAATAGTTGGCGTGCCTCCTGACGCGACTCCCGACTGCAATCGATCAGGACATCACCGCTCCCAAACCTGTCTGTATTGGTCATAAAAGAACCTTTCTAACTTTTTTACCCCATTTAGGGTAGTATTTTTTTAGGCCAAAATCCGAATATACAGATATTCATATTTATTTTTTTATAATTAATATGATTCAATCAATTGGTTATCAATAATTTGAAAAATAAAAAAATCGTTAAATAAAAACAAGACTCTCTAGTTAACTTTGAAAACCCCCTAAAAGCGTATTTGACCGGGGCAGCCACTCCCTCTATATTTGTATCAACAACGGCGGAAAAAGTTCCGCCACCTGATCTTAGCAATTAAAATCCCATGAACTGATTTTTTCCCATGAACTGATTTAAATCCCATGAACGCTCCGGGCGGAAAGCCGTCCGGAAACTGTAACTACTAGCAAACGTAATCCCATGAATGTGACCTAGTTTACAGGCCAGTCTGACCAGACTGGCCTTTTTTTATTTTACTCAATAGCGAATTATCCATCACCGGCATTGCAGATAAGATTAACTTTTTTTATCTTCCTTACCAGCCCAATTGATCAACAGATTCCTACCCGTTGAACATGTCGCTAGCCTCACGACTTGTAATTTAAAACCTTCCCCGTCCGGCGGGTACATATCACTGACGTACAGCACAAGTAGCGTTAGCAAATTCACCCGGTCAGCTGACATGTGCTGCCTTCGCCGGGCACTCTGATTCATTCCGTTGCCGGGGGGGGACGGCGGCACCCTGATATCCGATACTATCAAACCTAAACCTGATACTATGGCATCCTTCTCATTAAATGTAAACGGAAAGACCCGCCAGGTCGACGTCGATCCGGATACCCCTTTATTGTGGGTACTGCGCGATAACCTGGGCCTGGTCGGAACAAAATACGGCTGCGGAATAGCCCAGTGCGGCACCTGTACCGTACATCTTAACGGCGCTCCGGTGCGCTCTTGCACCCTGCCGGTTTCCTCTGTCGGCAGTGGGGAAGTCGCGACTATAGAGGGCTTGTCGGAAAACGGCGACCACCCCGTGCAACTGGCCTGGAAAGAAGCCGACACACCACAGTGCGGCTACTGCCAGCCCGGACAGATCATGCAGGCCGTGGCGCTGTTGCGCAACATCCCTAATCCTACGGACGAGGACATCAACAACTCTATGTCCAGCGTGCTCTGCCGTTGCGGCACCTATGCACGCATCAGAAAAGCCATTCATTTAGCAGCAGAAAAAGGAGGTAACCTATGAAACAACCAGATAATGCGCTCAACCGCCGTTCATTTCTCAAAATATCCACCCTCGCCGGTGGCGGCCTACTCATCGGTATCAACTGGATGACGGCCTGTCAACCCGAAGGCGCCGGCGCCGGCGTCGACCGGGCAGCCGCAGCCGCAGCCGACTTTGTCGACATGAACGCCCATATCAAAATCGCCGATAACGGCTGGATTACCCTAATGTCGCCCAATCCTGAACTCGGACAGGGCGTCAAAACCTCTATGCCCCTGATCGTCGCTGAGGAACTCGACGCCGACTGGGACCGGGTGCTGGTCGAACAGGCCCCGCTCGACACCGACGCCTACGAACGACAGGTTGCCGGCGGCAGCTATTCTATCCGCAGCACCTGGGACGCACTGCGCCAGGCCGGCGCCACCGTCCGCAAAATGATGATCGACGCCGCCGCGGAGCGCTGGGAGGTCGACGCCGCCCAGTGCAGCACCGACGAATCCGAAGTCATCCATCCCGATGGCGAGCAAACGATCGGCTATGGCGAACTGCTATCCGATATAGCCAATATGGAAGTGCCCGAAGAAGTCACCCTCAAAGAACCGGAGGAATACAAGCTCCTCGGCACCTGGATCCCCAGTGTCGACAGCCAGGAGATCGTCATCGGCGCCCCCATTTTCGGCAGCGACACCCGCCGTGAAGGCATGCTCTACGCCATGGTAGTCCGCCCGCCGGCCTTTGGACAGACGCTCGGATCGGTTGACGATTCGGCCGCTAAAAATACGCCCGGGGTGAAGGATGTAGTTACCTTTGATAATAAAGTAGCCGTCCTCGCCGAATCGACCTGGCAGGCCAAGAAAGGCCGCGATGCCCTGCGTATCCAGTGGAAAAATCCTGAAAAGCTCGACAACACCAGCGAACACTTCGAGCGCTTCCGCGAGCTGGTCGCCCAGGCGCCCGATGAACCCAAGCGCAAGAACGGCAACGCCGAACAGGCGCTGGCAGGCGCCGCTACCATCATCGAAGGTGTTTACGAAGCGCCCTTTCTGCCTCATAACCCGATGGAGCCGATGAACTTCTTCGCCCATGTTCGCGAGGATGGCGTCGAACTCTACGGCCCTACCCAGACGCCCGCCCGCGCCCGTAAGGACGTCTCGGATAGGCTCGGCATCCCCGAAGCCAAGATCGAGGTGATGATGCCGAACCAGGGCGGTGGCTTCGGCCGGCGCCTCTACACCGATTTTGCGCTGGATGCCGCAGTGGTCTCCCAGATGGCCAATGCGCCGGTCAACGTCATCTGGACCCGCGAAGACGACATGACCGCGGGTATCTACCGGCCGGCAGGGCTCTACAGCTACCGCGCCGGACTCAACGAACAGGGCGAGCTGATCGCCTGGCACCTGCGCGCCGCCGCCGCCAATACCGGCAACGGCACCCTCCCCAATAACTTCCCCGCCGGCGCCGTGCCCAATTTCCAGGTGGATTTTCACCGCCTCGACTCTCATGTCACTACCGGCGCCTGGCGCGCGCCCAACCACAACTTCGTAGCCTACGCTGAGGAGAGCTTCCTCGACGAAATCGCCCACGCCGCCGGTAAAGACCCCGTACAGTTCCGCCTGGAGCTGCTCGACCAGGCCCGAAACAACCCCACCGGGGAAGTGGAGTACGACATCGATCGCTACCGCAAAGTCATCGAACGGGTCGCGGAAATGGCCGGCTGGGGCAAGCAGGGCGAAAACGGCATCTACAAGGGTATCGGCACCCACTTTAGCTACGGTTCCTATATCGCTCAGGTCGCTGACGTGTCGGTAGAAAATGGCAACATCATTGTCCATAAGGTGTACTGCGCCGTCGACTGCGGCACCCTCATCAACCGCGCCGGCGCCGAAAACCAGATCGAAGGCGGCATCATGGACGGACTGGGACATGCCATGTTCGCCGAACAGATCCTGCAAAACGGCGTACCGCAAAACGATAACTTCGACAGCTATCGCCTCCTGCGTATGCGCGAGGCGCCCGAAATAGAAGTCGATTTCATCAAGAACACCCTACGGCCGGAAGGCCTCGGCGAACCAGGACTGCCGCCCACCGGCGGCGCCGTCGCCAACGCGGTTTTCGAAGCTACGGGTAAGCGGATGCGGAAGCAGCCCTTCGTGTCCAACCAGTTGCTGGGTTAATGGTCAGCGCCAGGGTGACACCTGCAAGCGAAGGGAATGGCTGTCATCCTGGCGGTAGAACCATCGCCGTGGACAGTCATGAAGTATCGTGAGGACTCACAACACGGCTATGACTGTAGTGGCTTCGGCACTAATATATACCCAATTACTTAGAGGCTGTTTCATTTAAGTGTTCAGAATTTATTATAGGCTATTTTTTTTCAGGCGAAGCTCCCCGACCCTTTGGGTACGGGGCAGGCTTTTTTGAGCTTCATAGCCTTAGCTATGGAGCTAAAAAAAGCTAAAGCATGACGGAAAAAGAGGCATAAGAAAACTGAAGAATTAAGTGAAACAGCCTCTTAGTTCCGAAGCCAGTAGGTATCTCCGGTGAAACAACTTCGTTTTGCCGGAGATATTCCTGTTTCCAAGCCCGGCCATCCAGATATGCCCCCCGGCCGCCTTAAATTCAGGGTCAGTAGAAGAATTAGCGTTTATTTTATACGGAGCGTATTTCCCGAAGCGAAGAGAATATCCTCCATCTCCAAAAGATCACATCAATTTTTAACTTAAAAGCTACCACATGCCCAACCGCAGAACCTTCCTCCGCCAATCCGCCATGGCCGCCGCCGGTATCGGTGCGGTATCCTTTGTTCCAATGAATGTACTGGCTGCCAGCCGGCGCGTGTCGCCCAATGACAAGATCCGTTTTGGCGTCATCGGCTGTAACGGCATGGGCTGGTCCAATATGCGCTCGCTGCTGCTTATTCCCGAAGTCGAATGCGTCGCGCTAGCCGATGTCGATCAGCGCGTGCTCGACCGGCGCGCCGGTGATGTGGAAGCCATGCGTGGTAAAAAGCCTGAATTATTTAAGGATTACCGCAAGCTGCTGGAAGACGATAGCATCGACGCCGTCGTTATCGGCACGCCGGATCACTGGCACTGCCTCATCACTGTCGACGCCCTTGACGCCGGCAAGCACGTCTACGTCGAGAAACCCCTGGCCAATTCCATCGAGGAGTGCAACGTAATGATAGCTGCCGCCAAAAAATCGGGCAAGCTGGTGCAGGTCGGACAATGGCAGCGCAGCGGCACCCACTATGCACAGGCGATCGACATCGTACGCAGCGGCCGGCTGGGCAATATCCGCTTGGTCAAAACCTGGGCCTACCAGGGCTGGATGAAACCCATTCCACCAAAACCCAACGAGCCGGCCCCCGAAGGCGTGGATTACGCCATGTGGCTGGGCCCCGCCCCCGTTCGCCCCTTCAACCCCAATCGCTTCCACTTCAACTTCCGCTGGTTCTGGGACTATGCCGGCGGCCTGATGACCGACTGGGGGGTACACGAAATTGATATCGCCCTCTATGCCATGGGCGCCAAAGCCCCCAAATCCGTCATGGCTTCCGGCGGCAAGCTCGCCTACCCCGACGACGCCTCCGAGACGCCAGATACGCTGCAGACCGTCTATGAGTACGACAACTTCAACATGCTCTGGGAACACGCTACCGGCATCGACGGCGGCAACTACGGCCGCACCGAGGGCATCGCCTTCATCGGCAACAACGGCACCCTGGTGCTCAACCGCGGCGGCTGGGAGATCATCCCGGAGAAAGAATACAGCAAAGAAGAGGATATGTGGGTGTACAAAATGGAGGACTACCCCGATCATGGGCGCGGCGCCAACTATCTCGACCTGCACACGCAAAACTTCGTCGAGGCTATGCAGAAAAACAACGCTTCCCTGCTCGAATGCCCGATCGAAGAAGGGGCTGTCGCTGCCATCAACGCCCATATGGGCAACATCGCCTTTAAGACCGGCCGGAAGATCTACTGGGACAAGGGTAAAGGGAAATTTAAAGAAGCTAACGACGCAAACGAGCTGATCAAGGCGGAGTATCACAGCGGCTGGAAGCTGCCGAAGGTGTAGGGCAGGATTCTGAGCAATTGTTAAATGACCGGCTAAAAATCTACCTGGCCGGCGGAGACCGGCCGTTTTCAGCATTTTAAATTAATGGGAAAAAACATGTTTCCCATACATAAAAGGTTATTTGTATTTGGGCAATTGCTCACCCTTTTTTCTTTGTCCTGCTTTGCACAGGAAGTGCAACTGCGCCGGCAGGGCCTATCGGAGCTGGCCTGGCCATTCGCCGGTTCCTTTTATCTTGACGCCGAAGCCGGCTCGCATGGCTCACCTGGCTTATTCTACCATGTCTAAGACCTGCTAAAATCTTTTGTTCTCATACCGCTCCATACTTTTTAAGGGAACCCGCTTGAGTAGCTGGTTTCTTTTTTCCATTCTTCCCCCCTTTGAACCAGATTGGCCATTTTTCCTTTATGATAATAAAACACATCCACATGTCCCTCGAAGACCGGAAGCAGGAACTGAAAAACTATTTGTACGGACGCTTGTCGCCGGAGGAGGAACAGGAGTTTATCGACCGCTTGCATACCATGCTGTCGCTTCGGGAGGTACTGATGGCCTATACCCTCCCGGATGATGCCCCCGACGAAGCGGAGAGTCGCCTGCGTGTGCTACGGCGCAAATACGGTGGTCCGCAACCCAGAGACTGGAAAATCATCGAGCCGAAGCAGGCCGTAATCTGGGGCGTAATCGCATTACTCGTTTTGCTGGGTTGGAATTTTTTCTACGCTTATTTACACTTTACCGACGCAGCACTGGTTCGTTATTATTACGAGGAGCCGGCCGACACCAGCGAACTAATCCGTTCGCCGGCGCTGGAAAGAGCGGTGCGGCGTATCTCACAGGAAGAATACGAAAGCGCTTTGGAGATACTAGATACCGTTCAGCAGGGTGCCGGGGACTATGCTGCTGCGCTTTTCTGGCAGGGACACCTCTACATTAAAAAACAGGATTATCAACGCGCTGCCGAGCATTTCGATGCTTTACTGGACATCCAGCCCTTCCCCACCTACTTTAACCGGGAGCGGTTGGAGTGGAATCGTACGCTGGCCCGTCTGGGCAGCGGCGCTGACGAACAATCGGTACGCCGGCAACTGGCCTTATTTAGCGAAAGCGAAAAATACGCGCCTCAACTCGGTGAAAAAGCCCGGGAACTGGAACGCGATTTAAGCAGTCTGTATCATCAATTGTTGGTGGGTAGCGGTAGTGAAAATAGACCTTCCGGCAATTGAGAGCTTGTTGGGAGTTTACCCTTCGGCCTGCAAATGACCATCTATCGAACCTCTCAACAAGCCCTAAGTCACAGAACACATCGTTAGAATACGCTCTCACTCTTCTTTCCCCGGGTCCATAAACTTACGTGAACGGCGGCTCCGCTGGCGTAAAAAGAGGAGAATAATAGCGAGAATAGCAACCAAACCTATCCAAAGATAGGGAGATTCGTACCAGGCAGGGTTGGCGATCGGATCGTAGGCCTGATCGCTGTAAACACTTTCACTCTCCGGCTGAGCAGATAGGAGGTGGGCATGAAGTATCATTAAAGTGCTGGTAATCCCGCTTACAATTGGCTTTGTCATATAAAGTTGATTTTTTACGTATTTAACGGTACAAAAACCTGGGTGTTCGCCCTCTTCCAGGTTACGGATGATTTTCCTGCCGATAACCCCTCCACCGAACACCCCAAGTACTTTCTTGTTAGGAATAAAAAGTAAAGATTTTTCTATGCCTTTCCTGACCATTTTTTGGGCTGCTGTCATCCTTATCGCTATCATCGGTGGCATTTTCACCATGCGTTATTTTCGTCGCCGTTACCGACAGCGCATGAAAAGTCCGCCCACTTCGGACACCTACAATACCACCAATTACAACATGATGTCGGAAGATCCGAATGAACTGGCGGATCTCAGTGTTGAAGAAGCACGGAATTTAATGAAAAAGTGGAAGGAATCCGGACATATTCCTTCCCATCGCGATTTCTACCAGGTGCAGCGCATCCTGGAAGAAGGCGGAAATGAAGAAGAAAAACAGTAACCCACCTTAAATTATGCCTCACGAATTTTTGGAAATTCACGCCGACCGCGTACAGATACTTCGGGAAGATAAAATACGTGAATCAGGTGACTACGTACTTTACTGGATGCAACAGAGCCAGCGGGCCGAGTGGAACCACGCCTTTGAGTACGCGATTCGCCTCGGTAATGAACTGGGAAAACCCGTCGTCGTTTGTTTCGGCATTATGGATGACTACCCCGAAGCCAACGAGCGGCATTATACTTTCATGGTAGAAGGGCTTAAGGAACTACAAGAGGCTTTCGCCAAAAGAGATTGCCGCTTGCTGATTCGACGGGGCAGCCCCGAAGAGGTGGCGCTGGAACTGGAACCGGCGGCCGCCGCCCTGATCTGCGACCGTGGCTACCTGCGCCATCAGCGCAAGTGGCGGCGGAAAGTCGCTCGTGGCGCCGGCTGCCGGGTAATTCAGATAGAGAGCGACGTAGTGGTGCCCGTGGAAACCGCTTCCGATAAGCGGGAGTACGCCGCGCGCACCATTCGCAAAAAACTGATGAGCCGCTACGAGGAATACCTGGAAGAACCCGAACCGGTCATGCCGGAGAAGGCTTCCCTCGAGCTGGATATCGAAGGGGACCGAGTCGAAGAGGTGAGTGAATTCATCAGCTCTATGAACCTCGACGATACCGTAAAACCGGTAAGCGAACACTTCAATGGCGGTACCAGCCGTGCCAAAAAACGATTTCAACACTTTCTGGACGAACAACTGGAAGTTTATGATGAGCACCGCAATCAGGCACAGACCGACGACACCTCGCATATGAGTATGTACCTCCACTTTGGGATGATCTCTCCCTGTTACCTGATCAAGGAGGTGCAACAGCGACAGTCGAAGGAAAATGTGGCGTCTTTTGTAGAAGAATTACTGGTGCGCCGCGAGCTGGGTGTCAATTTTTGCTATTTTGAACCCGACTATTACGACAGCTACAAGTGCCTGCCCGACTGGGCGCACAAAACCCTGGAAGAGCACAAGGACGATGAACGCAAATACATTTACACCCGTGAGGAACTGGAAAACGCCAAGACCCATGATCCTTACTGGAATGCCGCCATGCTGGAGATGAAACACAGCGGCTACATGCACAATTACATGCGCATGTACTGGGGCAAGCGCATCCTTGCCTGGACCAACACCCCTCGTTACGCCTACGAGACGACCCTCTACCTCAACAACAAATATTTCCTCGACGGCCGCGACTGCAACTCCTTCTCCAACGTGGCCTGGATATTCGGGCTGCACGACCGCGCCTGGCAGGAACGCCCCGTTTTTGGCAAAACCCGTATTATGACTGCCGGTGGCCTGGAACGCAAGTTCGATACGGAGGCCTATATTGAAAAAGTGGAACGGAGAACAGAGGTGAAAGTCCTCAATAAGGAAGTTTAGAAGTTTAGTCGCCGCCCCTGCCGGGGCGGCTGGTTTAGAAGTTTAGCCACTCTGACACTGTACAAGATCTACCTACCCCTGCGCCCGAAAGCCGGGGCGGCTGGTTTAGAAATTCAGCCACTCTGACAGCATTGCTAAACTTCTAAACCAGCAGCCACGAAGTGGCCAGCGCCTAAACTTCTAAACTTTTTCAATGCCCAGGTGCAGAATTCTTCCCCCCGTTTGATTGATGGGGCTGACACTTTTACCAATGACCACCCCGGCTTCCGGGGCCCGGTACTCCTGAATCAGATCGCCGAAGATGTTGCGCAGTGAGGCAATGACCTCCCCCTTTTCCACGTGATCGGTCACTCCGGGATGGACGGTGAGGATCCCTCCGGTATCCGTATAGAGCCAGTAGGAGCGCTCGCAGTGAATCGTTGCGGAAGTGTGTTCCTCAATACTGCCTTCGGTCATATCGAGATAGTGCAGCAGGTTGTGAATACCGGTGAGTCCGGAGCGAATCAAGCCTTTCTGGAACGTATTAGGGTTTCCCACTTCCAGGGTGATGGCGTGTATGCCTAAAGCGTCGGCAGCGCCGCGCAGGGTGCCGTCGGAGGGTGGGTTGTGCACGATGATCTGAGCATTCTGCAGCAGCGCCATTTTGCGGGTCACCGGCTCCTTCATATCCGCGCGGATGTAGTAGGAATTAATGCGGCCGAAGCTGGCAGTGTGCAGATCGACCAGGTAGTCGAAGTGTTGCACGATACGATTGACCAGGCGATAGGCATAGACCTGGCTGACGTTCCCGTCTTCACGCCCCGGCATGATGTGGTTCAGGTCGGTGCCGTCGATAAAGCGCCGCTTGTTGCGGAGGAGGGAGGGGATGTTGACCACGGGCACACCGACGAGGGTGCCGCGCAGGTTTTCTATCTTAATCTCCTTGAACAGTCTTTGAATAACGGGGATCCCGTTAAGCTCGTTGCCGTGCACGGCAGCTGTGAGTCCCATCACCGGCCCATCTTCACCACCGCGCGCCACGAGCATCGGTATGTAAACCGGCATGCCCAGGCCGTCGTTAACCAGGTGCAACCAGTAGCGGGCCATTGTTCCCTTGGGCGTATCCTCGAGGTTGAGGTCCTGAATAACGATCGCGCCCTCTCTTTTCAGTATCAGGTCTTTATCTTCCATGGATTATTCATTAAGCTTTAACGGAATGACTGTTGCTCAATCTCCCTTTCAATTATACGCGAAACACTGCTTTGCGTTGCATCAAAAATTGACGGGGTGACTTTGAGTCACCCCGTCAATCCAAGCGGCAAATTTTGGCTTCTTTTTAGACGCGGACCTCCCTTCCACGTCACTTCGCCAGGATCTCCTCGATCAGGGAAGCATCGTCGTTGAGTGATTTAAAGAGGCGCATTTTGAACTTACCTTGTTTGTTCACCAGTGTTATGGCCATTTTATCGATGGCCACCGTTGAGAGTACCGTCTGAATATAAGCTTCGATCAGGTCATCGATACCTATCCCCAGCTTATTGAAATCACGGCGGTCCATGAGCAAGAGTCGGTTGGTATCGCTGTCCCAGGTGCCGTCCGGGTTTTTGATCGACAGGTTGGTGCCGAGCATGTTCCAGGATTCGCTCCCTTCGGAGATCGTATCCTCCAGCGGATTCTTGGCGCGCCGGGCATAGACGCAGAGGGGCAGCAGGCCGCGGTCGGTAGAGCTGATCATCATTCGCAGGTCGGCAACGAAGGTCTTGCCTTTCGTGTTGGGAATGGTGCCTACGTGGTACAACTTACCGATCGAGCTGGTAGAGCTCCATTGGTAGTTCCCGATCAGGCTCTGCACGATAAACTGGTCATAGGTAAAATCCTGCGCCATGAAGTCTTCTAGTTCCTGCTCAGTGATGATGGTGAACACGCCCTGTCCGGCGTTGCTGTAAGGCACCTTGACGACGGCCTGCCCGCCCAGCTTGCGTACCCAGATAGGAATTTCGTTTTTGCGCACATCCCAGATGGTCTCCGGAATGTTGATCTTCAGTCCGCTGTCTTCGATTTGCGCATTGAAAATGTCGTAGGCCTTGGCAGCAACCATTTTGTTGCGGCCGCCGGCCAGACAAGCCAGCACGGGGTTGAGGATGCGCGTTTTGGTATTCAGCGGCAGGCGGTTCCAGGGGCTCTGTGTCAGGTAGCGGAAGGCGGCCCGCACGGGATGCCACTGTCCGTTGGCGCTGCGCACCTCCATTACACCGTCGGCGAAGCGTACCGCGGGATCCTGCTCGTGCTGATAAAATGAAACCAGCAGGACTTCTTCCTGGAAAATATCGGCAATGACCGAAGCATAGCCGGAGGTTTCCATCGGGTTTTTATCATAGACCACGGCCAGTTTGCCTTGCAAGCCTCCCCGGCGTTTGACGTAGGGCCGGAAGGTGCGTTCTACCAGCCAGCGGTAGCTGCCCTGCTCCTGGTTATCATCCAGCAGGGGCATGGACTTTTGCCCGGAAGGGCAGGAATTGTTTTCGATGACCACCATCTGGCGTTTGCCGCCGGCGGAGGTCACGTTGAGCAGGTCGGCGCCCGCCCATAAGAAGTATTTGCACTTGTAATTGAGCATCTCCTCCAACGTATCCGGATCCACCTTCGGGTGCAAGTGGCAGTAACGGCTGATGATGCGGCGCTGCTCCAGGTTCATGAAGAAATTGATCATCGGATGGATGGTCGCATTTAGTGCCTTAGCATACCAATGCCGGTGAGCCTCGAATTCTCCGGGGCGAATAATTTTTGCGTTATTCATCAATTGTGTAGTCCTGATTCTAGTCAAATAAATTTGCTGCGAAGGTACGGTATTCCATTTGGTCCTGTCCATATTTTTACAGAAATTCCGGCTATTCCCAGTAGTGAACCCAAACGCCTGTCATGAACCGAAAGATTCTGCTTTACGCCTTTCTGCCCATCGTTCTGGGCGCCTTCAGCTGGCTGCTCTGGCCGCTGGAATCACCCGAATTCGCCATTGAGTACGCCTCGACGGAGCCGGCAAGGGTGACAGCGGTGAAAAATATCCAGGATACCGCAAAGCGGCCCAACATCATCATACTGATGGCCGACGACCTGGGGCAGACCGACATCTCGCGCTACGGCAGCGAGCTCATCCGCACCCGGCACATTGACCGGATTGGTGAGGAAGGCATTACCTTCAGCGAAGGCTACATTACCTCCCCCATCTGCAGCCCTTCGCGGGCCGGGCTGATCACCGGACGCTATCAGCAGCGCTTCGGGTTTGAGTTTCAGCCTCACGATATCTATTTAAGTAACCGCTTGCAGTATTACGGGTTCAAATGGTTTGTCGACAGCGATCCCTGGACGCCCGTTTATATGGACGCTGTGCCGGAGCAGGAGGACCGCCACAAGCAAGGACTACCGCCTTCGGAAATTACCATTGGTGAGCTCTTCGGGGCTTACGGTTACGCCACCGCCGTCATCGGCAAATGGCACCTGGGTTACGCTGACTTCGCCCTGCCTTGTAACCGCGGCTTCGATTATCACTACGGCTTTTACGAATCCCATTCCCTGTTCGCACCGGAAGACGCTCCCGGTATCGTCAATCAGCACGTGGCGGAAGACTGGACCGATTCCTACATCTGGGGCAGCGGCCGCGAGGGTGCCTTTGCCATCTATCGCAACTGCGAGCAGATTGAAGAACCAGCCTACCTAACCCAACGAATCGCCGAGGAGTCCGTACAGTTTATCGAAAAGAACAAAGACCAACCCTTTCTACTGTACGTCCCTTTCAATGCGCCCCATACGCCCCTGCAGGCGCCGGAGAATTACTACGCACAGTTTGAACACATTGAGGATCCCTACCGTCGCATCTACAATGCCATGATCGCCTCGCTCGACGATGCCGTAGGCACCATCACGGAGCAACTAGAAGCACTCGACCTTATGGAAAACACGCTGATCTTCTTCCTGAGCGACAACGGCGGCGCCACCTACACGCTCACCACCGACAACGCTCCCTTCAAGGGCGGAAAGATCACCAATTTCGAAGGCGGCCTGCGCGTACCGTTCCTCATGCAGTGGAAAGGACATCTGCCGGCAGGTCTGCGATACGAGCACCCCGTCTCCTCACTCGACATCTTCGCCACCGCCGCTGCGGCCGCCGGCATCCCCCTGCCGGATGAGCGACCCTACGACGGCGTCAATCTACTCCCCTATCTCACCGGCACCAAAAGCGGCGCCCCCCACGAAGCGCTGTACTGGCAGATGGGTTTTGCAAAAGCGATTCGTAAAGGTGACTGGAAAATGTTGCTCAACGATCACCAGCACGACACCATCCTGTACAATATGCAGGAGGATCCCTACGAACACCGTGATCTGTACCGGCAGCATCCCGCCGTCGTCCGCCGGCTGAGCAAAGCCCACGAGCAATGGGCCGGACAGATGGCCGATCCGCTCTGGCCGGGAATGATCTACTTCGAGTTCCGGGATGAACAGGGGAGATATGTTTTTGAAGATTGAAGGTGGTATTTCATGGCCCGGCGCTGCAGGGAACTCTTGAAATCGTTGCAACGCCTGACAGAGCTACCGCAGAACTAATGGAGAACCAGTTATTTCTTCAGTGGCTTACCCAAATTTCTCCTGTTTTGAAAAACTGCACGGTTTTATAACTCCCGGTTCGGATCCTCCCCTTGTCACCCCTCGTCCTGCCAGAAGGCAGAAGGAAGTTGGCCTGTAAACTTCCGGAAGGCGCGGTTAAAGGTCGCCTTGGAGTTGAAGCCGCTTTCTAGTGCGAGGGAAAGCAAGGTAAGCTTTCAGGGTCCTGCATGCGTCTTTTCACTTCCTCTACCCGCCGGGCATTAATGAAGTCGTTGAAATTCTGATCGAACCCCTGATTGATCAGGCGAGATAAAAGAAGTATCAGGAGAATCTATCAGATCCTGGGACAGCAGATGGGAGTAGCCGGCACCGGCCGCGTCAAATTAAAGGAGTTTTTATGGGATGAAAAGGACGATCAGGGCGATCGAAATCGCAAACTGAAATACGACGAGCCCGCGGCGTGCATCCTGCAGGTCCGAGTGCAGATGGATCTCCAGCATGGGTTGAGTGGACAATTTGGCCCATTGGGAAAATCATTAAGGGGCCTGCTTTTCCAACAGAGCGGGAATGGCTGCTTCCACCTCTGTAACCCTTCTTCCTTCGGCCAGTTTTACCCACCGGGTTCTCCATTCACCAAAAGGTACTCAGAACCAGCCAACTGCAAATCAAAAGAAATAATACTGTTAAATATCAGACAGATTGTGTGCGGAACCGGACAGTTTAGGTTAATGAAATCTGCTTAGTACACTGTCAAAACGGAAAGTTACTTATTTGACAGTGTACTTAGGTTCAACGCAGGTTTACGAAAGCTTCAGGGGTGTGTTGATTACCCATAAGTCCGGTTTTGGCTACTTCTACGGTTCATCTGTTCGTCAGTTTTACTGTTCTGCGGTTCTGAATGTCTACAAAAAGGTGAAAAACTGTTTCAAACAGGCCGGAACCGCAGAACAGAGGAACAGAAAAACAGAAGAACAGAGGAAGTTTGTACCGACTAAAGTTGTGGGTAATCGATACCCCTGATAAGACCGGTAAACTTGAGGCTGTTTACTATTGACAATACTCAGCTTCCTCCATGACCCCGGTCATTGCTCCTTTCTGCAAATAGGCGGTTCTTTTCAAAATGAGAAAATCCCGGAGGGGACTTTTCTTTAGGCGCCCCGTGACCCGGGAATCCGTCGCTCACCAAAAATGAACCCATGGCTATTATGCTTCAGCCTGAACAACTTCGCAGAACTTATGATCCGGCCACCCTTTCCCTGCTTTCGGGTAAAGAGGAAGCACCTTCCAAAGCCATTATTGGTCAGGACAGGGCCATCACCGCCCTTCAATTCGGGCTGGGCAATAAGGCGAACGGATTTAACATTTACGTCGCCGGTGCGCCCGGCACCGGCAAGCAGACCGCCGTCCGGCATTACCTGGAAGACCTGGCGACAGAGGAACCTTCCCCCTGTGATTGGGTCTACGTCAACAACTTTGAGGATCCCTACTTCCCCAAATATCTCAGCCTGCCCAAAGGACTGGCTCATCCTTTTCGCAACGACGTCCACCATTTCCTGATCCATGTCCGCAGCGACCTGATCAAGATTTTCGAAAGCGAAGAATTCACCCACAAGCGGGACGAATTGGTGCAACAGATGCAGGAAGAGGTAGAAGCCATCTTTTCCAGCATCAATGAACAAGCCCGGGCCGAGGGGCTCACCGTCCAGCGAACACCGCTGGAAGTCGTTGTCTTGCCGATGATAGACGGGCGCCCGATGAACGAAAAGGAATTCTTCGCGCTGAGTGAGGAGGAAAAGGCCACCATTCTCCAAAAGCAGCGAAAATTTAAGGACGAGATTCGTCTCGCTGCGCGGCGGGCCAGAGACGTCGAACTGGAGTTCAGCAACCGCCTCCAGCAACTGGAACAGAAGGCTGCCCTCCGCACCCTGGATGCGCTGCTGGAAGACCTCGAGGAAAAATATGGCGAACTCAAAGCGGTGCTTACTTTTCTGGAGGATTTGAAAAGTGACCTGCTGGAGCATCTTCAGGAATTTCTGCAATTCCCTTCCAATAAGGAAGAACAACCCGCCAATCCACTGCAAAAAGAAGATTCCGTACCCCGCCGCTACGAAGTGAACGTACTGGTCGACAACAAAGGGGTAGACGGTGCGCCCATCGTACTGGAAATCAATCCGACCTACAGCAACCTCTTCGGTAAAATAGAAAAGGAATCCATGATGGGCACCTTCGTGACCGATTTGACGCTTATACGCAGCGGGTCCCTGCACCGGGCCAATGGCGGCTACCTCATCCTGCCCATCGAAGAAATACTGCGCAATTACTTTACCTGGGACAGCCTCAAGCGCGCCCTCCGCACCGGACAAATTGACATCGAGGAGCCGGGCGAACGGCTGGGTTTCCTTACCAGCAAGAGCCTCAAACCCGAGCCGGTTCCCTTGCAGGTACAGGTTATTCTCATCGGCCGGCCCCTGTACTACTATCTGCTGCTTGAATATGACGAGGACTTCCGCGAGCTGTTTAAGGTGAAAGCCGACTTCGATGTGGAGATGGAGCACAACGAAGCACACGTCAGCGACTTCGTGGGCTTTATCCAGCATATCTGCCGGCAGGAAGAACTCTTGCCGCTGGATGCCGGGGGCATGGCGCAATTGTTAGAGGAGAGCCACCGCCTGGCGGAAGATCAGGAGAAGATCTCCACCCGCTTCGGCGAGATCATCGATATGGTGCGGGAAGCGCATCACTATGCCAGAAAAGAAGCGGCCGAAGCCATTGGCGCTGCGTATATCCGCCAGGCCGTAGAACAGCGAATTTACCGTTCCGGCCTTTATAAAGAGAAAATCCGGGAACTGATCGATCGCGGTCAGATCATCATCGACCTGGAGGGCGAAAAAACCGGCCAGGTCAACGGTCTGGCCTATATTGCTATGGGCGACATCGCCTTCGGCCGCCCCAGTCGCATCACGGCCAGCACCAGCGTGGGGCATACAGGTATTGTCGATATTGAAAGGGAGGTGCAGCTCGGAGGACCTATCCACAGCAAAGGGGTGTTAATCCTTTCAGGTTACCTTTCGGAAAAATTCGGTCAGGACAAGGTAATCAGCCTGTCAGCCAACCTGACCTTCGAGCAAAGCTACTCCGAAGTGGAAGGCGACAGCGCCTCCAGCGCTGAACTGTACGCCATGTTGTCGAGCCTCTCCGGCTTACCCATCAGGCAGGGCATCGCCGTCAGCGGCTCAGTCAATCAGAAAGGAGAAGTGCAGGCCGTCGGGGGCATCAACGAGAAAATAGAAGGCTTCTTCGATATTTGCCAATTTAAAGGGCTCACGGGAACCCAGGGCGTGCTCATCCCGGAGCGCAACCGGAAGCAACTGATGCTGAAAGATGAAGTGGTGCAGGCGGTCCGGGAAGGGAAATTTCATCTCTGGGCGGTGAACAGCATCGAGGAGGGCATTGAACTCCTGACAGGCGTGCCGGCGGGCGTGACGCCGGAAGACGACTTTGAGGACGATTCTGTCTTTGCCAAAGTGGATGATCGCCTCAAGGAAATCAGGAAAATTCTCAGAGAAGAAAAATTGCCGGCCCGGCCCCTGGTCAAACCCCGCCAAATGCGCCGGATTATGCGGATGCGACGGGAGAGGGGAGACGGCAAAAGAAAAGTGCGGCGGATATAACCCGAAGCAGCGGGAATCATTTTTTGGAAAATCTCAGCGTTGAAACAAAATCACCTTGACGCCCATATTATAATTTCTTACCTTCATAAAGATAGTGTCAGTAATCATAACCCAAAAACTTGACACCATGATAGCTTTTTACTTTCCGTAACCAGAAGCTGTCTCAAAGCTTGCTTCGTCTCCATCCAATCTTTCCGGAGTGCCGGCCCTGATCACTTTGAGATAGCTTCTGACCTTCTTACCTGTTGATTCAATTTCCCCTGCTTCCGGCATTCTGCCGGAAAGAAGTAAGTATTTATTTGTATAAACCTAAAGCCCTGTCACATGAAAAAGACAGCTTTACTATTTCTCTTCTGCTTTATTGGAATCATTACATTAAAAGCCCAGGAAGCGCCGATCCGTGATTGTGCGACCTTCGAGGGTTTTTACGAACGCCTGGAAGCGGATCCCGCCTTCCGGCAAAATATCGAAGCGGTGGAACGTATCACCCGCATCTACGAGAGAAAAATTCGCGAAGAGGGCGTGCTGGGCCTCCGCTCCGGCGTAGTGACCATTCCAGTCGTGGTGCATGTGGTCTATGCCAACAGTACGGAAAATATCAGCGATGCTCAGATCCAAAGCCAGATCGATGTCCTGAACGAAGACTTCCGCCGCATGAACGCTGATCTTAGCACCGTTCCCGGCGCCTTTTCCGGACTCCCGGCGGATATCCGTATACAGTTCGCCCTCGCCAGCCGGGATCCGGACTGTGAACCTACCGACGGAATTACCCGGACCGCTACGAGCGTCACCTCTTTCAGCCATAGTTCCACGGCCTCGACGCCCACTGCCCGCAATCCGGTAAAATTCAACAGCTCGGGCGGTGCCGACAGCTGGCCTGCCGATGAATACCTGAACATGTGGGTGTGCGACCTTTCCGGCACTACCTTGGGCTATGCTTCCTTCCCGGCCGACCTCGCCGCCCGTCCCGATGAGGATGGTGTGGTAATCGATTATGAGGCTTTTGGTGACACGGGCACCGCCGACCCGCCTTTTGACCTGGGCCGCACCGGCACCCATGAGATCGGTCACTGGCTCAACCTGCGGCACATCTGGGGCGACGACGGACCCGGCACCCCATTGGGCCCTTGCGAAGGCTCTGATATGGTGGACGATACGCCCAACCAGGACGACTCCCACAGCGCTTGTCCTTCTTTCCCCCAGGTCAGTTGTATGAACGGCCCCGATGGCGACCTCTATGTAAACTTTATGGATTACGTCGATGATGATTGCATGGTGATGTTTACCCAGGGGCAGGCGACGCGTATGGCAGGCACCCTGTTCGGCGTGCGCGCTTCCATCGTCGCCTCTGATGCGCTGGTGCCGCCCGGCGATGCCCCGGCTCCGGACCTTTGGTCGCAGGATACGCCCGATGATACCGGGCTGGAACCTAATCCCTCCACAGAACCCATGTACCAAAGCGTCGATATCTGGGTGCGAAATACCGATGACGGGTTTGCCAATCAGGAACACCAGAATCCCGTTTTCCGCGCTTCCGGTGAGCCCAATTACGTATACGTGCGAGTGCGCAACCGCGGCTGCAGCGGCTCCCAGAGCGGCAACCTGCGCCTGTACTGGGCCAAAGCCGGATCGGGCCTGAGCTGGCCTTCTCCCTGGGATGGAACCGTGACAATGCCCGCTCTGATGGGCGACGCCGTCGGCAGCCAGTCCGTGACGGTCGATGGGGGGGAATTTGAGATTCTTCAATTCCCCTGGGTGGTTCCCAACCCGGCCGATTACGCTTCCATTGGCGGTGACGAATCTCATTTTTGCCTGCTGTCGCGAATCGAAACTTCTTCAACCGCACCCTTCGGCATGACTTTCCCGGAGACGAGCAACCTCTATCAGAATGTGCAGAACAATAACAATATTGTCTGGAAAAATGTGACAGTAGCAACACCGGAGGACGGAAGCCGCCTGGCCGCTTCGGTCATCGTCGGCAACTTCTTCCCGGAAGCATTGCTGACCGAACTGAGTTTCGATCTTCCGGAGGAGGAAGAGCGTTCCATTTTCGATTTCGGCACGCTCGTGGTCGACTTGGGAGACGAACTCTTTGAAATCTGGAGTCAAGGCAACCAGACAGGAGAGAACATCGAGGTGCTCGGCGATAACCAGATCCAGCTTTTCGGACCACCGGCTTCCTTGCAGAACATTCAGCTGCCTCCGGGCGCGCTGCATGACATTCAGGTCTTCTTCCAGCCCTCGGAGCAAATCAACTTCAACAGTATTTTTAAACTCGATATGGCTCAGATCAACCAGGAGACCAACGAGATCGTCGGCGGTCAGGTGTTCATTTTCAAAATCCTGGCCGGGCAATTGCTGGAGCCGGCCCAGGAAGCAGTAGTCACGGTCGACTGTCCGGCGGCTATTCCGCAAGACTGCAAATTTCCCGTTACCGTCAGCGTCGACATGACGCCCGTGCCCGCCCCCAACCACCGGTTGGGCAATTTCACAGCGGTACTGAACTGGGACCCGGTGGAACTGGCCCTTACTGGTCCCTCGGACATCCTATCGGGCTACAACGGATTTGTGAATCTGGATCCCGTCGCCGGCACGCTTACGTTTAACGGAGCTAATACCGGTGGACAGGAGGGGGTAGTCGATATTTTGAAAACGACCTTCGAAGCCATCGGCCCGGTCGGAAGCACCTCTGAGATAACGGTGGATTTTGTGACGATGGCCGCCGCCGGCACCTTTACCGACCTATCGGCCGGAGCTACCGTTCGCGCTTGTAGCTTTCCCATCATTCCCTCCGGTATTCTGGGTGATGTCAACGGGGATGGACTCGTCAACTCCACGGATGCCTCGGTCATTCTCACCCACAGCGTGGGCAACCCCGTGCCGCCAGATATGCAGGCCCGCATCAGCAGCGGCTTCGGCGATGTAAATACCGACGGCGTTACCAATCCTGCCGACGCGCTCATTATTCTGACTTACGATGTAGGACTGCCGGTACCCTTCGCTCTTGGCAAGAATTTCTGTCCCAGCGAACTACAGGCAGAAGAAATAGACATCCGTTCGCCGGAACGGGAGGCGCAGGTATCTGTCCTGCAAAGGAAAAAAACGGATGGAACAATGGAAGTTCCCGTCTTCGTCGACCTTAGGGAATATCCCGGCCTTCGCCTGGGTAGCTTTTCCGCCGAAGTGGAATGGAATCCGGCATCGCTTCGCCTGGTCGATTATGAAGGCGGTTCGACGGCGGGCTTCGAGGCGCCGGTCGTCAATGATACCCATACTGCTTCCGGCGCATTGACCCTCGCTGACGCCTATCCGGTGGGCGCGGAGGGGTTCGTCCATGTCTTTACTCTCGAGATGGAAGTTCTGCAGCCTGGGGTAGATCCAGGCCTTCGGGTGAATATGGTTAGCGCGACCAGCGCCGAAACATTTGAGCGCCTGAGTGGTATTAGCCGGTATGAAACCGAAAGTCTTGCTCCTGGCAGGACTGGCTTCTCACTCCATGTTCAGCCGAATCCTTTCCGGCAGGACTTGCGCATTCACTACCGGCTGGAATCCGGTCAGTTTGTTTCGCTGGCCGTTTACGATTACACCGGCAGGGAGATAACTCAACTGGTAAACGTTGATCAGCGCGCCGGGGATCACTTCCTGTACTGGGAAGGTGTTAATCGCAACGGAGAGAGGTTGCCAGGCGGCATCTACTTTCTGCGCCTGAATGCCGGAGACCGGCATGTGACGAAAAAGTTAATTCTGATCAGGAGGTGAGCAGGTGGACAGGATTAACTTTAGTTTAGAGAAAGGCAGGATTGACAGCTTGCTTGCCCAAGTGCAGGCTGTCAATCCTGTCTTCTTTTATCCGAAAGGTCAAATCTTCCCTTCTTTTTCGGGGTAATGAGATTTTGGGGAACTGTCAAAGCGCCTCTTTTAAAAGAAAAGGTGTGTGATATTCGTTAACTTGGTGTAGTGTCTCTTTCTTTAAACCGACGATCATGAAATACCTGTTGTTACTGTTTTTTGCTCTTCCGCTCTTTTCGGCCTGCCAGGAAAAAGACAGGCAAGCACCGGAGGTCGATCCGGAGATCCTGACCGGCATGTGGGTGCATTCTTACGAAGAAGATACCTCCGGCCACAAGGTTTACCGGCCGGAAGATTATCCTTTCCCGCCCGCCCGCGGCCGGGAAGGATTCGAGATTCGGGAGAACGGTATGTTCTTCCACCGTTCTATCGCTCCGGCCGACGGATACCTGATTCACGAAGGCCGCTGGGAACTGGTTGAGGGCAATATCCTCCGCGTGCGCTTCGAAGCGGAGAAACTCCGCGATTTTTCTCTGGAGATTATTCGCCTGGTGGAGGATATGCTCGTGGTAAAAGAGCAAGGCTAAGCGATTCGTGAGTATCTGGGAATTCAAATAATTTTTTTGCGGAGCAAATACCGGTTCATTTTTGACATCGAAAGAAACATGCTTATCCCGCTTCCGTTATCCGGAAGTGAATAACCATCACTTCAAATCCAAAAACCCATATTCATGAAGTACAACATCCTGGGCAACACCGGCCTTCTCGTCTCTGAACTCTGTCTCGGCACCATGACCTTTGGCGGCCGGGGCTTCTGGACAGCCATCGGTGAGCTGGACCAGGAACCGGTCGATCAACTGGTCAAGCGTTCCGTAGATGCGGGCATCAATTTCATTGACACCGCCAATGTCTATTCCGAGGGCCTCTCGGAGGAAATGACCGGCCAGGCTATCCGCAACCTGGGGCTCGACCGTAAAAAGCTCATTCTGGCAACAAAGGTGCGGGGCAGGATGGGAGAAGGCCCGAATCAGACGGGCCTGACCCGCCATCACATTATGCAGCAGGTGGATGAAAGCCTCAAGCGGCTTAAAACCGATTACATCGACCTGTATCAGATTCACGGCTTCGATCCATTCACTCCTCTGGAAGAAACGCTGCGGGCACTGGATGATCTGGTGCGCTCCGGCAAGGTGCGCTACATCGGCTGCAGCAACCTGGCGGCCTGGCATCTGATGAAGGCGCTGGCCTATTCGGAATGCCACAATCTGGAGAAATTCGTCTCCCTGCAAGCTTATTACACTATCGCCGGCCGCGATCTGGAGCGGGAGATCGTACCCTTGCTGAAAGATCAAAAGGTCGGACTGATGGTATGGAGTCCGCTGGCCGGCGGTCTGCTCAGTGGTAAGTTTTCCCGCGAAGGCAAAGGCCCGGAGGACGCCCGCCGCGCCGGTTTCGACTTCCCGCCGGTTAACAAGGAACGCGCTTTCGATATTGTGGACGTCCTGCGTCCCATGGCTGAAAAACGCGGCGTTTCGGTCGCACGTCTTGCGCTGGCCTGGCTGTTACACCAGGAAGCCGTCACGACGGTCATCATCGGCGCCAAAAAGATGGAGCAACTGGAAGACAACCTGGAATCGGTCAACGTGACTTTCACGGAGGAAGAACTGCAGCAGCTCGACGAGGTCAGCCGGCTGCCGGAAGAGTACCCCGGCTGGATGTACGAGCGGCAGACGGGCGACCGGAAAGAGCAGGTGAAGAAGCTGGGCGTGGAGGAGGCGGTGAGTTGATTACTGCGGAATAATTAAGTGTCCCGGCAATTTAAGGGTACACAGATTTTTTATGAGGCTAATGAATTGGTTGCTCAAAGCAGCTTCGCAAGTGAGTCATAAGCGATCATAATCAATCTGTGTGCCATCAAAACAAGCGGTTTACGCAGCGTCTTCGTCTGCAGCTTCCGGCGCTGATTCTTCCTCCGTTTCCTCTTCTTTCTCGCTTTCCTTCAGTTGGTGGGTAGTTCACAATCCAAACGCTATACCAACACTTCCCTGGAAGTATTGATTGAACGCCTCGCCGGCAAGGTCGGCCTCTTCGTTGATGTTGATGATCCCTCGCACGTAGCGCGCATCGACGTTCAGCCAGGTGCGTTCGGTGATCTGGTAGTTAAAGCCGATGCCGCCGCCGATACCGAGATCGAAAGTGCTGAAGTTGTCATCCACCTCCACGTCGGCGACTTCCGCTTGGGTACGCAGGCCCGGCACGATGCCGGCGTAGATTTTGGGGCGAAATACCTCGCCAAGTTCGTTGAAAAAGTAATCGAAATAGATAGGCAGGCGGAGGTAGTTTAGTTTCAGTTCCGTACCGGCGGAGGTCTCCGCCCCCTCTCGGGTAAAGAGAAAATTCACTGTGAGTCCGGTATGTTGCATGATGCTGTAGGTAGTCGTCAGACCAAAAGTGTAACCAGTATTGTACTTCGCATCCCCAACAGAAAGACCATGGAAAAGGAAAGCATCAAAAAAACCAGCATCCAGACAAAGCCCGAGATTCAGCCTCAGCAAAACGGATTTCAGGATATCCTGATTTCTCTTCTCTGCGTCAGTTTTTTCCCTGCCTTGTACGTAATTGGGAAGACCATGCTTGCCTTCCTGAGGTGAAAGTTTAACAGCGGTTAATCCTTGCGTTCCTGTCCGCAGGGACGGGCTTAAATTCTCCGGCAGCCGGGTTAATACATTCCTTTTGACCGGCGCCAAAGGAATAAAGAGCTGCCTACGGTACTAAATTGTACTATTGAGGAGATGGGAATGATGAAGCCCGGAGGTGCTGGGAAAGCCAACACTTCCGGACTTTATCTCTTACCGGTACCCGTTATTCGTCTGGTCCGACTCCAGTAGCGCGGGATTTAGCCGCAGTTCTTCCACCGGAATCGGCAGCAGGACGTGGTAAGGCTGAATGTTGTCGGCCGGGTTGTAGATCCGGTACTCCGTCTTTTTCACTACATCGAGCAGAATGCCCCAGCGGATCAGATCCATCCGGCGGTGGCCTTCGCCGCCCAGTTCCCACTTTCGCTCATCGTAGATCGCTTCACGGAACTCTTGCTGGCTAAGACCGGAGAGCGGCTGGTCGGGTTCGTAGGCGCGTTCTCTGACCGCGTTGATGTACTGGAAGGCGTTGCCGGGGCCGTTCAGTTCGTTTTCCGCTTCGGCGGCCATCAGGTACACGTCGGCCAGGCGGAAGATGATCTTGTTGTCGCCGTGGTTGCCCCGCGGGGAGTTGATCTGATCCAGATTCCACATCTTGGGCATATAGGGGAAGTTGAGTTCAAAGCCCAGCCAGTTCTGTATAATGTTGGTCGGCCGGCGCAGGTCATCTTGCGGGAACTTATTGACGTAATCAGGCAGGGGAATGGCCAGACCATATCCGGTAAAGCCTTCGTTTCGCTCACTCAGGGCCTGGCTCAGCGCCGGCCTTTCGTCACTGTTTTTGGGCTCGTCGCGGATTCGGGGGGTAAAGTGGTCCGGCCAGTCGTCCTGATTAATATCCTTCACAAAATCTATAGACCAGATGATCTCCTCGTTGTACTCATTGTTCGGGTCAAAGACATCGGCGTAGTTGTCCAGCAGGCGGTGCGGGGAGTTGTTGATGACCTCTACCGCTTTGTCGCGTGCTTCCTGCCACTTTTCCTGAATCAGATAGATCTTTACCATTACGGTAGCGGCCGTCCACTTCGACACGCGTCCACCTTGGGTGAAGTTGTTGGGAAGCAGGTCCTGCGCCTCCTGCAGGTCCGTCAGTATTTCATTGCGGATCTGGGTGGCGTCGGTGCGTCCCAGCGTTCTGATCTCATCGATTTCGATATTATCACGGAAGTAGGGAACAGCTGCCCAGAGATTTGTCAGGTGGTAGTAGGAGTAGGCGCGCATAAAAAGCGCTTCTCCTCTGATGTTGTTACTGGCCTCCTGGTTAATATTTTCATTGCCTGCCAGGCTCTCGAGAATGATATTGGAATTCAAAATAACCCGGTATAGATTCTGCCAGGTCAGAGGAGCACCCGCGCCCTGAGAAATGGCGCCGATGTTACCCTCGTTGAGCGTGTAAGCCTGTATGGGTTCCACCTGTCCGAAGGCCCGGTTGGGCCCGATGACATCCGCTCCGTTCTCGTAAAAGCGGTCCAGTCCGATTTTACCATGCAACGAGTTGCCGTGATAGATCTCATACAATCCGTTAATGGCGGACCGGAATTCCGCTTCGGAGTTAAAAAAGTTGGTAGGGGAAACGATATCCCGGGGATCCTCCTCCAGAAAGCTTTCGCAGGCCCAGAAAGACCCCGCCATCACCGATAAGAGGAAGAAATATATTATGTTTTTCATGATTCGATGCTTATGTTTTTTTAAAAAGGGATTAGGTTGTATTGCCGGTGTGACTAGAAGTCACCCCGGCAATTGTCCTGCGCCTCAAAGTGACTCGAAGTCACCCCGGCAATTGCCCGTTACAGCGTCACTTTCACGCCCGCCGTTATCACTCTGGCGCTCGGATATTCACCTTGGGAGAAGCCGAGGGCGATGTTGCTTCTACCGAACATACTGGTCTCCGGATCGACGAGCCGGAAGTCGGACCAGACGAAGAGGTTGGCGCCCGACAGGTAGACGTTGATGCCGCGAATACTCTGCCATCCCCATTTTTGTAGAGGAAGGTCATAAGCCAGCCGGATGTTCTTCAGCCGGATGTGGGAGCCGTCCTCGATGAGTTCGGAGTTGTTGGGTACTTCGGAGAGTGCGGCCACCGCGCCTGCCCGGGGGATATCCGAGTTGGGGTTGGAGGGCGTCCAGCGGTTCAGGGTTTCGGCGTATTTGGTGCGTTCGGCCCGGCCGAAGAAGGCGGTTTGGGTCAGACTGTTGAAGACCTCATTGCCGGAAGTGCCCTGGAAGAAGAAGTCCAGCGAGAAGTTGCCGATGTTGAAGGTATTCTGGAGTCCGAAGATAAAATCGGGCTGGGGGTTACCCAGGATGACAAAATCGTCTTCCGTGATCTGCTGGTCGCCATTGATATCGCCGAAGCGGGGGCCGCCGACATCCTGTCCGACCTGGCCGGAGCCGTCGATTTCTTCCTGCGATTTCCAGGTGCCGAGGTAATTTACCCCTACGAATACCGGAGCGGGCTGACCGACGATGAGGCGACCGCCGGGACCACCCTGACCGGTGGCGGAGGGGTCGACGATGTCGATGAGGTCCACACCGCCCAGATCCAGTACTTCATTGCGGTTGCCCGAGAGGGTCAGCAGGGTCGACCATTTGAAGTTCGGCTTGGCGATATTGACGCTGTTGACCAGCAGTTCCAGGCCGTTGTTACGCAGGCGGCCCAGGTTTTGCAGCTGGCTGACGAAGCCGGTTTGCCGGGGGATCTGCACATTCAGTAGCAGGTCGCGGGTTTCCTTGTAGTAGTAATCGATTTCAAAGCTGAGGCGGCCGCGGAAGAAGCCCATTTCCAGTCCGATGTCGAGCTGCTCAGTGGTTTCCCAGCGCAGTTCGGGGTTGGCGGGGCGTCCGATGGTCACGCCGGCCTGCTCGTTGCCGTCGAAGGTGGTGTTGGCGTTATCGAGCAGGGCCAGTGTCCGGAAGGAGCCGATGGCCTGGCTGCCGGAGATGCCGTAGCTGGCGCGCAGCTTCAGGGCGTCGAACAGGTCCAGGTTCTGGATGAAGGGCTCTTCGGAGAGCCTCCAGGCCACGGCGCCCGAGGGGAAGAAGCCGTATTTATTGCCCGGGGCGAAGCGGGAGGAGCCGTCTACGCGGCCGACCAGGGTGAAGAGGTACTTGTCGTTGAGCACATAGTTGACCCGGCCCAGCCAGGAGACCAGTTGGAAGGCGTCGTAACCGGAGCCCACGACATTCCGGTTGGGGTTGGAGCCGAAGGCCAGGTTATTGAAGCCGGTGATGTCGTTAGACAGCTGGAAGGACTGCGCATTGCTGGTTTCCACCTCGAATTTCTGCAGCGTGAATCCGCCCAATAGATTGAGGCGATGGGCAGCGCCGAGCTGGGTAGAGTAAGATACGGTATTTTCATTGATGAAACCGATGCTGGAGCTGGTGAACACCCGCGCATCACCGCCGTCGTTGATCACGAAGTTTTGCGGTAGCGCTCCCGGGTTGAACTGGTTGAGTTTTTCGCCGTTGATCTCGGGGCTGAAGGTGGAGCGGATGACGAGGTTCTGCAGCGGTTCCACTTCCAGGTAGAGGTTCCCGAGGAAGTTGGTGACGTAGCGGTGGTTATCCCGCAGAGTCACATCTGCTTCCGGATTCGTTTGGATCGAGGCCGAGACGGGGTTTTCCGTGGTGTAATTCCCATTCTCGTCAAAAATGGCGCGCACGGATAAGTGGTCCCGGAATAGTTGCGAGACACTGGTCTTGTTGTTTTCTCTTCGCACCCGGGATAAGTTCAGCCGGAAGCCCGTTCTGACATAATCTGAGAGTTTGTAATCGAGATTAGCCCGGAAGATATACCGTTCTATCCCGGAGTTGCGGATGATGCCCTGTTGGTTGAAGTAGTTGCCCGACAGGTAGTAGTTGATATTCTGATCTTGCGAGACGCCGGAAACGGAGAGGTCGGCGTTGTGGATCGGTGCCGTCTGGGTGATCTGATCGATCCAGTTGACATTGGGTACGTTGTCAGGGTCGGGGAAAGGCAGGGCCGCGCCTCTGAACTCCGCGTCCTCGTTGGAGTAGGCGGCGTGCTGCGGTCCGTTGAGGAAATCGGTGGATTCAAGAATAGACTGGCTGCCGCCGTAGTAATTGAAAGAAACCTGCGGTCTGCCGGCGCCCATGCCTTTACCGTCTTTTGTCGTCACGAGGATGACGCCGTTGGCGCCGCGGGTGCCGTAAATGGAAACTGAGGTGGCGTCTTTCAGCACCTCGATGGATTCGATATCATTGGTATTGATATTATTGAGGTCAAAGCTCTGGCCGACGATGACGCCGTCGATGACCCACAGCGGTTCGTTATTACCCTGGATGGAGTTACCCCCTCGAACGCGAATGGAGGGGGCCGCACCTGGCTCACCGCTTACTCCCGTGACCTGCACGCCGGGCGCCCGGCCCTGTAACAGGTTGTCGACTCTGGAGCTGGGAATACTCTCCAGGTCGCCGGCGTCGATCTTGCTTACCGATCCGGTTAAATCTCGTTTTTGCTGAGTGCCGTAGCCGACCACGACCACTTCCTCTAGCTGGGAAGCGGATTCTGCCAGGGTGACGTCGATCCTGGTTCTGCCGTCAATCGCTACTTCCTGGGCCTGGTAACCGATAAAGGAGATGACCAGGGTGGTAGCGTCATCCGGCGCGCTGAGTTCGTATTCCCCGTCGATATCAGTGACGGTGCCGGTGGTGGTGCCCTTCACCATGACAGTGGCGCCGGTTAGCGGTTCGCCGTCGGTATCGGTGACGCGGCCGCTTATCGTAACTGCTGCTTTCAGCTCGACGATGGAATGTACGACGCTGGTCAGCCGGGCCGAAGGGGTGGAGCGGACCGTATTCAGGCTGAGCTTTCCTTTTTGCTCCAGCCGCTGTATCTGCTTGATCTTTCGACCCAGTTTTTTGGCATTCCGGTTTCCCCTTTTGGTGTTCTGATGGATAACGTAGTACTTCGAGCCCAGGGTCTGGTAGCGCAGATTCGTCTGAGAGAGTAACCGGTCTATTGCGCTGCCGACGCTTTCTCCTTCCTGGAATTCGAACTCCACTTCGACTTCGTTCAATAAATTCGATTCGTAGGAGAAAATGACCTGGTATTTTTCGCCCATTTCTTCCAATACCTCGGTCAGCAGCCGCGGCTGTTCGTTATCCCCGGAAGGGGCGTTGTTGTTTGCCTTTGCTATTCCTATGCTCAGGCATTGACACAGGAATAGGACCAAGAACAAGCTTAGCGCTTTACAGTACCTGTTGATTTTCATAATAAGATGGGTTTAAGTGCTTTATAAATTACGCCGGACGATCATCCAGCAGGATGATGTCCGCTATACTCATTGAATGGTGTAGCTGTCTTCGTCTTTTAAAATTTGAAGGTTCAGGGTCAACTCCAGGACCGACAGGGCTTCTTTCAGGTTCTCTACCGGCAGGCCAGTGGTGATCTTACGATCGTAATGGGTAGGGTCTTTAACCTGGATGGTGACGCCATATATTTCTTCTACTTTTTTCAGTACCTCCTTTAAGGGCGTCTTATCGAATGATTGAAAACCGTCCTTCCAGGAAGTATGAAGGATAGGAGCAACCCGCTTTTTTGCCGGTTTCTCTTTTTTATTTTTTGAATAGGTGACCAGTTCGCCGGGATCCATCAGCATGGATTCCTTTAATCCGTTGAGGCTGAGTTTGACTTTGCCCTCTTCCAGGAACACCTTGGTCTCTTCCCGGTGGCTGTTGATGTTGAATTCCGTGCCCAGGACTTCTACGGTCAGGTCTTCGGTAATAACCTGGAACTTCTGTTTGGTTTGCGGCTTTTCGGCTACTTCAAAAAAAGCTTCTCCTTCCAGCCAGACCTTTCGGCTGTCCCGCGTTTCCCAATCCGCTTCGTAGCTCAGCGAGGAGTGCGCGTTGAGTCTCACCATTGATCCGTCGGGCAGTTTGATGGACTGCTGTTCGCCGTAGGCGGTGCTGTGTGCGATCATGGGAGCGGGAGCAGCCTGCCGGTACAGCCAGGTCGCTGCGCCCAGCAGTAACAGAACTGCGGCGGCAGCTGCCAATAGCCATGTTCGCCTGCCGGTCAAAGTGGGCTGTGCGCGTTTGGGGTACACCCGCTTTCGTACATTTTGCAGCATTGCTTCCTTCTCTTCCCGGCTGAGTCCGGAAATTGCAGGGGCTTCCGTCATAGCCGCAACGATTAACCTGGCTTCTTCTACCGCCCGTTGTTTGCCAGGATAATGAAGCAGGAATTTACTCCAGAAAACCTCGTCTTCCGGACCTGGATTCACAATCCAGCGGATAAAGGCTTCATCCTGGATGAAGTCGGAAACAGTATAGCTGGTGTATTTTTCAAAATGCATCAATGAAGTCAAATTTTAGAGGCTACTGAAAAAGAGATCGTCCAGGCCAACAAGCATATGTCGCTGCATCTAACTAATCCAAAGTGCAGGGACACGGAGAAGGGAAGAACCCCGTAGTGTAGTTCTCCCTGCTCCGTCATAATGCCATCAGATCTTTTTCGGCAAAAGTTGATGACAATGGATTAGAGCATGCTCACTTACCAGATATAGTGCAGGCTAATACCGGAATGTGTATGGGGAGCTAAAAAAAATTTGAAAAAAGAAAAAAGTGAAATGAAAGGAGAGTTGAATTAAGAATCAGGATATCGACGAGCAGGTAAAGCAACAAAAGCGAAAAGGCGATATTCGTCCGGTTCATCTTTTTGCGCAGCGCCTTCACGGCCTGGGCGATAAATTGCCCGACGGAGTTTTTCTGAACCGCCATTATTTCTGCCATCTCTGCGTAGCTGAGACCTTGAAAGTACCTCAAGTGAATGGCTTCCCGCTGCCGTGGAGAGAGAGATTGGACGGCCTTTCGCAGTTGACTCTGGGCCAGGAGCTCCGTTTCCTTCTGAATAAGGGTTTCTTCAAAAGAGGCGGTTTTCCTGGAAGGTCGCCTGCCGTTTAGGTATTCCTGACCGGGTTGTGCGGCAATGAATCGCTTGTTTTGTTCGATTTTCCTCAAGAGAATTCTTCTCAGGGCGCTAAGCAAAAAAGATTTCACTTTTTTCACCTCCGGACATTGTCCTTTTCGTTCCCACAGAGAGCAGAATAACTCCTGAATACTGTCTTTAATCAACTCCCGGTCACCCGTTACGGAGGCGCCGTAATAAAACAGAGCGTCGCTGTACAGGTGAAACAGCCGGTCGAATGCCGCTTCATCGCCGCTCCGTAAGGATTCCCAGATCTGTTGCGCTCGTTTGTCGTCCTGCATAGGCCTAAGCCTTGGTTATCAATGAGTTGATTTCATGGAAATTTTAATGGAGATGATTTTCTGCATCCTCGTGATACATTAAAACTAAGAAAAAATTTCTTAACTTGCGGTAGGATGTCTTGAGGAATGGGGAAAAGGCAAAATGTTTGTCTTTTTCAATGCTCCCTTTAGTAGGGACCGGCAAAAGCAAAGTAGCTCAGGTTAAATCCACCCTTTTCGATGTGCAGGCGTAGTACATTAGTACCGCTTTTCAGCGTCACTTTTTTCACTATCGTCGTTTGCCATTGCTGATTGCCACCGGTATCGGGCAGCGATATCATTTTGGTGACGGGGGCGCCGTGAGCAGTGAGCGATACTTTTCCGCCGTCGCCGGCGGTGCGTAGTTCCAGATCATAATGTCCGGCTTTTTCTACCCGTATCGTGTACTGCAGCCATTCGCCGTCGGTGGTCCAGCCGATGTTATAGCCGTTGCCCGGCTCATCTTCACAAGTCTCGATATCCACGCCGTCGTTCCGGTATGTGCGGCCGAGGTTCCAGGCCTGGCCGCCGGGATTTCCGGTGATGTTCTGCACCTCCTTGTCGTGATAGGCTACCTCGTGGCGGCCCATGTCATAGTCTGTGGCGTAGATGATCGTTTTTTCATCCACCCTTACAATATGAGATTTAAAGGGAACAGCTTCTCCGGAATGCGGCTGCCGGATCATGGCGTCCACCACGTCAGGATGGTAAAGGTTATTTTCCAGCTTGAGGTCTTCGGCGAGCTGCATCAGCGCTTCAAAAGCCTCGGTTTGGGAGGGTTTGGGGCCCTCTTCTTTCCAGTAGTTCAGGATGTTTTCGTAGCCGGGATTTCGTTTGACCTGTAATGGGTTGTTGAAGCCCAGCTTTTTCAGCGGCCACCAGGCCCAGCCGAATCCATGGCTTTCGAAGAGTGCGATGGCTTCGGTAAACCAGGTGTTGGAGTTTTCGCCGGTTTCACCCAGCCAGATGGGGGCATTCCGCTCCACCCGCATATCGAGCATATGCTGGATGGCGGCCTGGGTGTTGGGATTCCAGTATTTGTGAAAGCTGATCACGAGGTTATCGTCCCAGAGACCGGGAAGTCCCCGGTAGTTGTTTCCCCAGCAGTTGCCTTCGATAATGATGATGTGGTTCGTGTCAACTTCGCGGATAGCCGCGGTGATTTCCTTTAGCAATTTCCAGAGCGGAGCATTTTGGGATTCGGCGCAGCCGTTGGGATCGGCATCATGGTCCTCAAAACCCCAGTTCGGCTCGTTGATGATGTCGTAGCCGCCGATCGCGGGCTCACCGGCATACCTTTCCGCAAGACGTTTCCACAGGGCAACGGTCTTCACCTGGTTGGCCCGGCTCTCCCAGAGGGAGGGCTTGGAAGGATCGTAATCGCTGATATCGGCGTTTTCGCCCTGACCGCCCGGTGCGGCGTGCAGGTCGAGGACGAGATACATATCATTGGATTTACACCATTCCAATAGCTGATCAACCATTTCAAATCCCTTGTCGCGCCAGGTGATCTCGCCGGGAACTGGTTCTTCCTCGATAGGCGGCGTGAACCATTTGTAGTGCATGGGTAACCGTACGAGATTGTACCCCCAGGCGGCCATGGAGTCGATATCGATCTTTCGGGTATGGTTGGCCAGCCAGGCTTCGTAAAAGGCTTCTTTTTTTGCGGGTCCGACCAGTGCTTCGATCCTGGCCTCCAGTTCGTGCTGGGGCCCCCGGGTGCCCAGCATGTATCCTTCCTGCAGCATCCAGCCACCGAGGCCGATGCCGCGGAAGATCACCTCTTCGCCGTTGCCGTCTATGATCTTTGTACCCTTCGTATGGAGATATCCCTGTGATATTCCCTGGAAGCTAAGGGGAAACAGGAGGATTAAGGTGAAGCCGATGAGATGTGGTTTCATTTTATCAGGTTTTGTCGATGTACGGAACGATGCGGAAGCCTGAGGTCATTATTTTGTATTGTCCCTTATGAGTTCACTCAACGCTTTTCGCTTTTTAGCGATAATTCTTCCATTAGCGTAGCGAAATTCAACAATAATAAAAATTGAATTATCTCAAAAGACCGGAGGTGAAATATTTTATTTTACAATCTCCACTTCTCCTATGAGCCTCTCCACTTCTTTGTCTAAAAAACGGATCGATGCTGCAAAATAATAAACCCCGCCGGGCAGTGCTTTTCCCCGGAAGCGGCCGTCCCAGCCCTGGGAGAGATCGTTGGTATAAAAACCGGAATTTTCGAAGAGCAGGTTACCCCAGCGATCGAAGACCTTGAAGTCGAGCACCGTTTCCGTGCGTTTGCTCTGGAGGTAGAAGTGGTCATTGATCCCGTCGCCGTTGGGGCTGAAGGCATTGGGGAGAAATACGCGCCGGTCTTTGATGACCTGTACGAATACCGAATCCTTCACAAAACAACCGGCGGTATCCGTAGCGGTGAGGTGATACCAGGTATCGGACCGGGGTTCCGCGAGTAACTCGAAGCAGTCGGGGCAGGAAACCTCGCCGGCGGAGCTGGACCACAAGTAGGTCAGCTCTTCCGTTCTGGAGGTAGTTTCCGGGCGTAGCTTGAGGCTTGCGCCCAGTTCCACCTGCCGGTCCGGCCCCAGGTTGAGCTCCAGACCGATACCGTCGACGGTGATGGTCTCCTCCACAGTTTCGCAGCCGGTACTGACGGTGACGGTATAGGCGCCGGGCTGGGTAACGCTGAGCGTCGGTTCCGTACTGCCGTCGCTCCAGCGGTAGGAAGCGCCGGGGACGCCGGGATCAAGGACGATGGGCTTGCCGGAGCATATTTGTGTTTCCACTTCCGTAAAATTCACGCTAAGTTTGCCCACGCTCAGGAGGGTAGGATCCTGTTGCACCAGGGTGGTGGGATTGTCGGAGAGCGTCACCTCGCCGAGCGTCACGGGCAGGCCGGAGAGGGTGGCCTGAAGTTCGTAGTCGCCTTCGGTATCCGATGGCAGCTCCACGGTGATGATAATTTCGTGTCGCCCCAGAGGTACGGTCAGGTCTTGCAGCGTAAAGAAGTAGCTGCCCGGACCGCCGGCGCTGAGCTCGCCCTCCAGGGGGGTATCGATATCCACGATCCGGAAGGATTCGGGAAAGCGCTGCTCCAGGCGAAGGCCTTTTTGCAGATCCTTAGAGGCGTTAGCAATTTCTATGCGGATGGGCACTTCCGTGCAGGGAATGACCTCAGCGGCATCGACGGTTTCCCTCAAGCCGACGGTATAGGGGCAGGAGCAGCCGTCGTTGCGGGAAGCGGGCGGGCCGGTGGTTTCGCGTTTGACGGCGCCGGTCTCCTTATCAATACTGAAGAAAGCTTTCTGGGCGTTTTCCCCTGGCACCACGCCGTAGCCGAACAGGTGTCCGAAGGAATCGAAGAACAGGCCACCCATGAGGATGGCTTCATCGGTGGAGGGAAAGTTGGTTTTCACCTCTCCGGTATTAACATCATAGGTCACCAGCCGATGCTGGATAGCGTCGAAGCCGTATAGTATGCCGTCCGCCGGGTCAAAGGCGATATCGGCGCTGCGCACCTCGGGGCCGTTCAGCCGCAGTTCCCGGTAATCATAATTAGGGGAATCCAAATCGATGAAGGCCAGGGCCACGTCGTGAAAGGAATTGTTCCCGACCAGGACCAGGTACCGCCCGTCCGGGCTGACATCGCCGCCGACGTAGCGGAGGTAGCGGTTGGGTTCCAGTATTCCCAGCGATTGGGCCATTCCGTCTTTTCCCACCCGGTACAATTCCAGCGTCTCGGCATTGACGCCGTAAATAAAATTGTCGGTATAGCGATAGCCCAGGCCGTTGAGGTCGGCTCCGGAGGTTCCCTCAGAGAGAGCGTCAAAGACCACATTGCCGCTGCCAGGATCGACCATTACCTCATAAACGGTAGTCAGCACCGCGCCGTCGGTGAGGGCCAGGTAGTAGTTGTCCCGGCAGATGAAGGACTCCTGGGCGGGCAGGAGGCAGGCGTGGAAAAGAAACAGCAGCGCCATTCCCATTATGACTGATAACTTTCTCATACGTCTTTAAGGTACGGATTTTTAAGAATTTGGAATTGAAGCGGTCGTGTCATTTTTTCATCCCAAAGAACAAATCCTGAACTTGTTCTAAACATGCCCTGAACTGAACGGTTTTTTTAACACACTGCAATTTTTTATACTTTGCACCGAAAATGCGTAAGCGGATCATTGATTCTACGAATATCCATAAATATAAATGAGCATAGCAGCTGATATAGCCATTATCTTAATAACTATCGTTGCCATAGGACAGGGGGCAGCCTGGATGGTCGACGCTTCGGTGAGGATTGCCAGAAAGTTAGGGGTATCTGAGCTGGTGATCGGTCTGACGATCGTAGCGGCCGGCACCTCGGCGCCGGAATTTGCCGTCACCTTTTTAGCCGCCTTTCGGGACATGGGAGATATTTCCGTCGGAAATATTGTTGGTTCCAATATTTTTAACCTGGGCTTCATTTTAGGCGGTACGGCTATCATCCGAAGCCTGGCCACCAATGGCAAGGTAGTCATCCGGGACGGTGGATTTTTACTAATCGGCACTCTTATGCTGACCGGATTTCTGTGGGACTTAACGCTCAACTTTGTCGAGGGAAGTATATTACTGGTCATGTTGATTGCCTATCTGGGGCATCTATTCTGGAACAAGGAGCCGGTAGAGATCGAAGTAGAGGAAGAACAAAGTTACAACTGGTACGATCCCTTTATTTTGATTCTGGGCCTGGTCCTCATTGTGGGGGGGTCTCATTTCCTGGTGATCTCCGCGTCCGATCTGGCGGAGCTGGCCGGTATTTCTCAGTGGGTGATCGGCGCGACCATCGTTGCGGCGGGTACCTCGGCGCCGGAGCTGGCAACATCCATCGTTGCTGCCATGAGAGAAAATTACGGAATATCAGTGGGCAACCTGCTGGGCAGCGATATCTTCAACATGTACGGCGTATTAGGGGTGACGGCCATGATCAAGGAACTGCCGGTAGACCCGGAGGCACAGTCCAACCTTCTGGCGCTCGTGTTTATGGTTGTTGTCGTCCTCGTGTTTATGCGTACGGGATGGCGCATCACCCGGTGGGAAGGAATTGTACTGGTGCTGATCGGAATGGCGCGGTGGTTGTACAGTTTTATATAATGGAGCGTAAAACCCACCGGTCTTCAGCCGTTGGGATGAAAGCGAGACGCTTTACCCCTGTGACAAGATGTACCGCCGGATCGTATTTGGAGATGCTTCCCCAATCGAACAAACGAAATAGCCATCTGACCAAAAAGTGTGTTCTTTCCAAAAGTGCT
>Ga0209949_1000161_pt1 | contig 37756 bp, 27 predicted proteins | sample SalPonC_black_MG_FD_185711 | JGI IMG/M metagenome (GOLD analysis project Ga0209949, IMG submission 185711) | Salt pond soil microbial communities from South San Francisco under conditions of wetland restoration - Salt Pond MetaG... | ecosystem: Environmental > Aquatic > Marine > Intertidal zone... | reverse complement strand
CGGCTACTGTTGCGGTCCGAGATTTCCCCGACCACCTCATGGGCGGGGCCGGGTGATAAGGCGTGGAGGTTTGGAAACCTCGACGAACAGAGATCGGATAAACCTGTGACGGTTAACACCAGCCTTTCCTGGTTAGGATAACTTTCGAGTTTACTGTTGGTCGAGCGTCTGTGACCTCGACCCAATATCCAGCGGTCTGTGACCGGCTACTGTTGCGGTCCGAGATTTCCCCGACCACCTCATGGGCGGGGCCGGGTGATAAGGCGTGGAGGTTTGGAAACCTCGACGAACAGAGATCGGATAAACCTGTGACGGTTAACACCAGCCTTTTCTGGTTAGGATAACTTTCGAGTTTATTGTTGGTCGAGCGTCTGTGACCTCGACCCAATATCCAGCGGTCTGTGACCGGCTACTGTTGCGGTCCGAGATTTCCCCCGACCACCTCACGAGCGGGCCGCGGGATATGGCGTCGAGGTTTGGAAACCTCGACGAACAGATGTGGTCGATAAATCGGGAAGAATAAAACCAGGAGGCCCTGGGAAAGGGCCTCCTGGTGAGCTCACTGCGACCACTCTGTCGGCTCCCTATCCCAGCGGTGTTTTTCCAGCTCCTGCATCAGTTTTTCGTTCAGCGGGCCTTTATCACTGGTGGCGATATTCATCTTCACGTGCGGCGTTTTGCGCATACCCGGGATGATGGTGCTCACCGTCGGATTGCCGAGGATAAAGCGCAGGGCCATTTCCGCCATGGTCATCTCGGCGGGGACGAGCGGTTTGAGCGCGTCGGCGTGTTCGACGCTGGAGTGGAGATTTTCCGGCACGAAGTAGGTGCTGCGCCAGTCGTCTTCCGGCCAGGTGCTGTCTTTGGTCAGTTTGCCGGTGAGGGTGCCTTCGTCAAAGGGGACGCGGGCGATGACGGCGACGTCCTGCTCGCGGCATGCGGGGAAGAGCTCGTCCTTCGGGTTTTGGTCAAAGATGTTGTAGATGACCTGCACGGAATCGATCAGTCCGCTTTTGACGGCTTTCACACCGTTCCACGGTTCCCACCGGTTGATGCTGATGCCGATAGCCCGGAAAAGCCCCTGACCTTGCAGGTCGCGCATCTCATGCACCCAGCGCTCGTCCTCCAGCCAGGAGTCTTCCCAGGTGTGGAACTGCATAAGGTCGTAGGCCTCGATGCCGGCGTTTTCGAGGCTTTTGTGTACGTACTCCTCGATGTGGTCGGGCGGGAAGGTGTCCTCCAGCGTATGTTCACGCTTGCTGGGCCACTCGAAATTTTTCGGCGGTATTTTGGTAGCCGTGTACAGTTTCTTGTCCGGGTTGGCGCGGATCAGCTCGCCGAGGAGCTCCTCGCTTTTACCTTTGCCGTAGCCCCAGGCGGTGTCGAAAAAGTTGCAGCCCAGGTCGACGGCCAGTTGTAGGGAGCGCAGAGACTGCTCGTCGTCGGAGCCGGTCCATCCGCCCATGCCCCACATGCCGTAACCGATTTCGCTGACCTGCCAGCCGGTGCGGCCGAATCTTCTGTATTGCATGTTGATATCTTTTTGGTTTTTACGTTTATTTGAGTTTAGAAGTTTAGTCGGGCCAACGCTGTCGGCCCTGGTTTAGGAGTTTAAGGAGAGACAGCGTTAAGCATACCAAGCAGGGAAAAGCCTCGGTTTGGCGTAGCTGAATCTAGAATTCCGTTCTGGTAAACCGGGCATGCCGCCTAAACTTCTAAACCAGCGGCTACGAAGTGGCCGGCGACTAAACTTCTAAACTCAATAATAAACATTTCTCTCCATGTTCAATAATCTCCTCGACCTTTCCCCCGAAGTCGCCATCGCCCTGCAGGAAAAGCGGCCGCTGGTGGCCCTGGAATCGACGATTATCTCCCACGGCATGCCCTTCCCGCGCAATGTGGAAACCGCCCTGCTGGTGGAGGAGGAGGTGCGTCAGTACGGCGCCGTGCCCGCCACCATCGCCATACTGGACGGCAAGCTGAAGGTCGGCCTCTCCCGCCGCGATATCGCCCGTATCGGCGAGGAGCAGAACCGGGTGATCAAAGCCAGCCGGCGCGACATTCCCTTCCTGTTGGCCAAAGGTGCGATGGGCGCTACTACCGTCGCTGCTACCATGATCATCGCCGCTATGGCCGGCATCCGCATCTTCGCCACCGGCGGCATCGGCGGCGTGCACCGGGGCGCGGCGCAGTCGATGGATATCTCCGCCGACCTGCAGGAGCTGGCCCGGACCAACGTGGCGGTGGTCTCGGCCGGCGCCAAATCCATCCTCGACATCGGGCTGACGCTGGAGTATCTGGAGACGCAGGGCGTGCCCGTCATCGGCTACCGCACGGCGGAGTTCCCGGCCTTCTACTCTCGCCGCAGCGGCCACAGCGTTGATTATCAGGTAGACGATCTGCGAGAGCTGGCTCGCGCGCTGCATCTCAAATGGTCAATGCAACTGAAGGGCGGGGTGGTAATCGCCAATCCCATCCCCCGGCAGTACGAAATGGATTATAACCACATCGACCTGGCCGTCAAACGCGCCCTCGGGGAGGCGGAGGCTAAGGGGGTGCAGGGAAAGGAATTGACACCTTTTCTGCTGGCTAAAGTGGAAGAACTCACCAAGGGCGCCAGCCTGGAGGCGAATATCAGGCTGGTGCTGAATAATGCCCGGCTGGCGGCAAGGCTGGCGGGGGCTTTTGTGGGACTTGCGCAAAAGTGACGAGGTTCACCCTACTTCTGCGGTTCTACATTCATCTGTTCGTCTGTTCTGCGGTTTCAAACTTTGAGTTTAAAGTCAGAACCGCAATACAGCAGAACAGATGAAGTTTTCCATGCCTAAATCACGTTTAATACCCGTTTCTACCGCTCCACCACCAACCTTCGGCTCCAGGCTCTTTCCCCGCCTACCCTGCGCAAGGCGTAAATCCCCGCGGGCAGCTGATGCAGGGGAATATCGAGCTGCTCGGCATCCACGGGGATGCGTTGTATAAGTTGGCCATTCATACCAAACAGCTCCACCCATCCTGTGCCCGACAGGCCTTCCAGCCGCACCTGCCCGGCGGCGGGATTGGGGTAGAGGCGCAGCGGACCGGCCCCGGCCAGCTCCGGTACATCCGTGACGATAAACTGGCTGAAAAAGAGCAGGGAGGCGGTGATGGCCGGTTCGACGCATTCTACATGGTCGGCTTCTGTATCCACATCCAGCCGGGATACGTCCGGGGCGCCGTTTTCGTTCATCACCGAATCGGCCACGATGCTGTTGCGAATGGGAACGCGGTCGTCGGCCTGGCAGTAGAAGAAGCGGGTGGGGGATTGTGGGGCCCAGTCGTATAAATCGTTGGCGGCGATGGCGTCGTTGATGGGATGCGGTGTGCGGTCGGTCAGGATCTGCAGGATGCTGTCCTGGAACATGAACGCCGGGAATGCGCCACCGGCATCCTGGTCGAGGAGCACCAGCAGAGAGTCATTCATGGCGCGGAAGTCAAATTTTTCATTAAAAAAATCCTCCGCCACCTGATCGTAGGGGCTTTTGAAGATCCTCGAGATCGAGTCGTACAGCTCGTACACCATATTATAGGATAGAAAGAGGTTTACGACAAAGCCGGGGAAAAAGTAAGGCTCGCCGTTCAGTACGCGGTCTTTGGTGACACCGAATAAATCGTATGGACCGGACATCAGCGCGGCGGCCGTCACCGGCAACACGTCGCTGTAGTCCTCCTGAATGGTGCGGTACAGGGCGGCGGCGGCGTGCCCGCCCTAGGAGTAGCCGGCGATAAAGAGCTGGTCGTTGAGCGCAAAATCGCTGTCTTCCAAAAAATCGTTCATGGCAAAAATCATGTCTATTCCTGCCGATGCTTCCGTTTCAGCGTGCAGGTAGGGATGAAAACCTTGCGAGGCGCCGAAGCCCAGGTAATCAGGTGCTATAGCCACCCCGCCGACGGCTGCATAGACGATGGGAATCTGAGCCTCTTCCGACTGCTGGGAGGGTACGCTGTCGCGATCATTAATGGTGCCGTGCTGGTAGATGACCAGTGGCCGGGTGCCGCCCAGCGCTTGCGGTAGTACAACCAGACCGGAGACGGTGTCCGTCTGACCCTGAATGTCCGGGGTGGTATAGGTGATCCGGTACAATTCCACCCCGTTTTGAATAAAGGAGCCGAAGCGACTGATCAGCGAATCGCGGGAAAGAGATTCGAGGAATTCACTGGAGACTAAGTTCTGAGCACTGGATTGAAAAGGTAAAAGGATGGCAGAGATCAATACGAGTAGGAAGTGTTTCATAATTTGGTACTTAAGGGTATAAAATGTTACTGATGTAATAGAGGAATAAGGGTTCTGGCAGAACCGGGTGTGAGGAAGCCCGACAGTCTGAAAGTGACCACGAACGAGGACAGCAGTTCTGGCAGAACCGGGTGTGAGGAAGCTTGCGGGGAAGAAAGTGCTATTTCGGAAGGAAGGTACAAAAAAAGTTTAAGAAGACGGAGAAATGCTTGCCGGTGCCCTGATTATACCCGAAGTGTAGTAGAGGATGCCGTCAAAAGTTTGTCGAGTTGGAGGAGATTCCGCTTTCTGCCTGCCCAGGACGCGAAGCGGGATGGGCGGGTAAACCCCGTGGAATTCGCGAAGCGACTATTCCACGGGATAAACCTTCCGCTTTCCGCTTTCCGACTTCCGCTTTCCGACTTAGCACTACTGTGCAAAGTCCGCCTCATAATCCCCCCGGATGCGTTCCATCGGCGGGTTGAAGTATCCGTATTTGAGATCGGGAAATTCATCGCGGAGCAGTTCCATGAGCTGGCTGACGCCCAGGAAGTCGCCGGTTTCTTCCACACCGATGCGTTCCAGGTACCAGTCGGGGTCGATGTTGAAGTTGCGCCACTGTATCATGTTGAGGCCGGTATCACGGATGATTTCGCGCAGGGCTTCGTATTCCTCAATGCTGTCGGTCATGCCGGGGAAGACAAAGTAATTGATGCTGGTCCAGCCACCGTGGCGGTTGACGACGCGGATGCTCTCGATGATGTCTTCGAAGTCGTAATTATTGGGCAGGTAGTAATTAGTGTAAATATCTTTGCGCACCGAACTGAGGCTGACGCGGATGCTATTGAGCCCGGCGCGGCAGAGGGCGTCGACGGCGTCGGGTTTGCTGCCGTTGGTATTGATGTTGATGGAGCCCTTATCGGTAAACTTGCGGATTTCGATGATCGCATCGCGGATGGTTTCCCACATCAACAGCGGTTCACCCTCGCAGCCCTGTCCGAAACTGATGATGGGGTAGGGAGCCGTCTCCAGGTGGGGTACGGTAAACTCCACGATTTCCTCAACGCTGGGCCGGAAGGTCAGCCGGTCTTGCGTGGAGACGATGCCTTCCTCCTCGGGCTGAAAAGAGATACAGCCAATGCAGTTAGAGTTGCAGGCCGGCGAGCTGGGCACCGGGCATTCCCAGCGGCCCATAAAGAAATTGCGGGCGGCGGGGCAGTTGTAGCGCAGCGCGCAGTTGTCGGCCAGGTGCGTGACCAGGCGGTTGCCGGGGTAGGCACTTATCAGCTCCGCGATACCCTTGTTGATTTCCAGTTGATCAAACCCTTCGCACTCCTGGCGGATATCTTCTTCCACCCGCCGGGCGGTAACGTAGAAGCGTCCGTCTTTCCAGCCCACGGCGGTGTAGCAGAACAGGGGCAGGGTAGGGGCGTCTTCCTCTGTTTTGTCGTAGGCGGCCAGCCAGAGACCGGTATGTGCAGGCGGGATGAAGGCAGCTACGGCGTAGCCTTTGTCGCAGTAGCGCATCTCTCCCGTTTTTACATCGATGCCGATGCCTATCCGGCCGGGTAGTTCGTAGAGGGAGCCGCCGCTGGGCAGGGGAATCCAGTCTTCCTCCGGCACGGGGTACACGTAATGACCGCTGCGGCCGGGCGCGTAAAGCGAAGTGTCTTCGTACACGTTGCCTTCGCCGTCGGAATAGAGGAGGAAAGGACTTGCCTGCGATGCCATAAATGCCTGTTTTTTAGATAGAAATGCAAAGATGAGGAAAAAATGTCATACTACCGGACACTTTTTAAAGTAACTAATGTTTTCCTGGTTTTAAAAGATTTGGGGAAGTCGGAAAGCGGAAAGCGGAAGTCGGAAAGCGGAAAGCGGAAAGCGTAATTCGGAAGTTTTACCCGTCCCGAACGGAGTGAGGGCGGGCGGAAAGTTTACCCCGTGGAATAGTCGCTTCGCGAATTCCACGGGGTAAACCTTCCGGCTTCCCTTCATTGTGGAAAGAAGAATGATTTTGAATTTTTTGAGAACTGTCCAGTAGCATGAAAAATTGTCAATATTCTCCATTCGAACGATTTTCCGCCTCCTGGTGTTTGTCTTTCACTGAATACCAGGTACTTTTCGTACTTTTGCACCAAATTTTGATTTCAGAAATCAGACGTCAGACGCCGGGTCGTTCACCTTTGATTGCCGGAAAAATACTGAAATAAACTGTCCGGAAAAGATGGAAGCTAAGACATCCGGAATACTTTGAGTTTCGGGGTAAGGTCTGGCATCTGATAATCTGGTATCTGACATCCATAGTATAACCAATTTTCCAGTTGTAAAACCGACACACAGTGTTTCCAACATACGACGTCATAGTAGTAGGCGCCGGTCATTCCGGCTGTGAAGCCGCGGTGGCTGCCGCCAATATGGGATCGAAGGTCATGCTGGCGACGATGAATATGAACACGATCGCCCAGATGTCCTGCAACCCCGCCATGGGTGGGGTGGCCAAAGGGCAGATCGTGCGCGAGATCGACGCCCTGGGCGGCTATTCGGGGATCGTTACCGATCACACCATGCTGCAGTTTCGCATGCTGAACCGCTCGAAGGGGCCGGCCATGTGGAGCCCGAGGGCGCAAAGCGACCGGCAGCTTTTCGCCCGCAAGTGGCGCATCATGCTGGAGGAGCATCCCAATATTGATTTCTGGCAGGAGATGATCACCGGCATCGTCGTTAAAAACGGGGTGGTCAAAGGCGTGCGCACCGGCATGGGGCTGGAGATCGAAGGCAAAAGCGTGGTGCTGACCAACGGCACCTTCCTCAACGGCATTATCCATATAGGGGAGAAGCAGTTTGGCGGCGGTCGCGCCGGCGAACGCGCCGCCAAGGGGATCACCGAGCAACTGGTGGAACTGGGCTTCGAGTCGGGCCGTATGAAGACGGGCACGCCGCCCCGCGTCGACGGCCGTACGCTCGACTACAGCCGGATGGATGAGCAGCCGGGGGATGAAGATCCTTCCGGATTTTCCTATACCGATACGCCCAGGCTGGAACGGCAGTTGCCCTGTCACATTACGTATACCAGCCAGGAAGTCCACGACTCGCTACGGACGGGCTTTGACCGCTCCCCTATGTTTAACGGGCGTATACAGGGACTTGGCCCCCGTTACTGCCCCTCCATCGAAGATAAGATAGACCGCTTCGCCGAGCGCGAGCGGCATCAGCTCTTCGTCGAACCGGAAGGCTGGGATACCTGTGAGGTGTATGTCAACGGGTTCTCCAGCTCGTTGCCCGAAGATGTGCAGTACAAAGCGCTGCGCCAGGTGGCCGGTTTCGAAAATATGAAGATGTTCCGCCCCGGCTACGCCATAGAATACGATTTCTTTCCACCGACGCAGCTAAAGCTGTCGCTGGAAACCAAACTGGTCAAAAACCTCTTCTTCGCCGGTCAGATCAACGGCACTACGGGCTACGAAGAAGCCGGCTGCCAGGGCCTGATGGCGGGGATCAACGCTCACCTGGCCATCCGTGAGGAGGAGCCCTTCATCGTGCGTCGCAGCGACGGCTACATCGGGGTGCTGATCGATGATCTGGTCAACAAGGGTACCAAGGAGCCCTACCGCATGTTCACCTCCCGCGCCGAATACCGCATCCTGCTGCGGCAGGACAATGCCGACCTGCGCCTTACCCCCCTGGCCGAAAAAATCGGCATGAGGGGACTCGAAGCGCGCATGGAGCGGGTACGGGCCAAATCCGATGCTGCCGAAGCCATCGAAAAATTCGTGCGTAACCTTAGTGTCGATCCCAATCAGGTCAATGGGTTTCTGGAAAGCACCGGCAGCGCGCCCCTGAAGCAGAAGGTCAAACTGCACGGCGTACTGCTGCGTCCCCAAGTCGACATCACAGGCCTGCGACCGGTGCTGCCGCAACTCAATAATTTCCTGGACGGGTACGATCAGGAATTCATCGATCTGGCAGAGATCAATATGAAGTACGAGGGCTATATCAAGAAGGAAAAAGAGATGGTGGATAAGATGAATCGCCTGGAAGAAGTGCGCCTGAGCGAGGACTTCGACTACCGCCGGCTCCGCTCCCTCTCCAACGAAGCCCGCGAGAAACTCGCCCACATGCGTCCGCAAACCATCGGTCAGGCCAGCCGCATCAGCGGTGTATCCCCGGCGGATATTTCAGTATTGCTGGTGCATATGGGCAGGTAGAAAGGATTGGAGGATTAAACATTCAATCCTTCAATCCTTTCCTGCTCAGCAACGCTGATTGGGCCGTTCAAAAATGCCTTTAAGGATCTGATTGGAAAACTCCTGGGTTTCGGCAGTCGGATCCTGCGATTCTTCCTTAGGGAAAAAGGAATAGTTGAGAAAGGGTCGTTCAAACAGCCATTGCAGCGCCTGACTTTTAGGGAATATTTTGAATAGTGGCATGGGACGGTATTTTTTCTTTAAACGTAGAAAACGCAGGAAGGGTTCCAGATATTAAAGCGATTTTAAAACAATTTATTTTAAAAAGGGGCGCATTTTATACGAATTTGACTTATTTTTGCAAGATTGAATCCGAAATATCGGTTGTAGTTTTTCGTTATATCTATTTGATTGAACAGATCATCCTGTCCCCAAAATCCGGAAGACATGCAAGAGGGCAGAATGCAGCACGTTTCTTAACAGCAAAGCAAAATGGCGGATTTCCACCAGTTAAAAGAGGAGATGATCATCAAGGCCAAGGTTCTGCTAGCCCGTACCAAGGAGTGGGCGAAGCAACGCTGGGAAAACCGGCCTACCTGGAAGCAATGGTTCCGGTACACCTTGGTTTTGGCCGGGATAGGTCTTTTTCTGGCCTTTGTCTTCAGCCTTTCTGTCTATCAGGGATTCTTTGGTCCGGTTCCTACCTACGGAGAACTCAGCGAAATTCAAAACCATACGGCCTCGGAAGTCTACACAGAAGATGAGATATTGCTGGGTAAGTATTATATAGAAAACCGTATCAACGCCGACTTTGAAGAAATTTCTCCCGACTTGATCGCCGCACTGGTCGCTACCGAAGACGCCCGCTTTTTTCAGCACCGGGGCGTGGACCTACGGGCTACCTTACGTGTTCTTGTAAAGTCGATCCTCTTGTTTGACGATTCCTCGGGTGGGGGAAGCACCATCAGCCAGCAGCTGGCCAAGAACCTATATCCCCGCCAGGACCTGGGCATGCTGACCATTCCCGTCGCCAAACTGAAGGAAATGTTTGTGGCCCGCCGGCTGGAGCGAATATATACCAAGCAGGAGCTGCTCAATCTTTATCTCAATACGGTGCCTTTCGGCGAAAACGTCTATGGTATAAAAGTAGCGTCCCGCCGTTTTTTCAATAAAGCGCCCAAAGATTTACGCACCGAGGAAGCCGCCTTGCTGGTCGGCATGCTCAAGGCCAATACGCTGTACAACCCCGTCCGTAACCCTGAACTGGCGCAGAGCAGGCGCAACACAGTTCTCGGACAAATGGTCAAATACGGTTATCTGGAGGAGCCGCTCATGGATTCACTACGCCAGTTGCCTATTGAATTGGATTACCGGCGCGACGGCAATAACCGCGGTCTGGCTACTTACTTCCGCGAACACCTGCGCCAGGAGATCGAGGAAGTGCTGGAGGAGTATGAAAAACCGGACGGCACTCCTTATAATCTTTACACCGACGGGCTGAAAATTCACACCACGATCAACGCTCGCATGCAGCGCTACGCCGAGGAAGCTGTGCAGGAGCAAATGGCCAAACTACAGGACACTTTCGACAAACACTGGAAAAAGGGAACGCCCTGGGGCAGCGAAAGCGTACTGCAGCGCGCCGTCGAACAGTCGGAGCGGTATAAGCAGCTCGTCAAAGGCGGACACAGCAGCGAGGAGATCGAAGTCATTTTCAACAGGCCGGTGCAGATGACGGTCTTCGACTGGAAAGAAGGCGATGTGGACCTGGAGATGAGCCCGCTGGATTCGGTCAAGTATTACCTGGCCATGCTCAATACCGGATTCCTGGCTATGGAGCCCGCCACGGGGCTGATCCGCGCCTGGGTAGGCGGCATCGATCATCAATATTTCCAGTACGACCATATCAAGTCGCAGCGACAGGTAGGTTCTACCTTCAAACCCATCGTATTTGCAACGGCTTTGCAGAGCGGCATGTATCCCTGTGAGTACACCTACAACGATCTTATCACCTATACTGAATACGAAGACTGGACGCCGCAGAACGCCGACGGAGAATACGGCGGCGTCTATTCTATGGAAGGCGCGCTGAGTCACTCCATCAACGCGGTGACGGTAGGCATCATGATGCGTACCGGAGTCGATTCGGTGCAGCTGATGGCCCGGCAAATGGGCATCGGCAGCCATATCCCCTCGGTACCTTCTATTGCCCTCGGTACGGTGGAGGCCTCCCTCTGGGACATGGTGCAGGTGTACGGCACCTTTGCCAACCGGGGCCGCCGCCCCGAAATGCACTACCTCGATCGCATCGAAAGCAGTGAGGGTGAGGTGATTGTCGAGTTCAACCGCCCTAACCCCCGGAGCTTCGACCGCGTGCTGGGCGAGAACGAATCCGATATGATGATTAAAATGCTGGAAAGCGTGGTCGACAGCGGCACCGCCCGGCGACTGAAATACAGATTCCGCCTCTACAACGATATCGCAGGAAAGACCGGTACTACGCAAAACCAAACCGACGGTTGGTTTTTGGGCTTTACGCCCAAGCTGGTAGCCGGGGCCTGGGTCGGCGCCGATAACCCGCGGGTGCGCTTCCGTTCGCTGCGCCTGGGACAGGGCTCCAGCACTGCGCTGCCCATCTGGGGCAGCTTCATGCGTAAAGTCTACGACGACCCCACCTTTAAGCAATGGTATTACGCCAAATTCGAAGAGCCCAACGATACTATCAAGGCCCTCATGCAATGCCCGCCCTTTCTGGAAGAAATGCCTATCATGGCCGACCTGGAAGAAGACTACCAGGAGAACCCCGGCTTCTTCAACCGCCTCTACAGTGACCTGGCTGATTACCGCGACCAGGAGGTCAACGTGCAAATCAAAGAGCGACGATCCACTGAAACGGAGGCCGAATATTACGAACGCATGCGCCGCTACAACGAACGACTCATGCGCCGCGAACAAAGACGCGAAAAACTAAAAGAGTTCTGGAGCGATGTGCTGTTCGGCGGGAAGCAGAAAAAAGAAGAGGAACGACGACAGTAGTTGAAGTTTAGGAGCTTAGCGCTTCGCCGGCACTACGTGTACGAGGCAGGCTGGGCTCGCTGTTTAGAGGGGCTGAAATCGAGGCGTCCGGTTTCAGACCTTCTAACCTTCTAACCTTCTAAACCAGGCGCTCCGACCATACGGTCCGCAGGAAGGAGCCGGCGGCTAAACTTCTAAACTGAACTACAGGCGTTCTTCCAGAAAGCCCCAGGCCAGGTTATTGGCCTCTTTCGCCGCTTCGGCATCGTATTCCGGATTCGAAGGATTGGCAAAGGCGTGGGCGGCGTCAAACCAGTGCACTTCCAGATCCGCCCCCGCTTCCTGAGCAATTTCCTTAAAGCCATTGACCACTTTTTCATTGATCCACTCATCCTGGCGGGCGAAGATGCCGAGTATGTCGCAGGTGATTGGTTCGAGCGCTTCGGCATCATCAACCGGCATGCCGTAGTACATGACACAGCCGGCGCCTTTGTCACCGGCTTCGATGGCCGTTCTCAGCGACCAGCCGCCGCCGAAACACCAGCCGATGGTGCCGATGCGGGCTTCCGCCCCGGTCTGATTGATCGCTCCGTTGATGATGGCGTAGCCGCGATCCTGGTTAAGTGATTGCATGTATTGCTGGGCGCTGTCCTGGCTGGTAGCTACCTTTCCGTCGTACATGTCCGGGGCCATGACGGTGACGGTGCTGTCGAGAATATCGTACAGACGCTCGGCTTCGGCCTTGATATGCTCATTGAGGCCCCACCATTCGTGAATGACGAAGAGGTACTTGTTACTTTCCGTAGCGGCCTCCAAAGTGTAGGCGCTGCCCGTCTGGCCGTCGGGCGTGTCGAACTCCATCATTTCTCCCCGGCCCTCGAAGTTGAGCTCGGTGGGTTCGCCGTGAGCAGCTTTAAATTTTTCATCATCGGCAAACTGAGCCATACCCGTGGTGTCAGATTCGGCGCCGGTATCCGCCGCTTCCTGCTGTTGGCCGCCACCGCAGGATGACAGCAGAAAGAGGAGGAGGCTTATCGTTGCAATTGTGATTTTTCCAGACATAATCAATTGAGTTTTGGATTGTATGTATGCGTTTTCATTAATAGAAAAGCTCCGCGGTTTGTTTAAAAAGTCAGAATGCCCGTATCTTGGCCGGGACTACTCGTGGCATTGAAGGAGTTGAACTCATGAATAATCGGGGATAGTCTTTTTACAACAGAAAATGACTACGGAGAGGCTGGTTCACTTAAAATCAAGGTTCTTTTTCCGGAGCGGTATAAAAGTAAAGCCCGGAGTCTGTTTGCGGAATGCCCTTTTCCGGAGCAGCGAAAACCTTGTAATTTACGGGCTGTTCAGAAGTGAAAAATAGTATTTACCTATGCAAACTGCAGATCAGAAGATAACTTTCGAGCGTGGACAATTGCCGGAGCAAACGCTGCTGCGCCTGTACGAGCATCTGCTGCGCCCCCGCATGATTGAGGAAAAGATGCTGCTGCTGCTCCGTCAGGGCCGCATCAGCAAGTGGTTTTCGGGCATCGGTCAGGAAGCCATCTCGGTGGGTGCCGCCGGCGCCCTGGATGCCGACGAGCTGCTGTTTACCATGCACCGAAACCTGGGGGTGTTCACTACGCGTGGGGTTCCCCTGCATCGCTTATTCAGCCAGTGGCAGGGCAAGGCGAGTGGATTTACGAAAGGGCGCGATCGCTCCTTTCACTTCGGAGCGCCGGAATACGGCATCGTGGGGATGATCAGCCACCTGGGGCCGCAGTTATCACTGGCGGCGGGGGCCGGCCTTGCGCATCGCATCGCCGGAGAGAGCAAAGTAGCCCTGGCTTTCACCGGTGAGGGAGGAACCAGCGAAGGCGAATTCCACGAAGCGCTAAATGTAGCAGCCGTGTGGAAACTTCCCGTCCTGTTTGTGATCGAAAATAACGGCTATGGCTTATCTACCCCGGTCAATGAACAATATTGTTGTGAAAACCTGGCCGATCGCGGCGCGGGCTACGGCATGCGGTCCGTGGTGATCGACGGTAATAATATCCTTGAAGTTTATAATACCATCTCTAAGTTGGCTGCTGAATTACGGGAAAAACCGGAGCCCGTACTCGTCGAGTGCCGTACCTTCCGCATGCGCGGTCACGAGGAAGCCAGCGGCACCAAATACGTACCGGCGGAATTGATGGAATACTGGGCCGAACGCGATCCAGTCGAAAATTACGAGCGCTTCCTGCGTGCGGAAGGGCTGCTCGACGAAAAGAAGATTACCGATATCAGGCAAAAGATAAAAACCGAGATCGACAAAGGGCTCGAGAAAGCCTACGCTGAAGCGCCGGTTGAGTCAACGGTCGAGGCGGAGTTGGCAGATGTGTACGCTCCCTTCGAGCAGCAAGTTGTCGCTCCTGACCAAGCGCGGACAACCGAGAAACGCTTCGTTGACGCGATCTCCGACGGCCTGCGCAGCGCCATGGAGCGCCATCCCAAACTGGTGCTCATGGGGCAGGATATCGCCGAGTACGGTGGTGTATTTAAAATTACGGAAGGCCTGCTGGATACCTTCGGCCCCGAGCGGGTACGCAACACCCCGCTTTGCGAAAGCGCCATCATCGGTGTCGGGCTGGGCCTGAGCATGAAGGGGTATAAGGCGATGGTGGAAATGCAGTTTGCCGATTTCGTCGCCTGCGGCTTCAACCAGATCGTCAACAACCTCGCCAAATTACACTATCGTTGGGGACAGAACGCGGACGTGGTTATCCGGATGCCGACGGGCGCCGGCGTAGGGGCCGGCCCCTTCCACTCCCAAAGTAACGAAGCCTGGTTTTTTCAAACCCCCGGCCTTAAGATCGTCTATCCCGCAACACCGCACGATGCGAAAGGACTGCTGCTGGCTAGCTTCGAAGATCCCAACCCCGTGCTGTTCTTTGAACACAAAGCCCTCTATCGCAGCCTCACGGCGCCTGTCCCCGACGAGTACTACACTGTGGAGATCGGCAAAGCGCGCCTCGCCCGCAGCGGTGAGCAGGTCAGTATCATTACCTACGGAATGGGCGTTCGCTGGGCAGAGGAAGCCGTAGACGAACTCGGCATTTCCGCCGACATCATCGACCTGCGCACCCTGCTCCCCTTCGATACCGAAGCCATCGAAGCCAGTATCCGCAAAACCAATAAGGCAATCGTCCTGCAAGAGGATACGCAAACCGGCGGTATTGCCGGCGAAATAGCCGCCTGGATCGGAGAGCACTGCTTCCAGTACCTCGACGGCCCCGTCCTGCGAGCCGCTAGCCTCGATACGCCGGTGCCCTTCGCCTCCGCGCTGGAAAAGCAATTCCTCCCTGTCAATCGCTTTCGGGAAAAGCTGAAGTGGCTGGCTGATTACTGATGCGCCGGGTGTTAACCGCTGGCCCTGGCCGTTGCCTCAGATTCTACTACCGCTTATCGGTCGAAAAGCACCACTACTAACCGAAAAAGAGGGATCAATAAAAGAAAGTGATATAAAAACTTTGACCCAATAGTAAATATCCCTAACTTTATACTTGATGAAGTTGAACATGGGGTTTTCTCATGGGAAAACTTTGAGCGGCAAATATTGAGAGGCACCCCTTCCCCCCATCCAAAAAATCCCCTGTAGTTATATTGAGATATGGGCTTTCAGATCTTTCCCCCTGTTTGTTAAACAGGGAAAGACATTGTTTTCATTTATTCCGAATGCGGATAAATGTTAACTTTGTCGCTTAAATTAAAAACGATTAAGAGGGAAAGACATGAATTTGGAAAACCTAGTATCGATAAGCGGCATGTCGGGCTTGTTTCGCATTGCCGGTAACCGCAGCAACGGATTGATTGTAGAGAATTTAAGTACCGGAAAAAGAAAGTTTGCATCGACGCGCCGGCATCAGTTTACGCCGCTGGAGTCTATCGCGATTTACACCGACGATGGAGAATCTACGGAACTGCGTCATGTTTTTCGGAACATGAAACAGCAGCTGGAAGATAACCCACCGGTAAGCCCCAGCGCCAGCGCAGAGGAATTACACGATTACTTTGCCGATGTGCTGCCGAACTACGATCGCGATCGCGTCTTTACCGGCGATATCAAAAAGATCATCAAGTGGTTCACCTTCTTGCAGGAGAACGGCATTTTGACAGAAGACAGCGAGGACGATCATACAGAGGAAGAGTAGGCGCTCCACTCCAGACCATGGAAACAGTCCAGAGGGAAGAATGGAGCCCGGCCAAATCCGTTCTCCCCGCTCTTGCTACCCCCAGTCCGGTTAAAACACACCGGAACTGATACAATAGAATTCAAACTACATTGCTGGGCGACACACCCTGGTGTGTAACGACAAATCATAAAATATAAGACGACACTATGAGCGCTGTTTCCATGCCTCCGGCAAGGGTACGGGAATTTCTACCCGAGGATTTCAGGATCACCGTATGGTCCAAGCTGAAACCCTATTACGACAATTTACTTAAGCGCCCGGTCGATTCCCTGGAGGCGCTGGAAGACTGGATAAAAGACCGCTGCGAACTGGAGGCAATCGTCACCGAAGAGTTCTCCTGGCGCTATATTCGCATCACGCGGGATAGCGCTGATGAGAAGGCGGCCGACCTGTACAACTACGCCGTGCAGGAACTCGCTCCGCGCGTTTTTTCCTATGAAAACCTTCTCAATCAGAAACTCGTCCAAAGTTGCTTCCTGGAAGAGCTCGATCAGGAGAAGTACTTCATTTATCTGCGCGGTCTGACGAATGCAGTCAACCTTTTTCGGGAAGAAAATATCCCACTGAGCACGGAAGTGCAGCTGCGTTCCAAGGAATACGGCCGCATTTTTTCCGAAATGACTATCGGTATCGACGGTAAGCAGATGACGCTGCAAAAAGCCGGCACCTTTCTGGAGGAAACCGACCGGGAACGAAGGGAGGCCGTGTACCACAAAATCAACCGGCGCATTCTGCAGGACACCGAACAACTGGAGGAGCTCTTTGAGCAGTTGCTTGCCAAGCGTCACCAGATTGCGCAAAATGCCGGCTTCGATAACTTCCGCGACTACAAATTTCAGGCACTGGGCCGCTTCGACTACACCGTGGAGGACTGTGAGGACTTCCACGAATCCATTCTGCATGAAATACTGCCGCTTGTCGATGAGCTCAATAAGTACAGGCAGTCGGCGCTTTCGCTAAAAGCATTGCGCCCCTGGGATCTCAACGTCGATACCAGCGGTCGCGAACCCCTGCGTCCTTTTCATTCGGTAGACGAGCTGGTGGAAAAAGCCATCCGCTGCCTTTCCCGGCTGGATACCCGCTTCGGGGAAGCCATCGCAATCATGCATACTATGGGACACCTGGACCTGGAATCGCGCCGGGGTAAGCGGCCGGGTGGGTACAACATGCCTTTACATGCCACCGGGGTGCCGTTTATTTTTATGAACGCCACCCATTCGCTCAATGACATGCGCACCCTCATGCACGAAAGTGGCCATGCCGTTCACTCTTTCCTCACCCGTGACCTGCCGCTTAATTCCGATCGCCGTTTTCCTTCGGAAATCTCTGAACTGGCCGCCATGAGCATGGAATTGTTAACTATGGATCACTGGTCGATTTTCTTCGAAGACGAAGCTGAGTTGCGCCGTGCCAAGATCAACCAACTTGAAAATGTGCTGAAAGTACTACCCTGGATTGCCGCCATCGACAAGTTCCAGCACTGGCTGTATACTCATTCTTCTCACTGCGCGAGCGAGCGCCGTCAAAAATGGGTGGAAATTTACCGCAAATTTCACTCCGATAATGTAGATCACAGCGGCCTCGAAAAATACTCTGAATATTTATGGCATAAGCAGCTGCATATTTTCGAGGTGCCCTTCTACTATATCGAATACGGAATGGCTCAGCTGGGCGCCATCGCCATCTGGAAACAGTACCGGCAAAATCCGGAACAGGCGGTGAAGCGCTACAAGGAAGCCCTTAAACTCGGCTATACCCGGCCTATCGGCGACATTTATGCTGCCGCAGGAATTAGTTTCAACTTTTCACGGGAGTACGTCCATGAACTGGGCGCTTTTGTCAAGAAAGAACTGGAGGCCCTGATCCGGAGTTGAAGAGAAAAACCGGAAAGAGGAAGAGTCTGGGATGAAAAGGAGTTGATTTTATCCCCGTGCTGCTTATTATTCCAGTGAAGAAAAAGGATCCTGTTCCAGTCCGAATGCCTGCCGCGAACGGGTGCCCCGCAGATCGGTAATCTTCAGGGTGAACATCGCATTCTCGTGCCCCGTAGCGATCTTCGCTCCGCTGTCGAGCGTCACCCAGTCGTCCCAGGTGGCCGATACGCCGCCGACGGGTAGAATGGAAACCCACATTTTCCAGCGCTGAGGCAAGCCGTTTTCATCCAATATCCACAAATAGCTGTCACCAGGGGTGACGCCGCCGCTGGTGTAGGTGACCAAAAGACCTTCCCCGCCGCCAGCCAGTTGCACCCGCCGCCGCTGCGTGTCCGGGTCGAAGGCTTTGACACAGGCGTTCAGCCAGAAAGAATCGTTGGCAAAGTAGGACCAGGCCTGCTGCACGAGCTCTTTCGCAGCTTCGCCTTCCAACGCTTGTCCATCTTGCCAGGCCTTGCCCGTAATCGTATTGAGATCCAGCAGTACTTCTTTATCATCCCAGCGCACCCGGCAGAAATCGCGTTCCTTGTCCCACAGAAAACGATGCATACCGGCAAAGGTCCACTGCACCAGAACGGTGCTGTCCCATGCTTCCTTGTTGACGGCAGCCTCCATCCGCCGGGCCAGGCTGTCGGCCGCCGGACCGGCCTCGCCCTCCGGTAAAGGCTCGTGAGCAATGAGGCCGGCGACAAAAGTGATGAGTAGCATGGCGACGAAAATGATGCCGATCCAGAGGAGTACTTTGCGCATGGGGTGCAGTTTGGAGAAAAAATTGATTTTCAATGATAATGAAAAATACCGGGTATTGTTTTCATCGATCCCTTGTTTTACCATCTCACGAGTTCCTGCACAAAGTGGCTTCTACTCCTCTACGCCTGCCAACCAGGTGACGATGCCCTCGTGAAACCACGCCTAACGCGAACCATGAACCACTGAACTTTCTTATCTTTGCCGCCATAATCCAAAAGCATGTACAAAGGAAAGAAAGTAATTGTCGTTATGCCCGCCTACAACGCGGCGCGTACATTGAAAAAAACATATCGGGAAATTCCTTTCGGGCTGGTGGACGAAGTCGTGCTCTGTGATGACGCCAGCAAGGACAACACCTCCGAGATGGCGAAGGAAATCGGGATCAAGCATGTCATCAGGCATCAGGAGAACAAAGGGTACGGAGGGAATCAGAAGTCTTTGTACAATAAGGCCCTGGAACTGGGCGGCGACATTGTCATCATGCTACATCCGGACTATCAATATACGCCCAAACTTATTCCGGCAATGGTCAACATCATTGGTGACGAGCTGTATCCCGTCGTGCTGGGATCGAGAATCCTGGGGCGGGGGGCGCTGGCCGGCGGCATGCCGCTGTACAAATATATTGCCAACCGGGGGCTGACCTTTGTGCAGAACCTGCTTGTCAATTACAAATTATCGGAGTATCACACGGGCTACCGCGCCTTCGACCGGAAGGTGCTGAAAGCAATCAATTTTAACGAAAACTCCGACGACTTCGTTTTCGACAATCAGATGCTTTCACAGATCATCTACGCGGGGTTCCACATTGCGGAGGTGACCTGCCCGACCAAATATTTTGAAGAGGCCTCTTCCATCAACTTTACGCGCAGCGTGCGCTACGGGCTTGGTGTTTTGCAGGTGTCCGCAACTCATTTTCTTCAACGGCTGGGAATGGCAAAGTTCAGGATGTACCGCAGGCTCCCTGCTGAACAAAAAGAAAAGGCACTGTAAAAACAGCGGAAAGCGGAAGCTCAATCCTGATCAGACCGGTCCAGCATCACTTTACCAAAGTAGATAGCAGCTAAGAGCAGCGTGTAAGTAAGGGTTGCAGTCATGTTTTTGGGACTTTAGGTGTTTACTGTACTATACACCTCTAAACTGGAAAAAGGATGGGTGGGTTTGATGATTTTAACATTTTTATTGACAGGCACGCCGGTATTTTGAATTATGGATAAGGACCTGAAGGCTTTTCTGGACAAATGCGTCGATCGGTATAACCGCCCCGCGTTCATAAAAGATGATCCCATTCTCATCCCCCACCGCTTTTCCAAACTACAGGATATCGAAATTATGGGCCTTTGGGTAGCGGTGCTGGCCTGGGGGCAGCGCAAGACCATCATCAACAAGGCCAATGAGCTTATAGAGCTGATGGACGGCACCCCTTACGATTTCGTCGTTAATCATGAGGAAACCGACCGGCGCCGTTTTCTCGACTTCAAGCACCGAACCTTTCAGGCCACCGATACCCTGTACTTCCTCGAATTTTTCCAATGGTATTACCGGCAACACGACTCTCTGGAAGAGGCCTTTGCCCGCCATATGCCGGTAGCGGCTCCCGATACAGGCCCTGCCCTGGCCGGGTTTCACGAATTATTCTTTTCCCTGCCCCATGCTCCTCGCCGAACGCGGAAGCACATCGCAACCCCGCTTCGCAAATCGAGTTGTAAACGTCTGAATATGTTTTTGCGCTGGATGGTGCGCCGGGATAATAGAGGGGTAGACTTTGGACTGTGGCGGCGCCTGTCACCGGCGCAGTTGCTCATGCCTCTGGATGTGCACGTTGAACGCATCGCCCGCCGCCTGGGACTCCTGCAACGCAAGCAGACTGACTGGCGGGCCGTGCAGGAACTTACCGAAAACCTCCGGCAGTTCGATCCGGAAGATCCGGTGAAGTACGATTTCGCCCTCTTCGGATTGGGTGTGCTGGAAAAGGATCAGCTGTAGTTCCAGGTGTCCTTACTCTCTGTCGAAGCGCAGTTCCTGAATGCGGTACTGGTTGCCCTCAACGCGCATGTAAATGTAGACCCGGAAGGTACCGTCCTCGGTGACCAGGTTTCCGATGCAGTACTGCGAGTCATTTCCTTTGGAAGTACCCTGGTGTACCTGGCTGAAGGATTTGGGTTTGTTTTGAGCAAAAAACCGCTTGATGATACCGGTTGCTTCCGCTTTCTCGTAGACCTCTTCCTGGTCCTGAAGCGCGATTTCAACCGTCTGATCGAAATAGCTGCTCAGAGCGGCCACATCGCCGTTGCTTATGGCTTTGGTAATGTCCGACAAAGTCACCTGCGGAGTGCTGATCGCGGGCATAATCAAAGCAAGGAAAATAAGATTTTTCATGATTGCCAATTTTTGTAACGGCATTTCACCGTCGTTAATCCTCTTCCTGAGGCTTAACAGGGTGAATCACACCATGTTTTGTTTTCAGGATTACAGGCTGCTTCTCGATCGTTTTTGACGGCGGAATCAAAATTAGTAACATCCCACTGAACAAAAGAAAAGACAGATTTGGTAAAGTAAAACGAATCTGAATCCTTATAAATTATTATTTCTCAAGGAAAGTTCCTGCCTGCAAAGCTTTTGGATACGGGATTTTACCTTTCCTTAACGCTGAGTTTTTTCCAAAATAGTATCTTTGTCTATTATGAATGCAAAAAGATCTTTATTAGTTATCCTCGATGGATGGGGCCATGGCCCTGATCCCAAACGCAGCGCGGTTGCACAGGCCAATACGTCTTACGTCGATAGCCTTTACGAAAAATATCCCAATTCAGAACTCGTCACTTTTGGCGAAGCCGTCGGTTTGCCGGAAGGCCAGATGGGCAACTCCGAGGTCGGCCATATGAATATCGGCGCCGGCCGGGTGGTGTATCAGTACCTCGCACGCATCAACAAGGCGATTCGCGAGCGGGAACTACATAAAAACGAAACGCTGCTCGATGCGCTGCGTTACGCTAAAGAAAATAACCGCGCCGTTCATATCATGGGACTGGTTTCCGACGGCGGGGTGCATTCCCATATCCGGCACCTGCTCGCCCTTTGTGATATCACACAGGAACAGGAGGTCGAGCAAGTGTATATCCACGCTTTCACCGACGGGCGCGATACCGATCCTAAGGGCGGTGTCGGATACCTCCGCGAAGTACTCGATCACATCGAGGATCAGCCCGCCGAGCTGGCGTCTGTCATCGGCCGTTATTACGCCATGGACCGCGATAAGCGCTGGAAACGCACCAAGCTGGCTTATGATCTGCTCGTGCATGGCGAAGGAGAAAAGACCAACGATATACTCTCCGCAATTAAAGAGCGCTACGAGGAAGGGGAAACCGATGAGTTTCTCAAACCCCTGTTGCTTACTCGTGACGGTGACGAGCCGGTGGCTACCCTCAATAACGGCGATGTATTGATCTGTTTCAATTTCCGCAATGACCGGCCGCGGCAGATTTCGGAAGTGCTCACGCAACGCGATATGCCCGAGTACGATATGAAAAAGCTCGACCTTCGCTATATCACCATGACCACTTACGACCGTGAATACAAAGGTGTAGACGTGCTCTTTAAAAAGCAAGACGTCACGGAAACCCTGGGAGAAATACTCTCCGAGGCAGGAAAAACTCAAGTGCGCATCGCCGAAACAGAAAAGTACGCGCACGTCACTTACTTCTTTAACGGAGGACGGGAAGTGGAGTTCGAAGGGGAAAAACGCATTCTCATTCCATCGCCCAAAGTGGATACTTACGACCTCAAACCCGAAATGAGCGCCTACGAGGTAACCGACGCGATCGTCAATGAAATTGAGCAACACGAACCGGACTTTATCTGCCTCAATTACGCCAATCCGGATATGGTGGGGCATACCGGTGATTTCGAAGCCGCCGTCAAAGCCGTCGAAACGGTCGATTCCTGTCTGCAGCGCCTGATGGAAACAGCCATGCAGCATGATTACGAAGCCATCGTCATCGCCGATCACGGCAACGCCGACTACATGATCAACGCCGACGGTACGCCCAATACCGCTCATACCACCAATCTCGTGCCTTGCTTTTACATCAGTAAGGACACCGGAAAAGGGGAAGTCAACATCAAAGACGGCAAATTGGGCGATGTGGCGCCGACGATCCTGACCATACTCGGCATGGATATCCCCAAAGCAATGACCGGCGAGGTGCTCCTCAGCCGGGAAGGGGCATCTGTCTAAGTACCCGTAAGTAGCCGGACAGAATTAATATAAAACCTCAGGCTCTTTCATTACTGCATCCCCGCTTGAGCCTGTACAGATATGCGCCATTATGATAGTTGCAATCCGACTACCCTTCGAACGCAGAGCCGGAAGGATCATGCTCTTCCTCACCGCGTTATTCCTGTTCGCTGCCGCCGGCTGTACTGTCGACCAGGCGCCGGAGGAAAAGCTGGAAAACCCCTTTTTCGATCTCCGCACCTATTTCAACCAGCAGGTTGAACGGCTGCAAGAAACCCAGCCGCCGGTAGAAAAAACCGTTAGCTTCGAAAGCGATACCCTGAAGACACAACTGGATTCACTGGATTACGGCCGTGAACTCGAAGTTTTTCTCAACGCCGATATTAACCGCGCCGCCTGGTGGGATAAATACCGGATCGATAGCGTAGAGGAAGCAGGACAGCTACGCAAAATCCAATATACTGCTACCGATGCATCCCTACGCGTAGATACCTTGTCGGTTTTCTTTCAGGAAGAAAAGGTGAGCCGCATAGAGGTGCAAACCAGTTCTGAAGGATTTACGGCCGACCGGGAACAAAGACTGCTGTATGATCCCGAACAGGGGTACCGGATAGAAACAAAACAGGATATTGCTTTCTCGGAGCCTAGAGAGATGATGATTGAAGTGGAATTTCTGAAATAAAAAAAGAGGCAGTGCTACCACAGCACTACCTCAGCCCTAACCAAATAAAACCAAATTATAATTCTTATTCTTTTTTAGCTTTCCGGGATATTACAAAAGTAATGACTTTGTGTAAAAAATACAATTACAAATTTAAAAAAATTTAAGCATTTGTCTTTAAAAGTCCATACTAAATTAAGGTACTCTTTTTAAAAAAGCTAATTTCCATCCTTTTTGCTACGGCTTGCCCGCTCTTTCCTTTTTCGGAAAACATATTCCTGCTACCTCTACCCCCCTTTTGCGAAAATTTTATTTTATTTTTTTCAGCCTGCGAAAATTTCTTTTTGAAGTTGTCTGAAGACGATTTTGATAGGCCAGTGAGGAAACTTCAGACAACTTCTTTAATAAGGAATCTGATGTTCCCCGGAAAAAATTAAAAGAATACTTTTTTGAATTATAAGGCTTAAAGAGTATTTTCCTGCGAAAAGAATCGACTTATGCAGTTCCGGCTTTTTTTCTGTTTATGCTGTCTTCTACCGGCCATCTTTGTCCAGAGTCAGGAAGTAAAGGACGAGGACGCTTTTTTTATCAGAGATATTTACGATAAAGCGCTTACACAGGGGCAGGCCTATGAATGGCTGGACTACCTTACGCAGCGCATCGGCGGGCGGCTGAGCGGATCGCCTCAGGCGGCGGCAGCGGTAGAGTACACCCGGCAGGTACTGGATACGATGCAACTCGACAGCGTATGGCTGCAGCCGTGCATGGTGCCTCACTGGGAAAGAGGGGAACCGGAAGTGGTGCGAATCGTCCGTTCCCAGATGGGAACGGTAGCTCTCAATGCACTGGCGCTGGGCAATTCCGTAGGAACCGGTACACAGGGGCTCAAAGCGGGAGTGGTGGAGGTAAACAGCCTCGACGAGGTCGATGAGTTGGGCCGGGAAGGGGTAGAAGGGAAAATTGTCTTCTACAACCGTCCTATGGATCCTACGCAAATCAATACTTTCAATGCTTACGGCAGCGCCGTCGATCAGCGGGCCTGGGGGGCGGCCCGCGCTGCCCGCTACGGAGCTGTGGGCGTGCTCGTTCGTTCCATGACGACCCGGCTCGACAACGTCCCGCACACCGGGTCGCTGGTCTACCAGGATGGAATCCCTCCTATACCGGCGGTGGCCATCAGTACGATGGACGCTGAAAAGCTAAGCCGCCTGCTGGACGCCGAACCGGTTGAGGTCTATATGCGCACCACTTGTAAGATGCTGAAGGAAGAGCTGTCTTACAACGTCGTCGGAGAAATCAGGGGCAGCGAGTATCCGGAGGAAATCATCCTGGTGGGAGGGCATCTTGACTCCTGGGATGTAGGATCCGGCGCGCACGATGATGGCGCAGGTTGCGTTCATGCCATGGATGTTCTGCAGATCCTTCGCCGGCTGGATTACACACCGAAACGCAGCATCCGCTGTGTTTTGTTCATGAATGAGGAAAACGGTTTGCGCGGCGCGCGCGCTTATCAGGAAATCTCCAATCAGAAAGGGGAGTATCATATGGCGGCGATCGAGTCGGATCGCGGCGGCTTTACGCCTCGCGGCTTTACTGCCGACGGGGATGAAACGGTTTTTAATGAAAAGTTTAAAAGGGTCTTACAATGGCTGCCGCTGCTGGAACCTTACGGACTCAATTTCGAAGTGGGCGGCTCCGGCGCCGATATCTCCGGCCTGAAATCACAGCAAGGCCTTCTGTTCGGTTTTAAACCCGATTCCCAGCGCTACTTCGATTACCACCATACCCCGATTGACGCCAAAGATGTCGTGAATAAAAGGGAACTGGAACTGGGCGTCGCAGCCATCACCAGCCTGGTGTACTTGCTCGACAAGTACGGTGTGGATTAACCCGGGTTATTCAGGGATTAATCCACTGCGAAGAACCCATGAATAATACGGGTTAACCTTCGGTAAACTCATAATGAATCCAACACCCTTGTCCTCATGGAAAATATCGTCGTCGCCCACGATTTGTCATTCAAATTGATGATCAGCGAAACTGAGATTCAGCAGCGCCTGGCGGAACTGGGCGCCCGGATCAGCGAACGTTACGAGGGGCGAAAACCGGTTTTCCTGGCAGTGCTCAACGGTGCTTTTATCTTTGCTGCCGACCTGCTGCGCGCCTGCAATATCGATTGCGAAGTGTCCTTCATCAAACTCAAATCTTATCAGGGCACCCGGTCCAGCGGTCAAGTTGTGGAGCATATCGGATTGGAACAGCGCCTGGAGGGCAGACCGGTAATTCTTCTTGAGGATATCATCGACTCGGGGAGGACCTTGACCCAGTTTTTGCCCCGGCTGCGGGAGCTGGGCCCCAGCTCCGTAGAAATTGCAACACTGCTTTACAAACCGGATTCCTTGGAATACGATCTGCCCGTTGACTATATCGGATTTGAAATCCCGCCCCGCTTCGTCATCGGATACGGACTCGACTACGATGGGATAGGGCGGAACCTGCCGGCTATTTACCAATTAATAGAGTGAAACAGCCGGATAGTATCACAGCCTGAAAATGAACTACCCGTACCGGATAGCGTTGCAGCAAATGAAAAAAATACAGCATGACAGAACTGGAAAAACTGTGCAGGGAAAGCATCAAGGTTGTTGAGGACACAGGCGCGTTCATCGGCCGGGAAGTGGGTAAGGTCGGGAAAGAAGCCATCGAGGAAAAAGGCCTGAACAGCCTGGTCAGCTACGTCGACCGGGAAGCGGAAAAGCTGCTGGTCGATGGCCTGGGAGATCTGCTGCCCGGTTCCACTTTTCTTACAGAGGAAGATACGGTGGCCAACGAAGAAAGTGAACAGCAATGGATCATCGATCCGTTGGATGGAACCACGAACTTTCTGCATCAGTTGCCTTGTTTTTCGGTCAGCGTCGCACTTCGAAGAGCGGGAGAAACCGTACTGGGCATCGTCTATGAGGTTAATCAGCAGGAGTGTTTCTATGCCTGGAAGGAGGGCGGCGCCCATCTCAACGGCCAACCCATAGAGGTGAGCCGCAATAGCCGGATGTCGGACAGCTTGCTGGCCACCGGCTTTCCCTATGAGGATTTCGACTGGATCAATCCCTATTTCAAGGTGCTGGGTGCATTGGTGCAAAGCTCCCGCGGCATCCGCCGCTTCGGTTCGGCTGCCGTCGATCTGGTGTATACCGCCTGCGGCCGCTTCGACGCCTTCTTCGAAGCCCGCCTCAAGGCCTGGGACGTAGCCGGCGGAGCCTTTATCGTACAGGAAGCCGGCGGCCTCGTCACCGACTTCAAAGGCGGCGACGATTACCTCTTCGGTGGCGAAATTATCGCCGCCAACCCCCGCGTACACAAAGAGGTATTGAAAACGGTGCAGGAAGGATTTTATCCGGAACACTAAGGAGCCGGCCTTCAGAGGCCGTCACAATAGGGAAGTTACTTACAGCTGGTTCTTGATACTAATTCATGTAAAATAGTGCTAAGGCTGACCCCGTCTAAAACCCTTGGTCATTCATCGAACAAAAGGCCGTACTCTGCGGCACTTTTTCTACCTTTCGCGGGTTGACAAAGTATGAAATGAGATCCCCTGATTATGAAGTTGTTCGAAATTATACGCCTTGCCTTTCGCGCTATCCGCTCCAATCTGCTTCGGGCTACGCTCACCCTGATGATCATTGCTTTCGGCATCATGGCGCTGGTGGGTATTCTGACCGCTATTGACAGCGCCATTTACTCCCTGAGTGACAACCTGTCGAGCCTCGGTGCCAATACTTTTGATATCGACCCGAAGGGTGAGAACGTGCGAGGTCGTCGCCGCGGCCGTCAGCAGAAACGTGGCGAACCCATCTCCTACCAGGAAGCCCTGGAATTTAAGGAGCGCTTCAACTTCCCAGCCTACGTTTCGGTTTCCTTCAACTGTACAGGCACTGCCGTCATCAAGCGGGGCAATGAGAAGACTAATCCGAATGTCAATATTTTTGCAGTGGATGAAAACTACCTGGAGGGAAAAGGATTCGATCTCACCGTCGGGCGCAATTTTACCCATCGAGAGGCGCTGCAAGGGGGCTTCATCACCCTGATCGGCTCGGAAATTGTCAATCAGCTCTTTGAAGGGGAACCCACCAAGGCGCTGGATAAGAGTATCATGGCGGGGAATATCAAACTTAAAGTGGTCGGCGTGCTCGAATCGAAGGGATCGAGTATGAATCAGAGCGAAGACCGGCGTATCCTCATTCCCCTGCAAACCGGCAAACGGTATTACGCCACCCAGGAACAGGATTACAATCTCTTCGTCGCCGTGAAAGACCCCACGCAAGTCGACAATGCCGTATCAGCGGCGACGGGCCTTTTCAGAAACGTCCGCCGTCTGCGGGCCGCTCAGGAGAACGATTTTGAAATTACCAAGAGTGACAGCCTTATCGGCATCATCAAGGAGAATACACTTTACTTTCGCCTCGCCGCTATCGGTATCGGGCTTATTACCCTGCTCGGCGCCGCCATCGGACTCATGAACATCATGCTCGTCTCCGTTACGGAGCGGACGCGTGAGATCGGCATCACGAAAGCCATCGGGGCTACCCGGCAAACCATTATGAGTCAATTCCTGCTGGAGGCAATTGTCATCAGTATGCTCGGCGGGATCACCGGCATCTTCCTGGGGGTGCTCATCGGTAACATCGTTACCTACCTGATGGGCGGTTCTTTCCTCTTTCCCTGGGCATGGGTTACCATTGCGGTCGTCACCTGTATCCTGGTCGGGCTCATCTCGGGCTTGTATCCGGCGCTGAAGGCTTCCCGGCTCGACCCCATTGAATCCCTGCGGTACGAGTAGGATCGCTTCGCGACAGCGAAGGGAATGATGCGAGTTCCGTGCGAGCGCACTGCTCTGAATAGCTCTGTTATTGCGAACAAGCTCTAAATACTTCCTATTTTCGCCGGATGAACCGGGAGTTTTTTATCAACATCCTCTTTCTGGTGGCGATCAATCTGTTGATCAAGCCTTTTTATCTGTTCGGTATTGACCGGACGGTACAGAATGTGGTGGATCCCGGAGCTTACGGGTTGTATTTCGCCTTATTCAATTTCACCTTTCTGTTCCAGATCGTTAACGATCTGGGCATACAGTACTTCAACAACCGGAATATTGCGCAGCACCGGCAGTTGCTGGATAAGTATTTCCCGCATATGCTTGTCCTGAAAGGGGTGCTGGCGCTTGTTTTCCTGTTGCTGCTAGCGGCCTTTGCTCTGTTAAGCGGCTACCGGGTTGCATTGCTGCCGCTGATTGTGCTGCTAGGCTTCAACCAGGTTCTCAGCTCGCTGATTCTGTTTCTTCGTTCGAATATCTCCGGGCTCGGCTTGTACCGGACCGACAGTATGATTTCGGCGCTCGACCGCCTGTTGCTGATTTTTATTGGTGGGGCCCTGTTGCTGATCCCCGGTGTACGCCGTCAGTTTCAGATAGAGTGGTTTGTGCTGGCGCAAAGTGGGTCGCTGGCCCTGACGGCGGTAACGGCTTACGGGGTGGTGCGTCGCCGCTTGCGCTCCCTGCGCTTTCGCTGGCGGCCGGCTTTCTGGCGGCTCATTCTGCGGCAAAGTCTGCCTTATGCTGCAGTCATTTTTCTGATGACGGTTTATACCCGGATTGACGGCGTCATGATCGAGCGGCTATCCAGCAACGGATTGATCGAGGCCGATCTGTATGCATCGGCCTATCGTTTACTGGATGCCGCGAATGTCATCGGCTTTCTCTTTGCCGGGTTGCTGTTCCCTATGTTTGCCCGCATGCTCAACCAGCCGGCGGCTATCGGGTCTCTGCTGCGGCTTAGCCTGCCCCTGCTGTGGGCAGGCGCCGGTGCGCTGGCAGCTTCCGTTTTCTTTTTCCGAACGGAAATTATGGTGGCCCTCTACACGAGCGGAGGGGCTTATTCCGGATGGATTCTCGCCTGGCTGATGCTCAGCTTTGTGGCGATTACGGGCTCTTACATTTACGGGACCCTGTTGAGCGCCCAGGGAGCTTTACGGGCGATGAACATCATCTCCCTGGGAGGAGTGATATTGAATATAGGGCTCAACTGCTGGCTTATTGAACACTATCAGGCGCTGGGAGCGGCGGCAGCGACCTGCTTGACGCAGTTCGGAGTCTTTTTCGCGCAACTGCTGACGGCCCGGCGGAAAATGCGGCTGCAGGTTCATCCCCGAATGATCTTTAAAATATTGTTGTTTTTTTCAACCCTGATTATACTCAATTACCTGCTTTCACAGTTTGTTACGGGAGTGTGGTGGTGGCGCTTTATCGCCGGCATGGCTGCCGGACTGGGAATGGCTTTTTTATTGAAAATGATCGACCTGCGGTACCTTTTCGCTTTGCTCCGGCAAAAGGAAGAGGCTTGGGAACTAGAATGATTTTAATACTTTTGCGGAATAATAGAGGTACATGGAAAGAAAGGACAATCTGCTCGATGTATTAAAAGCGCTGTTTAGGTGGAAAAAACAGATCCTTACGGTCTGCATCATCGCCTTCGTGGGTAGTGTCATCCTGTCATTGCTCATGCCGGTGTATTACCAGTCGACGACGACGTTTCTGGCCGCCAGCCCCGATCTGGCCAAACCGGAACTGCTCTATGGCAATGGTAATTTCGAACCGGAGTACTACGGCAACAAAAGTGATATTGACCGCCTGCTGACGCTGGCCGAATCGAGTGAACTCGTCAATTTTCTAATCGACTCTTTCAAACTCTACGACCATTACGGAATAGACAGCAGCGGCGCCAGAGCTCCCTTTAAAGTAAAGGAAAAGCTCTTCGGCTTATACGAGGTGCAAAAGACCAAACGCGATGCCATTGAGTTGTCGGTAGAGGATAAGGATAAGGTGCTGGCCGCCGAGATGGCCAATGCTGCCCGGGAAAAGATCGACGAGCTCGCCCAAAGGCTTATCAAGGAGGGACAATATAAATCGATCACCGCCTACGCATTCAATATTTCGAGCAAGGAGGAACAACTGGCCACACTAAGTGACAGCCTGGCCCGGCTGCGTCGTCTTTATGGTATTTACAATACCGACGCACAAACCGAATCGATGACGGAGCAGTTTTCCAGGGCTGAGTCCAAACTCGTGCGTAATCAGGCGCGACTGGAAGCGCTGCGCAGCAGCGGCCGGGCAAAAGCCGATACCCTGCTGGCGCTCGACGCTATGGTGGAAGGCCAGGTGCAAGAGGTGATCAAACTGGAAGAACGCCTCGGTAAACTCAATGAAGGAATGGCGATGGTCAATACCATCAACAAACAGTACCTCGAGGCTAATCAAAGCCTGGGGCAGGACAAAGAGCGCTACAAAATACTGGTTTCCACCTATAAATCGGATATTCCTGCTATCATACCGGTGGAAAAGGCCTCTGTTCCCCTGGTCAAATCCCGGCCCAAACGAATGATTATCGTGCTCGCGGCCGTAGCGATAGCCTTTTTGTTCAGTATAGTGACCGTTTTGCTCATCGAATCGTATAAGGAAATCAATTGGCGGGAGATCATTAATGACTGACAGCCTAATCGACATAGTACAAAGACAAGACGAGCGCCGGTTGTTGTTCTGGGGCATGGCCGCCGTCGTACTGGCCAGCCTCTTCGCTGCCATCGTCTCGGAGTACTATTTCCTGGCTGCACTGCCGGCCCTGCTTGTGATCACCTTTCTCACTATCGTTGATCTCCGGCTCAGCTTCTTCTTGTTGATGGCTGCCGTACCGCTGTCAACAGAATTATTCCTGCCCGGCGGGCTGGGTACGGACCTGCCGACGGAACCCATGATGATCGGGTTGATGTTTGCCTTTCTGCTTTTCCTGATTCAAAACGGAAGATCAATGGATGCAGCATTTTGGCGTCACCCCCTTACCATCTTGCTGTTCGCTCATTTCAGCTGGACGCTGGTGGCGACGATCACTTCCGAGAGCTTTCTCATCTCCATGAAATTCGTACTGGCCAAGACCTGGTATATCGTTACTTTTTTTCTGCTGGCCGTTTGGCTGCTGCGTCGGCCTTCCGATCTCAAAAGCCTGTTTTGGTTTATCTTTATTCCGCTTACCCTTACCGTACTGGTGACTTTGATTCGCCACTCGTTCAGCGGTTTCAGCTTTGCGCAAATTCACCAGGTATTGCATCCCTTTTACCGCAATCACGTCGCCTACGCGGCTATCCTGGTCGTATTTTTTCCCTTTCTGTGGTTTGCCCGCAACTGGTATCCAGCCGGTTCTTTCCAGCGGCGCTTGCTGACCCTCAGTATGGGGTTCTACCTCCTGGCGATCTATCTTTCCTATACCCGGGCGGCCTACATCGCCTTGCTGATTGCCCTGGGGGCCTATTTTATTATTCGCTGGCGGCTTACGCTGCCGGTATTGATCACAGCCCTGATCGGCCTTATCGCCACCATAACCTTTTTGGCGAATGACAACCGGTATCTGGAACTGGCGCCGAACTACGAGCGCACCATAACGCATAAGAATTTTGAAAACCTCCTGGAGGCCACCTACGAAGGAACCGATATTTCCACCATGGAGCGCGTCTATCGCTGGGTAGCTGGTTTCCATATGGGGGTAGATCAACCACTTTTCGGGTTTGGGCCAGGTAATTTTTTCTTCTTTTACAAACCCTATACCGTCAACAGCTTTCAAACTTACGTCAGCGACAATCCAGAGCGATCCGGTATTCACAGTTATTACCTCATGCTGTTGGTAGAGCAGGGCTTCCCCGGGCTACTGATCTTTCTGGTGCTGGTGTGCTCCGCTCTCCTCCTGGGAGAGCAAGGCTACCATGCACTGCCGCAGGGGCAGGCCCGACAGGCAGTAATGACGGCGCTTCTCTCCCTGGTCATCATTCTGGCCTTGCTCATTATCAATGATTTGGTGGAAACCGATAAAATAGGGCCTTTCTTTTTCATCAATCTGGCCTTACTGGTGAATTTCGGCAACAACAGCACCCAACATCCGGCTTATGAGTAAAGAAATGTTGTTGCAGCGCTTAGGTAAGGTTCAACAGTTGGCGGAAGCCGGTAAATGGCAACGCTTGCAGCAACATCCTCTGCGATACCTGGGAGCACTACTATACCGGCATCTGTTGTATCCTCGTTTTTCAAAAGGCTTGCGCCTGAAGACGCCTACTTTTTTCGGCCCGCAGATGCACATCCGCTTGCCCGCTGCTATGGATATTTTTTTACTGGGCGCCAAAACGCATGATTCGGAAATCCGGCTTGCCCGTTTGTTGATCCATCAACTCAACCCGGGAGACGTTTTCGTCGATGTGGGCGCTCATTACGGTTTTTACAGCTTGCTCGCTGCGCTGCTCTGCGGCGATAGGGGTAAGGTACTGGCGCTGGAAGCCAGCCCCCGTTCTTTTACCTTGTTGAACAATAATGTAAAGGGCTACCCTCAGGTACAAGCCCTGCATCTTGCAGCTGCCGACCGTGATGGAGAGCTGCGCTTTTATGAGTTCCCCACCCTGTTTTCAGAATACAACAGCAGCCGACCCGGGCAATACGATGAACAGGACTGGCGCTCCGGCGTGCAGGCCCGTTCCGTTCTCATCCCCGGACGCCGGCTGGATGCCCTGCTGAGCGAAAGGAACCTGCTTCCCAAACTCATCAAAATTGATGTGGAAGGCGCCGAAGCGGAGGTGATCAAGGGGATGAGCGCACTACTCGCTCAGGGAAGAATCCCCATGATTGTAATGGAGTACCTGGCGCCCGACAGGAATAATGAGGCCCACCGGAAAGCCCGGAACCTACTCGAAGATTTTGCTTACCTGCCTTACCGCATTGATGACCAGGGCCGGCTTCAGGCCTGCCAGAACCCGGATGAATACCTGATGCGCCGCAAGCTTGAGTCCGACAACCTCTTATTTTGCCGACCTCTTTAAACCGGAACAATAATTCGGCCTGTAAATCAGCTTTGGTTTACACAAATCCATGGTTCGCAAAAGGGTGGAAAAGTCATTGGAGGCCAAGACTGTGAAAGACCCGGATAGAAAATAAACAGTGGATTTTTTGTTTCAACCCCTACTTTTGTCGCTACTTTTAAAGTCAACCTAAGCACCTGTCTATGAAACTGACCAAAGATATCCTCGACCGGCTTGAAAAGCTGGAAGAGAAATACGCCGTTATGGGGCAGGACATGCTGTCTTACCTCGATGGCTTACTCTACGCCGACTATCTCACCTACTGGGATTACATTCACCTCGATACGCTGCTCAGCTTACAGACGCCCCGAACCCCATTGCCTGATGAAAATATTTTCATCCTGTACCATCAGATAACGGAGCTCTATTTCAAACTGAGCCTGCTGGCGCTTGAACAGCTCGTGGAAACCAAAAATCCTGATCCGGCATTGTTCCGGCGACAACTGGAACGGCTCAACAATTACTTCGAGCAGCTCGTGCATTCCTTTGGCATCATGGTGGAAGGCATGGATAAAGAGGAGTTTCTCAAATTCCGGATGAGTCTGCTGCCGGCCAGTGGTTTCCAGTCGGCTCAGTACCGGGAAATTGAATTCCACAGCACCGACCTGTACCACCTGACACGCCTGGATCTGCGCGAGGAGCTTGCGCCGGATGCACCCGTAGAAGCCTTGTACCCCAGGTTGTACTGGAAGTCCGGCGCTACAGAACTGGCTACCGGCCGGAAAACGCTTACGCTCCGCCAGTTTGAACGCAAGTACCGGGAGCGCTTCCTGCAGCTCGCCGGCGAAATGCAGACTCGTAATCTATGGCAGCAGTACCTCCGGCTACCGCCGGAAGCTCGCCGCGATGAAAGCCTTATCGAACTGATGAAAGACTATGACTTCAAGGCCAATGTCCGCTGGCGCCTCTCCCACCTGCGCGCCGCCGGCCGCTACCTCGATCGCCAACCGCAGGTCATCGAAGCTACCGGCGGTACTAACTGGCAGCAATACCTGCCGCCCCGCAACCAGCGCATCGTCTTCTTTCCCGAACTTTGGGCGCCCGATGAACTGGAGCATTGGGGCCGGCGGATGGAGAGATAGAGGAAGCTTTCCTTTTATATTATAAAAAAAGCAGGCAGTCGGAAGACTGCCTGCCCTTTTAAGTCAGTAGTATGTTGGTATCGCCTTACGGCTTACCTACGATCAGGCGGTGGGCGCTGGCGCGCGCGCCGTCGGCTCTGACGAGGACGGTATAGATGCCACTGCCGTAATCTTTCAGATCGATAGCCACCGGCTCGTCGGGCAGCTCATCGAAGTGACGGATGTCCATCAGTTGTCCGATGGCATTGTAAACCTCAATACTGCCGGTTTTGCCGCGGAACGTGCCCACCTCGACGTAAACGCCGGTGCTGGCAGGGTTCGGGTAAATCCGTACATCTTCTACCAGAGCGTTCACCTCTACGCGATGAATGTCCGTATAGATAACAGTGCCGTCGTTCAGCACTTGTGCGGCGCGGTAGTGGTTGACTCCCTGTACCGGATCCGTATCGATCACGTTGTACTGGAGCTGACCTTCCGGCATCAGCGTGGTGATGGGCTGGAAATGCTCGCCGTCGCCGGAGCGTTCGATCACGTAGCGCTCGGTATCGTACTCACTGTCGAGCTGCAGGTGGAGTTCCACGTTGCGGTCGCTCTTGAGGAAGCCGCCTAGCGTTGGGATGCGCGGTTTGGTGGTCGGCTTCTCTTCCTTGAAACAGGGAATCGAGATGGTGCAGGTAGTCTGGCAACCGTTCGCATCCGTAACGGTGAGGCGGAAGTTCTGCGTGGTGAAGCCGGCGTTATAGGTGATGGTCCGCGTACCTTGTCCGCCGGTGAGGATGCCGTCGCAGTCGTACATCTCCCAGTGATAGGTGTAGGGAGCTACACCACCGGAAGCGGTGCCGGTCAGCGTGTTGCCGGAGGAACCGCAGGTGATGGCGTCGGCCGGTCCGATGGAACAGCTGATCTCGTAGTTGACTACGCGAATCTGCTGGGAAGCGGAGGCACTGTTGCCGCAGAAATCCGTAGCGGTCCAGGTGCGGGTGATGATGCTGTTGCCGCCACCCAGGTCTTCTACTTCTTCCATGAATGTCAACTCTTCCACATCGTTGAGATCGGCGGCGGTAACCTGGGCAGGCTTCGGAACGGAAGTGCCGCAGTAGAGCGTGAGGTCTTCCGGTACGTCGCGCAGGAACGGCGGCCGCGTATCGACGATGCGTACGATGATCGACAGATCCGAGCTGTTGCCGCAGGGATCGGTAGCCGTCCAGGTGTAGTCGTACTCGGCGAGGAAGCCGTCCTCGGCGCAATCGCCCGTGCGCAGCAGGGTCGTCGTCAGTACAATGTCAATATCGTCGCTGCAGTTGTCCGTGGCCATCACTGCATCTTCACCGAAATCGGGCAATTCGATCTCGTCGGTCTGTGTGACGTCCTCTCTTTCAACAAAGCCATCCTCGGCGCCGGCCACCAGCACAGGGTGCTTGAAGGTCAGCTCGGGCGCTTCGGTATCTTCGGAGAAAGTGCGCTGTTCGGTCGTGCTGACATTGCCGCAAGCATCCACGGCCGTCCAGGTACGGACCAGGGTGGTACCGCAGGGACCTTCTACGGTCTCTTCGGTCAGGGTCACCTCAGCCGCCATGCCGCTGCAGGCGTCCGTAGCAGTAACTACCGGAGCTTCGCCGGGTTCGCCGCACTCGTCCTCGGGCGCATTATCGAATACCGGACCGCTGCGATCCTGTTCGTAAAGAACCTGCTCGCGTTCCGTTGCGTTGCCGCAGGCATCGGTAGCACGCCACAGGCGCGTAAGCTGTACGGACTGGAAAGCGCAAACATCGCCATCACTGCGGGTTTCGCTGATCAGTTCAACGATCACTTCGCCGCCGCAGGCATCTTCGGCAGCTACGCCGCTGAAGTCCTCGGCGCATTCAATGGTAGCGCCTTCTACAAACTCCGTCCAAACGGGCGGGGTCTGATCTTCGAAGTTGATGTCCGCTTCGAAGTTGACCGTGTTGTCACAAAGATCGGTAGCAGTGACCATCAGGGTGAGGGAACCGGTACAGGTGCCGTCATCAATGGCCGTATTCAACGTAATGGAGGATTCAAAATTCTCGATGATGCCGCTGCAGCCATCCTCAACGACGATCTCCAGTTCGGGGATACCCTCGGGCTGTGGGCAGTCGGCAACGGCGGTCAGCACCCCATCGACAAGCGGTAGCTCTTCGCCATTCTGCAGGATGCGTACTACAGGCGGTGTGGTGTCATCCATGGTCAGGCGCTGAATCGCTTGTGTGGTATTACCGCAAACATCGGTAGCCGTCCAGATACGCTCGTAGTACACGGCCCCGTCGCCGCAGTCCATAGGCCCGGTCTGCTCGAAGTCGAGCGCGGCGTTGCCGCATTCATCTTCAGCGCGAACGCGAGGCATAGCCGGCAGCTCGCCGGTAAAGCAAACATCTTCAGGAACACCAACTATCTTGGGCGGCGTATTGTCGACGACGTTGATCGTGTAGGACAGCTGACTGCTGTTTCCGCAGTCGTCAGTCGCCGTCCAGGTCATTACAATGCGATGGCGCAGGCCGTCTTCGCGGCTGCAGTCACCTGAGTAGGTAAAGTCAGTACTGAAGCGAACTTCCGGATCACTGCAGTCATCAGAGGCTGCGACGTTGTCGGTGCCGAAGTAGTCCGGCAGTTCGGAACAGTCTACCGTTCGCGCGCCACCGTTGGCGGCGTCACGCAGCATACCGGTAAACTTCATGGAGGGAGCCGTATTGTCCCGTACCCGGATAACCTGTTGGGCGGTAGCGGTGCGGCCGCAGCCGTCCTCGGCCGTGAAGGTCCGGATAATATCGAAGTAGCCGTCGCAGTCTCCTTCGACGATCTCTTCCTCTACGTGCATCGTCACGTTGCTGCATTGATCAACGGCCTCAGCCATCTCCATGGGATAGTTGTCGAGGCAGTTACCGATGCTGCGGTCAGCCGGAACGTAAGTAAACTCCGGCGGCTTGGTGTCTACAATGAGTACGTAAAACTCAGCACTGCTGTGATTGCCGCACTCGTCAGTGGCAGTGACCGTGCACTTCCACTTGCTAAGGAAATCCTTCGTCTCGTAGCAGTCGCCTTCTTCCACGAGCACGTCCTGCATGTCGATGTGGATATCTGATGCGTCCGAGCAGTTGTCGCTTACCTCGAAAATCTCATCGAGCGGCAGCTCAAAAGGATCGAAGGCGCCGGAGAGGTTGTCGCATTCGACCTCGACGCGGTCGTCGAGGATGGTGATGACCGGATCGGTTTGATCACTTCCACTATAAGAGACGGTAGGCGCCGGTTCGACGGTATTACCGCACTCATCCTCTACGGTGTAGGTATAGGTAATGGACCAGGAGCAGTCATCACCGGCTGGCGTTCCGCTCTTGGTGACGGTTACTACTCCTTCGCAATCATCGGCAAATAGAGCGGCGATGTCTGCTTCGGAAGGCCCTGCGGGTATTTCATTGAAGCAAGCATTGATGCCGGATTGTCCGCTTGGGATAGTACCGGTCAGCATT
>Ga0209949_1000159_pt1 | contig 37835 bp, 26 predicted proteins | sample SalPonC_black_MG_FD_185711 | JGI IMG/M metagenome (GOLD analysis project Ga0209949, IMG submission 185711) | Salt pond soil microbial communities from South San Francisco under conditions of wetland restoration - Salt Pond MetaG... | ecosystem: Environmental > Aquatic > Marine > Intertidal zone... | reverse complement strand
TGTTGATCACGTCGCCCACCGCCCAGTTCACTGCGCCCTTGATGTGGGCGTTCTCGTAGTCGGCCGCGCTACGCAGGTCGACCACGAAGAAATTCGGGTTGTCCGGCGTGTACGTTGCGAAGAAATCGGTCGCCGGCATGTTCGCACCGTCGCCGGCCATCGTGGTGTAGCCGTCGAAGTAGGTGTCACCCGCGTCGGTCACGACACTGACCTGGTCAGTCGGACCGCCGCCACCCGGGTTGGTCGGGTTGTCATCGTCGTCGTCCGAGCATCCGTTGAATGCGAAGACCATCATCAGAATTGCCAGCATCGCGATCTGCTTGGAAAGAATGCGCTTCATCGATCGTTCCTCCAGGTTTCGGGACCCGGATGCGCGTATCCGGGTCCCGCTCATGGTTCGTGACTAGCGGTCCGTTCGGCCGAGAGAGAACGGAGTTCCGCTCGGCACGATCACGTCCTGGTTGGCCGCCTGCTCGTCCGCAGACAGGTCCTCCAGGTCACTTGCACGCAGGAACAGGTCCTGCTCGGGGGAATCGGAGTGGCAGCCGTTACAACTCGGCGTGCCGTCGCCGTCGGGATCCACCGCCGTACCCAGGCGCCGGATGTTGTGCGGCGAGGTGTACTTCCAGGTCTCGACGTCCTCGTAGTTCTCCAGGTCCTCCAGCCCCCAACCGCGGAACGTGTCCTCGGCGATGGGGATGTGCCGGAGCAGGACGTACTCGTACTCGCTCCGCAGGTCGGGGATCGGGTTGCGGCCGATCTCGAAGCTGGGATACGAGCTGCCGGTGATGCCCTCGCCCACGTGGCACGCGTTGCAGCTCTTGTAGGTCTGGCTGTGGCAAACCTGGCACTGCAGCGACGTGGTGTTCCCGGCGAGATGCGAGGTGTGGTACGAGTTCGCGTCGAGGTCGTCGGAGTGACAGTCCTCGCAGCGGGGCATGTTGGGCTCTTCGTAGCGGGTCTGCGGCGCCGCGCCCGGCGTTCCGTGCATTTCCTGTGCGGTGTGGCAATCGACGCACTGCATGCGACCCGGGATGTAGTGCGCGTCGAAGCCCGCGTAGTCGTTCGCGCCGGTGTACTCGTCACCCACGCGGCTACCGTGGCAGGCCGTGCAGTTCCGGATCTGGTCCGGGGTTCGGTTGATCATGTGGCCGTTCACCAGACCGCCGCCCACGTTGTTCGGCTGGCTGATGTGGCAGTCACCGCACGAGGCGTGGCAGGCCGAGCAGTCGGCCTCGAAGCCTTCCTCGAACTCGGGATGGCCGTCGATGGTGGTTCCGGAGCGCTCGGTGAATAGGGTCTTGTAGCCCACCTGCGTCGCGTGGACGCTGTCGGTGTAGTAGTGGCCGAGCTCCGGCTGGTGGCACAGATCGGCGCACTTGTTGTTCTCGCCCTCACTGGGATCCACGTCGAAACCCTCGTGAGCGACGTCCTTCGTGTTGCGGCCCTCGTTGCCACCGTGGCAGCCGATGCAGCCCAGACGCATGTGGACTTCGGTGTCGTTCAGGAATTCTTCTCCGCCTTCACCGGTGATGAAGACCTTGGCCCATGCCTCCACCGGAGGCACCGAGCCGCCTCAGCCTTCGCCTTCGGCTTCGCCCTCTCCCCCGTGCGGATCCTCTTCTTCCGACACGGTGGCGCGCAGGGCCTCTTCGCTGGTGTGGCATTCGATGCAGGTCAGCTGCACGTCCGCCGTGATGGGGCCGGTCAGGCCGCCGTTGTCGTCGATGTCGTCGTCGTCGCTGCAGCCGACGGGGCCGAGCGTGAAGGCGAAGGTCACGACGAGCAGTGAGAGCAGCGCTCGTTTCGACATGGGCTCTCTCCGTTGCTTCCGTCTCGAGTCGGGGGAAACCCGGGACCGCGGGTCCACGGGTGGCGGGACGGGGGTCCCGAGCGTTCGGAGGGGGACGGAAGCGAAGGCGGTGCCGACCGCGGGTCGGGAATCGTGACAGGGCGTACAACCTATATTCCGGCCACGGAATACAGCGGTTTCCGCCCCCCAACGCGTGGTTTCGGGGAGGCCCGGAATTCTGCGCGCAGCCCGGCGTTCACGATTTCACACCATGGCCGAGCGATCCGGGCTGGCGGGAACCGGGGGGCAGTGGACATCCTGTCCACCGGACCCGGGCCGACCGCACCCTCCCCTGACAAACTGTCGAGCGGATGCGAACGTCCGGGCCCGTCCTTCATCGCGTGGTGGAAGTATGAACAACGGTGGAACAGAACGTCCCGACGAGGCCCTGGAGCCCGGGACGGTCCTGGTCGTCGACGACGAGGAGCAGATGCTCCGGTCGCAGGAGCGGATGCTCGTGCGCGAGGGCTACGCGGTGCTGACGGCGACCAGCGCCAACGAGGCCCTGGATCGGCTCCGTGGGGCCGACCACGACGTCGACGTCGTGCTGACGGACCTGCGGATGGAGGGAATGGACGGGATGCAGTTCGTCGAGACGGCGAAGCGCCTGTACCCCGACCTCGAGGTCATCATGATGACCGGCTACGGCACGATCGAGACGGCGGTCGAGGCCATGCGGAAGGGTGCCTACGATTTCCTGCCCAAACCCTTCAAGCGGATGCAGCTCCTGAAGATCGTGAGCCGGGCGATGGAGCGTCGATCCCTTCTGGCCGAGAACCGTCGCCTTCGGCAACAGGTGGCCGACGGTGGCGGTCGCAGCGTGGTCGGCAACAGCGACGCCATGCGCCGGGTCCTGGACATGGTGGCGCAGGTCGCACCGAGCGAGGCCACGGTCCTGATCCTCGGTGAGAGCGGGACCGGGAAGGAGGTCGTGGCCCGGGCGATCCACGAGGCCAGCGACCGGGCGCGCAAGCCCTTCGTCAAGGTCAGCTGTGCGGCCCTCCCCGACAGCCTGCTCGAGGCCGAACTCTTCGGCTACGAACGCGGCGCCTTCACCGGAGCCGACCGCCGCAAGCCCGGCCGCTTCGAGCTCGCCGACGGCGGCACGCTGTTCCTCGACGAGATCGGCGACATTCCCCTCGAGATGCAGGTCAAGCTGCTGCGGGTGCTCCAGGAGCGCGAGTTCGAACGGCTCGGCGGCACGCAGACGATCGGGGTCGACGTCCGTGTCCTGGCGGCGACCCACCGCGACCTGCGCCAGCAGGTCGAGAAGGGCCGTTTCCGTGAGGATCTCTACTACCGGCTGGCCGTGATTCCTCTCGAGGTCCCGCCTCTTCGTGTACGACCGGACGACGTCCCGCTGCTCGCCGCACACTTCGCCGCGAAGTACGCGCGCGACGACACGCGGATTCCGGCACTCCTACCCGAGACCAACGAGGCCCTGGTCCGCTACGACTGGCCGGGCAACGTACGGGAACTCGAGAACGCCATCGAGCGCGCGGTCGTGCTGTGCAAGGACGGTGTGATCGGACCGCACGACCTTCCACCCCACGTGGGCACGCGACAGGGCGAGCGTGACGGCGCCTACCTCAAGGTTCCGATCGGCACCACCATGCGCGAGGTCGAGGACCTGCTCATCGACCAGGCCCTGCAGTTGAGCCAGGGCGACAAGCAGAAGGCCGCGGCACTCCTCGGGATCAGCGCCCGGACGATCACCCGTCACCTGAACGCGCGGGAGGACTGAGGACGGGAGCGACGACCGCCGCCCGGCCCCGCTTCGATCACCTCGGACCGTCCTTCAGCCGGCCTCTGAGCACGACCCGGACGTCGTCGACGTCGAGGCCCTCGAGCTCGTGGATGCCCGAGACGCGCAACCGGTCGATGGGGATGTCGACGATCCGCCCCGTCTCCTCGTCGATGAAGTGATGATGGGGCTCGGTGTTGGCGTCGAACACCCCGGCGCCGTCGTCGAAGCTGTGCGACTGCAGCAAGCCCTTCTCGGCGAACAGGTTGAGCGTGTTGTACACGGTCGCCCGCGAGATCACCGGGAAGTCCCGCCGGACCTCCGACCAGACCTGGTCGGCGGTCGGGTGGTCGTCGGTGAAGAGGACGTATCGCGCCACCGCCACCCGCTGGGCGGAGGGCTGGATCCCCTCGGCGCGCAGGAGCTCGGTGATGTGGAGGGCATCATGGACCATGAGATTGGAATATGTCCAAAGGAGGACCCTGTCAACGGACGTGGGTCACATCACCGGACTGGCGCGTCAGGAGGATGAAAGAGATATTCAGTATCATCGAATCGAGGCCGAAGACCCGGGAACCGGTCCCCGACGGAGGAATTCCCCATGATCATCTGCCATTGCCGCGGCATCACCGATCGTGACGTCCAGGCCGCGATCGACCGCGGCGCCAGCTCCATGCGGCAGGTCACCTGCCACGGCCCGGCGAAGGGATGCTGCGGGTCGTGCGGAACGACGATCCGCGGTATGCTGTGCGAATCCCTGCAAACCTCCGATCATCCCGGGAGCGAATCCGCATGAAGGTCGACGCCGCCATCGTCGAAGCGCTGAACGACGTCCTCACCGCTGAACTCACCGCCATCAACCAGTACTTCATCCACCACAAGATGTGCGCGAACTGGGAGTACCAGCGCCTGGCCAAGCTCTTCTACGACGAGTCCATGGAAGAGATGCAGCACGCCGACAAGGTGATCGATCGCATCCTGTACCTGGACGGCGTTCCGAACATGCAGCGCTACTTCAACGTGCTGGTGGGCGAGAACGTGAAGGAGATGCACGAGGTCGACCTGAAGCTCGAGACGACGCACGTCGAGCGCCTGAACAAGGCCATCGTCCTGTGCCGCGAACACGGCGACAACGGTTCGCGTCTGATGCTCGAGGAGATCCTGGCCGACACCGAGGAGGCCGTGGACTGGAACGAGGCCCAGCTCGAGCAGATCGAGACGATGGGGATCCAGAACTACCTCTCCCAGCAGATCCGCCCCGAAGCCTGATCCGGCTCCGGGCGGACAACCTGTCCGAGGCTTTTCGGAGCCAGATCGTGGACTGCAGACAAATTGTCCGAGCGCTCGAATCGCACCGGGAGGACACCCGGTGCGATTTCGCGTATCCCCCGCGCCAAGTCGCGCAGTTCCAAGGGCTTGGACCTGTGTCACAACATTGGCCGACCGGCGCGGATCGGCGAGGTGCGCACCGTGCTGCATCGAGGAGTGCCCGAACACACCAGCAGCGCAAGGAGCTCCTGGACATGGAAACCACCAAACATCAGCAGGATCGTGGCACGGTCGAGATCGAGGCGGATCTCTGCAAGGGATGCGGCCTTTGCATCGCCATGTGCCCGAACGATCTCCTGGTCCGATCCGAGGACCTGAACCGCCGCGGATACCGGTACGCGCAGTACGTCGGCTCCGGCTGCACCGGCTGCGGGATCTGCTTCCACGCCTGCCCGGAGCCGGGCGGCATCACCGTGACCCGCTTCCGCTAGGGCGCGTCGAGGAGGAATCATGAGTTCGACCCGAACCGAATCGAACGGCACGCCCGCGAAGACCGAACGCCGTGGCTTCCGGTGCAAGGACGCGCGCGAGGCGTCGACCGGCACCCTCGACACCGCCGGGCGCAAGGTCCCCTTCACACCTCCCGCCGACGCGGCGCCCGTCTTCATGAAGGGCAACGAGGCCATCGTGCACGGCGCTCTGCTCGCCGGCGCTCGCAGCTTCTTCGGCTATCCGATCACGCCGGCGAGTGAGATCGCCCACACCGCGGCCGCTCTGTTCCCCGCCACGGGCGGGGTGTTCCTGCAGGCCGAGAGCGAAGTCGCCGCCATCAACATGGTCTACGGCGCCGCCTCGTCCGGGGTCCGTTGCATCACGGCGAGCAGTTCGCCGGGCATGAGCCTGAAGCAGGAGGGCATCAGCTACTCCGCGGGCAGCGAGCTGCCCATGGTCATCGTCGACATCATGCGCGGCGGCCCCGGCCTGGGGAACATCGCTCCCGAGCAGGGCGACTACTTCCAGATGGTCAAGGGCGGCGGTCACGGCTGCTACAAGATGCCGGTCCTCGCGCCGAACAGCGTGCAGGAGATGTGCGACCTGACGATGACGAGCTTCGACATCGCCGATCGCTACCGTACGCCGGTGATCGTCCTGGCCGACGGTCTCGTGGGCCAGATGAAGGAGCCCGTCTACCTGCCGAAGCCGGTCACCGACCTGCCCGACAAGACGAACTGGAGCGTGCAGGGCACGCCCGAGACGCGACAGAACCTGGTGTGCTCGATCTACCTGAAGCCCGACGAGCTCGAGGCACACATCGAGCACCTCGAGCAGAAGGCGGCCACGATCGCCGAGCGTGAGACGCGCTGGGAAGAGTACCGCACCGACGATGCCGAGATCGTCCTCGTGGGCTACGGCATCGTGAGCCGCATCCTCAAGGGCGTGGTCGACGCCGGCCGCGAGCAGGGCATCAAGCTCGGTCTGGTGCGCCCGATCACGCTGTGGCCCTTCCCGGTCGACGCGCTGCGCGCGGCCGTCGAGGGCAGTGATGCCTGCATGGTCGTCGAGATGAGCACCGGCCAGATGGTCGAGGACGTCCGCCTCTCGGTCGGCGACCTCGCTCCGGTGTGGTTCTACGGACGCGCGGGCGGCAACGTGCCGGCCGAGGAAGACATCCTCGAGGAGATCGTCGTCAATCGGGCCAAGGCCACTGGGGAGGCGAAGTCATGAAGACCATGCACAAGCCCGAGAGCTTCTACGGGAACTTCGAACGCAAGGGCGGCGCCGAACCGGCGGCCACGCACTACTGCCCCGGCTGCGGGCATGGCGTGATCCACAAGCTCATGGCCGAGGTGATCGACGAGCTGGGCATCCGTGATCGCGTGGTCCTGATCAGCCCCGTCGGCTGCTCGGTCTTCGCCTACTACTACTTCGACACCGGCAACGTGCAGGTGGCGCACGGTCGCGCACCGGCGGTGGCGACGGGCATCAAGCGCTCGCGCCCCGACAGCATCGTGATCAGTTACCAGGGCGACGGAGACCTCGCGGCCATCGGCGGGAACAACATCCTGCAGGCCGCCAACCGCGGCGAGAACATCAGCGTGATCTTCGTGAACAACGCGATCTACGGCATGACCGGCGGTCAGCTGGCGCCCACGTCGCTGCTGGGCATGAAGACCACGACCACGCCGGAGGGCCGCGCCTTCGCCGACTACGGCGCACCGATGAAGGTCGCCGAGTTGATGAGCGGTCTCGATGGTGTGAGCCTGGCCGCGCGCCACAGCTTGACCACGGCCGGCAACATCACCAAGACGAGGAAGGCCATCAAGAAGGCCCTGAAGTACCAGATGGAGGGCAAGGGGTTCTCGTTGGTCGAGATCCTGAGCCAGTGCCCGACCGGTTGGAAGATGGACCCCGTCGACTCGCTCGACTGGATCGAGGAGAACATGGTCCCGATCTTCCCGCCGCAGACCTACAAGGACGAGCCCCACGAGCGGCCGACGCCGCCGGACCCGGGTGTCTACGACCCGAAGCTCGTCGACGAGGTCGTCCGGGGGGGCGGACGTGGTGACGAAGTGATGCGGACGCACGAGGGAGTGCCCTGGGCCGCCGCCTTCGAGAAGGGCGAGCAGGTCGAATCCTTGAAGATCAAGGCGGCCGGTTTCGGTGGCCAGGGCATCCTCATGCTCGGTGAGCTGGTGGCCAAGGGGAGCACCCGCGAGGGCATGCAGTCGACCTGGTTGCCCAGCTACGGGCCCGAGATGCGCGGAGGGACCGCGAACTGCTCGGTGGTCGTCAGCCGCAACGAGATCGGCAACCCCACGGTGGTCGAGTCGAACGTGCTGATCGCCATGAATCGCCCGTCGCTCGAGAAGTTCGAGGCCGAGCTCGAACCGGGCAGCGTGTTGATCTACGACAACAGCCTGATCGACGTCGAGCCCACACGCGACGACCTGCGGGTCTTCGCCATTCCGGCGACCAGGATCGCCGACGGGCTCGGCAGCGGGAAGGTCGCGAACGTGGTCATGGTCGGAGCCCTGATGAAGGTGCTGGGCTTCCCGGGCCAGGACGCGCTCGAGAACATCGTCGGACAGCTCGGCCGCACCGAGCAGATCCGCGCGGCGAATCTCGAGGCGCTGAAGGGTGGAGCCGACGCCGTCGAGTTGGCGACCACCTGATCACGCTGGGGAGTGGTCTTCGGTTCGGGCAAAGGTCTGATGCCCGTCGGCTCACGAAGGCGAGACGTGAGCCGGCAGCCAGACGAGGAAGGCCGCTCCCCCCGTTTCCGCTCGTCCGGCCGTGAGGTGGCCCCGGTGATCCTCCACGATGCGCTTGCAGACGGCGAGCCCGAGCCCCGTTCCGTTGGGCTTGGTGGTGTAGAAGGGGTGGAAGATGCGTTCCAACCCCTCGGGCGGGATTCCGGGCCCGTCGTCGAGGACCCGCAACAGGACACCATCTTCGTGCGGACCGAGCTGCAGCTCGACGCGACCACCCTCTTTGAGCGCCTGAAGAGCATTCATCGTGAGATTCAGGACGACCTGCTCGAGCTGGTTCGCGTCGCCGTGGACCGTCGGCAGGTCCTCCGCCACCGTGAACGCGAGCTCGGTCTTCTGCTTGCGGGCAGTGTGGCGGACGAGGCGTTCGATCCGCTCGAGCACGTGCTCGAAGCGGAGTTCCTCCATCTCCGGCTTCTCCGGGCGCGCGAACTCGAGCAGGTCGCGCACCAGGCCGCCGATGCGTTCGGCCTCGTGAAGCATGACCTCGAGGTCCTCACGGCGCGGATCGTCGTGGTCGAGATCGAGCAGCAGGAACTCGGCGCTGTTGCTGATCACGCCGAGCGGCGTGCCGATCTCGTGGGCCAGCGCAGCGGCCATGTTGCCGACGGCGCTCATGCGCTCGGTGAAGGCCATCTTCTCGGCCGCGCGTCGGCGTTCGGTGACGTCGCGCAGCACGAAGCTGAAACCGTTCGGCCGGCCGCTGCCGTCCAGGAGCGGAGTGCGGCTCAGTTCCACCCACACCGCGGCGCCGGTTCGGGCGACCAACTCGATCTCGCGTTTGGCGATCGTCGCGTGCGGATCGCTGGGCGTGAAGACCTGCAGCGTGTCGTCGTCGACCTCGTCGAAGAGTTGATGAATGGAACGTCCGACGGCCTCCTCGATCGACCAGCCGAAGATCGACTCTGCGCCCCGGTTCCAGAAGCGGACGGTGTTCTGTCGATCGACGGCGAACACGGCGTCGTTGCCGTTGCGGATCGCGCTCACCAGGAAACGTTCGCGCCAGGCGTGCCCACCTGTCCGGCTCGGGTCGGGAAGCGGAATCAGGATCGCCGCGACGCTTCCGCTGCCGTCACGAATGGGCGTGAGGACGACACGGAACGAATGGATACGACCGGACTCGTCCCGAATGGTGCGCACGGTCTCGATCGTGCGGCCCGTGCGTTGGACCTGCGGGGGAATGCAGTCCTCGCACCGTGTGTCGCCCGGGTTGAGGCCGGTGAAGCAGTGCTTCTCACACACCTCGAGACGCGAAGCCATCGATTCGCGGTAGGCGCGATTGGTCCAGACGGGGCGCAGATCCCCGTCGAGCACGATCACGCCGGTGTCGAGCGCGTCGAAGAGCGAGCGTGCGGAATCGAGAGCCGTGAGGTCGATCATGGATGACAGGGTCGCCTCGACGGTCGCGGCCGTCAACTCGGCGCAGGCGCCCTGGGCGGGCTCGGCGCGCAACGGCGTGTGCCCGGCGTGCCGCGCCGAGATGGGCGATCCTCGGTCGCGCCGTTATCGCTACGCGTTCATCGCGTGTCCGGAGTGCGGGCCGGGCTACACGGTCACCCATCGCCTGCCCTTCGCCCGGGTGAACACCACCTTCGCACCCTTCGAACCCTGCGAGGACTGCTGGGAGGAATTCGAGGATCCCGGCAGCCGCCACTTCGGCTCGACCACCATCTGCTGCCCGGACTGCGGTCCGAGCTATTGGATCGAGCCCGCGCCTCCGATCGACGACGCGATCGACGAGATCGACAGTGCCGTCCGTGCGCTACGGTCGGGAGCGATCCTGGGCCTGAAGGACACCTGCTGCTTCCGCTTCGTCGCCCGGGCGCGCGACGTGCAGGCGGTCGAGCGTCTGCGGAGACGCATGGAGGAACCCGACACGACCTTCGGGCTGATGGTCGCCGACGTTGCCGCGGCCCGGGAGATCGCCGACGTCAGCGAGTCCGCGGTCACACTCCTGGAGGATCCGTCGGCGCCCCTGGTCCTGCTGCCTCGGCGGGAGTTCGGCGGCTGGCTCGACGCCGCGACCGCCCGCGGCGGCGAGGTGGCCGTCATGCTGCCGCGGGCCGCTGTCCACTTCCTGCTGATGGATTCCCTGGGCGAACCCCTGGTCGTGGCCCGGGCGGCGCGTCGCGACGACGTGGCGGTCCTGGAGAACGACGACGCGCGCGAAGACCTCATGGACGTCGCCGACGCGCTCGTGCTGCACGATCTCGACCTGCACGCCGGCTGCGAGGACTCCGTGCTCCGCGTCGAGGACGACCGGCCGGTGGTCCTGCGCCGTGCGAGCGGCCTGGCGCCGCGTCCGCTGCTGCTGCCGTGGGAGGTTCCTCCCATGCTCGCGATCGGCGGGACGCACGAGGTCGCGATCGGCGTTGCCGAGGGGAACACACTGCGGTTGAGCCAGCCCGTCGGCGACCTCGGCACTTCGCGGGCTGCGGCCGCCTTCCGGCGCACCGTCGACCGGATGCTCGCCCTCTGGGGGTGCGAGCCCAGGTGCGTGGTGGCGGACCCGATCCGGGAGCAGCCGGCGCGGGCCCTGGCCGCCGAGCTGGGAGCCCGGACCGTGCTGGTCGATCATCACCACGCCCACGTGGGGTCGATCCTGGCCGAGCACTGCATCGAGTCTCCGGTCCTCGGGGTGTCGCTCGACTCCTCCGGCCAACTGGTCGATCCGGAGCTCGGTGCCGGCCGCATCCTCCGGATCGAGGCCGGCCATGGTGATCTCCTGGAGACGATCCCCGGCTTCCGGGTGCCCGGCGCCGACGCAGCGCCGCGCGATCCGTGGCGGGTGGCGGTCGGCCTGATCCACGATGCCTGTGGTCCGGCACTCGCCGAGTTGTGGGCGCACCGGTTGGCCACCGATGCCCAGACCGCGGACAGTGCGCTGTCCATGCTCACCCATGACGTCGGCTGCGTGACCGTCCACAGCTTCGGGAAACTCTACGACGCGGCTGCCGCCGTGCTGGGCGTGGCGCGCCGCACGTCGTCGGCCGGTGTCGCGGCCCGGCGCCTCGAACTGGTGGCCGGCGTTGCCGACGCCGAGTCGACCGACGTCGAGACCGCCCGTCTGGAGCCGGCCAGTTTCCTCGCCGCCTGGATCGAACGCCTCCTCGCCCGGGCCGAGGACGACGGCGATCTCGTGGAGGACGCGCGCTGGGTGCAGCGTTCCCTGTCGGCCTGGGTGGCCCGGCGCGCCTTCGACATGGCCGAGTGCCAGGGTCTCGACGTGGTCGCCGCCGGCGGTGGCTGCTTCTCGAACCCCTGGCTGCGCCGGGGATTCCACGTGCGCGCCCGGGAGACGGGCCGGCGTCTGGCCCTGAACGAGAGCATCCCGGCCGGGGATTCCGGACTCGCCGTGGGCCAGCTCTGGATCGCCGCGCGCCGGGCTGCGTGCTGAGCAGACCGTCGCGTTTCCACCGACGACCGATCCTGTTATGTTGCCCGTTCGGCGACGCGGCCGTGTCGCCGACATGCATCGCCCCCGTGTTCCGACGGAGCCCCAATGGATCAGACGAAGAGCCAGTCCCTGCTCGAACGCGCGCGCAAGGTCATCCCCGGTGGTGTGAACTCGCCGGTCCGTGCCTTCGGCGGCGCGCACGTGGTGTCCCCGTTCATCGTCCGCGGTGAAGGGGCCTGGTTCGAGGACGAGGACGGGAACCGCTACGTGGACTACATCGGGAGCTGGGGTCCCCTGGTCCTGGGCCATGCCCATCCGGCCGTGGTCGACGCGGTGAAGGCCGCCGCCGAGCGCGGCACCAGCTTCGGCACCCCGACCGCGTCGGAGATCGAACTCGCCGAGCTGCTGTGCGAACGCGTGCCGAGTCTCGACATGGTCCGCCTGGTGAGCAGCGGAACCGAGGCCACGATGAGCGCGGTCCGCGTGGCCCGCGGCGCCACCGGGCGCGACAAGTTCGTCAAGTTCGTCGGCTGTTATCACGGCCACGGCGACGCCTTCCTCATCGAGGCCGGCAGCGGCCTGGCGACCCATGGCACGCCCAGCAGTCCGGGCGTCCCCGCGGCCACGGCGCAGGACACGTTGACCGTTCCGTACAACGACCTCGAGGGCGTGACGAAGCTCTTCGAGCAGAACCGCGACCAGGTCGCCGCCGTGATCGTCGAGCCGGTGGCGGGGAACATGGGCCTGGTGAAGCCGAAGGAAGGATTCCTCGAGGGTCTGCGGAGTCTGTGCGACGAGCACGGTGCGGTACTGATCTTCGACGAGGTCATGACCGGCTTCCGGGTCGGGCCCCAGGGGGCGCAGGGGCGCTACGGGGTGACACCCGACATGACCACGCTGGGCAAGGTGATCGGGGGCGGTCTGCCCGTGGGTGCCTACGGGGGCCGCCGCGAACTCATGGAGCAGGTCAGTCCTGCCGGTCCGATCTATCAGGCCGGGACCCTGAGCGGCAATCCGCTCGCCGTGGCCGGCGGTCTCGCCGCGCTCACCGAGCTCTTCCGCGATCCGTCGATCTTCGACCGGGTCGAGGAGACCACGAAGATGCTCGGCGAGGGACTCGAGAGTGCCGCGTCGGACGCAGGCATCCCGCTCCGGGTGCAGAGCGCGGGAAGCATGGGGTGTGCGTACTTCACCGACCGTCCGGTCGAGGACTTCGCCGGCGCCGCGGCGTGCGATGCCGAGCGCTTCTATCGTTTCCATGCGGCCATGCTGGAGCGGGGCGTCTACCTCGCACCGTCTCCCTTCGAGGCCTTCTTCGTGGGAGCGGCCCACGGTCCCGACGAAGTGGCCCACACGCTGAACGCCGCGGCCGAGAGTTTCGCCCTGCTGTAGCCCCCTCGACGGAGCCCCATGGCCCCGAACGCAGAAGATCGTCGCCCGCTGGCACTGGGAATCACCGGCGCCAGCGGCGCACCCTACTGGGTGCGCTTCGTCGAGGTCGCCGTCCGCGCGGGCGTGGAGCTGCACGTGGCGGCCAGCGGCAACGTCGACACCGTCTGTCGCGCCGAGCTCGGGGACGACTTCGAGACCTGTCTGGAGCGGGCGATCGAGCGCTCCGGCGTGGGAGACGATGGCGCGAAGCGCGTCCGGGTCTTCGACAAGCGCGACTACCACAGTCCCATGGCCAGCGGCAGCGCCCGCTACGCCGGCATGGTGATCCTGCCCTGCAGCATGGGGACCATGGCCCGCATCGCCCACGGGACCAGCGACGACCTGATCAGCCGTGCGGCCGACGTCGCCCTGAAGGAGCGTCGGAAGCTCGTGCTGGTGCCCCGCGAGACCCCGCTCAGCCTGGTCCACCTCGAGACCATGTCGAAGGTCACCCGCGCCGGTGCCGTGGTGCTTCCCGCCATGCCCGGCTTCTACCACCGGCCGGAATCGATCGACGACCTGGTCGACTTCGTCGTCCAGCGGATCGCCGACCAGCTCGATCTGGACGTCGAGCTCACGCGACGTTGGGGCCAGCGGGGCCGCTGACCCGGAATCGGATGGATGCCAGTCCTCCGACCCGCGGCACACGGGATCGCCCTTCCCGCAGTTCGTCCGAGATCGGACGTTTGTTGACGGGATCCCGGCGTTCGTACACCATTCCGGCGGCCTGCGCTTCCCGACATGATTCCGGAGAGGACTGGTGATACGCATGGGCGGATCCCCTCGGCCCGAACGTGAAGCGGAATCGCCGTCCGGCGCTCCCGCGCATCCGGCCGGCGACACGGTGCCCGAAAGCGACTCCCCCCCGAGGACACGGTCCCGGGTCTCCCTGCCGGTCGTGGGGATCGGCGCGTCCGCGGGTGGGCTGCAAGCGCTCGAGCAGTTGTTCACGAATCTGCCCGCCGACACCGGCGGGGCCTTCGTGGTCGTCCAGCACCTGTCGCCGGATTTCAAGAGCCTCATGGACGAGCTGCTCGCCAAGCACACGAGCATGCGGATCAAGGTCGTGCACGAGGACCAGCGCCTCGAAGCCGATCACATCTACCTGATCCCACCCCGCTGCGATCTGAAGCTCGACGGCGATCACGTCCGGGTCACCCGTCAGGACCGCGAAGCCGTGCCGGCGGCTCCGATCGACGTGTTCCTGAGCTCCCTGGCCGAGGACCGCGGCAACGAGGCGGTGGCGGTGATCCTGTCCGGCACGGGCAGTGACGGCAGCCGGGGCGCCGCCCAGGTCAAGGAGAGCGGGGGCGTGGTGCTCGTCCAGGAGCCCTCCACCGCTGCGTTCAACGGCATGCCGCACAGCGCCATCGACGCCACCGAGGTCGACGCGGTGCTCGAACCCGGCGAACTGGCCGTCCGGCTGGCGCGCTATCTCCACGAGCCCGAGCGGCGGCTCCTGCGTGGGGAGAAGCAACCGATCGGCGAGGACATGGCGCCTCTCGACGCGATCCTCGACGTGCTGCGGGCGAGTTACGGGATCGATTTCCATCTCTACAAGCCGAACACGTTGCTGCGACGCATCGAGCGACGCATGTCGATGCATGCCTGCGGCACTCTCGCCGAGTACTCGAAGAAGCTGCTGGAGTCGGAGCAGGAGCAGAAGATGCTCTACGGAGACCTGTTGATCCGGGTCACCGAGTTCTTCCGCGATCCCGAGAGTTACCAGGCGCTGCTCACCGAAGCACTGCCCGACCTGGTGGCCGAGAAGCAGCGGCAGGACGAGGAGCTCCGGATCTGGGTCGCGGGGTGCGCGTCGGGCGAGGAACCGATCTCGCTGGCGATCCTGCTCGACGAGTACCGACGCACGCTCGACCAGCCCTTCGAGTACCGCATCTTCGCCACCGACATCGATCCCGAAACGGTGAGCCAGGCGGGTCTCGGTCACTTCCCCGCCGAGATCGCGGCGTCGATGGGCGAGGAGAGGCTCGACGCCTACTTCGAAGCGACCGATCACGGTTATCAGCTGGTGCCGGCCATGCGCGACCGGATCGTGTTCGCCCAGCACGACCTGGTCCGCGATCCTCCCTTCACGCGCATGGACCTGATCAGCTGTCGCAACGTGCTGATCTACTTCCGGGCCGATCTGCAGAACCGGGTGCTGGGTCTGCTGGACTTCGCGCTGAATCCCAACGGTGTGCTCTTCCTGGGTCCGAGCGAGACCATCGGTGAGTTGAGCACCCACTTCGGGGCGCTGAGCTCGCGTTGGAAGATCTTCCGCAAGAGCGCCCAGGCGGGGCGGAAGATCACGTCGGAGGTGCTGCGGCGGGGCATGTCGGCCTCGTCTTCGAGCACGGCGGGCGTGGGATCACGGCGCGCCGCGGTCGTCCCGCCGGCCGAGCGTGTGGACTATTCGGCCGTCGCCACTGCCATCGCCAACGAGTACCTGCTCGTCTGCCTGGTACTCGACGGCAACTTCCACGTGCGCTACGTACTGGGCGATCCGGCCGGCCTGCTGCGCATCCCACTGGGAATGACCACCTACGACGTCTTCCGCATGCTCGACGGTGACCTGCGTCTGGCCGTCGGCACCGCCCTCCATCGGACGGAGAAGACGGGCGAGGACAGTGTCTGCCGGCGCGTCCAGGTGACGGGGCTCGACGAGTTGGTCGACGTCAAGGTGAAGGCGCTCGACACCCGATCGAACGGCTCGGGCGCCTACGCCCTCATGGTGCAGCGGTCGAGGCTGCCCGAAAAGGTCGTGCCCGAGGACGAGGTGACCTTCGAGGTCGACGAGCGGGCTCGGGAGCGGATCGACCAGCTCGAGCACGAGCTGTCCTCGACGAAGGAACACCTGCAGGCCACCGTCGAGGAGCTCGAGACGGCGAACGAGGAGCTGCAGGCGGCCAACGAGGAACTGCTGGCCAGCAACGAGGAGCTGCAGAGCACCAACGAAGAGCTGCACTCGGTGAACGAGGAGCTCTACACGGTGAACGCCGAGCACCAGAGCAAGATCCGCGAACTCACGGTGCTCAACGCGGACATCGAGAACCTCTTCCAGAACCTCGACATCGGAATCGTCTTCCTCGATCCGGAGCTTCGGGTGCGCAAGTACACGCAGCGTGCCACCGAGATCATCAAGTTGATCCCGCAGGACGTGGGGCGGCCGCTCGAGCATCTGAACCAGAACGTGCTCGACGTGGATCTCGTGGACACGACGCGCGCGGTGCTGACGCGTGGAGAGATCCGGGAGCAACGCGTGCAGACCGCGAACGGTTCCTGGCTGTTCGTGCGAGTGCTGCCCTACCGGGACGGGTACGGCGAGACCCGCGGCGCGCTACTGACCCTCGTCGACATCACCGACGTCATCGAGGGCGAACGGACGCGGAACCGACTCGAAGAAGAGTTCCGGCAGTTCGCCGAGCACATCACCGACGTCTTCTGGCTCACCGACGCCACCGGCGAGCACGTCCTGTACGTGAACCCGAACTACGAGCTGTACTGGGGCAAGGCACCCGACCACGAACTCGGCCGCGACATACTCTTCGACGGTCTCCACCCCGAGGACCAGTCGAAGGTGCGCGCAGTCCTGGAATCGCCACAGTGGGCCGCTTTCGACCTCGAGTACCGCGTGCAGCTCGACGACGGGAGCGAGCGCTGGCTGCACAACCGCGCCTTCCCGGTGACCGATCGTCAGGGCGATGTTGCGCGTGTCGCCGGCGTCATCAGCGACATCACCCAGCGCAAGCAGGACGAGATCTCACTGCGACGGCTCGCCTCGATCGTCGAGTCGTCGAAGGACGGCCTGTTCAACCTGGACTCGCAGGGTGTGATCCGCACCTGGAACCCGGGTGCCCAGGATGTCTTCGGGGTGGAAGCCGAACAGGTCGTCGGTCAGCCACTCACCTCCCTGTACCCGGACGAGTCCGAGTCCGAGTTCGAGGCGCTGTTCGAGCGGCTCCGTCAGGGCGAGTCCGTCGTCGACTACCAGTCGGCGCGCCACACTCCGGGCAAGGATCTCCGACACGTGGAGCTGACGGTGTCGGTGATCCGTGGCAACGGAGCGGGAGGCGGCGGTTTCGCCGTGGTCGCCCGCGACGTCACCGAGCGTCTCGCCCGGGAGACCGAGTTGCACAAGCTCACGCAGAGCCTCGAGCGACAGGCGAACCACGATCCGCTGACGGGACTGCTCAACCGCCGCGGCCTCGAGAAGTTCCTGTTCGTCGAACTCGAGCGGACGCGGCGCGAGGGCCAGCGCGTGGGCGCGGTCCTCATCGACTGCGACAACTTCAAGCGGATCAACGACCAACTCGGCCACTCGGTCGGCGACGTCGTCCTGCAGAGCATCGCCAAGCGATTGCGCGCGGCCTTGCGTCCCTCCGACTTCCTGGGACGCATCGGTGGGGACGAGTTCATGGTGCTGTTGCCGAACACGCGCCTGGCCGAGGCCCTGCAACTGGCCGAGCGCCTGCGCCTGGTGGTGGCGGAATCGCCTCTGCAACTGCAGGAGCAGATGATCGGGATCACGGCCAGCCTGGGCGTGACACTGGTACCGGAGAACGTCATCTCGATCGAGGAGATCGTGAGCCACTCCCAGCACGCGCTGTCGCAGAGCAAGAGCGCGGGAAAGAATCGAGTGTCTCTACGCGAGGGGGACGACGATGCCCAACGCGAGGAGATCAGCGACGCCACCCGCGACGTGGGCGACCTCGTCCAGGCGCTCACCTCGGAGTCGGCCTTCCGGACCGTGGTCCAGCCGATCTTCGATCTGGTCAGCGAGCGTGCGGTGGCGTACGAGTTGTTGTCCCGGGGGCCGGAAGGAGCCTTCGAGAGCCCCGACGACTTCTTCCGGATCAGCGCCGAGAACAACATCCTCACCACGGTCGACCTGCTGTGCGCCAAGCGAGCCATGGACTGGGTGTCGAAGCACGCCAACGGAGTGCGCTACCACGTGAACCTCTTCCCGTCGACGCTCCTGGAGACCCCGGCCGAACGTCTGGAGCAGATGTTCGAGGTGCTGGGCGATCCGTCGCGCTTCTGCGTGGAGATCAGCGAGCAGCAGTTCGTGGGCGACGCGCACTACCTGCTCGAGAAGGTACGCCGGCTCCGCGAGTTCGGCGTGAGCGTGGCGCTCGACGACGTGGGATTCGGACGCAGCTCGCTCGAGTCGCTGATCCTGCTCGAGCCCGACATCATCAAGATCGACCAGTCCTTCGTCCGTGGTGCCCACGCCGACCCGGGGCAACAGCGGTCGCTGCAGCGGCTGGTCATGCTGAGCAAGAACCTCGATACCACCCTGGTGGCCGAGGGGATCGAGGAACACCGGGACATCGACGTCCTGGTGGACATGGGCGTGCGCATGGGACAGGGCTTCCTGTGGGGCGAGCCGAGAGCCAACTGATCGCCGTGTGCGCCGAGGTGGAGAGGTGACGAAGCCGAACGAGCACGATGCAGGCGCCGATCCGGCCCCGAGCAAGGGCGTGCGGCGCGACGAATTCCACGTCGTCGGGATCGGTGCGTCCGCCGGCGGCAACGACGCTCTCTGTGCCCTGCTCGCCGGGCTCCCGCCGGACAGCGGGGCGGCCTACGTCGTGGCGCAGCACCTCGCGCCGGAAGCGCGCAGTCACCTGGCCGAACGCCTGGCCCGCCACACGTCCATGCCCGTGGACTGGCTCGACGAGCCGCGATTGCTCGAACCCGATCGCGTCTACCTGGCTCCGGCGCGCAGTCGGGTCCTCTTCGTCGACGGTCGGGTCGAGGCCCGGGTCGACGACGAGCGGGCGACGAACACCCATTCCGTCGACGTCCTCTTCGGCCGTCTGGCGCGCAGCTACGCCGAACGAACCGTGGCCGTGGTCCTCTCGGGGGCCGGCTCCGACGGCAGCGCCGGCGTGCGGGCGGTGAAGAGCGCCGGTGGGACGGTCGTCGTCCAGGATCCCGATGAAGCTGCGTTCGACGGCATGCCGCGCAGTGCGATCTCCACCGGCGTCGTCGACGCGGTCCTGAGTCCTGCGGAGATTGCCGACCGACTCAGCACCTACCTCGGCCGGTTGGGGGCGGTTCTCCAACCGTGGTCCGAAGACGGCGACGAGCACGCCGTCGATCCCCTCGAGACCCTGATCGAGGTGCTGAGGCGCAAGAGCGGCTTCGACTTCCGACTCTACAAGGAAGGAACCATCCGGCGGCGTCTGGAGCGCCGGATGGCCCTGACCCAGGTCGGACGCTGGCAGGACTACCACGAGCGGCTGATGGAATCGGCGGCCGAGCGCGACGCCCTGTGCCGCGACCTCTTGATCAACGTCACTTCGTTCTTCCGCGATCGCGATGCCTTCGCGGCGCTCGAGGAGCGCGCACTGCGCGACATCGTGGAGCAGGCCGACGAAGGTGGAGAGATCCGGGTCTGGGTGCCCGCCTGCTCCACCGGTGAGGAAGCCTTCTCGATCGCGATTCTCCTGCAGAAGGTGGTCGACGAGTCGCAGCGCGACCTGCGCTTCCGGATCTTCGCCACCGATCTCGACACCCGGGCGATCGAGATGGCGTCTTCCGGACTCTTCGACGCCTCCATCGAGCAGCGCATGCGGCCCGAGGTGCTCCGTCGGTGCTTCGACGATCGCGGTGGCGGCTACGAAATCAAACGGCCGCTGCGCGAGAAGGTCGTGTTCGCCGCCCACGACGTCGCCCAGGACCCACCGTTCACGCGCATGGACCTGGTCAGCTGCCGCAACCTCCTGATCTACCTGCGCCCGGAGCTCCAGGCGCACGTGCTGTCGTTGCTGTACTTCGCGCTCAGGCAGAAGGGTTATCTGTTCCTCGGGAGCAGTGAGACCCCGGTGTCGATCGACGAACACCTCGAAGTGGTGGACACCGAGATGCGTCTGTACCGCCGGATCGGCCCCGACGGAAGGCCGCCCCGGCTGCGTTCGCTCGACCGGATCCTCGACCACGACGACCGTCACCCACCACCTGCCCGCCGGATCTCGGCCAAGGCCGTCGCGCAACACGCGGCGATCGCCCAGTCGCTCGTGGAACGCGATTCCCTGTTCGCTCTCGTGGTCGACGGCCGACTGCATCTACAGCACGTCTACGGCGACCCGGGTCAGGCCCTGCGCGTTCCGAGCGGCACGGTGACCAACGAGATCTCGGCTCTGACGCGCGGGGACTTCCGGTCGGCGGTCCTGGCCTCGGTGCCGCGAGCCCAGCGCACCGCGCGGGAGGTCGTCAGCCGCTCGGTGGCGCTCGATCACGGCGGTGCGGTGGAGCACGTGGACGTGCGCGTGGTGCCGGTGATCGAAGGGGAAGAGACGATCGATTCCTTCATCGTCCTCGTGAGCCGGATCGACCTCGGTGCAGTCGGTGACCGCGAGCTCCAGCACCGGGTCCACGACCTGGAGGTCGAACTCCACGGGGCGCGCGACGACCTGCGGCACACGGTGCAGGACCTGGAGCGCTCGAACGAGACCCTGCGCTCGACCAACGAAGAACTGATGGTCACCAACGAGGAGCTGCAGAGCGCGAACGAGGAGCTGCACTCGACCAATGATCAGCTCTTCCGCACCAACCTCGACCACGAGGGGCGCATCTCGGAGCTGAGCGAGGTCACGCGAGACCTGGAGAACCTGTTCGTGGGTTCGGAGGTCGGAATCGTCTTCCTCGACGAGCACCTCTGCGTGCGCAAGTTCACGCCCGTGGCGGCCGCGGTGATCCACCTGCTCGACCAGGACGTCGGACGTCCGCTGCACCACCTGGCCCACGGGCTCCGTGACGTCAGGTTGGAGAAGGTGGCGGAGACGGCCCTGCACAGTGGACAGGATTCGTCGCAACGCGTGTGCACCGAGCAGGGGGAATGGTACCTGTTGCGCGCGCTTCCCTACCGCATCGAGGACGGATCGACGGCCGGAGTGCTGCTCACGTTGACCGACGTCACCGAGCTCCAGCGCGTGACCGATGCCATGCGCGCCTCGGTCGACCGTTTCCACGGATTCCTCGATGCCCTGCCCGACCGATTCCTGTGGCTGAACCCCGACGGGACCTGGCTGCGTCTGCGTGACGTCGCTTCTTGGCGCGACGAACCGCCGCGCGTGCTCGGGCACGACGAGCTGGCCGCCTTCCTGTCGGGTCCGGCCCGTAGCGCGGTCGAGGAGGCCGCGCGGCGCTCGGTCGAGAGCCAGGAACTGCAGACGGTGAGTTTCGACCAGTACCGCGGCGACACGCTCCAGTCCTACGAGGCCCGTCTGCTCGCGGTGGGCGATCAGGGTACGCTGTGCGTCCTGCGCGACGTCTCGGAGCTGCGCCGCAGCGAGCGCGAACTCGTCCACCTGACCCGCCACCTCGAACAGCAGGCGAACTGCGACCACCTCACACAGCTACCCAACCGTCGTGGTCTGGAGAAGATCCTCTTCGCCGAGCTGGAGCGCTGCCGACGCCTCGGTGTGTGGTTGTCGGCGATCCTCGTCGACTGCGACGACTTCAAGCGCGTGAACGACACCCTGGGCCACGCCACCGGCGACGTCGTGTTGAAGGAGATCGGCAAGCGACTGCGCCGCGTGTTGCGGCCCAGCGACACGCTCGGTCGCGTCGGGGGCGACGAGTTCCTCGTGCTGCTGCCCGACACCCGCGTCGCCGAGGCCATGCAGCTGGCCGAGCGTCTGCGCCTGGCGATCCACGAGTCACCGCTGACCTCGGGACGAGACGTCATCGCGGTCACGGGGAGCCTGGGCGTGGCCGGGGTCCCGCACGACGTGGTCAGCATCGAAGAGGTGATCAGCCACGCGCAGCACGCGCTGCAGTACAGCAAGAACATCGGCAAGAACCGCGTCTCGACACGGGGCGACGAAGGCGACCAGGCCCTCGAGGACCCTCGCGAGGAGCTCATGTCGGTGCTCGAGACGGGTCGGGGCTTCCGCACCTTCGTCCAGCCGATCTTCGACCTGCGCAACGGCGAGACCACCGGCTACGAGTTGCTGACGCGCGGCCCGGGGGGAGCGCTCGAGAGTCCCGACGACATCTTCCAGCTCTCGTCGGAGAACAACATCCTCACCTCGGTCGACCTGCACTGCGTGAAGCGCAACGTGCAGTGGGCGCGCGAATACCTCGACCGCGGACGCTTCCACCTGAACCTCTTCCCGACCACGATCCTCGACACGCCGGCTGCGCGGCTGCTGGCGGTGTTCGGCGAGCCCGACCTGCTGCAGCACTTCTGCGTCGAGATCAGCGAGCAGCAGTTCATCGGCGACCCGAACTACCTGCGTCCGCACGTCGAGGAGTTGCGGCGCGAGGGCGCGCGGATCGCGCTCGACGACGTGGGCTTCGGGCGCAGCTCGCTCGAGTCGCTGCTGCTGCTCGAACCCGACACGGTGAAACTCGACAAGAGCGTGGTGAACGGCGCGGCCACCGACACGGCCCAGCGACGCACACTGCAGCGGCTGGTGAAGGTGATCCGGGGCATCGACGCCGACATCGTGGCCGAGGGGATCGAGACCGAGGCGGACCGCGACCTGCTGCTCGACCTGGGCGTGCCCTTCGGGCAGGGCTACCTGCTGGGCCGCCCACGCGACTCGATCCTGGCGAACTGACGCGGCCGGGCTGGGCGATCTTGGCCGACGGGATTATCTGTTCTGCTCGACCGCGGTGTCGTGCGCGGCGGTCGGCCGCCACCCCGCCGGGAGTCCCATGCGTCCGCTGCTGCTGATCCTTCGTATGATCAAGTGGGAGCACACCATCTTCGCGCTCCCCTTCGCCCTGGTGTCGCTGCTGGTGGCCAGCGACGGCGTGCCGGCCTGGAGCACGCTGGGCTGGATCCTCGTGGCGATGATCGGCGCCCGCTCGACGGCCATGGCCTTCAACCGGCTCGTCGACGCGCGGATCGACGCCGCGAACCCGCGAACGGCCACCCGCGAGATCCCGAGCGGTGCGCTGAGTCGCACCGCGGTGCTCGTGTTCACCCTGGCCACGGCGGGGCTGTTCGTGTTCGCCGCCTTCATGCTCAATCCGCTGTGCTTCGCGCTGTCGCCGGTGGCCCTGCTGATCGTGTGGTTCTACTCGCTGACCAAGCGCTTCACGGCGCTCAGCCACCTGTTCCTGGGTCTGGCGCTGGGCGTGGCGCCGATCGGGGCGTGGCTGGCCGTGCAGGGCGAGTTCGCGGCCTTCCCTCTGATCCTGGCCTTCGCGGTGCTGTGCTGGGTCGCTGGTTTCGACGTTCTGTACGCCTGTCAGGACGTCGATTTCGACCGGAAGGCCGGACTGCGTTCGATTCCCGCCGCGATCGGGCAACGGGCCGCCCGTTGGGCCGCACGCGGATTGCACGTGCTGGCGGTGGGGGCGTGGGCGTGGGCCTTCCTGTCGGTCGGCCTGGGGGCGGTGGCCCTCGCCGGCGTCGTGGTGACCGCGGTGTTGCTCGGCTACGAGCACTGGCTGGTCCGCGGCGACGATCTGAGCCGGATCGACCGGGCCTTCTTCGAGGTCAACAGCTGGATCGGGATGGTCCTGCTCGGGTCGACCCTGCTGGAGCTCTACCTGGTCTGAGCCGCGACGCGGCGGTGGCGTGGGAATCGACCGGGCCTACCTTTTCCGCTCGACCCCACGCCTCCGGTACGCCCCTTGGAGCCCATCTTGGTCAGTCATCCCGATCGGGACGAGCTGCGCGCGCTGCTCGACCGCCCGAACATCCACGACATCACCGCGGCCGCCGACGAGGCTCGCCGGGAACGGCACGATCGGACCACGACCGTGTCCGTGGTCGAGCCCTTCGATCCGCGTCAGGCCTACACCCGATGCCCGCTCACGGGCATCGGGGCCGGCGAGGGGGGCTTCGCAAGGGCACTCGACGACATCCACGACATCGTGACCGACCTGCTGGTCCTGGTGCCGGAGGGTGCCTCGGCCGACGAGGTGCGCTCGATCTGGCGTCTGCTGCCGCTTCCGCCGGCCGACGGTGGCGACGAGATGCTGCCCACGGTGCAACTGGGTACGACCGACACCTGGATCGAAGCCGGCATCGACCACGACCTGGCCGCCTGGATGGAGCAGGGCATGCGGGTGGTGAGCGACGGGATCGATCCGCGCAACCACCCTGCCCGCGGCATCGACCCGGCGGCGCGCTGGACCTCGTTCTGGCACACCGCCGCCAACGCCGGGCTGCGCGGCCACGCCACGGTCCTCTTCGGACCGGACCACGACCTCGATTCCGTCTTCGCGCAGATCGACGCCATCAACGCGGTGCAGGCCGACACCGGCGTGTTCCTGTCGGTGAGCCCCTGCGTGATCGGATCGGGGCCCGCCGGTGACGACGACGATGCGCTGACGCACGCGAGCTTCGACCTGCGGGTGCTCGCCGCCTGCCGTCTGGGCCTTCCGGGGGTCGACCACCTCAGCCTGCGCTACGAACGCAGCGACCTGAAGACCGCGCACACCTCGCTGCTCTGCGGCGTCGACGACCTGATCGGGCACCTGTTCCTGGGGGCCCGCGACCGCAAGGCCGACACCGAGGCCAAGGATCTGTCGCTGCGCGAGATGCGGGCGTGGCTGGAGGAAGCGGACTTCACCGCCCGCGTGCGCAACGGTGTGTTCGAGACCGAGGACTTCGCCGCGTTGCTGAACGCTCCGGAGGAGCCGGCGTGAAGTCCCGGGGCCTCCGCGTGGGTGCCGTGGGGTTCCTGAACACGGTTCCGTTGATCGAGGGCCTCGACGACGAGCACGGGATCGAGGTGAGCCGCGACCTGCCGTCGCGCCTCGCGCGCTCGCTCGCAGCCGGGGACATCGACGTCGGCCTCATTCCCGCCGCCGAGTACCTGCGTGGTGTCGGCAGCTCCATGGTTCCCGGGCTTTGCATCGGTGCCCACGGCACCGTTCGCACCGTGAAGGTCTTCAGCCGCGTGCCCCTGCGCGAGGCCGAGCGCGTGAGTGTCGACCGCGGATCGCGCACCAGCGTGGCCCTGCTGCGGATCCTGCTCGCCGAGCTGCACGGGATCACGCCGGAGCTCGAGGAGTTCGAGCCCCGTCACGAGTCGCTCTTCGACCGCGCGCCCACCGCCCTGGTGATCGGCGACCGGGCCGACGAGATCGACGGGACCGACTTGCACGTCCACGACCTGGGACAGGTGTGGAACGATCTCACGGGGCTGCCCTTCGTGTTCGCCGCCTGGGTGTTCAGCGACGAGCTCGGACGCCCGGAACGGGCCGACGACCGCCGACGGCTGGTCACCGCCCTACGCCGGGCCGCCGAGCGCGGGCGCGGCGACCTCGACCGCCTGGCCCATCGCGAGGCGACGACCAGCGGCTGGGACGTGGGCCGGATCACCAGCTACTGGCGCGAGTTCGTCCAGTTCGACCTGGGCGCCGCCGAACTGGCCGGCCTGCGGCGGTTCGCCGAGCTGGGCGCCCGCCACGGCGTGATCGAACACCCCCGCGAGGTGGCCGTCGCGGAGGCCTGAGCGCGGTTCCGGCCGGTTGCAGCCCGCCCCGGAGGCCTTCCGGGGCGGATTTTTCTTGCCATGGATCTTGACATCAAGATCATGACACCTTAGTGTCTCGATCGAGGTGTCAACGTGGAACGACGCTACAAGATCCAGGATCTGGTCCAGGTCTCCGGCATTCCCCGCCGCACGATCCGCTACTACGTGCAGCGGGGCCTGCTGCCGGCCCCGCACGGATCCGGCCGCGGCCACTACTACACGCAGGACCACCTGCAGCGGCTGCAGCGGATCCGCGAGATGCAGCGGGCCGGGCGTTCGCTCGAGGAGATCGGCGTGCTGCTCGACGAGCCGGCCGTCGAGGCGAGCGACGAAGCGCCCGTGCTGCGCAGCGCTCCGGAGCCCGGAGACCGCGCTCCCGACCCGGTCGATCTGGATCTGGTGACCCGCGTCCGCCTGGCCGAGGGTGTGGAGTTGAGCTTCGCGCCGCCGGCCCGCGTGCCCTCGCCGGCCCGCCTGCGCGCCCTGGTGGCCGCCGCGCGCCGGATCCTCGAGACCGAAGGAGACGGGAGCCCATGAACGAGACCACGCCCCTCGGATGCGTGATCCTGCCCGACGACGTGGACGAGCAGGCGAAGGCCGTGCCCCTGACCGGCGTCGACGTGCGCGTGCAGGTGGTCGGACCCACCAGCCGCGTCACCGTGACCCAGAGCTACGAGAACCGCGAAGACGTCCCCGTCGAGGCCACCTACCTCTTCCCGCTCGAGGAGGGCGCGGCCGTGTGCGGCTTCACCGCCACCATCGACGGCCACCGGCTCGAGGGCCGGGTCGAGGAACGCGAAGAGGCCTTCGACGAATACGACGACGCCATGTCCGAGGGTCGCGCCGCCTTCCTGCTCGACCAGGAGCGGCCCAACCTCTTCACCGCCAGTGTCGGCAATCTGCTCCCCGGCCAGACGGTCGACATCGAACTGACCTACGTGGCCGAGCTGCCCCGGGAGGGCCGGGGCTACCGGCTGGCCCTTCCGCAGGCGGTCACCCCGCGCTACGTCCCCGACCACGGTGGCGACGACGAGCGCATCGACGACGAGGAACGCCTGCGCGGACCCCGGACCCACGGCCGGCTGGGCTACGCATGGAACCTGACCGTCGACGTCGATCTGCTCGGACCGATCGGCGAGATCGCCTCGCCCTCGCACCGGATCGAGACACGCTTCGACGGCCGCCGCGCGACGGTCACGCTGGCCCACGACGAACGGCGTCCCGACCGCGACTTCGTCCTGAAGCTGGTCCCGCAGGAAGCCGGCTCGCGCGCGGCGCTCGTGGAGCACGAGGGCGAGCACTACGCCGTCTTCGACGTCCGCGCCGATCTTCCCACCGACCGCCACGCCGTCGACGTGAGCTTCGTGGTCGACTGTTCGGGCAGCATGTTCGGCGACTCGATCCGCGACGCCCGCCGCACGCTGGACCTGTTCCTGCGCTCGCTGCATCCCGGCGATCGCTTCCGGGTGGTGCGTTTCGGATCGGACTTCGAGCGCTGGTCGAAGGGGTTCGTCGACTACGACGACCGCTCTCTCGACACGGCCAGCCGTCGCGTCGAGGACATGGAGGCCGATCTCGGCGGGACCGAGATCCTGGCCCCGCTGCGCGAGGTGCTCGAACGCTCCGACCGCGAGCGGCGCCACCGCGTGGTGCTGATCACCGACGGCGCCGTGGGCAACGAGGACGAGGTGATCGACCTGTGCCGCCGCCACGCCGGCCACGCGCGCATCTACGCCTTCGGCGTGGGCCACGCGGCCAGCGAGCACCTGGTGCGCGGAGTGGCCCGCGTGACCGGCGGCGCCGCCGAATTCGTGGTCCCCGGCGAGCGTATCGAGGACAAGGTCCTGCGCCACGCCGAGCGCATGGCGCGCGACGCGGTCGAGGACCTGGTGATCGAGGGCGAGGGACTGCGGCTCGACGACGTGCAGCCGACACCGTTGCCCACGATCGATCCGACCACCCCGGCCACGATCTACGCGCGCGTGCGCGGCGACGGTGTGGACGGGGCGGTCCGTCTGCGCGGCCGGTGCGGGGAAGGCGTATGGGAGCCACGCCTGGAACTCGCACCGGCCGCCTCCGGCCTCGACGGCGCGGTGGTGGCCACGCTCTGGGCCCGCCATCGCATCCGCCAGCTGGAGGACCACGGGAGCTGGGTCGAGCGCCGCGGCAGCCAGCAGGAGCACCGGCACCGCGCCCGCGAACGCAACCGCGCCCGCAAGGTCGAGCAGGAGTTGATCGAGCTCGGTCGCCGCTTCGGCCTGACCAGCCGGGCGACCAGCTACGTCGTCGTCGACGACCGTCCCGATGCCCCCCGCGCGAAGCAGCCGGCCGATCTGCGCGAGATCGCGGCGGCGATGCCGCGGTCGTTCGGCGGGACCTTCGACGCGATGCCGGTGGTGGCGCGGATGTCGCCCGCCTCCATGGGCAGCGACGTGGTCGAATGCGCCGCGGACATGGACGCCGGCCTCGAGCGGTCGGCCGACCTCCGCGAACTGCTGCGGGCATCACCCGCCGCCCGCAGCGACTGGGCCGACGCCGAGGGCTGGGCGCTGATCCGGCACCAGGGCGCCGACGGCTCGTTCCCCGTCGACGACACGGTGCTCGGCGCGATCCACGTCGACCGCTCGGTGCTCGACGGCCTCGACGCCGACACCGCCCGCGTCGCGGTCACCCACCTGGTGCTCGGCGCGCTCGACCGGCGCGACGACGTCCCCGCGTCGTGGCGGCCCGCCCTCCAGAAGTCGCGGGAGTGGCTCGCCCAGAGGACCGAGGCGGCGCCCGCCGGCCACGCCGACTGGCCGGCCTTCGTCGCCCACGTGCTCGACGCAGGGGGCGAGGCCGAGGCCTGACCTCGACGATCCGCCCGCACGGTGGCAGCATGGAGGCCCGGACCCGACCGTCCGGGCCTTCGTGCGTCCACGCGCACGCGTCTGCGTCGGAAGGGGAACGAAGTGGCCGGGATCGAGGTCCTGTTCGAATGGAAGACGGGGGTGCCGCGGGCGATCTTCCGCAACGCGCGTCTGCGCGTCAGCGCCGACTCCCGGGGTCGGTCCACCGACGGTCCGTGGACCGAGACCCCCATGGAGGAGATCCGCGCCGACGACGGCTGCCCGGCCTTCCGAGCCCGCGTGCGCTTCGACTCCGCCGAGGTCGGAACCACGTTCCGCTGGTCGGTGAGCGCCGACACCGATGCCGACGACGACGTGTGCGTCATGACCTTCGAGACCGGTGATCCGGACTCCCAGGATCTTCACCGCAGCTTCGTGCTCGAGCCCGGAGGCGTGCAGCCCCAGTACGAGTGTTACACGCTGACGCTCGAGCGGGTCTTCGGGGCGCGCAAGCGATACTGGGACGACGAGCAGCCCGGTTTGCAGTTCGCGCTGTGGGCGCCGAACGCCCGGGCGGTCGAGGTGCTGTGGGCCGACTTCGACGAAAGCGACTCGACCCGTCAGACGGGCTACGTCGACGATCACGACCCGCCCGGCGGTGTCGATCCCGACCATCCGCCCATCGTGCTCGTACGCGATCGCGCCGGCGTGTGGCGCAGCCGCCCCGACGAGCCGACGCTGCGTCGCTTCTCCGACCACGTGAACCGCCCCTACGTCTACCGCATCACCCGCAGCGACGGCAGCGTCCGGATCCGCACCGACCTCTACGCCCGTACGCAGATGGGCCGCGGAGACTTCGACCCGGCCGACGCCTCCGATCCGCGTCATGCGGACGGCATCTACCGCGGCCATTACCGCGACCTCGACGGGACCAAGAGCTGCTCTCTGGTCGTCGACATCGATCGCGTGAACAGCGAGTTCGACACCGCCTGTTGGCCCGAGCCACGACCCATCCCGGCCGACGCCTTCTGGGCCGACGACCACGTGATGGACCGACCGCGCCGGGTCCAGGACCTGGTGATCTACGAGCTGCACATCGGGTCGCTGGGTTGGGGAAAGGCCACGTACGGATCGTTCTTCGATGCGCTCGAGCCCGACTTCATCGAGCACCTGGTGTCACTCGGGGTCAATACGGTCGAGCTGCTCCCCGTACTCGAGTTCCGCGGCAAGCAGGACTGGGGCTATTCGACCTCGCACTACTTCGCGATCGAATCGAGCGCGGGTGAGCGAGACCAGTTCAAGCACTTCGTGCGTGCGCTGCACGCGCGCGGGATCTCGGTGATCTGCGACCTCGTGTTCAACCACTACCACCACGATGCCGAGCGCGCGCAGTGGCACTACGACTCGCCCCACGACCAAGAGAACTGCTACTACTGGTACGAGGGTCGGCCGACCGACTACACCGAGTACGCCCAGGCCATGCTCGCCGATCCCGCGACCGCGCACCGGGCCGACCACGGCGGCTACGTCGACAACGGCTCGACGGGTTGGGCTCCGAACTACCGCGAAGAGATGGTCCGGCGCATGTTCGTGAGCAGCGCGCTCATGCTGGTCGAGGAATTCCATGCCGACGGCTTCCGTCTGGACCTGACCAACGCCATCCACCAGAACAACGTGCGCCACGCCGACGGCGTGTCGATGCCCGAGGTCAACGCCTTCGGTTGCAAGCTCCTGCGCGAGCTCACCCGCACCCTGAAGCTGGTCAAGCCCGACGTGATGCTGATCGCCGAGGACCACTCGGGCTGGGACGGGGTGATCGCATCGATCGCCGAGGGCGGGCTGGGCTTCGATGCTCGCTGGGACTCGGCCTTCTACCATCACCTGATCGGAGACGCTCGGGATCGCGGCCCCGGCGACGCCCGCCTGATCGCCACCGCCGGCCTGGGCGACGACCGCGCCCTGGCCGTGAGCCGCTTCGCCCACTGCCTCGCAGAGACGAGTTCGCAAGAGGTCGTCTATTGTTCGTCCCACGACGAGGTCGGCAATGCCCACGGCACCCGCCGCACCCTGGTCGCCGCCGTGAACGGCGCCCCGATGACCGGCGAGACGCGGGCCTGGGCCGAACGCCGCGCCGGTTTCGCCGCCGCCATGACCGTCTTCAGTGCCGGCGCACCCATGCTCTTCATGGGCGAGGAGGTGGGCGCCACCCGCGAGGTCCAGTTCGACCGCGCTTTCGAGGGCCGTGAGGACATCGTGGGCACGGCCACGGGAGACGGCGCGGTGCTGTTCCGCTGGTGGAAGACCTTGATCGGTCTGCGGCGCCGTTCGCGTTGCCTGCGCGAAGCACCCGTCGAGATCCTGGGCGCCAGTGACCTCGACCGAACGATCGTGTTCCGCCGCAGCTCCGGGTTCGAGGAGTTCGTCGTGGTCGCTTCGCTGCGCAACCACCCCACCCAGGGACCGAGCGACTTCGAGTCGCCGCTGATCGAGGACGGCTCCTGGAAGGTGGTGGCGACGAACGTCGCCCCGGAGAGCTGGGGCAGCCCGGCGATGCCCGTCGGTGCGGTGCTGAGGAGCCGAGCGGGGAAGTTGCAGTCGGTGGTGCCCGTGGCGGGGGTCGTGGTGCTGGAGAGGGTGGAGGGGTAGGGGGCGGTTCCGATCCCGAGAAGGGTTGGGGGAGAATGCCGGCTTCGAGTCGTCGCTTCCCGCTCGCGCCGGATGCTCTACACTGGGAGACCGCTGCCCCGACCCCGAACCCCGTCACAGCCCCATGCCCGAGCGCGTCTTCTACGTGGTCCTGTCCACCCAACGCAGTGGGTCGACGTGGTTCCGGCGGATGCTGGACAGCCATCCGGAGATCCGCGACTTCGGGGAGATCTTCCTCCTGCGGCCGTGGGAAGGGTGGCGTGCCGAGGACCTGGTACCCTTCAGCCACCACCTGCGGGACCACGGCGGCCGACGGCCGGCGGTGACTGCACGCTACCTGCGGCGATTGCGCGAGAGCCCGACCCCGGCGAAGGCCGTGGGCTTCAAGCTGATGTACGGACAACTCGCCCGGTTCCCCGAGTTGCTGCCGCTGCTGCTGCGCCACCGCTTCCGCCTGATCCATCTGGTTCGCGACAACCACCTCGACATGGTCATCTCGCGCGAGCGCGACGAGAGACTGAAGATCACCCATACCCGCGAGAAGGTCGAGGTTCCGGCCCTGCATCTCGACCCGGTGCGGCTACGGCAGCGACTGCGGCGGATCGGGGTCAGCGTGAGGGCCGGGCGCGGCTTGACCGCCGTGTGGCCGCACCCCGTGTGCACGGTCCGCTACGAGGACCTGGCCGCCGATCCCTCGGCCGTCCTGCGGCCGGTGGTCGAATTCCTGGGGCAGCGGGCCGAGGGTGTCGAGCTGCAGAGCCGGATGCAACGGATCGCTACGGGGACCTACCGCGACCGGATCGCGAACTACGACGAGATCGCGCCGTTGCTGCGGGAGTGGGGGTACGGGGGGTTTCTGGACGAGGTAGGATCGGGTCGGATGTCCGAATCGTAGTCCACCCCCACCTCGAACGACGAAACCCCGAACCGTAAGGTCCGGGGCTCCGCCGTTCTCGCAGTTCCGTGTCGGGTCAGCGGTACAGACCCTTGACGATTCCCCAGCTCGACTCGTCGGACGAGACGGGGACCTCCACGATCACCCGGATGTTGTCGTAGCAGACGTTCGCGAAGCTCGCCCCGTCCGCAGCCGTGGTGGCCGTGAGCTGCAGGGTCACGCCGCCCGAGACGTCGGGGCCGGTGACGGCCGTGAACGAGAACGACTTCCAGACCGAGGGATCCGGGTCGAGGGCCAGGGGAGCGCCGCCCAGGATCTCGGAGGCGGACACTCCGCCGCCGTCGAGCTCGGAGAAGAACTCGGCGAAGGCGACGCCACCCGGGCCGAACTCGCCACGGGCGTCGAAGGAGATCGTGACCATCTGGTTCGGCTCGACGACGCCGATCCCGATGTTGGCGTTCTTCATCAGGGCCGCCGATGCGGGGGCCGAGTTTTCGATGCAGCCCGCGTTGTCACTGTCGGAACCGGGCGTGACGATCGTGAACTGATCCGGGCCGGTGGGGAAGAGTTCCCAACCGTCGAAGGTTCCGGTCTCGAATCCACCATTGACCGACAGGTCGAGGGGGTCGGCCTGCGCCGGGGCTGCGATCAGGGCGAATGCCGCGAGTGCGACGATCAACATCTTGCTCAAATGCATGAGAACCTCCTCAGCACGGACGCTGAGTTGTTGCTTTCGGAAAATCGGAGTCCTGCACGCGACGCGAGCAGCGCCCAGGAGTCCACGGGATCGGGCACCGACGAGGATGGACCCGCGAGCCGTCGCGCCCGGGGCGGTGAAGCCCACGGAGCGGTCCGGGACTCGCCGGCCTTGGGGACCGGGTCGGATGCCCGACCCCAGGACCCTACACTATGTTCGGCTGCCGAACAAAGTATTTCGTGCGATTTCCGATCGCGGGACTCTGCAGGCCGTGCGACCCCACGGCCCGCCGAGACCGGACCTCAGGCAGCGGCTCCGCGGTTCTCCGACGCCCCCCCGTCGTCCGAGCGAGCATCGTCACTCCGGGGTTCACCGCTGGCTGTGGCCGCGGCGCGTTCCGCCCGCGCAGCACGGAAGGCTTCGGTCCGGGTCAGGGGCCGCTCGCCGTCCTCGTTCGTTTCGGCAGCGTCGCCGTCGCCGTTGCCTCCGGCGGCCGCCGCGCCGCTCTCGGGAGTCCTCGGGGGTTCCTCCGTTCCGGACGAGGCGTCCTGTCCCGTGTCCTCGCTCGGCGCGGATCCGGAGTCCTCGGCCAGGGCACCGTCGGACCGGGAGGCTTCGTCCGTCGCTTCGTCCGACCCGCGGCCCGCGGCACTGGCCTCCTCGGACGCGGAGCCCGCTGCATCCGCTCCGGCCGCCGTCCCCGCGACCGATTCCGACCAGGGGATCGCGCCCCTGTGGACGGTCTCTCCGACTCCGCCGTCCGCGTCCTGGCCGGTCGATGCCTCGTCCGCGGCGAGCTGGCCCTCGGTCCGGGGCTCCTCGAGCAGTCGACCGATCTCGGTACCACAGAGGCGGTGGGCACTCTCGGCGAGCTGACGGTGGAGAGCCACGTAGGCGTCGTTGAGGTCCTTGAACCTCTCGGCCGTCTGCGTGAACTGGGCGAGGGCCGACTGCCGGTACGACGCCAGCTCCGTCCGGGTCGAGTCGAGGTCGGCCTCGAGGATCCGCGTACGCTTGTTCGGCCGGTCCAGGCGGCCGGAGACCAGGATGCCGACACCGATGCCCGCGACGAGGGCGATCGCCGCGGTGACCAACAAATCCATACCCAATGCTCACTTTCGCTTCCGAGGTGATGAGACGAGATGCTGCGGAACATCCTAAGGCATTGCGCAACCCCTGCCGTGGTTCGGTGACAGGGGGGGCGTGGTTTCGACGAAGAACCGGGCGAGGCCGCAGGCACCGTCCCGATGTGCCCGTCCCGGAGAACACCTGTCCGACCGGCGAACAGCCCTCATCCGCGAAGCCGTTGCGCCCGAACCCCTTCTTGGCGATCCTGAACGCCTGCGGCGATTCCCCCGAGCACCGGTCCCATGAGCACGACCTACAGCCACGATCCCGAGATCAACGACATCCTCGTCCGCGCCGTCGAGGGCGAAGCCCTGCCCGGCGGCGAGATCCTCATGCTCATGGAGGAGGCCGACGTCCACGCGCTCGGCCGCGCGGCCCACGCGCTGCGCCTGCACCGGTGCCCGCCGGACAAGGTCACCTACGTGGTCGACCGCAACATCAACTACTCGAACGTGTGCTACGTGAACTGCACGTTCTGCGCGTTCTACCGGCACAAGACCGACGACGACCACTACGTGCTCGAGTACGAGCAGATCCACGAGAAGATCGAGGAACTGCTCGCGATCGGCGGGACGCAGCTTTTGCTGCAGGGTGGCCACCACCCGAACCTGCAGCTCGACTGGTACCAGGGCATGCTGCGCTCGATCAAGGAGCGCTACCCCGTCCACATCCACGGCTTCAGCCCGAGCGAGATCGCGCACTTCGCGAAGATCTGGAAGATGCCGACCTCGGTCGTGCTGAAGGAGCTGCAGGCAGCCGGGCTGGACAGCGTGCCCGGTGGCGGCGCGGAGATCCTGAACGACCGTGTGCGGACGGCCCTGGCCAAGACCAAGGTCGATGCCGCGGGCTGGATCCGGATCATGGAAGAGGCCCACGAACTGGGCATGAAGACCAGTGCCACCATGATGTTCGGGCACATCGAGACCCTGCCCGAGCGCGTGGAGCACCTGCTGCGCGTGCGCGAGAGCCAGGCGAGGACGGGCGGCTACACGGCCTTCATCCCCTGGACCTTCCAGCCGGGCTTCACGCCGCTCACCGAGAACAACCCCGAGCAGCTCGCGGAGATCCCGACCGCGCCGTCGAAGGGCAGCCTGGAGTACCTTCGCATGCTCGCCATCTGCCGACTGGCCCTGAACAACGTCGACAACTTCCAGTCGAGCTGGGTCACCCAGGGGCGGAAGGTCGGCCAGATGTCGTTGTTCTGGGGCGCGAACGATCTCGGCAGCGTGATGATGGAGGAGAACGTCGTCAGCGAAGCCGGCGTGGCCTTCCGTCTGAGCCTCGACCAGATGAAGGACCTGATCCGCGACGCCGGATTCGAGCCCGCCCAGCGCGACAACTCCTACAACGTCCTTCAGGCGGCGTAGGCGGTCGCTCGCGTTCGAATCGACCGAGCCGGAGCTGTCACACGTCGGGGCCGGAGTCCGTCTTCCGTACCGACTCCCGATCCTGCGAGGATTCCATGAATCGTGTCGTCCGCCGCCTCGTGGCGGCTGCCGCCGTCGGGGTTGCGACGGTGGGCTGCGTCTGCCCCGACGGCCTGCCACCCGTGACCGACCCGCGCGGTCCGACCACGCTCGACCCTGCGGTGGTCGAGGAACTCGATCGCGAACTCCTCACGGTTCGATCCGAGCAGGGCATTCCGGGTCTCGCCGTCGGTGTGGTCGAGGAGGGGGCCATGGCCTACGTGCGCAGCTTCGGCGTGGCGACGCTCGAGCCTGCGACAGCGCTACGACCGGATACGCCCTTCCCCGCGGCGTCGATCTCGAAGTTGTTCACCACGCTGGTGGTGCTGCAGCTCGTCGACGACGGGCGCCTGGCGCTCGACGCTCCGCTGTCGGAGTTCGGATTCGAAGGAGTGCGGATCACACCGCGGGAGCTGCTGACGCATCGCTCGGGACTGCGCGATGGCGACGGACCGGATGCAGTGCTCTCCGGGAAGGTCTCGACGGGCACGAAGGTCTGGTCCTACGCCGACGCGAACTTCGACCTGCTCGGCCGGGTGGTCGAGCGAATCGCGGGTGAGCCCTTCGCAGCCGTGGCGCGACGCCGTGTCCTCGAGCCGGCCGGGATGGAACACTCGACGTTCGACACGACCGTGCCGAGTGTCGTGGACGGCCACGTCGGCTGCTGGTTCGGCGGCGGTCGAAGAGCGGTCGCCCTGCCGGCGGATCCGGACGCGGCGCCGAGCGAGGGCCTGCGGGCGAGTGTCGTGGACCTGACCCGCTGGATGGAGGCAGTCCTCGGCCGGTCTCCGCGTCTGGCGTCGGCACGGCACTGGGATGCGATGTTCGAGTCCGCGGCGACGACCGACTGGCCGGGTGTCGATCAGGGCCTGGGCTGGCAGATCGAGACCGGTAGCGACGAGTGGACCGTGCGGCACGCCGGGTCCGTCGACGGCATCCGCGCCCTTCTGACCCTGTGGCCCGACCGAGGGCGGGGGATCGTCGTTCTCGGCAACGCCGAGTCGTTGCAGCGATGGGTCGTGCGCTCGAAGGTCGTCTCGATCCTCGACACGGCCGGCTGAGGCCACCCCGCCCTTCTGGCACGAAAGGAGCAGTGGTCGATCTCCGTCCGTACCCGCGCTGAAGGAACCTCTTCCGACCGTACTCGACAAGGCTCCGGAAGTGCTTGGAAAGACAAAGGTTAGGAGGTCCCCGCTGGGGACCCACCCGGATCGCCGGGGGACCTCCGACCCTTTGCCGTCCCCAGGGGAGGACACGCGGCCGTCGCCAGGAGTCGATTCCCGATTGCAGATCGGGTTCCCCGGGCGATCGACGGCCCGAACGCGGTGACCCTGTGACCGGCCCCGAGCTCCGTCGCGACGAGGCTCCGGGCCCTTCCGCAGCAGACGTCGGCGCCTGCCGACCTGCCCGCGGAATCGAGGGGCGCACCGGATCGATCCCCCCGCCGGTCGAGGGTCCGGCGTTGCGCGTGGGGTGGGAACCACGCACCGGGGATGGATGGGACGGCGCCGCGCCGGGTCGAGCGGAGCGACGCCGCCGGGAGTGAGTGAGAGAGGGGTGCGGCGGCTCCACGGCAGGGGCCGCCGCACTTTTTTCGTGGCGAGGGCGATTTTTCGCTCAAGTCCGGAGGACCCGGGTCCGATACTCTGAATGCGGCCTCGAGTGCGCCGCAGGCGTGGACGAACGACTACATGGTTCTTCACGGTCGCAAAGGCCCTCTGCACACGGTGCGGAGGGCCTTTGCACGTTCGCGAGCCGAAGCTCCGGCGGGGCTGTACACTGGAGGACGGTGGTGCGAAGCTCGGGGAACCCCGGATGGCCGGGCTGCGTCGGACCCGATACGACGGTCTGCATCCGCCAACGGCGAGGACGGACGACATGGGCGACCACGGCAATCGCGTGATGGGAGCGGCGCTGGTCGGCATCGGTCTACTGATGCTGCTCGGCGAGCTCGGGGTCACCCCCCTGAAGTGGCTGTGGCCGCTGGCCGTGGTCGTCATCGGCGCGATCGTCCTCTTCGACTATCGCCGCAAGCGTGCCGACTCGGGCCAGGTGTTCACCGGGACCACGCTGATCCTGATCGGTGCCTTCCTGCTGCTGATCACAGCCGGTCTGTCCATGCAGGACCATTGGCCCTTCTTCCTCGCCGCGCCCGGCCTCGGGCTGCTGGCCATGGCGAGGGTCGACCCGCGGCGCCGCGACGCCATGGTTCCCGGCTGGATGGCCATCGCCGGCGCGGCCGTCCTGTACTTCTTCACATTGGGAATCTTCGTCGGCCTGCTCGAGATCGTGTTCGATCTGCTCGGCCTGGTCCTCAAGGTGATCGTGCCGCTCGGCCTGATCGCGGGCGGGGCGTGGATGCTCTTCCAGCAGCATCAGGCGCGCCGCGACCGCGAGGAGTTCCCCGAGAAGGTCGAACCCGAAGGCCCGGGGGGAGCGAGCCCGCGGTGGTCGGAGACGGTGGGGACGGAGGGTTCCGGTGCGGCCGCTGGTTCGGCCGGTGGAAGTGCGGCGACCGGAGGCGCATCGACGACGGACCCCACTTCCCCCGCGGAAGCAGCCACCTCGGAGAGCGGCGAGGAAGAAGGGCCGCGCCCCGAGCCGGGACCAGCCCACGAACCACCACCCGAAACCGTCGACGACGCCACGGAGACGGACGGCGACGACCTGCCACATCCCGAGCCGCCCGTGGAGGACGCCGACGTCGAGGCCGAGGAACCCACGCACGACGGTCTGCACGAGGAACCCACGCACGACGGTCTGC
>Ga0209949_1000156_pt1 | contig 38053 bp, 34 predicted proteins | sample SalPonC_black_MG_FD_185711 | JGI IMG/M metagenome (GOLD analysis project Ga0209949, IMG submission 185711) | Salt pond soil microbial communities from South San Francisco under conditions of wetland restoration - Salt Pond MetaG... | ecosystem: Environmental > Aquatic > Marine > Intertidal zone... | reverse complement strand
ATTTTAATACAATTATTCAGTATCGCCGCGGCGCGGTGATATTTTTTGATGCGCCACAACTGCCGGTGAGGCAGGGATCACAGGGATTTTCATAGATTTCCATATCGGCAAATCCGTGGAAATTCGTGTAATCTGTGGCTTTTTGAAAGCTTCTAATCAAAATTCAATGCCGTCGGGACTCAGGATGAACTGTCCCGTTTTACCGCGAAGTGTTCATTGTTCGGTTTCATTTTGTTGTACTCTTAGGGCAAATGGCTGAGGCCGGAGAAACTGCTCATGCATCAATCGACCCGTTGCTTTGTGTCTTCTTCACTCTTTTCCTCTCCCTCAAAAGGTTCTTTCATTTCTTCAGTAGTAATACCGAAAAAGCCGGAAAGGAAAACGAGCATGCCCAATAAAATGATTAGCCACCACGGCAGGCCGAGGTAAGCTCCGGCGAGAATAATCAGCATAAATAAGAAGAAGCGAATGACTAAACCGCTGATTGACATGTTGAACAATCGCATAATCTTGTTTTTTGTTGTTTCTTGTACAACAAGGTCGGCGTTTTAATTGCTCAACGGCAGTGGAATAAAGAATCAGCTTCTCTTACCAATCCCTTTCCGCAAAATTGCTAAGAGTAAGGTTAAATTTTGTTTTCGAGTTCCAAGCGGAATGGATTTTGTCTCTGGGCGAAGGGGCTTTTCGAGGGGAATAGCAGCGCTATTGCCCGAATAAAAGCCACAGCTCAGGGGCAAAAGGCGCCGTTTGGGGCCGAAGGATGAAATTTTAAACATGCTCTACGGTTGTAGTTTCCCAAGTCTTTCGAGTGCCAGGTATCCGCATCCCACATTGGAAAAGGTATCGTCCTGCGGTTTGGAAAGCAATTGACGTAGTGCTTTTTCCGGCAGGCTGAATACCTCGATGAACTCATCGTCGTCGGGTTTAGGGTCCGCGATTTTCCGGCAACCAGTGGCCAGCAGGCAAAACTGCAGCTGATCGGTATAGGAGCTGCGAAAAGTTTTGAGGTGGACGATTTTTCCGGCTTCGTAACCGGTTTCTTCCAGCAACTCCCGGCGGGCGCTTTGCTCCGGGCTTTCCCCGTCGTCAATGGCGCCCTCCGGAAAGCTGATCAACGGCATTTCCGGCCCCGGCCGGTACTGTTTGACAAGGAGGAATTCGCCAGACTGGGTAATGGCCGCCACAGTAACGTAATGAGCAGCACCCAGAATGTCAAAATCGACCAGGCGGCCGTCGGGAAGTTCAAAGCGCTTGCGAATAATGCGTCGCCAACCACTGTAAGCTTCCCGTTCTTCCCGTTTTTTCCACATGCTCATATAATACACGGACTTATCGGGTGCTCACTGCTTCTTCCGGACCCATTTCTTGGAGCAGGCGATCAATATCCTCCATAAAATGATCCACCTCTTCAGGATCGGTACCGTTGCAGAAAGACCGTATATGGCGGTTCTCATCTACCAGGATCAGCCGGCCGCTGTGGTCAAAGCCGCCGGGCGCATCGGGATCTTCGATGGCGATACTGAAGTAGTCATCCGCAATTTCGTAGATAGCGTCCTTGTCCCCGGTAACAAAGTGCCATTTGTCGCTTTCCACACCGAGCCCCTGGGCGTATTCCTTCAGGCGGCCGACGGTATCGCGTTTGACATCGATAGTATGGGAGAGTAGCACCAGGCGTTCATCCTCCTTAAAACGTTCGTGAATGCGAAGCATTTGCTGTTTGACCTTTGGGCAAATGGTCGGACAGGAAGTGAAAAAGAAATCCACGACGTAGGCCTTTCCTGCAAAAGTTTCATTGGTCACGATCTGGCTGTCCTGATTGACAAAGCGGAAATCGGGTACCTGGTGATAGACGGTATCTCCTTCCACCCATTCCCGTTGGCCGAGAACCGGCAGTTGCTCCGGATGCTGGTGGTTACCGCAGGCTGTGAGCAGCAATGCGATGATGGGGATGCTCAGGTATTTCATGTCTGTTAGCTTTTTCATTCTATTGTTCTTTTTGATCAGGCTGTAATGTTGAGAGCAGCGCCTTGCCGTCATCGATAGCCTGCAGCATATTCGCCCGCACTTTTTTGATAACGGCTTCCTGTTCCTCCAGGAATTGCATGAGGGCTTCTTCAGATTTTTCTTCGCGCAATTTTTTGTACTGACTGGGAGCCTGACTCATCCATTTCATCATCCCTTCTTCCGCTTCGGAAAGTTGCTGAACGGTGCTTTCAATCTCTTCCCTGCGTTCGGCCGGCATATCCGGATGTTGTTCCGCATATGCTCTCAATTTCCGGCTGATCTGGTTGATGCTGCTCATTTTGGGCATTACTTCATCGTGAACGGCCATGATGGATTCCCATTTTTCTGCGGCAGGGTCCTGTGCGCCGTTATTTTCCCGGGTGGCGCTGCTTTCTCCGTTGCAGGCAGCAAATAGGATGCCGAGGAGGATCGTACTAATGAGCGTGCGAATATTCATATGGATTCTTTTTTTGATAAAGCGAAAAAGTTAAACGCAATATTGATCTTATTCATTGCTATTAAAATGTCGCTCCTCGCAAGATTGTTTGCCGGACGGAATAAGTCATTCGCCATTTGTACAGGTAATTTGTATTTTCGTCCGCCTAACCGGGTTTATCCCAGTACCCGGCGCACTAGTAAAAAAGAAAAACATGCGAACAAGTTATATCATTGACGCTATCAGAACACCCGTAGGGAAATTTCGGGGCGCGCTTTCGCCGTTGCGTACCGATGATCTTGCAGCGCTGGTGCTGCGCACCTTGGTGGAACGCTATCCGGCAATCCCAAAAGGGAAGTACAACGATGTCATTATGGGCTGTGCCAATCAGGCCGGGGAAGACAACCGCAACGTCGCCCGTATGGCCTTGCTGCTGGCCGGTCTGCCTTTCTCTGTTCCCGTCACCCATGGCCCCCGCTTATGTGCCTCAGGCATGTCGGCGGCTATTCACGCCCATCGAGCTATTCACACCGGCGACGGCGACCTTTTTCTCGCCGGCGGGGTGGAACACATGACGCGGGGGCCATGGGTGATCTCCAAAGTGTCCAAAGCTTTCGGCAATGATGCTGAAATGCACGATTCCAGCTTCGGCTGGCGCTTCGTCAATCCCAGCATGAAGGAACTGTTCGGAACTGAAAGTATGGGGCAGACAGCGGAAAACCTGGTGGAACAATACGGTATCAGCCGCGAGGATCAGGATAAATTCGCTTACTGGTCACAAATGAAAGCAACCCGGGCGCGCGATAGCGGCCGGCTGAACCAAGAGATTATTCCGGTGAGCATACCTCGGCGCAAGGCAGAGCCACTGCTTTTTGAAAAGGATGAATTTATCAAGGACTATACCACATTGGAAGGGCTGGCCCGGCTGCGGCCGGCTTTCAAACCGGAGGCGGAAGGCGGAACCGTCACCGCCGGTAACGCCTCCGGGCTCAACGACGGGGCCGCTGCCATGCTGATTGCCTCGGATCAAGGCGTGCAGGATTACGAACTGCAGCCTCTGGCCCGCATCGTATCTTCCGGAGTAGCTGGGGTAGAACCCCGCATTATGGGCATCGGTCCGGTATTTGCCTCCGAAATCGCCCTGAAAAAAGCCGGGCTGAAGCTATCCGATATGGAAATTATCGAAATCAACGAAGCTTTTGCCGCTCAGGTGCTGGCCTGTACACGGAAGTGGAGCATCCCCGATGATGACCCCCGGCTCAACCCCAACGGTGGCGCCATCGCCATCGGTCACCCACTGGGAATGACCGGCGCACGCATACTTCATACTGCTGCCCTGGAGCTTCAGAAACAAAATAAGCGCTACGCGCTTGTCACTATGTGTGTAGGGGTAGGACAGGGATACGCCACCATCCTGGAGCGGGTGTAAACGACCTGAGTACAGGGAAAGATGGGTAAGAACAGCCCAAAAAAAGTGCGGGCCGACGGTTTAGTGCCGGCCCGCATCCTATTGTTCTCACTGGCTTTCTCTTTACGGGTTATGATCTTTTAGGAAAAATTAGATTTCGTCTTTATTTCTTCCACAAGATAAGGTGCCGCCAGGCCCGGTAACTGGAAAAATCTTTCAAATATCAAAAATTAAAATTTTCCCTGTACTGAGTGGGCGTGCAACCAAACTCTTTGCGGAAAACTTTTGAAAAATAATCAGGATCCGAGAATCCAATACTGTAAGCCACATCAGTAATTTGTAAATCGGCGCGTCGCAGCAACTGCATTGCTTTTTTCATGCGTATAGCGCGAATGAATTGTATAGCTGACAAGCCGGTGCGGGCTTTAAGCTTTCGGTGTAGTTGCGGATGGCTGATACCGGCTTCCCGACAAAGTTTAACGACGGAAAACTGGTGGTCATCAATATGCGCTTCAACGATCATTTGAATTTCTTTCATAAAGCAAACTGGGGTTCGTTAGGTGAATGAAAACCATATGCATCAAATATTTCACTTCATGCAGTAGTGAAAAGCTGATTGCGAATGAGCATAGGCTCAGCCTAATGCTTGCACACAACATGCTGGAATAGTAAGGGAGAGTTAATTATGGGAAAAAAGGCTGTGCCCTTAATCATGGTTAAAGGTAGCTGCTTTGGGAGTGGAAAACTTGTACTTTTCAGTCATTTTCCTGGACAAATGTTGCATTTACATCCAATGCAAATTGTTGGGAGAACGATAAGGTTCTGATCGCAGTCGATCAGAAGTCACGTCAGGATCCTCTCAAAACAATGGAGTTGATAGATGCCGACAATGAATATCGGTACTCGAAGTTGAGTTGTTAATTCAATTCACCCCCTTTTGGCGTCAGTACAATCCTAAGTCTAAAATCGATGCCCGACTGTCAGGAAAGCCTTGAGTTTTGATTTGATGTTGCCGTCGGTGTTCAGGGGATACATTACGCTGAGTTTTACAGGCCCTATAAAGGAATTGTAAGCGGCGGTAAGGCCCAGGCCGGAGAGAAAGATATTGGGCGGAGGGATACCGGCTTCCCCGAGTTCAGGTTGGCTGAAAAAACCAGCATTGGCATGCAATCCGAAACGAAGATTGTCACGGGGAAATATTTGTAGTCCGATATCCAAACCCAGGGCGATTTGCGCCACAAATTCATTTGGATTCAGCCCGTACATAGGAATGGAACGACGGGTAAGGGTTTCCGGCGCTCCCACCAGATAGAAATCACTGAGGGGCGTATCAGAGGTGCCGAGTATGCCGGCAAAGGGAGAGAGGACAAGGCTGCTTCGTTGCGACAGGAAGAGGTAGTTCTCGGAGCGGAAGGTAATTCTTGGATAAGGGTCGAACCGGAAGAGCGAATCGGCGTTACTTAGTTCTGGTGCAGGCTCATCCAGGGTAAGCCCTGAATTCTGGACGTACTTTATTTCGAAGGTGGTTCGGTTGCCACGGCGTGGGAGCACATTGCGATCCAGTGTATTGGTGCCCAGGGCCAGCAAGAGGTTGAAGTTTTGATAATGCAGTTCATCAAATAAGGGGCTGACACTGACAGTGGGCTGGAAAGACAGTAATTCAAATTGAGCCCCCAGGCTTAACACCCCGTTTTTACCCAATCGCTTATTTAGGGTTAAGGTCATGGGAGCATCCTGTAGCCGGAATTCTTCAACAACCCGTCCTTCCTCTAGCAAAGGGATGGCATCGCGATTGTACTGCAGATCGAGATTCAGAAACCAGCTCTGCTGTCGATCGATGTATTTCAGGTACTCTATCCGGTAGCGATAGTTGTTTGCTAAGCGACCGATGAACATTAGCCTGGAAGAGGGCAGCAGCAGGTTTCTGAACGTGAGGTTGACAGCCAGCCCCGCCTCGTGGTAGCTGTCGTAAATCAAAGAGCCCTTCAGGAGCAAAGGTGACTTTTCCTCTGTGTGGAAGTAAAGAACGTCCTCTCCCTGCCAGTGACGCAGCCGGTAGCTGACTTTTTCGTAGCGGTTGCTACCGTACACTTGCTCAACAGCCTCGTCGAGTTGCCTGGCATTGACGGTTTTCCCAGGGTAAAGGCCGGATTTTCCTATGACCTCCTCATCGGAGACCTGCTGGTTTCCCAGTACTTCAATGCGATCGATCGTCAGGTCGTTTACCGGGGGAAGCCGGGGATGAGGATAGGGAGGTCCGAAGGTATTGAGCGAGTCGGCCAATTGCCGGAGTTGATCGTATTCCTTCCTGGCGGCCCGTTCTCCAAGGGCGATGATGGTATCGGCGGCGGAGAAGTCCTGAGCCCCGTATTCGCCCAGATCCGGTTCTATATGCAAATCGACCAGGGGGATCTGGCGATCATAGTCATCAATGCTTTGCATGAAGGCAATCTGAGAGAGTATTTGCGGAAGCGATTCCAGTCTTTGTTCGCTCTTCGGCTTCGCTCCGACATAGACACCGATGATGATATCGGCGCCCATCTGAACCATCTCCTGCACCGGGTAGTTGCGGATCAGGCCCCCGTCGACAAGCACCATGGAATCTTTGTGTACTGGGGTAAATATGGATGGAATCGCCATACTGGCGCGCAGGGCCTGCGGCAGGTATCCCCGGCTGATTTCGACAGGAGCGCCCGACACAATGTCGGCAGCCATACAATGAAACGGGATAGGAAGCTCGTCAAAGTGCTCAACCGCATAGGCCGGTAAGAAGAGCCGGTTGAGCAATTCTTCAATTTGCTGTCCCTGAACCAGACCGCTGGGGGTTTTGAGGCCGCCGTCGCGAAAGGGGAGTTCTACCAGTTGATTCTTGAAATAGAGTTTCTCTTCAAAGGCGACTTGTTTGAGGGGAATATTGTCGCTCAGCACATGCGCCCAGTTTTGGCTGATGGCCAGGCGGTGCAAGGAGTCGGGAGAATAGCCAACCGCATACAATCCGCCGATGATGCTGCCCATGCTGGTGCCGGTGATGTAATCGGGCTGAATACCGGCTTCTTCCAGTATTTTTAATACACCTATATGGGCCAGCCCCTTGGCGGCCCCTCCACTGAGTACCAGGCCGACTTTAGGTCTTCGGGGTTGCTCCTGCGCACGCACCAATCCGACACAGAATATGAGTACTAATATGAAAATACTTCTTTTCACTGATCCTAATTAACACGTCACATGGGATTGATCATTTGTGGGCCGGTGCTTATCCCCGGCCGGGAGTGGAAAGACCCGCTTTGCGGGGTTCGTTTTGACATCTTGCCTAACAGGCCGGAGAAAAAGTCTGCTTCTTCGCCCTTCGCTTCTGCCGGATGGGTTCCGGTAATCGGCGCAACAAGGTTTCGTGGCAACTGCTGCGGCCAAAAGTGCAGGCCCTTCTAACAAACTTCGATCCTTTCCTCCTCACAAAGGTAGAATCGCTATCATCAGCAAAGAATAGATTTGTGTTAAATGCGAGTTAATTCGGTTTGTCACGCTGCTTTTTCTCATACTGCTGGATATAACCCTCTACGATTTCGCCGATGATCTTCTTAAGGAAGGTTTTTTCCTGGCGGGCAATAGTTTTCAACTTGTCGAGTTGTTCTTCTTTAAAAGTCACCACCAGGCGGCGGGTACTGTTGGGGTCAATCCGCATAGTGCTAGGTTCCAGGGTGTTCCGGATAAGCGCGTCCAGCCCACTGCTGGAGGATTGCCGTCGTGATTTTGACTTTGATTCTTTCGTGGGTTCCGGTTTTTCCCGGTTTATCTTTTCCTGAAAAGACTCTTCGAAGGCCTCTTGCAAAAAGGCATGCAGGTCAGAGGAGAAGTCCTTACCCGACGGTGCCTTTCCGGTCTTCTTCTTTCGAGAAGCCGCCCTTGTTTGCTCCTTTTCCTCAGCCTTGTCCGAAGTGTCGGCAAACAAGCTTTCCAAACCCTCTGTGAATCGTTTCTTTGACAATTTACTACATTTTATCTGAGTGTGGTGCGATGGACAAGCACTGTACCTCCAACTCAGGTGGAGAAATTATAGTTCCCGGATCGCTTTATTTCATAACTGCTTCTGTTTCAATTCTTTTAAGTATTTCCCGGCTTAGAGACAGATAGTCTGCTGCACCCGCGCTATTGGGGCTGTAGGCAAAGATGTCTTTTCGTTGGGACGGCGCCTCAGCCAGGGCAACATTGTCCCGGATCATGGTTTCGAAGACGAGCTCGCCAAAGTACTTCTGGATAGTGGCGACCACGTCGCGATTCAACACCTTGCGAGCGTCATACATGGTGGCGATAACGCCGCCGATCTGCAGTTTTTTATTCAGACGAAGCTTCACCTTGTTGATGACCTGCTTGATTTTAGCCAGTCCCTGCATAGCCAGGAACTCCGTTTGCAGGGGGATAAAGACCTGGTCGCTGCTGGTCAAAGCGTTAAGCGTCAGCAAACCCAGGGAAGGGGGGCAATCAATAATGGTGTAATCGTAGTGCTCGCGTACCGGATCGATCAGTTCCCGGAGAATGAATTCCCTTCCCGCCTCGTTAATGAGTTCCATTTCAGCCCCCGACAGGTCGAGGGTGGAGGTGACGACGTCGAGGTTCTCTTTTACATTGTATGGCACCAGCGGCGACTCTCCGCGCAGAGCTTCGTATATAGTTACAGGATGCCGGGGAACGCCCAGTGAGAGGGTTAGATTGGCCTGGGGGTCCAGGTCTATGAGCAACACCTTTTTTCCCAGTTCCACTAATCCCGCACCGATGTTGATCACGCTGGTCGTTTTTCCTACGCCTCCTTTGTGATTTAATAGTGATATAACTACTCCCATGGTTGACTTGTCGATTTTCCGTTACAAAGTGTGCGCGCAAAAATACAATAATCTCTTGTGCCTCAAAGCTCTTCTTTCAGCGCCTGCAGCCGGCGACAGATTCGTTTCATCTGAAAGGGGGCGCTTAGCCAAACGATTAGATAAACAGCTCCTGCCAGAAATAATAAGGGAGTAGCGCCGGTGGCCAGGCTGATAAATGCCAGTAGGGCAGACAGGGCCGCTACCCAAACTACGGTAAGCCAGCGGGTAGCCGAGTAAGCTGTGAGCAGGTCTTCTTCTTCGCTGAGGTGCGGGTGTAGGTCCGATTGCCGGCTGTGTTCATACAATAGGAAAAAACAAAGCCCTATTGCCACTATACCCAGTGCGAAAAAAGCGAGCAGGAGCGCTAAAGTGGGTTCGGGAATGAATTCCGGACGGTAATAGGTGCTGAATATGAATCCTTTTCCGGCCAGCATGCGCCAAAGCAGAAAATAAAAATGATCCGCCAACCAGTCGAAAAGGTACTTGAGAGGGAAAATAGACAGCACAATGACCAGCAGGGAGTTGAATATCAGCAGGTTGCTTTTGCCGTCTTGTAATCCATACCGGAGGAGTATAATATTTTGCTCCCGCCAGAGACGGTAATAAACATACAGGGATAACAGCAGAGGAAACAGCCCTTTGGCAAAATGGAGCACCTGAGCGGCGTGGTTTAACCGGTGCAGATAACCGGACAACAATAAAATAACAGCCAGCGTCAGTACACCGTGGGTCCAGTGGTGCAGCGGATGATTCCCTCCTCGAATCCGGAAATGAAGTAGTTCCGGTGCTTTCTCAAAAAATTGCTTTAGCATGTGCGCGGTTACTCTTGTCTTCTAATTTCAGAAAGATAGCGAATTTTGCGCAGTGATAACAGCCCCTGTTCGCCTTTTTCCTCTTACTTACGTAGCTTTGCGGTTTAAAAGTCCTTTTTACAGGCTTAAAATTCAAACATGAAAAACGCATCACTTATTCTCAATATTATTTTGTTGCTGGCTGTCGGCTACTTATTTGTCGATCACTTCAGCGGATCCGCCAAAGCGGAACCCGCAGTCAGTGAAGCAGCATTCGGTCCCTCCGGCCCCCTGAATATTGTCTATGTCAACATCGATACCTTGTTGACAAAGTACGATTACTTTCGCCAGAAACAGGAGGCTCTGGCCCAGAGGGAACAGAAGGCCGGCGCCGATTTGCAAGCGCGCAGACAGACCCTGGAAAAAGAGATTGCCGAAGCACAGCGCAAAGCACAAAGCGGCCTGATGGCGCCCAAGGATATTCAGCAGATGGAGCAGCAGTTGTCGCTTAAGCAACAACAATTCGTACAGGAGCAGCAGATGCTTCGCCAGGAACTCATGGCGGAGTCCCAGGCACTGCAAGCAGAAATCCAACAGAAAATCGACGAGCGGCTCGCGGAACTTCGCGATGAGCGGGGCTACGACTACGTTCTCAGCTACGGGCCCGGTACCGGGGTGCTCATGGTCAATGACAGTCTTAATATCACCTCGCTGGTAATCGAACAGCTCAATGCCAAAGAGGAGGTAACCGGGGAAGAATAGGCCATCGGCCTTTCCTCGTTTCCCCTTTTCACGATAGGAGTCGAAGCTCGGGAGGCGATCCTTTGTAATACAAACGCTTACTTCATTTCGCCGGCCGAATTCCGTTCGAGCTGATGCACATTCACCCGGTAGAGAATTTGCTCGTACTGCCCTTCGAACAGATGCTCGCTAACGGAAAACCCTTGCTCAGGGAGTTCCTGTAAAAAAGGACGGGCAATAGCCCGGGTGGGTTCGCTGAGCAGAACGGCGCCCCCGGGCCTGCAGAGGGTTTGGAATGCTTCCGGCAAAGGATCGAAGGCGCGGGCTTCGTAAGCTACATCGGAGGCCAGTACGAGTTCAGCCGCCAGTTCAGGCCGTGGCTTGCGCCAATCCATTAGTTCGAACCGGGCGGGGCGATCGACGTTCTGCTGCCAGTTGTAGCGGGCCATTAGTAGTGCTTCCTCCAGGTAATCGGTAAATATGACCTCGGCGCCGAGCATGCCGGCTACGATGCCCGGCAGTCCCAGGCCACAGCCGATCTCGATGACCCGCATACCCGGCCGGATCGCGTTTTCCCGCAGCAGGTAGCGGCCCAGAGCAATAGCGGAAGGCCAGAGATCGGCCCAGTAGGGAATACGCTCATCGCGTACGTCTTCGTGCTCCGATCCCTTTGCCAGCAGTTGGTCCATCAAATCATCCGTGTTCGTCACCAGGGTAAGCTGCAGGCTGAGGCCCTCCAGGTCTAGCTGAATGTCCCGCGTCCGGTAAGTGGAAGGTAATTCCATAAGATTAGCGTAATTTCGCTGCAAAAGTAACAATTTAAGATACCTTTGTGATTCGATCCTTAGGAGAAGTTGTCTGGAGTTTTATTACTGGCTTACCCGCGGGCTTTTGTGCCCGCTACCTTTGTGCTCTAAGACAGCAGGAAACTTCGGGTAATTTCGGTTTGGACCATACCGGTACCCAAAAATCAGTACAATGACTTTCGAGCCGCTGATTGCCGACCATATTCTGGTTTTCTTGTTCGGAATCGTTTTTCCGGCCAACGCGATCTTCCGGTCACAGCCTCTGATGAAGACCCTTGGCGACTGGTCGACCGACATGAAAATTGCCTTTTATCGCGGTAACGGCGCTATGTTGTGGCTCATGGCGGCGGTCGTGGTGGGGCTCTGGTTGTTCGCGGGGCGCTCTCTTGGCGATTTGGGTTTTCGCCTGCCGCTGCCCGGAACCTGGATGCAAAGCCTGCTGCTGTCAGGGGCCTTTCTGTTGGCTTACGGCATAGATGCCTGGCAGGAGGTTGCTACGCCGGGAAAGCGGGAAAAAACCGTATCGGGCTGGCGGAAAAACACGCCCTTTTTACCTGAGAACAAACGGGAGCTCCGGGCATTTTTTGGGCTGTCCTTCAGTGCAGCGGTGGGGGAAGAAGTCCTCTTTCGGGGATATTTCATTAGCTACCTGCTGGCGTTGTTTGGGCTTTCTTACGGCGCCAAGGTCGCCGCTCTGCTAATTCCGACAGCGATTTTTGCGGTCTCCCATTATTACCAGGGGTGGAATGCTATCGGGAAAATCGCTTTACTTTCCCTGGCATTCGGCCTTCTCTTTCTCATCAGCGGTTCTCTGCTGCTGCCCGTCGTATTGCATCTCGTTGTCGATGTCGTAGGCGGCTGGCTGGCATTCCGGGTGATGAGCGAATCAGCGCAACAAAAGCAATAACCGGTAAAGTTTGGACTGAAAAAAGGCTGCGATGTAATTTTTATTCCCATTTATCAGTTTTCTACACCCTAACCGTATCGAGAGTAAAAAATAATTATATGCCAAACGTAACGCTAAGCCCCTCACAGCAAAAAGGGTTTGATGAGGTGATCGATTTACTTGGAAAGAGCGCTATCGCAGGTCTTGTGGTGCGTAATGGCTGCGGGCGCACTACCATTCTGAACGAACTGGCAGCCCATTACGATGGTCATTTAATACGTATGGCCGATACCTTTGACCGGTTAAAGGATTTTCATCCCATTCAATTTGAAGAAAGCTTCGCCGACTTATTACTCAAGGGCCTGTCCCAACACGAAACGGTCATCGTCGATGATCTGCATATTTACTTCGATTTGCTGGAGGAGTGTTATTCCAATCCCCGCCCCAGCGTATTACGGGCCGCTTTTGATGCCGTGCTGCGCTATCTGGAAGGCAGCGAAAAGCGTCTGATACTGGGGTTGCGCCAGGATATCATCGTGGACCCCCTGCAGGCGCGCTGCCTGTTCGCCCGGATGCCTAAGTTTTCGGAAGAAGACATAGCTTTCTTGTTTAAGCGCTTTGCCGGTGATCAGGTGGAGCACCTTGACTTCGAGCGTATTCATCGTTATGTACCCAACCTGACAGCGCATCAGATGCGGTATATCAGTTTACAGTTAGAAGCAGAAGCATTGAAAGACACAGAGACCTTTTTGAATTTAATGGAGCAAAAAGCCCTGGTCAGTAACGTCAAAACCGAAGAAGTGGATGAAGTGACGATGGACCGGCTGAAGGGAGTGGAAGATGTGATCCAGCAGATGGAAGTCGACATCGTGGTACCTATGGAGCGCCCCGACCTGGTGCGCGATTTGGGGCTGCGGCCCAAACGCGGTGTATTGCTCTACGGCCCTCCCGGAACCGGCAAAACAACTGTCGGCAGAGCGCTGGCTCACCGGCTTCGCAGCAAGTTTTTTCTTATTGACGGAACGGTGATCAGCGGTACGGCCAGCTTCTACGAACGCATTCAGCGGGTTTTTCAGCTCGCTCGTGACAATTCTCCAAGTATCATTTTTATAGACGATTGCGACCTGCTTTTTGAAAACGATGAAGACACCGGTCTTTACCGCTATCTGCTTACCAAGCTCGACGGCCTGCAGTCCAAAAATGATGCCCTGGTTACTGTAATTTTAACAGCGATGAACATCGGCAGTTTGCCCCCCGCACTCATTCGCAGCGGCCGCGTGGAACTCTGGCTGGAAATGAAATCACCCAATGCCGAAGCCCGTACCGCTATTATCCGCGATGCTTTGGAGCAGTGCCCGGAATACCTGCGGGAAGTGGATCCGGCGGGCGTAGCCTCGCAAACCAAAGAACTCACCGGCGCCGATCTGAAACGCATCGTCACCGACGCCATCAACCTCTACGGTTTCGATGTCGCCAAGGAAAAAGAATTGCAAACGCCCCTGGCTTATTTCGAACAGGCCGTTAGCCAGCTTCAAAAATACCGTCGTCAGCTGGAAAAAGCGCCGGCCTTTACGGCTGCTCACCGCCCTTCGGCAAAACGGGCGCGCATCGGGTTCCTGCCGGGAGCCGAGGATTGAGAAAGGCCGAATTTGAAAATATAGCATAAGTGCCGTATTTTGACATTTTCCCCCTTTTATTCCAGGACAGCTGAATACAAGATTATGGATCAAGGGACTGCACTGCTCAGGAAAATGTTCCAGAAGGTGGACGACTGGAAGGCGAGCGCCGATGGGCGTTACATTTTCCTGAATTGTTATGGATTGATGAGCCGCAACATGATACGGGGACTGGAAGAGGGGCAATTCAGGGACTCCCTCTGGGTGGATCGGCTGATGCATCATTTCGCCGATTATTACTTTAATGCGCTGGAACAGTACGAGCGCAAAGAGCAAGAGCCCCCTCCGGTGTGGCGGCAGGTTCACGATTCTTCGCGGAAGAAAAAACTGCTGGCGCTGCAGCATCTACTGTTGGGGGTCAATGCGCACATCAACTACGATCTGGTGCTGGCGCTGAGCGATGTGTTGCGTCCCGAATGGGCGCGACTTACTCCCGCCAAACGGGAGGAGCGCTATCTGGATCATACTCACGTCAACACCGTTATTGCCCGCACGGTGGACACCGTTCAGGATCAGGTTATTGAAGAACACACCCCCTGGATGGATGTCATCGATCGCCTCTGTGGCAATCTCGATGAATGGCTGATCTCTTCGCTGATCTGCCGTTGGCGTGAGGAGGTGTGGAGTTACGCCGTCCGCTTGCTAAACGCTCCTTCCTCCGCGGAACGCGAACAACTTCGTAAGGAACTGGAAACTAAAGTACTGAAAAGGGGAGAAGAACTGATTCGAGGTTATTGATCAAGGGGAATTAAAAATGTAAAACCCGTAGCGCTATCTATAGAAAAACCTTAATTTTGCAGCGCAAAATCAGAAACTGATGGGACGTGCATTCGAATACCGCAAAGCGCGCAAATTTAAGCGCTGGGCCAACATGGCCAAAACCTTTACCAAAATAGGCCGCGAGATCGCGATCGCCGTTCGCGAAGGCGGACCGGACCCGGATTATAATCCTCGCTTGCGCCTGGCCATACAGAACGCCAAGACGGCGAATATGCCGAAGGCCAATGTAGAGAACGCCATCAAACGCGCCTCCTCCCGCGATGCCGAAACGTATCAGGAAATCGCCTATGAAGGCTACGCCCCGCACGGGGTGGCCGTTATAGTGGAAACTACCACCGATAATACCAACCGCACGGTAGCCAGCATGCGCCTGATCTTTTCCAAAAATGGAGGTAACTTGAGTACTTCCGGATCGGTCGACTACATGTTTTCCCGAAAGGGTACCTTTAAAATCGCCGCCGAAGGAGTCGATGTGGAAGAACTGGAGCTGGAGCTGATCGACTACGGCCTGGAGGAAACCGCACTCGATGAGGATCAGCTGCTGCTGTATACCGGGTTCGAGGACTTCGGCGCGATGCAAAAAGCGCTGGAGGAACGCGAAATCGAAGTACAGGAAGCCGGATTAATTCGCATACCCACTCATACCAAAACGCTGGCCGACCAGGAAGCGGAAGAGGTCATCCGCCTCATCGAAGTTCTGGAGGACGACGAGGACGTGGTGAATGTTTTCCATAATATGGACATGAGCGAATAGTATAAGTCGGCAGTCGGCAGTGCCGCGCTGGCAAATACACTTCATGGATTAAAACGGCAACCTGGATTGCTTTCTGAACATAATGGCAATTGAGGAATTCTTAACGGAGTTCTCATTCGCTGACACCCTGCTTACTCGCAACTATTTTTCATATTGGTGGATATAGAACTGCCGGTTTTTTAAACCTGGCAGTTCTCCGCCTCCCGGTGTTTTGGGATAAAGGTAGTCTGCTTTTTTGCGGGAACGATGTTCACTGAAGGTCTGCCGACTGCCTGAATGCTTTTCGCCATTCGCTGTTGGCGGCAGGGCCGGGCCGAGGCTGGCCTCAGCAATGGCAGTGCATTTCCCACGCCAAGCCCAAGCGACTGCCGGCTGCAAACTGTCGACTGTTAACTTCTCCTCAGCAATCCGGCGCTGATCAGACTGATCACCAGTCCTACCGGAAAAATCTCCATAAAGGTGACCCCGATCTGAACGAGCGGATTGCGATACCATTCCTTGAACTCCCGCATCTCTTCGATCTCTTGCTGCACGATCTCCCGGGGCTGACCGCTTTCGCGCAATTGCTCAACGGAGTACTCGAAATACTGGTCCATGAAGTCCTGGCCGTTGCCCAGGTTGGAATAGATCATCCAGCCGGCAAGGTAAATCGCTGAAGCGACCAGGGTGATCAGCAGTCCGACCTGGAAGGCGCGCCCGAAGGAGATTTTCCCGGCCAGGTTCCGGTCGCGATAACTTCGGATGCCGAAAAAGATCATCGACAGGGCGATGATCATGGATAAATACCCCATGATTTCCCCCATCTGAAAGTCCATCTTTCCCTCATTCATATATAGAGGTGTCGCGGAAAGCATGAGCACGCTGTTGATTACGCCGGCAATAACACCGAAGGTGAGTACGGTTCTGGTCATAATAAAGGTGTTGTTTGGTGATGCTTCAAAGAAAGGTAAAAGGCGGGGTGGGCGCATCACCCGAAAGTGGGATTTTCATGGTTCCAGTGTTTCATGGCTGAGTTTACGCCGGAAAGTAGAATTGCACAGAGAATCACAGAGGAGTCACAGAGATACACGGAGTGAATTATTCGATTATCAAATTTCTGTGGTTCTCCGTGACTCCTCCCTGCCGGCCGGCAGGCGGGCGTGTGACGCTGTGTAACAAAAAATGCATTTTCGGAGTGGGCTTATGGTTTCAGTGCTTCCTCCCTCTGACCATGCAACCATAAAACTCCGATCACAAAACCCTCAGCTGCCGGGCCCGGTGAACGGCCTGGGTACGGCGTTGCACATCCAGCTTGGCGAAGAGGTTGGAGGAGTGGGTTTTGACGGTATTCAGGGAGATGAAAAGGGTGTCGGCGATCTGCTGGTTAGTATAGCCTTTGGCGATCAGACTGAGCACTTCGTATTCGCGGGGACTGATTCCGAGTGAATCGAGGTCCTTTTCCGGCGAGACGGTAGCGTGGTTAAGGGGCGCTGGCTCCTGTTGCTTCTGCGCTGTTCGTGTCAGTCGCAGCCCCAGCCAAATGCCAAGTGCAGTGAAGAGGATGGCGACAATGCCGAGGTAAACTTCCAGGGATAAATGTCTGGCAAAAAAATGGTACTCTACCATTTTCAACAAAACGAAAAGGATTGCCATGAATATACCGTATAAGAATACACTTCGGCTCATAAAAAGAAAGTATTTTTTACGAGGGAAAGTCATAAAAATGCTGAACTTGGACTTTTCAACCGTCAACCGTCAACCGTCAACCGTCAAACCATATTCACCAATCCTCTTCCTCTTCATCCCACCAGTCGTCGGGATCTTCCTCATCGGTGAAATCATCTTCCAGGGGATCCCAGTCGTGATGCCGATGGAAGTGATCCCAGTCCTGGCCGTATTTCCTGCGCAGATAATGGTCGTGGAAATCGAATTCGTCCTGCTCTTCGGCTTCGTTTTCAAGTTCTTCGTAACGGGAGAGCATGCCATCGAGGAAGTTGCATTCGCAATATTCTCCGAGTTCGCAGTCGGAGCGAGGCTGCTTGGGGTCGCAGAAGGAGAAAAAGTTATCGGTGTTGCGCGACTGAGGGACCTCCTGCTGAAAACGGGACCGGATAATGCGGTACTGAACCCGGTCGGGCACGCCGGCGCGTTGAAAAACGACATGGCAATTGAAAGCACTGAGCATTTCCTTCAGCGCGTGGAGCAGCCGGTGAACCTGAGCGTCGTTCATCCTGTCATCAGGAGGCAGTTGGATTTTCTCCAGGCCGGTAAGTTCTTCCAGGTTTTTGGTTGGAAGGAACTGCCATTCCTCCGATCCGGGCATAAAAGGATCTTCTTCCTCATCGTCGACATCAATGTAATACCACCATGGGTCGCCAATATTTTCTTGCGCCTTCCTGATATCGATCAATAATTGCTGTAAGTAGCGTTCCATAAGGGAAAGTTAAGAGTATTCATGGTTAGATGCAAACCCGATTGGGTATGGTTTTATTCTTTCCCGACTTTAAGCTATATTAAGCGCCTATCCGAATTTCTCTAACTGATCACTACTTTGCGCATCCCGTGCAGGCGCCGGGATGCCGAAGCGTCATATTTCAATAAATGCAGCCAACGGTTTATCTGCTTGGACAACTCGTCATTATTCTCCTGGTACTGGGATTATTAAGCATGTTGCTATATGGAATGCGTTACGCGCTCTCCCGGTTGCGGGCGGGGGCGCACAACCGGCGGCTGCTGATAGGGTTCACCCTAACGGGATTAGCTCTCTGGCTGGCCATACTGGCGCTGATGGCCTTTTCCGGTTATTTCCGGCATTTTGACACCGACCTTCCCCGCTGGCTCTTCACCATGATACCGCCGGCAATGGTGTTGATCGTATTACTGTTTTCCAAAAAAATACGGCTTTTACTCCTGGCTCTTCCTCCCGCCTGGCTGATTTACGCTCAGACTTTCCGCATTTTGGTGGAGCTGTTTTACTACCTGGGGTACCGGGCGGGCTATGTACCGCCGCAGATGACTTTTGCCTGGTTGAATTTCGATATCATTGTGGGGATTACGGCGCCGATGGCGGGTTATGTTTTCTTCGGGCGCAATCGTTACCATCGTTTTCAGGCCATTTACTGGAATGTATTCGGGGTCGCACTTTTGCTCAATAACATCATGGTTGCCGCTTTGTCGACGCCCTCTTCTATCCGCGTTTTTATGAACGAGCCGGCAGGCGTTTTTCTCGCCGATTTTTCCTTTATCTGGATTCCCGGATTTATCGTTCCCTTCGCATTGGCGCTACACCTGTTCTCTTTAAAACAACTTATCTTCACCAAGCCGCCCCAACGACGCTTTTCGCTCCGGCGAGGGCGAAAACGAAGCGAGGGCAATGAAACATCCTGAGTGTTTTTTACTTTAACAAAACCAGCTTTCGAAGCCGGAATTGGTTGACACAATAACGCTTAGCAGCATATGAGTTCATATGATTATATCATTATCGGCGCCGGGGCGGCGGGTTGCCTGCTGGCCAATCGCCTGTCGGCTAATCCGGATCACCGGGTTTTACTGCTGGAGGCCGGCGGCAAGGACCGAAATCCCAATATTCACATACCGGCTGCCTTTTACAAGCTTTTTAAAAAGAAGCAGGACTGGAATTTTGAGACGGTTCCGCAGGAAAACCTGAAGGGGCGGGCCCTATATCAGCCCCGCGGGAAAGTGCTGGGCGGTTCGAGCAGCATCAATGCCATGATCTATATCCGGGGGCATCGTACCGATTATGATCGCTGGGCTGAATTGGGCAACCAGGGCTGGTCGTATGAGGAGGTGCTGCCGTATTTCAAAAAATTTGAGCGGAATCTGCGTCTGCGCAATGAATACCATGGTTACGAAGGAGAGTTAACGGTCAGCGATCATATAGAACGGCATCCTATTTGTGAAGCGATGGTGCTGGCGGCTCAACAGGCCGGGTATAGCCGCAATGAAGATTTCAACGGTCCCCGTCAGGAGGGCTTTGGTTTTTACCAACTGACGATCCGCAATGCAAAACGATGTAGTGCGGCGACGGCTTTTCTCGATCCGGTTAAATCGCGCCCTAATCTTCATACGATGACCAACGCGCTGGTTCACCGTCTTCAACTCGACGGGAAGCGCGCCGGCGGAGTATTGTACGAGCGCGGGGGGCGTCAGCAGGAAGCCCGGGCTACCCGGGAAGTAATGCTTAGCGCCGGCGCCTTTGGCAGCCCACAACTGCTGATGCTCTCGGGCATCGGCCATCAGAAGCACTTGCGGGAAGTAGGGGTGCAGGTGCGACATCATCTGCCCGGAGTAGGGCTCAACCTGCAAGATCACCTCATCGGTGGCGTTTCCGTCAACTGCATCCGGCCAATTACCCTCGATCGCGTAGACCGCATGCCCGCCACCCTGCGTTTCCTCTGGACCTACCTGATCCGTAAGCGGGGACCGCTTACGTCCAATATCGCCGAGTGCGGCGGTTTTGTCCATACCCGCAAAAACCTGGATGCGCCCGACCTGCAATTTCACTTTGCTCCTTCCTATTATCTGCGTCACGGCTTTGACAATCCGCGGCAGGGCAGCGGCTACAGCCTCGGGCCCACCCTGATCACCCCGCAGAGTCGCGGCCATGTGCGCCTGCATTCGGCTGAGCCACGGGATGCCCCAAGTATCGATCCCAAGTATTTCAGCGATCAACGCGATCTTCAAACCATGGTGCGCGGCTTCCATATCACCCAGAAAATACTGGCGCAACCGGCTTTCGATCCTTTTAGGGGAACCTTATTTATGCCCGACCGGGAATTGCAGAAACAAGACGAAATCGAGGATTACCTGAGAGGAATGAGCGAAACGCTCTACCACCCCGTCGGGACCTGTAAGATGGGCACCGACGAACAGGCCGTGGTCGATCCGCAGTTGCGGGTACAGGGTATCGAAGGATTGCGGGTGGTGGATGCCTCGGTCATGCCGACCATCGTGCGTGGTAATACCAACGCCCCTACGATGATGATTGCAGAGAAGGCGGCCGACTTAATACTCAGAGGGGCGGGATAAGAAGAAAGCGCAGCGTTTTTTCCTTATTTTTCTCTCCAAATCACACTAATCAGTTGAAAATGGAAGACATCAGAGAAGAACAAAAACAATTTCCGGTACTCCTCGATCTGCCCGTACAATGGGGCGAGATGGACGCGGCCGGGCATGTCAACAATATCATTTACCTGAAATGGTTCGAGTCGGTCCGGGCCGAGTACTTCCTGCGACTGGAACAGGAGGTCATCTCCCCAAAGGAAGGCGAGCCTGGATTTATCCTGGCTAAGCAATCCTGCAAATACCTTTTCCCATTGACGCATCCCGATACGGTCATCGCCGGGATCCGGGTGACGGAGCTGCACGAAGATCGCTTTACCATGCATTGTAAAATGTGGAGCGAGCGGCATCAGCGCCTGGTCGCTATCGCCAATGGCGTAGTGGTCACTTACGATTATCACCTTCAACAAAAAATGGCCCTGCCGGATGAATTGCGCAAGCAGATTGAATTACTGGAAAGTATGTCGCCGGCCAAGTTGGGAAAAAAAGAAGGTGATTCAACCCAAGAATAATTCCGGGTTTAACAGCTTCTGTGGAAAGATAAAAATGCGCTTCCTGCAACCTGTCTGTTTTTACTCCGTATAAGAAAAATAGCCAGACAACCGCAAGAGCTCTTTTGCTTGTGTTTTATTGGAAAAATATTTACTTTTGGGCGTAGATAAAAAAGACCGGTCAAATGAATGACCGGTTCTTCAAAGAGCTTTGAGAGGCTATCTACATACCAAAATGGAAGGATATCCTTTGATATCCTTCTTACTTTTTCATGGGATTGTAATGGGAATTCGTGGGATCACAATCATTGCTTTTTTTGATTTCCTAAATCCTGTTAGTAACAGGTCGTTTTTTCTTCCTTAGTATGAGGATCGGATTCCTCTCCGATCGCTGACAATACAAATGTCTACTTTTATTCCTGACATTTAAAGTACATTTTAAGGATTTACTGGCATCGGTCTTTATTGATATTTTGATGTAAAAAGTTGAACAACATTGATTTGTGGCTTAATGTGTGGTGTATTTCTGTTTTTTGAAAGAAAATTGTTCCGTATTGTCGCTGCGCGGCGGTATTTTTTGTTTAGCCACGCCTGCGGTGAATAAAATCGCAGGAAGCTGCGCAATCCGTCATCATCAGGAATTTTGTACATAGCCGTGTTACCAAAAAATTCTTCTACCTTTAAGCCGGATTAGATTTCAGGAAATGCTTAACCGGGCGACAGCCTGCAAAGGGATGATCTTTCAGATATGGAACAAGTTGCAGTAGTGGTAATTGGGGCGGGGCCGGCCGGTTTAGCTATAGGAGGACGTCTTCGAAAGCGCCGGGTGCCGTTTGTAATGCTGGAGAAGAGCGATCGGGTTGGTTTTAGTTGGTATGAACACTATGAGCGGTTGCATCTGCACACGGTGAAAGAGATGTCGAACCTTCCGCATTCGGCTTTCCCGGAACATTATCCACAATACGTTCCCCGGGAACTGCTGTGTGAATACTTTGAGGCTTACGCCAAACAATTCGATATTCGCCCGCAATTCGGTGAAGAAGTCACGGAGATCAAGCTGTCGGAAGACCAACAGTGGCAGGTGCGCAGTGCTTCGGGAAAAATGTGGAGGACCTCACAGGTTGTGATCGCCACCGGTGTCAACCGTACCCCTTTCCGGCCGGCCTTTGAAAAGGAGGAGCAGTTCGCCGGCACCATTATCCACAGCCGCGCCTATCGCAATGCCCGTCCTTACCGCAGCCAGCGCATCCTGGTAGTCGGCATGGGTAATACAGGAGCGGAAATCGCGCTGGACCTGGCCGAAAACGGCGCCGACCCCTTCTTGTCGGTGCGCAGCCCCGTCAATATTGTGCCTCGCGACTTCCTCGGCCGGCCCACCCAAAAGACAGCCCTGTTGATGGACAAGTTACCCAACTGGCTGGGGGATTGGCTGGGTAGCCAGGTGCGAGGCCTGAGCATGGGCGACCTGCCTGCTTTCGGGCTCCCGCTTGAAAAAAAACCACCGGCCCGACAACTGCGTGACGAAGGAAAAACCCCCGTGGTGGATGTCGGTACCGCCCGCGCCATCCGGGAAGGGCGTATCAAGGTCATGCCGGGGATTAAAGAATTTTACAATAACGGCGTCGTCTTTACCAACGGGCAGCGCTATAACTTCAGCGGCGTTATTCTCGCTACCGGCTACCGCGCCCGCCTCCAGGATTTCCTCCCCAATGCCGAAGTCTCGCTCGACAGCTACGGCGTTCCCCGCGAGTGCGTCGGGAAAGGAGCTCACCAAGGGCTGTATTTTCTGGGCTTCGACAACTATACACCTGGCGGTATACTCGGTGTTATCCGCCGTGACTCGGAACAGATCGCCGACCTTATTGAAAACAGCGTGCCGGTAGGGATGCGCCGGGTTGAAAAGTGAGGATGAATACTTGCTCGCTCTCCCGGTAAACCCAATGTCTCCCCTCCTGACATCTGTCATCCTGATCACTGAGTAATATCATTTCAAAAGTGTCAAAGACGCAGCATCTTCCCCTCTACAAAAGCGTAAAAGTCATGACACTCCAACACATTCCCACGAACATGGAACGCATTGTGGAGTCGGCCATTCTGGCGCCGAGCAGCCACAACACCCAACCCTGGAAATTTACGATCGAAAAGGATGAGATCCATATCTTTCCCGACTTTGAGCGCAGCCTGCCGGTAGCCGATCCGCAGTACCGGGAGCTGATTATCAGCCTGGGCTGTGCCTTGGAAAACCTGATCGTAGCCGCCCGCCACGAAGGTTTTGCCGTAGACACCGAAATTTTCCCACAGGGCGTCGACGGCATCGTCGCCAAACTGCGCCCCATGCTCTTTCCACCCGATGAAGAAAAAGAGGCTTTGTTCGAGGCTATCCCTCAGCGGCAGACTACGCGCAGCGCTTACGACGGGCAATTGCTGCCCCCGGAAGTCATTGAGGTACTCCAGGACATCCCCCTGGAAGAAAGCGTACACCTGCGCATCCTCAGTCGCCGCCGCGATATTGACAAAGCAGCTACACTGGTTCGCAAAGCCGACGAATACTGGATGCACAAACCCAGCTATCGCAAGGAGCTGACCGACTGGATCCGCTTTAGCAAATCTTCCGCCCGGCGGCGTCGCGACGGCCTCACCTCCCCCAGCACCGGCCGCGGCTGGGTACCCGAGTGGCTGGGCCGTTTCTTTCTGCGCTTCTGGATCAGACCGGACGAACAGGCCTCCGAAGATGTCAAACTAATTCGCAGCGCTTCGGCCATGCTGTTGTTCTACACCGTAGATAATGATCCCGGTTCCTGGGTGCGCCTCGGTCAGAGCTTCGAGCGCATGGCCTTAACCCTGACCCGCCTCGGCCTCAAACACGCCCATCACAATCAGCCCTGCGAAATTCCGGCCATGCGCACGCAGTTCCGCAGCGCCTTCGGCCCGGAGATTGCCTTCCCGCAGCTGCTGGTTCGCATCGGCTATGCCGAAGAACTGCCGAGATCGCCGAGACGTGAACTCGAAGAAGTAGTGGCCTGAGAAACAGAAGAAGCAGCGCAAGTCATTATTGTTGATACAATAACTTTGAACCTTATTGCCCGGGCTTATTTTTTACCCCGGATTTCCCGGATGTGCCTCAGTTGTCGCAAATCCTCCTGATCCTTCGGGCGGGTGAGTTCGCTTTTGGCATGTATCAGATCTTCCAGTCCAAGTATGGGAATCGGGATTTCGCCTAGTTGGATTATTTTGGCTCGTTGCTGACAGGCGTTGAAATCATCGGTGGAGAAGCCAGCAATATAACTCATGACCTCTACTTCGAAACCGGATTTTAATCGAAAACCCGTCCAGTCCGGCACCCACTCCATAGAGGTCAATTGCTCTGCACCGGCGATGCCGGCGGAGGCAGCAACATCTGCAAGCCGGTTCCGGTTCTCCGACCTGTCCTTCACCCATAGATCCAGATCACCGGTAGCCCGGGAAAAACCATGGGCGTTGACTGTGAATCCGCCCACGAGAATATATATAGTCCACCCCTTGTCTGGCAAGAGAGGAAAAAAAATGGACTACTTCTTCCTGAAAGAGAGACATCTCTTTAGCATCGGTTTTGTTAGGCTGAAGCAAACGGGATAGCCCGATCAGTTCAAAAAGAAACATCAGTTGTTCGGCAGGGCTGCGACCCAGTGCGATATACAACCGTTCTGCTTCTGTTTCCTCCGGTGTTTGTCCTTTTCTATGAAAAATTTCTGCCGCCAAGGCTATTGATTTGATCGCACGTCGCTTAAGGTCAATTAAATTACAACTTTATCGGGAAATTACGAGAAAAACAACGCTTGATTATTCATCCGCCTTCGGGAACCAATCCTGGTCTTCTTACAAAATTTTCTTTTCCGGCGCGCTATCGGAACCTATGTCGGTATAACCAGGGTTAAAAAGGATGATGTACAATCCAATTTTGAGACCTGAAGCGTTTGACATTCAAAGAACCCATTCCAATCATGAAAAATATCGTTCCTACGCTCCGGGAAATCCGGCACGAAAAGTCCTCTCTTAGCGTTATCCTGATTTCCTGTATCATGGCGGGTTTTATACTCCTGGCTTTTCTCGTGGTCACCCCAGTGCCTTTTGCACTGCCTGAAAACTGCAAAATGGTAAGGGGTAAGGTGACCCGGGTGTTCTCGCCCTGCTGTGCCGACGTCGTGATTGAGTTGGCCGGTGACAGTCATAACTACCACATCAACCGGGGATTGGAACGCGGCATTGATCTGGATGTTTTTAACGCCGAGCTGATCGAAGAGGAGGTCACACTACAATACATTCGAACCCATTGGACTCCACTGGATCCCTTTGGAGAACTGCGGCCGGTAGCACAGGTTTCCCTGGGCAACAAGGTGTTGTATTCTGCCTTCCCTTCGCAAACAAAATGAATAATCAACATCCGTTTTCGATGGAATCTACCAGACTTTTGCGCCTGTTTACGGTACGGAGATGGAAGAAAAAATCAGGTGACGGGAAGTGCCGGAGTTTGGAGTGCTTTTGCTTTACTAAACCAAATCCAGGAAGGCCCTCCTGGTGCAGCCAATCTTTTAATTCTCCAACTTTTCAACCTTCAAGCTTTTCACATTATCCTCCGGCATCCGGTCGATCAGGTAGTAATTCGGATCGGCGCCGGCTTCATAGGGTCGTTCATCAACAATAAACTCCAGCATCCGCTTCGGTTCCGTAATGCGCAGTCGTTTGCGCAAAGCATTGTCTTTGCCCCGCACCCACAAAAAGGCAGCCCCCATGGCCAGGATAGCCGCGAACAGCGTTGTTTTTATCGGCGACCGTCCAGTATTTTGTCATCGTTGTGAAAGTGCCGATGCCGAAGCGCTGCTTCATGCCGCCGGAGAAGCCGCTCAGTGCCTTTTTTCGGTGCTCCCACAAGTTGACGCGGTGGAGCAGGGCTTCCACCAATTCTTGGCGTTCCCCTTTTTGGTCCACGCCCTTGAGCATGGCGATGTGGTCGAGCATGCCCTGTGCAGAAATGCGTGGATAGACGCCGAATTCCTGCGGCAGATAGCCGAGCTGGCGCCGAACGGCTTGCTTTTCATGCAGTATATCCATATCGCCCAGACGAACGGAGCCGCTGTCGGCTTCCTGGAGTGTGGCGAGAATACGCATTAGCGTGGACTTGCCGGCGCCGTTGGGGGCCCAGCAGCCCTAACATGCCGGTGGGAATAGTGAGGTGATGTCCTTCAGGGCCTGGACGCCGTTAGGATAGATCTTGCTTAGGTGTCCGATGTTGTAGGTCCATGCTGGATGCTTGATTGAGGCTAAGTGGATGCTTGTCCGGCTGGGTGAAACCGGCGAGGCGGTTTTTTGAGGAAGTTCTGCAAGGGTAAAAAAAGAGACAGTAAAATTGAGATTCTTTAGACGAGAGGGGACGGTGTTCGACTGATTAGCCCTTCTCAGAGGGAGGATAGCTCATGAGGGATTATAAGCATCAGCGTTTTGAAAATTATTATTGTCTACTCCATCTCCCAGCAATCCATGCTATTCAATTCCGGTCCGCCGCCTCTGTCTGCGCTACCGCCGGCGATATAGATTTTCCCTTCGTGCACGATGGCTTGCGTCCCGTGCCGGCCTTGCAGCATCGGAGGCAGGCTGGTCCACTTACCGTTGGAAACATCGTAGGCTTCCACCTCGCTGTGGGCGGGGATCTGTTTGGGGCTTTCGCCGCCCATGACAATCAGCTGATCACCGACGACGATGGAAGTCGTTCCCGCCCGCAGTGTAGGCAGGTGGGCCGATTCGGGCAGCGTTGTCCATTCGCCGGTGGCGAAGTCGTAGACATCGACTTCGGGGATGGTCTGGTCCATTACGTGGCCGGTCTTGGCGCTTGAGTTGCGCCCTCCGGCAGCGTAGAGCTTGCCATCGATGACGGCCAGCTGGAAGTGGTCCCGCGTGTTCGGCGCATCGGGCAGCTGTCGCCATTCCCCGGTAGTGGGGTCGTATTCATCGAACCAGGTGTTGTGACCGGTGTAATGCCCCAGGGTATTACCACAGAGCAGGTAGAACTTGCCCTGATTTACGGTCACACCAGCCGAGCCGCGATGCCTGCCCTCGGGCAAACGGCCAGCGGTGCGCCACTGGTCTTTTTCCGGGTTGTAGACATAGATGAAGGCGATCGGTTCTTCCTTTGGATAGGGACCGGTGAAGGCTCCCATGACCCAAATTTCTCCATTGTAACTTACCGCCTGGAAATGGTGCATCTCAAGCGGGGAGTCGGCGCCCCGGCTCCATTTGTTGGTCAGCGGATCGTAAATGTCCACCTTCTGCGTATTGCGGCCGCCGATAGCGTAGAACTTACCGCCGCATTCGACGAAGGCCGATTCATGGCGGCGGTGGGCGGCGTTCTCAGTCTGTACGCGCTGCCAGTCGCCCCGTTCTTTATGCTGGATCAGCTTCTGCACCCGCCAGTTCAGCACCTCGGTGACGTACAACTCTTCCTGCGGTCCTATGGCTATGCCGTGTGCTGCCCGGAACTGGCCGTGGCGGCTGCCGGGGCCACCATTGAATTCGGCGAGTATGTTACCCTCCAGGTCCAGCTTTAGGATCTTTTCCGCGTCGCCGTCGGTCATATACAGGTGGCGTTCCGGGCTGAGCGCCAGTCCCCAGGGCTTACCAAGATCCGTCCATTCCTCGATAAATTCTCCCTCACCGGAAAAGACCTGAATGCGGCTGTTGTGACGGTCGGCGATGTACACGCGGCCACGGTGGTCGATGACGATGTTGTGCGGGTTGTTAAAATTACCGGATTCCGAACCTTCCGCTCCCCAAAATTTGATCAGCCTCCCCTCCTTGTCCAGCCGAACGACACGGTGATTGCCATAGCCATCCGCCACATAAATGTCGCTGTTGCGGCCAAAGGCGACATCCGCCGGTTTAAAAAAGCGGACCATATCGCGGGCTTCGTTGTATAGGCCGCTGACGCCATTTTCACCCAGGACCATCAAAACCCGCCCTTCCGGATTCATCTTGATGACCAGATGTGTTTCCAGGTCGGTGGTCCAGATGTTGTCTTCACCGTCGATGCGCAGGCCGTGAGGGTCTTTAAAGAGACCATGGCCCAGCGAGCGGATATATTTTCCATCGGTATCAAATTCCATCAGTTGCCGCTTGCCTTTGTTGAAGACGAAAACGTGGCCCTCTGAATTCAAGGCCACGCCGGTGGGCTGTATGATATTGCCGTCGACCGGGGTTTGGAAGAAGCCGGGAACGACGCGCAGGTCCAGGGGAGCACTCGGCTGACCAAAGACGGGAAAAATGATCAGAGAAAGAAAAGAAAGCAGGAGTAGGCGCTTCATGCTTTTAGTTTGCGGTGTTTTGAATCGTCTTAAAGGAAATTATTCCTTCAAATTAGTTATTTTCCAGGAAGAAAAGTCCAGTTGAGATCAGATGCTGAATTTTTATCTTGGACGTCAAGGTCCATGCGGGGCCCTGACATTTTACAGTAGTTTAAACCACTTCTTAGTTATTAAACACCTACTCGAAATGAAAAACCTGTTTACGCTGTTCTTTGTCCTTGCGCTATTCGTAGCCGGTGCTTTCAATACCCAGTACTTTGCCGACCCTCAGGAGAGTATTATCGGCATTCTGATGAAGCAAACACAGAGGACGACTTCAGATGAGACGGCCTGGAAATTCAGGCTGTTGGTAGGGCAGGCTGTGGATGACTAATGCCCAGGGACTACGATGAGTGTTCAAATAGTCTGCCAATTCAGGATTTGTGAAAATATGACGCCGTTATTTTTTCACCTCGCAAGGCAAAAAACGCAGGCATAGCCGTAGCTACGGCGTCCCGCTCTTGAGCGGGATTAACGCAGCGAGGTGGAACTCCGAGGAGCTTGCGACGATCAGCGCAGCTAAAAAGAGCAAGTCAGAATTCACAAATCCTGGGTTGGTAGACTATAAAACTGCCCGTGAAAGCCGAACGGAATCCGTTCAGGAACCACTGCCCGGGCAATTTCTTTCAGCTCAGCAGCATCCAGGATGAGGAGGAAAGACTTATCGGACGGAGGATGGTAAACGACGGAAAGCAGGACTCCTTCATCCTCCTGCTCAGCATGTGGAGCGGGAATGAAGACTGGTTCACCGGGATAGGAGTCCTCTTCCTCCCAGACCTGGAAGCTTCCGTCGGAAATATCGATTTTGACAATGGAATCGATGAAGTTACCCGGATGTTGATTCGATCCGCCGTAACAATAGCGATAAGGCTGACGAAGCCGTTCGGGGTGAATACGCGGCAGTTCTATCGCCGCATCTGAGAGCATATGTTCATTACTCACCTCGTTGCGTTCAAGATCCAGTTCAGAGCGTAGCAGATGGGCCGTAGCGATGGAATGACCGGCGGCGCGCAGCCGGTCGAGATAAAGTTCCTCGATGATGGAGGCGTCGGGATAGACGACCATGTCGACTATTACCTTATCGCCCTCTTCGAAGGCATTGACGTGGTGGAAAGCGAAGCAGGGATCGCACTCGATGGAGCTGACATGCTCACCGCTGAAGCGGTCGATTACCTGAAAGCGGGTGCCAAGCTCGGGTTTCCACCGGTAGTTTTCGATAAACGGCTTATTAAAGAGCAATAGGCGAAGCGGATTGACCACCAGTGGGAATTCTACAAGGATGACGTAGTGCTCGGTCATTCCGAAACTGTGCATATAAGCCGGCTGATCGGTTTCGATAACGGCGATTTCCTTTCGGCGTTTGCTGCCCGGAGCCTGCTGATAAACGGTGTACTTGCTGGGCCGGCCGAAATCGGTCACGTAGCTGATGAGGTTGCCGGCGCGGTCGTAGTGCGGATGGGCTACGCTTACCGATCCCGGGATATCGTCTTCGTATTCATAGAGGCCGATGGTTTCCAGCGTGTCGCCATGGAACAGGTTTTGACGGGTGGTCTCCGTTACGGCCGCCAGCTGATCGCCGAACCGAATAATATTGACATTGCCGTTGTCGGTGGGGTCGGAGGGATTAAAGACCGAAGACACTTTTTGAAAGATAGTCCGGCACGGGTCGCTGCCAAACGCTCCGTGCTGCAGTGTTCCGGCTTCTTCGGCTTCCCGGTAGGAAGTAGATTCGAGCAGGCGGCTTCGGTAGTTCACCTGGCCGTCCTTAATGCTGAACTTGTGCAGCATGGCGAAACCGTCGAACCAGTGCTTGAGTTGCTGCTTCTCCAAATCAAAAACGGAGGGCGTTGTCCGGAAAAGAGTTCCTTCCAGCCAGGAAGGAAGTGTACCCTGAATGGATAAGGCATCTATTTGTAATTCTGTTCTTTGATTTTTGAAGCCCCGTGCGTACTCAGCCTGCTCTTGCATCACTGTTTACTTTAAGTGTACAGTTCCCTTTCTGCTTACTAAAGAGCCTGGTACTGCTTCTCTTTTTGTTTTAAGCGACTAGGCTTACTATCCGCCCGAGCCTCTTTGGAAAAGCTAGTGTAATTCTAAATCTGCACTGAGCGGAACCCCGATTGTAGAGCATACGCATCAAAAGTGGAGATAATAATCTCGGGAACTGTTTGAATGAAAATAGCTCTAATTTTCTCTACTATAAGGATAGTCTGTGGCGTGATAATGTTCAATGCCTGAAACAGGTTCTCCCTCTTTGCTGGCCATTTGATCATAAAAGCCCCATGAGGAGGTAAATAAAAGCAGTTGTCCCTCCTGCGATGCCGGCATAAGGCAGCTGCGTGTTCACATGGTCGATATGATCGGTGGCCGAAGCCATCGAAGCGAGGATGGTCGTATCGGAAATAGGAGAGCAGTGATCGCCGAACACACCACCCCCCAGTGCGGCGGCGATGGTGATGTAGGGGTTGGCGTCCATACTTTCGGCCATGGGCACGGCGATAGCGATCATGATGGCAAAGGTGCCCCAGGAAGTGCCCGTGGAAAAAGCGATGAACCCGCTCACCAGGAAAACGATAAACGGAACCAGCCCCGGTGATAACCAGTTGCTGGCCACGCCGGCCACGTACTGGCCGGTGCCCATTTCGTTGCAGACATTGCCTATGGCAAAAGCCATCATCATCAATAAGGCCAACGGGACCATACCGGCGGTGCCTTTCAGGGTCAGGTCAATCATTTCTTTGGTGCGCATAATGCCCTGCACCCGGTACAAAATCATAGAGAACAGAATGGCGCTCAGTACGGCGATCAATACGGAGGTAGACCCCGACCCCTGACCTATAGCGAAAAGGAAAAGGTCCAGCCCGGTCTCTTCCGGCCGCTGCTCTACGGCTGCTTCCCAGCCGGTGACTGCCAGCATAAGGGGCATCAGCAGCACCATAACGGCTATGGGAAGCACCATATTCAGAGCGCGGGGCCGAACGCCCTCCTTGGTGCTTACATCAGTGAGCTCTTCCGAAATCATGGGCTGGGCTTCGTCGCGTAATACTTTCCCCGTCTCCCGGGCACGGCGCTCGGCGCGCAGCATGGGACCGAAATCCTTGCGGCTGAATATAATGATCAGCACCATTACCAGCGCCAGCATCGGATAGTAATTGTAAAACAACGCGCGAAACATAGTAGCAAAAGGATCCTGGAAACCCTGGGTAGCCAGCAGCCCCATAATGAAAGCGCCCCAGCCGTTAAAGGGGATGAGAATACTGGACGGCGCGGAACTGGAATCGGCAATGTAGGCCAGTTTCTCCCGCGGTATCTTCAGCCGGTCAAATACCGGCCGGTACAGCGATCCGACGGTCAATACTGAAATACTGGATTCCACGAAAACGACCAGGCCGGTCAGCCAGGCCAGAAACTGTATGATGATACGGTTGCTGCCCTCGTAGCGATCCTCGTAACGCTCCAGCAGGCGGTTGACCCGCTCGATAAAGCCTTCCACACCACCCGAGCGCTGAATAAAAACGATGAGTGCACCGACCAGTGCGCAAAACATGATCGTGCGCGTATTGCCCGGCTCCTTGAACACGTCGACCAGCCCTTCTACTGCCGCAAAAGAACCACTGATAGGATTGAAGCCTTCGATAATGACCCAGCCCAGCCAGATGCCAAACAGCAGAGAAATGAACACCTGCTTAGTGCGAATGGCCAATACAATCGCCATGACCGGAGGGAGGAGAGAAAGAATGCCGAATTCCTGCATGCTCGCGTGATAATCTTTGGTTGTTCGGCCCAAAATAGAATTTTTTTCTTAGTTGGGTTGAACCAAAGCTTTTACTTTGGAATATCCTTTGAGCGGCTTAGCCAATAGCAACAGGTAAAACTTGAATCCAGGCAGAGTTCAGTGGATTACCGGGAGCTTATCCCGGATTGGCCCTGTTTTAATACCTCTGGTAGATCCACTCCAGCACCTTTTGCATTTCTTCTTTCAACTCATTTGTTCCGTCGACGTAGTTATTGTGCATGAAACTGAAGAGCAGCAGCTTGCCCGACTGAGTCTTGAGGTAGCCGCTGAGGGCGTGCTTATTGCTCAGCGTACCGGTTTTGGCGTATACGTAGGGCGCGTTGTTGCCGTTCGTGCCGCCGTACCATCGTTCTATGGTGCCCGAGATGCCGCCGGCCGGCAGGATGGAGAACAGCCGTTCGGGGGGAAGGGCGTGGTAGATTTTGTGCAGCACCCTGACCACACTCCGGGGCGTGAACAAATTATAGCGGGAAAGTCCCGATCCGTCGACCCAGACGAGTTTGTCGGGCATATCCTGGAAGAGGCTGTCCTGGGCATAGTCAATAGCCCGTTTGGTATTCTGAACTCCGTACAGCTTCTCACTGACAAGCAGCAGCAGTTGTTCGGCAATAAAATTGTCGCTTTGTTGCATAAGCCGGCGGTAAAGGGTATCGGGAAGCGGCGTCTGTAGGGTCTGGGCATAATTGGGCGGCAGTTGTTGCAGGCCGAGCACCCGCACCGGCCGGTGCAGGGTGTCACTGAGCAGCGCCGCCACTACGGCCGGCTCATAGCGGTAGGGGCGGGCCCGTTCGAAGGGCATACCGGTCATGGCCGGAGCGTTGTATTCGAAGATGTTGGCGTATTCCTGCCGGCGTATATCGGGACGGTCTTTGTCCATCCCAGGATTAAAGGCAATGTGGCGCTTGAAGTAAGGGGGCATGACTTCAAAGCCGTCCCGTATGCGCTTGCGTTCGAAGAATACCATGTTGCCGTACAGCGGGAAGGGTGATTTTTCCACCTGGTAGTAATAGTTGTAGTCCCGCCAGGACCAGCCCGGGCCGAAGCGCTCGTCATCGTAATTATGCGGGGAAAAGAATAGCTGTTTGGAGCTCGAACGCAGGAAAGCAAATACCAGCGAATCCTGGGGGATTTTGGGATGTAGAAAGGAAGGGTTACCGGTTCCCCAGAAAACGAGCGTGTCGCCTGATTCAACGTAACGCATGGCGGGGATAGAATCGCCCAGCACCTGCAGAGCGGTATAAAAAGTGAGCAGCTTGGTATTGGATGCGGGGGTGAAGTACTTGTCCGCATCCTTCTGGTAGAGAAACTGATCGGCATCCGGGTCGTAGAGTGCGAAACCGGTGAAAATTTTGGAGAAAACCGGCGAGTCATCGATCAGCATCTGAAAAGCCTTTTCTTCCGGACTTATCGCTTCCTGTCCTGAAAGAGACAGGACTGACAAACAAAGCGCGGTCAGAAGAAAAGTTTTCACTAAATTAGATAGATCTTGCAGCTGGAGTTGTTTTTTGTCCATAGGATGTGTTTTTTTAAACCTGAGGTTTTGCTCTCAAAATATTCAAAGAATTTATGTCTTTCAAAAGTTTAACAGTCATTCTGGGGATATTTCTGCTTCCGGCCTTTTTATGGAGCCAGCAAGCGGTCGATTCGGTGGTCCATTCCTTCCGGCAGGCTGAGGAATCACTCGTTTTACTGAAAAATGAACACAGCCTGATTCCACTGCAGCGTCTGGATACGCTCAGGTTAGCGCTCGTAGGTGTGGGCTTGGAAGAAGGCTGTGATTTCCAGCGTACCCTGGAGCGGTACACGATGGTTCATACAGAGATGCCGCCGCGCGCCGATGATCTTGCGGCGATCAGCAGCTGGATAGAACGCCTGCGGTCGGACTACGACCTGGTCCTCATCGGCATCAACGATTACGAATTCGGCGCTAAAGAACCAGCCTACGCCGTTGTAGAATATCCGCTGCGCAAGCTGGTGGAGACGACGCCCAATGTTATTGCTGTTTTCGGAGGCGATCAGGCTTTCGACCGGCTGCCCTGGCTACAAGAGGCCGAAGGGCTGATCGTCACGCCCTACAATCCTCACAGTCATACCCTGGCCGCGCAGGTGATTTTCGGCGGGGTGGGCGCCTCCGGCAAGTTGAGGCAGGACCTGGGGCAGGATTTTCGCGCCGGAACCGGTATATTCACACCGGGCGGCAGCCGGCTTCGATATTCGCCCCCGGAACTGGTGGGCGTGGATCGCCAATATCTGGAAGACAGCATCAAGGCTATTGTCGAAGAAGGCATTATTAAAGGTGCTTATCCCGGCGCCCAGGTAGTGGTGGCAAAGGACGGCCATGTCATTTATCAACAGGCTTTCGGATACCATACCTACGACAGCCTGCAACAGGTGACCACCAAAGATATCTATGACTACGCTTCGGTAACCAAAGTTACCAGCGCCTTGCCCGCCCTGATGAAACTTTACGGGGAGGGGCGGTTCAACCTCGATGCCCCGCTGGAAAAATATTTTCCGGCCTTTCGTCATTCCAATAAAGACGAACTGAGCTTCCGGGCTATGCTGGCCCACAATGCCCGGCTCCGGTCCTGGGTGCCCTACTGGCAGGGCACGCTACGCGGGAATGCCCGCTACCCGTGGCGGAATCGCTGGGATGGAACCATGACGAACGAGTATCGTTTTAAGTGGCGGACCTTCAAGCGGGATTCCTCGAGGCGCTTTCCCATCAGGATCACCAACGACCTGTGGCTGCACCGCAAATTTAAAGAGAAACGCATTTATAAATCCATTAAAAAGTCTCCGCTGAACGAAGAGCCGGGATATGTATATTCCGGGCTGCTTTTTTATCTGCTGCCGGATATCGTCAGTGATCTTACCGGTCAACCTTTCGAGCCCTATCTGAAGGAAACATTTTACCGGCGCATCGGTGCTTATACGATCACCTACAACCCGCTGCGCTTTTTCCCGAGGGAACGTATTGTGCCGACTGAACGGGACACTTTTTTCCGCATGCAACAAATTCACGGAGCGGTGCATGATGAGGGCGCCGCACTGATGAGCGGCGTATCGGGCAATGCAGGTCTTTTCAGTACGGCCAATGATCTGGCCAAGCTTATGCAGTTGTATCTCAACTTCGGCAGCTACGGCGGCGAGCAGCTCATTGCCGAAGAGGCCGTCCGGGAGTTTGTCAGTTATCAGTATCCGCAAGACAGCGTGCGGCGGGGGCTCGGTTTCGACAAACCACCACTGGAAGGCAGTCGGGAAAACACTTATATCGCCGCCTCCGCCAGCCCCGGCAGCTTTGGCCATTCGGGGTATACCGGCACCTTTACCTGGGCCGATCCGGAAAACAAGCTGCTGCTGGTCTTTTTCAGTAACCGCGTATATCCTACCCGGAACAACCGGAAGCTCTATACGCTCGATATACGGCCGCGATTGCATCAGGCTTGTTACGATGCGATCGAAATAGAAAGAAAGAAAGGGGAAAGGCAAAATAAGAAATAGGAAAGGGGGAAATCCGAAAACCTTGCCTTTCTGGTCAGGGCCTTACAATGCGATGCTTTTTCGGGAAGGGTAGTACGGCATATTCGGAGTGATCCCATTCTAAAAGCGGGAGAAGGACAGGAGGCATTCAGCAATGAAGGCGGACCATGGAGAAACAAGCTACGGACATGAATAAGCAGCAGCAGGTGAGTGCCAAGAAATTCGGCACCTTTCTCGGTGTATTTCTTCCCAGTATTCTGACGGTTCTCGGATTAATTATGTACCTGCGTTTTGGATGGGTAGTCGGTAATCTGGGGCTGGGCCTGACCATTATATTGGTGCTCGTTTGTAATATCATCACGTTCATCACCGGCCTTAGCGCTTCGGCCATCGCCACCAATATCAAAGTGGGAGTGGGAGGCGTGTACTACCTCGTTTCCCGGAGCCTGGGACTCGAGACGGGGGGCGCCATAGGTATCGCTTTTTACATCAGCCGCACCCTGAGTATCACCTTCTATTGCTTCGGTCTGGCCGAATCCATTCTGCTGTTCTGGCCGGCCGGGGACTGGGGGGAAATGCCTGCCTACGTACTCCCTGCCTTTACCGCCCTGATCATTATTCTCATCACCTTTATGGCAGGCAAAAGCGCCGAAATGGTGCTCAAGTTGCAGGTGCCTATGCTCATTCTGGTCGGCTTGTCAATTCTGGCCCTGATCGTCGGAGTCCTGACCGGCCCCCTGCAGGCGCCGCAGTGGACGCCCACCTACAGTGGGGAGCCCGGAGGCTTCTGGGTGATCTTCGCGGTCTTTTTCCCCGGCGTGACGGGTTTCCTGGCAGGTATCGCGCTAAGCGGCGACCTGGAAGATCCGGGGCATTCGATTCCCCGGGGAACCATCACCTCCGTGCTGTCGGGAACGCTTATTTACCTGATTATTCCTGTTTTACTGGCCATCACCGCCAAAGTTTCCTTCGATCAAATGGCTGATCCTGATTTTGGCCTCCAATCCTGGACGGAAGTCGCTTTATTCGGAGGGCTGTTTATTTATCCTGCTGCCTGGGGCGCCATTCTTTCCTCCGCCATTGGGAGCGTATTAAGTGGTCCGCGGGTGTTACAGTCACTTTCCATGGACGGGTTGGCGCCAAAGTTCCTCGGGAAATTATCCAATACCGGACAGCCCGCCATCGCTACCTGGATCACCGGCGGGATCGCCCTGGCGGCTGTCGCCCTTGGCGAACTCAACACTGTGGCTAAGTTCGTTACGGTGCTTTTCCTGACCCTGTATGTGGTCATCAACCTGGTGGCCGCGATTGAAAAGCTGGTGGCGGAACCTTCCTACCGGCCAAAGATTGATATTCCCTGGTATCTTTCTATGGCCGGAGCCCTCGGCGCGCTTTTTGTTATGTATCTGATCAGCCCCCTGGCTCTTGTACTGGCCATAGGGCTGGAACTGGTTTTCTATATTTACTTTCGTAAAAAAGCGCTGGAACAACAATGGGGTGATGTCAATGCCGGTTTCTGGATGAAAATGGCTCGCTTCTCCCTGCTGCGAATGAGCAAACGACAGGTCAAGGCCCGCAACTGGCGCCCCCTGATGCTCCTCTTTGTCGAGGATATCGATAAACGCATCGAACTGGTCAAACTCGCCGCTTCTTTTGGTCAGAACCGAGGCATCTTAACAATCTCCAAACTGCTGTTTACCCACGACCGGCCCGCCCTGAGCCGGCGCAAACATTTCCGGCGGCAAATGCAGGAGGACCTGCAATCTTACGGTTTGGAAGCTTTCGTGGAAGTCAATGTCGTTTCAGAACTTCACCAGGGAATTCTGAATGTGTCGAAGGGGCACGGCATCGCCAGCTTGAAAACAAATACGATCGTTTTCGGCTGGTCTGGGAATCACGCCGGGAATATGCATCAGTTGAAGATTATCCGCGATCTCAGTATCGCCAGAAAAAATATCCTGCTGGTTCGGTTTAACGATCACGAATCGTGGAAGGAAAAGCGGCACGAACGCATCGATATCTGGTGGGGTGGCCGGGAAAAGAACGGCGACCTGATGTTGATTTTCGCCTATCTGCTAAAGCTCAACCGCGACTGGGAAGCGGCTCGCACCTTTATCCGGGCCGTTGTCGATACGGAGGCGGAACGGGATCTGCTGGAGGCGCGCATCAAAGCTTCCCTGAACCTGGCGCGCATTCCGGCTACGGTAGACATCATACTCAAGGAAGGTGTAGGCTTCCGTACTATTCTGCATCGCGAAAGCGCCGGCGCCGATATTCTCTTTCTGGGCCTCAGGGTTACCCCGGAAAGCGAAGAAGACCGGCACGCCGGTAAGTTGGAAGAGATGGGCAGCATTGCCAAAACAGTGGTGTTTGTCCAGAATAACAGCGTGCGGGAAACGCTGCCTGTATTACTCGGAGGATTGGAGGATTGAGGGCCTGAGGGCTCATTTACCCGACTAGTTCCCGGCGCACTAAGTGCGCCGGGAACTAATTTCATCACAGTTAATTCGGCTTCTTTCGGCGGTATCCTTCGTTGCTCCCCGACCCTTCGGGTACGGGGCAGGCCGTCGGTCAGGTAGCTTCGGCTGAATGTCGTCAGGTTAAGGATTTTGGCCCGGTGTATTCAGGGGGGCCGCCCCAAAGCGACCCCCTGAATTTCCTGACCTTCCGAAAGAAACCAGGGTTTGTGTTTTAACAACAGATAGCTTAAC
>Ga0209949_1000155_pt1 | contig 38495 bp, 26 predicted proteins | sample SalPonC_black_MG_FD_185711 | JGI IMG/M metagenome (GOLD analysis project Ga0209949, IMG submission 185711) | Salt pond soil microbial communities from South San Francisco under conditions of wetland restoration - Salt Pond MetaG... | ecosystem: Environmental > Aquatic > Marine > Intertidal zone... | reverse complement strand
AGTACGCAAAGAGACCACAGCTCTCAAAAAATACCGGTAATATGGATTTCTCAATTTCAAACCGAGCAACGCTTGCGCCTGTCCCCCCTGCGGACCGCACGCTACGCTATTCCACAGAGTAAACCTGCTCCACTTTTTCTTTTTTTCACCGCAGAGTCGCAGAGTACGCAAAGAGACCACAGCTCTCAAAAAATACCGGTAATATGGATTTCTCAATTTCAAACCGAGCAACGCTTGCGCCTGTCCCCCCTGCGGACCGCACGCTACGCTATTCCACAGAGTAAACCTGAGCGACTTTTAACTTTATCCTTTTTCCTTTTACCTTTCTCCTTGAAATCAACCTCAACCTCAACCTCAACCTCAATCTTATCCTTAAATCACTTTAACCTTTTTCCTTTCTTCTTTATCCTTGGATTGCTTTCTTTACCCTTTCTACTTTTTCCTTTAACCTTGACTCCCTTTTTCCCTTAACCTCAACCTCAACCTCAACCTCAACCTTAACCTTAACCTTAATTCACTTTACCCTTTCTACTTTTTCCTTTAACCTTGACTCCCTTTTTCCTTTAACCTTGATTCACTTTTTCCTTTAACCTTGACTCCTTTTTTCCTTTAACCTTGTCCTCCTTTACGCGAGCCAGAGGCCGTACACGAGACACTTCAATGCTATATAGCCCAAAATCCTCTACGACTTTGCCTTCAATGAGATAACAACCGAGCCCACGGACTTGATAGCGCCGGTGTGCGTCGGGAAAATGTACGGTATCGAAAAAATCCCCGTTGCGGTCCAACCAGCACCCAAAACTCATGCGCTTCCCACCCACGGTCCGGACTGGCTTGGTCGTTACAAAGTAGCCGGCTATGCGCACGCGATTTTCCAGCTGTGCCGATAGCCCATCAGCACATAGCGCGGGCATTTTTTCATCTACCAGTTTGAAAGGCGAACATAGCGAAAATCCCAGCAGCTCGATTTCGTCCATAGCGGCCTCGTAGGTGTTTTGACTCACATCCGGCAATTCGTACCGCTCTGTAGGCGATTGAAAAAGTAAGGGCTGCCCGCGCAGCGAACGCTGACTTGTAAAAATTCCTTCCAGTTCCCAGAGCAGCTTACACTTACTTTTTCCGGTAAACCGAAACGCCCCGATCCGTATCAAAATACGCGTATCCTCCTTCCCAATATCTACACGCTGCAGAAAATCGGCTAAGCTCTCAAAAGGTCCACTCTGCTCGCGAGCTCGCTCGATAGCTCGCCCGGCATCGCGCTGTAAGCTTTTGAGATGGATAAAGCCTAAATAGATGTCCGAACCGTACAAATGGGTCAACAGCCGGCTGTGATTCACACAAGGCGCGTGGATGTTGCCCCCGAGCCGTCGCGCCTCATGCACGTACAGTTCGGTTCGATAAAATCCACCAAAATTGTTAATCACGCCCACCATAAACTCCAGCGGATAGTACACCTTGAGATACAAACTCTGAAAAGACTCGACGGCAAAACTCGCCGAATGGGCTTTGCAAAAGGAATACCCGCTAAAGCTTTCAATCTGCCGCCAAACCTCCTCCGCCAGGTCTTTTGAGTAGCCTCGAGCCGCACAGTTTCGAAAATACTTTTCGCGCAGATACGAAAAAGTGTCTCCTTCCTGGCGTTTTCCACTCATGATACGCCGCAGCACATCTGACTCATCCAAATCCAGTCCGGCAAAGTGATGCACGATCTTCATCACATCCTCCTGATAGACCATTATGCCATATGTTTCTTTGAGGTGCTTTTCAAAGACCGGATGCACGTAGTCAAAGTCGTTGGGCGCATGGGTCCGCTCAATATAGGCCCGCATCATACCGGATTTCGCTACGCCCGGCCGAATGATTGAACTGGCTGCTACCAGGTGCTTGTAATTATCGCACTGCAGTTTGTGCAATAAGCCCCGCATCGCTGGGGATTCAATATAAAAACAACCAATACAAGACCCCTCAGCCAAATGGTTTTTTACCTTGGGATCAGAAGTGATGCGCTTGACATCGTGCACATCTACAGACCGGCCTTGAGTTTCGCGCACGAGTTTAACGGCTGATTTAATATGTCCCAACCCGCGCTGGCTCAGCACATCGTATTTGTGAAATCCTATGTCTTCTGCCACATGCATGTCGAAATGAGTAATGGGAAAGCCTTTTGGCATGTGTTTTTGTGCGGTATGGTAGTTTAGGTCCCGCTCGCCAATCAGGATTCCTCCCGCATGAATGGAGAGATAGTTGGGCATACCTACCAGTCGCTGCCCGTACTTGCGCACAGCTAAGCCGTAGGGGTGATGATCGGTATCATGAGGTCGGGCGATGATAGCATCAATTTCACTCTTGGGCAAGCCCACCACCTTACCCAGCTCGCGCACAATGGATCGCTCCTTATAAGTATTGTAAGTGGCCAGCAGGGCAGTGTGTGTTGCGCCGTATCGCTTAAATACATAATCCGTCACATCGTCCCGCTCGTCCCACGAAAAGTCGATGTCAAAATCCGGTGGCGACGTCCGGTGCGGATTGATAAAACGCTCAAAATATAAGTCCAACTCCATCGGATCGACATCGGTAATGTACATGCAATACGCCACAATCGAATTGGCTCCACTGCCTCGCCCCACATGGTGAAAACCCACTGACTGCGCGTAGCGTACGATATCCCAGGTGATGAGAAAGTAGGCGGGAAACTCCATGCGTTCGATTACGTTGAGCTCTTGCTCCAGCCGCGCCCAGGCCTTTGTATCTTCTGCCCCATAGCGTCGCATACAACCGCTATAGGCCAGTTTGCGGAGCAACTGTACATCTTCCCCCGTCGAAGCCGTAAAGCACTGCCGGTTGTTTTCCTTACCAGTAGTGAATTCAAAACTGCACTGCTCCAATAAGGTCTCCGCACGCCACAATAATTCCGGGTAGGTCACCCACCGTTGTTGTATCGCCTGTGGATGCTGCCAATATGCATGAGCCGGAGCACAACTTTCCGGCTTCAGGCGACTGATGATGAGATTTTGATCCACACAGCGCAACAAGCGATGTAGCCGGTAGTCTTCGGGCGTTTCAAAAAAGACGGACTCAAAGGCAATGAGACGCTCTTTATAGTGTTTCCATTCCGTGCGCAACAGGCGATGAACCTCTGAAGGCAGAACACCCAAAAATTCACGCCCCCCAAATTCCTCGGGAGCCTTCACGGTTTCTCGATAGATGAAAAACACATGCTCCAGTTTTGGCGCGATACGGGGAAGCGTCCCCGACGACGAATGCTGTGTAGCCAGTTCGCACAGGGCTCGCCAGCCCTCCTCATTTTCTGCGAGCCCCAGATAGTAAAACTCGTCCGCCTGTCTGAATTCAATACCCAGCACCGGCTCTACGCCAGCTTTTCGACAAGCTTGACAAAATGGAAAAGCCGCTGATGTATTGTTAATGTCTGTAAGCGCCAGCCGCTGTATACCCATCTGTGCCGCAATCTTAGCCAGCTTTTCCGGCGACTGCGTACCATGCCCTAGCGAAAAATGAGAATGCGTATTGATGTACATATGATTAAAATTTAGTCAAATATAAAAAAGTATGATTAAAAAACAATCAAAGAGTATATCCTTTTATCGAAGAAGGTATTTTGGGCGATCCCCCAGCCCTATTTTTAGAATGGCGACTTGCGACCAGTCCCGTAATTTTCAGAAGATTAGTAGTCACATTATTAATTCTCAAAAAAATAGGGCTGCGGTCGGGTCATTCGGGGGTTCCGTCCTCGAAGTCGCCAAGGCGATCTTCGGGACCCATCCGCCAGCCGGCGGATGGCCCCTACTACCCCTATCGCAGGGGTTTTCGGTTTCTTGTTCTCATCCCGTCAATAGGATACCCGATCCGATAACTTCACAGCGGGGCAATGCCCTCCTTCGCCAGTGGCTTCGGCAGGGCGATGCACGAGGCAATGAGACCGGGGTATTTGAATGAGACAGGGTCGGGGAAAGAGACAAGGCATGCCTTGTCTCTACAGGGGATTTTTGTTGTTGGTTTTGGGAATGAGACAGGCCGCCGCCTACGTCGGTGGCTTCGGCAGGGCGATGCACGTGCCAATGCCGCCCTGGCAGTAACCTGGCCTTACTGCGCCCTTTCAGGTGAGCCATCATTAATGATGCGAAATCACGCTGAACGCGTGAGCGACAAAAAATAAGTTTGGTACTAATTTTTATTCCAGAGAATAGCCCGGGCTATTGTATATCGCCCTTTCAGGCGTAGGCGTCAAATTAATCAACTACCACCTTCGAATATGCTGCTTTTCTCCTCTATATCGGTATTTTCCTAACTAATAAGCGTGATCTTCTGTAAGTACATTACATAGGTTAACATTTCTTTAATGCCCTCCCGCTGTCCCCGCTCTTTCATCGTTCATTTTTGTCCGGCCAAAAACGAACCAAAAAGCCGCCGGGCTGGTCCTCGCGCCCTGTCGTTCTTAGCGCTCCTTCGCCTAATCCTTACAAACTCACCCCGTGCGGGGCACGGGGCTCAGACAGTGCAAGGATTGCGACGCCTGCGGCGTCGCCGGCGAAGATCGCGTAGAACGTCAACGGCCGCTGCGGAGGCCCGGGGAATAATGACGGCGCTGCCGTCATACGGCTGGCATCCCGCGAGGGCACGCCTCTTTCGCGGGGCTCATTTCTTGACCCTTTTGTATTTTGCCTTCGCACCTAAAGGGGGGACAACCCGCGAGGCCATATACCACCGTTTTTAAGCAAAATTTTCACTTTCTAATCTGTGTAATCCGAGTAATCCATTTAACCCTCCTACGTTACAGGCTTCGGCAGGGTAAGACGCGCCCTGTCTCTACAGGGGATTTTTGTTGTTGGTTTTGGGGATGAGACGTTGCCCCGCCTTTGGTGAGATTTTGAATGAGACGTTGCTCGCTGCCTTTGGCAGGATTTCGTCGCGCCTTGCGCTCCTCAAGGTGCAACGTCTCTACGGGCCCGGCGCGCTGGCCGGGAAAGGGATAGGAACGGCCGGCCGAAGGCCGGGTCCGATCCGCCGACCGGCGGAGAAGGACCGATAGCCGTGGATAGCCCGACCCCGCGGATATCCGCGGGGATTCCCCCAAAAAATAATAACAGCGATAAAAATCAAATCTGAACTTATGGCATGGGGTAACCATTCCCCGACAAATTTGTATATTATGAAGGAAAGCGTGTCAGGAAAGGTGCGCCGATACACACTTAACATATGGATTTAAAAATAACACAAGCGCAATGGTCGCAAATGCAGGCCTATTTTCACAGTGGACAAACGCGCGATATCAGCCAGCGTAAAGCCACCTTAAAAAAATTGAAGCAAACCATTGTCGATCATGAGGATGCTATTTGTGCCGCTTTGGAGCACGATTTGGGGAAAAATAAGGTAGAGGCTTTCCTCAGTGAGGTATCGGTCGTTTATACCGAATTGGATCATACGCTGTCTCACCTGAAGGAGTGGGCAGCGCCCCATCGCCAACCGACACCGCTTGTCGTGCAACCTGGGAATAGTTATGTCGTGAAAGAGCCGAAGGGGGTCGTGCTCGTGATAGCGCCCTGGAATTATCCTTTTCAGCTACTCATGGCGCCAGTGATCGCAGCGGTGGCAGCCGGAAATGGGGTTGTAGCTAAACCCGCTCATGAGTCAGCTCAAACCGCTCAGATACTTGAGAAAATATTGACTGCTGTCTGTACCCCGGATCATTTGCGCGTGATTCAGGGGAACGGTGCTGAGGTCGTTCCTCCAATTATCGAAGCGTATCCCTTCGATCATATATTTTTTACGGGAAGCCCGGCAGTAGGCCGATCTATTATGCGTCAGGCAGCCACACATCTATCACCGGTCACGCTGGAATTGGGTGGGAAAAGTCCGGGGATTGTAGATCGGGATGTGAATATAAAAGTTGCGGCAAGGCGACTGACGCACGGGAAGTTTATCAATGCCGGGCAGACCTGTATTGCACCCGATCATTTATGGGTGCATGAGTCTATTGAGGAGGAGTTTTTGGCTGAAGTGAAAAATGCGATTGCAAATTTTTATGGACCGGACCCGCAGCAATCAGCGGATTATGGCCGGATCATCCATGATGGTCGCATGTCAAAATTGATAGAGCTCTTAGAGGGTTCGGAGATCCTCCACGGGGGTGCATTTGATGCAGAGAGTCGATATATGGAACCCACACTAGTGCGTATCAAGGATTTGGAAGCGCCCGTTATGCAGGAGGAGATATTTGGTCCGATTTGGCCGGTTTTGTCCTGGTCAGATGAAGAAGACTTACTATCTGGTTTGCGAAGAAATGCGCATCCTTTGGCTTGTTACATCTTTACGGGGCGTTCTTCATTTTCCGATCGCTTGATTCGCGAATTCTCATTTGGTGGTGGCTGTGTGAATAATACGTTGATGCATCTGGTCAACCCCGACTTGCCCTTTGGTGGAGTGAAGACAAGTGGAATGGGGGCCTATCACGGTCAGCGGGGCTTTGATACTTTTTCGCACGAAAAGAGCATACTGGATTCAGGCACCTGGGTAGACCCACCGGTGCGGTATCCGCCTTATAAAGAAAGCTGGGTGCCCTGGATTCGGAAACTGATCTAAAAATTATAGCTCAAGCGGAAGACCCAGTTGCGGCCTTGCTCGGGCAGGTTTAGCAGGCGGTATCGGCTTAGGTGTCGGAGATAGGGTGTATTAAAAGCATTTTGTAATTCTACATCCCATCTGAGGTAAGAATCTGGATGGAGTTTCCAAATCAAATGAGCCTGAAAACGGAATAGATTGTATCCGGGCGTGGTGCGTTCATTGCGGTCGACTCGATTTTGAGCGGCCGCCCAGCGGTGTTCCACCATCAAAGCACCACTTAGGGTTCGATCCTGAGGTTCATACTCATATCGGACAGCGTGCAAATAGGAGGCCGGCGGTGTAAAAGGTAAATATCTATCCTCTGAAAGATTTAAGCTGTAGACGTATTCAAAGCCCGATCGATAGTGGAAAGGGCCCCATATTTTCTGGTCCCATTGCAATTCTACACCTGCAAATAGCGCATCGTCTTGATTGTATTGAAACAGTTGTCCCGCCTCAGGCAATCTGGAAAAGCGAGCGGTCGGCCGCAGATAGATGTAATTTCGAAAATAGTTAGCATAGGTATTGAGCTCAATTCGGGTGTGCGCATTCGAATAAATAGAGGAAAGGTCCAGCTGCCAGCCCGTCTCAGAGGTTAAATCCGGATTTCCCTGCTCGTGTCGGAAGGTGCCGTGGTGAACGCCATTCGAGACTGTTTCATTGGGGTAGGGGATGCGAAAACTGCGAGCCATATTGGCTTTGAAATCCCAGGGTCCTGCCGGATCGTAATGTGCGCCGAGAGCTAAGGAGTAATTGCTGAATGGCGTATTTGTTTGAATTGCAGTCAGTGAGTCTATTATAATTTCATTACTGTTGTAAATGAGCTGGGTGTAGGGCTGAGTTTCATTTCTCCCATAGTCAAAACGGGCTCCTCCATTGAGCGTCCAGTTCGGGCCTATTGTCCGTTCACCAATGAGATAGAGTCCGGAACGGAAGGTTTGGTAGTTGGGTAAAAGGAACTCAAAGCCTCTGCGCTGGTGATCTTGCCATTGCACGTTTCCGCCAAGAATCCATTTTTGATCAGAGGTAGCTTGCCATTCGTAGTGGGCGTTGGCACTCCAGGTGCGAAGCAGCAGTCCCAGGCCCAGGGTTTCGTTAGGATCAAGTTCGGACGAACGAACAGAGTGAAACTCGGGCCGGCTATGTTCCTGTCGGTCATTTTCCTGATAGCCAAAATTGAATACCAAATGGTGCTCATTAAAGAAAAAGGTTTGGTTGAGAATCCATTTTTCATGTCTCACATCCTGATAGGGAACTTCAATATTTCGCGCATCGCCATCGGGCTGGAGGGTATACGAGCGCGGAATACCTATAGCGCCGGAAAATATGCCCGCTAGCAGGTGGTACCGACTGTATTTGAGTCGGGTCACGCTGTTTTTACCTTTATAGCCAGCCACTAAGTTTACATTATTCTCGCGTCCCGCTGTGTTTTTCACCTGGCCATCGAATAAAGGCAGGGTGAAACCATTATAGGTGAAGGAATCTGAGGGAACGAAGAAATCACCAAAATTTTGGTGAGAGTATCGGGTGGAGAAAAAGAAATTGCGATACTGGCCTTGAAGTTGAGCTGATCCGGCCCATTGATTATTATTCGTTTTGCCTTGTGTCAGAACAGAGCCATGTATTTGGTTGGGCTCGGGAATATCTTGCTGGGCAATATTGATAACACCACCCATGGCATCCGATCCATATTGCAGTGCAGAAGGACCTTTTATGATTTCTACGCGATCTACGTCGAAGGGGTCTATTTCGAGGCCGTGATCATTGCCCCATTGTTGCCCTTCTTGCTTAATGCCATTTTGATTGACCAGGATGCGGTTCCCGTAAAGCCCTCGGATGACCGGTTTGGCGATTCCGGTACCCACATTAATAGCGGAGATTCCGGGAAGTACATCGAGCGCCTGCGCAAAGGTGCCATCTCCGCGCTCTTTAAAAAAATCAGCATCCAAATGGTAGGTGGGCAGAGATACTTCTTGTTTTGCATGCTCTGAAAATATTTCGACGGCATCCAGGGAATAGCTTTCTTCCTGCAAAACGATTTCAACGGGGTCCTCAACCGTTTCTATCAGGATACGTTCCGTTCGAAAACCGACAAAAGATACGGAGATGGTAAAGGGAAGTTCATTGACATTCAGTTTAAAAAATCCATCTGACTCGCTGACTGTTCCCATGTCCGTTCCGGCCACCTGAACTTGAGCACCGGGCAGCGGAGTTTTCGATGCATCCAAGACATAGCCTTCTAATTGCTGGCCCCAAATCAGCTTTGGAAGCAAGCAAACGGAAAGTAAAAGACCCAATAATATGTGACTAAAGTGCGTCATTTGGGAAACAATTCGTATTTTTGCAACGTTGTTGCATTAGCTAATCAGTACAAATGTATGAATTTCATCAAACTCTTACCCGTTCTTCTTTTACTTTCCTTATTCATTCTCGTGGGCGGCTGTGTAGACGATAATCAGGATATGGAAGCGCCCGTGATAGAAATCACGAATAGCACTCCCTCTCTAAGCACTATGGAAATTTGTGGACAAGAGGATGATCGGGTCTTTTTCCTCAACGAGATTCGCGAACTTGAGTTGAACCTTCAAATTACAGACGAAAATGAGATTGCGGAATTGAAATGGGATATTCACAACAACTTTGACTGCCACGGACACGGAGGGGGATCTGCTCCGGGCTTTGCGCCGCCCGCTGTTGATCAGCAAACAGAAGATTGGACTTTACTTCGGGTAGAGGAGGTCAACGCCCCTTCTTATGAACTACAGGAAGTGCTTCCAGTGCCGGAGAATGTAACCGCCGGAAACTACCATTTTGGTCTTCAAGCTGTGGACCAAAGTGGGAACACCTCACCCTTTGCAGATGTATTTACGATTCGCGTTTTGAATAGCAGAGATACGGTGGCTCCTGAGTTGCAGGTAAATGAACCGGCAAGCCGCAGTCTGGAAGCTAATACATCTGAAAAAATAACCTTCAACGGGGAGTTAAAAGATGATCAGGAATTAGGTGATGGTGGGAATGCTATTGTTTTTTTGACGTATCGAAAAGTCAATAGCTCCAATGCTTTTACCGGGCCCTACGCTGTAATTCCCGCGGGGCAAGGATCGGTTTTTTCGTTTGAACTTGATTTTGAAATACCCTCCACCCTAACCCCCGGCGAGTATATTATCAATCTTCAAGGCCATGATGGTGTCAGAAATGTAGCTCCGTTTGAAGTCTTTACACTTTCTATCGTAAATTAGCGCACAAATAAAACATGTATGTCACGAGTAAATAGCGTACTCGATTCGCACGGCCTGCGCAAAACACAAATTCGAGAGCAGGTATTAGGGCTTTTTATCGCGAAAGAAAGAGCCCTTTCCAAGCAGGATATTGAGTCCGAATTGGGAAACTTAGATCGAATAACCCTCTACCGAACCTTAAAAGCATTTGAAGAAAAAGGCATTATCCACCAGGCGATCGATGGCACCGACACTTCAAAATACGCCCTTTGTCCAGCCCACTGCAGTGTGCAGGCACACCATCATCAGCATGCTCATTTTCATTGTCGGAATTGCGAAGACACCTTTTGTGTTGATGAAATAGATATGCCCAGCCTAAGTCATATTCGAGGCCATCAAGTAGATCAGGTCGAAATGATTGTTCAGGGCATCTGTGCCGATTGCCGGCAGCAATAGACTGAAAATCCAGTCCGGTCTTCCTTTTTTGTTTTCCTTTTCCAATTTTCAGGGTATTTATCAAAATCCTTTAGTTTTGTGATCTCGAATAAAATACACAATACTAAGTTACGCGTATGAATACCTATAGAAGTCACGATTGCGGCGCTTTGCGCATGAGCCATGTTGGAGAAGAAGTCCAGCTTTGTGGATGGATCAGTAAGAATAGAGATTTGGGGGGCATGACCTTTATCGATCTGCGCGATCGGTATGGGATCACACAGTTGGTCGTCAATCCGGCTGAGCAGCCCCAGTTGGCGGAACAGCTGCGAGAGATTGGTCGCGAGTACGTCGTGCGCGTTTCGGGTACAGTAGCTGAGCGATCCAATAAGAATGAAAAGCTCAGTACCGGAGATATCGAAATTATCGTAAATGAGCTAACCGTCCTCAACTCTTCGAAGGTGCCTCCCTTTACCATAGAGCAAGATACAGATGGCGGAGAGGAGCTGCGCATGAAATACCGATATCTCGATCTGCGCCGGCCGAATATTTTAAAAAACATGGTTTTCCGTTCTCGAGTGGCACTGGAAGTGCGCAAGTATCTGAGTGAGCAACAATTTACAGAGGTGGAAACGCCCTTTTTGATCAAGTCTACGCCTGAGGGCGCGCGTGATTTCGTAGTGCCCAGCCGCATGAATCCGGGACAGGCCTACGCTTTGCCCCAATCGCCACAAACGTTCAAGCAACTGTTGATGGTCGCCGGTCTGGATCGTTATTTTCAGATCGTAAAGTGTTTTCGCGATGAAGACCTACGCGCCGATCGGCAGCCCGAGTTTACGCAGATCGATTGTGAGATGTCTTTTGTCAGTCAGGAAGAAATCCTAAAAACCTTTGAGGGCCTGACAGCGCATTTATTTCAGGAGGTGTTGGACGTAGAACTTGGTGCTTTCCCACGAATGACCTACGATGAAGCTATGGCTCGCTATGGCAGTGACAAACCGGACTTGCGATTCGGTATGGAGTTTGTCGATTTGACAGCTTTGGCAAAAGGACATGAATTTGCTGTATTTGACCAAGCGGAAGCTATTTTAGGTATTCGCGTTCCAGGCGCCGCCGATAATTACTCCAATAAGGATTTGAAAAAATTGACCGACTGGGTGCGCCGTCCACAGGTAGGCGCCAAGGGCCTGGTATATGTGAAGTGCCAGGCGGACGGCAGTTTTAAGTCGCCTATAGGTAAGTTTTTCGATGATGAGCAGCTCGCTCAGTGGCAAGAGCGTGCGGGTGCAGAAAAAGGAGATATGTTGCTGGTTTTATCCGGAGATTTGGACTCTACTCGGAAGCAGTTGGGAATCCTTCGATTGGAAATGGCGCAACGGGAGGATATGATTCCTGCCGGCAGCTTCAAGCCGTTGTGGGTAACAGACTTTCCGTTATTAGAATGGGACGAAGATGATCAGCGGTATTATGCCATGCATCATCCATTCACATCTCCTAAGAAAGAAGATATGCCGAAATTGGGTCAGCAAAATCCGGAAGAAATAGCCAAACTACGCGCAGATGCCTACGACCTGGTCATCAACGGCGCTGAAATTGGAGGCGGATCGATTCGTATTCACAATAAGGAATTACAAATGCAAAATCTGAAGACGCTGGGTTTCACGGAAGAGGAAGCTCGGGCACAGTTTGGATTTTTGATGGATGCCTTTGAATATGGCACGCCCCCTCATGGAGGGATAGCCTTTGGCTTTGATCGTTTGGTAGCCGTGATGGCCGGCCAGAGTTCTATCCGCGACTTCATTGCTTTTCCAAAAAATAATCAGGGCCGCGATGTGATGATTGATGCGCCTTCGCGCTTGGATGAGAGCCAATGGAGCGATTTGCACTTACGAGCGCTGGAGACTCCGGATTCCGAGGCATAAAATAGAGGTTTGGGCGTGCCCCACGCGGCCTTATTCGCTACGCTTATGAGCCAGGCGTGGGTCGGGCTATACGCTCCTAGTCACTGCCCCATGTGCCGGCATCTGTAGGGCTGCGTAGAGTTTCCGGGGGTCACTTCCTCGCCTTACACCTGCTCGGCACCTGCGGCAGTGCCTACCACTTCTATCCCTCACGCTTGCGGCCTTGGGCCGCATTTTAACATAGTGCATTCTAAAGATCAGCAGTGGTTTTTGAGTTATAATCGTAATGGGAATTAAATCATAGCTATGCCTATGGAGCGACGTTTTAAAGCGTAAAAAATCATTTTTTTTAATTAATAATTTAGGACAAGTAAATACAGGTCGCTTCAAGATGAGTGAGGGATAGTAGGGGACCGACGCCTGTCGGGCGAGGTGTCACGCCCGGCTTTGATTTTGGAGCACATTAAATATTAATCCAATGACTTACTAGCAGTGTTGAAAAGATTCATAGGGCGGGACCGATAGCCCCGCATAGCCCGACCCGAAACCCGTCGATACGGCGGGTGCAGGGGCACTCCCTAAAAAAAGGAATTATCCTATTTGGGATTCATTAGACCTGTGAGCTGCTTGACTTCCTTCAGAGTCGCTTGCGCCACTTTTCGTATCTCCGCTGAACTGGCTTTGATCTGGTCTTTCACTTCCTTGCGGCGGTTTTGAAGTTCATGGCGACGGTCCACCATAGGTTTGTTAAAGCTAATTAGTGCTTCCGTCACTTCAGACTTCAGATCTACATATTTTAGTGACTGTGATTCGTAATCCTCCATTAAGCTTTGGTGCGCTTCGGTGGCTCCGCATGCTTTGAGAAGTTGAAATAGGTTATGAATGCCTGCGCTCATTTCTCCTTCCGGAGTGTTTCCGGCATCTGTGACTGCGGATCGGATTTGTCTTCGTATTTGCTCCTCACTCGCAAATAAAGGAATAAAATGTTTCGGCCCTGCGCTTTTACTCATTTTTCGACTGGGGTCTGCCGTAGAAAGGAGTTTCGGCGTTTGGCTATACATCACCTCTGGAAGTTGGAAATATTCTTTTCCTACCTGGTGATTGAATCGCTGTGCTATATTTCTCGTGAGTTCCAGGTGCTGATCTTGATCTCTTCCCACCGGCACAAAATCGGCTTTGTACATTAAAATGTCTGCCGCCTGAAGAACGGGATAGGAGAAAAGCCCCGCAGAGATATAAGTGTCTTTGGTATCGGCCTGTTGGCTTTTATCTTTAAATTGGGTCATGCGTCCGAGCTCGCCATACGAACAAAAGCAGTGCAATATCCAGTTCAGTTCCGCGTGCTCTGGCACTAAGGACTGAATAAAAACATTATTGGCTTCGATACCTGCCGCCAGCAGGTCTAAGACCATGTTCCAGGTGTTTTCCTGTAGTTTTTTGGGTTTGTAGGGCATGGTCATGGCGTGATAATTGACAATGCCGTAGAAGCATTCATGGTCATTCTGCAAATCGACCCAGCGTTCTATAGCTCCAAAATAGTTGCCTAGATGCATTTCTCCGGTGGGCTGTATAGCTGAAAGCACGCGTTTTTGTTCCATGACGATTCGATTTGGTTTTGGATAGGCAAAGGTAATAGCTGTATGCCATATTTTATGAGCAGAATGATAGCTTATTGCTTTTCGAGAGAAAAATTAATGAAAACAAACGGTACGGGCTTGGAATAATTCTATTTTTGCAGCATGTGGAATGCAGTCAAGCCTTTAGTTTTTAAGTTAGATGCCGAGCGGGCACATCACCTGACCATGCAATCATTTCATTTGGGATTAAAATCGGGTCTTCTTAGGCCGTCGTTTCCTAGACTTGGCGACAAACCAGAGGATTTACAGCCTGTGGAGTGTATGGGACTAACTTTTCCGAATCCCATCGGCTTGGCAGCCGGTTTTGACAAGGATGCCAAATACTATTCGGATTTATCTCGCTTGGGGTTTGGATTTGTTGAAGTAGGTACCGTTACGCCTGAACCTCAGGCTGGAAATGCTAAACCTCGACTATTTCGATTGCCTAAAGATGAGGCTCTCATAAATCGCATGGGTTTTAATAATGAAGGTATTGCAGCCTGTGTAGAGCGATTAAAGACACAAAAGAGACCCAAGCATCTTATTTTAGGTGGGAATATTGGCAAGAACAAATGGACCCCTAATGAGCAGGCGTTTAGAGATTATGAAACTTGTTTTACAGCATTGCATCCCTATGTAGATTATTTCGTGTTGAATGTGAGTTCTCCAAATACGCCGGGACTCCGTGAATTACAAGATAAGGCTCCACTAAATGAATTGTTGAGTCATCTCACAAAATTGAATCGTGCGAGTACTCCCCCCAAGCCCATGTTGCTCAAAATTGCACCGGACGTAAACCGGTATCAGTTGGCAGATATTGCTGAGGTATTAGCCATGAATGATTTGTCGGGATGCGTAGTAAGCAATACGACAACCTCCCGTCATTCATTACAAACTAGTGAGCCGGACATATCCGAAATAGGTCGGGGCGGACTTAGTGGAGCTCCACTATTTAAGGACTCTACAGAATGTTTGCGATTAATGCGTGACTTTATAGGAGAAGATAAGGTCTTGATTGGCGTGGGCGGTGTGAATGATGTGGAATCCGCGAAGGAAAAAATCTCAGCCGGAGCTAATTTAGTCCAGATATATTCCGGCCTTATATATGAAGGACCGCGTCTAATTCGCAATATTCTGAAAGCCTGGAAATAAATCTCATTCGTTATAACGAAGACTATATGCAAAGGGTTGGTCATATAGGCATGGAAAGAGTATGAATTGTCAAAAGTTATAATTATAAGTGGTTTTGCTGGGTAAATTCCAACCTTTATTCAAGTTATTTAGTCTTACAGTTACAATTTAAAACCAAAAATTTAACTGTATGAAGCGCAATTATTTACTATTGATGATTAGTTTGCTTTTCTCTACGCTGCTCTGGTCACAGAGTTCGCAACTGGTAGAGGTAAGTAGTAATGAGTTCACTCCCCAAGACATAACCATTTCGGCAGGTGATACTGTTATTTGGGAAAATGTTCAAGGATTTCACAATGTAGATGGCCGTCAGGCGACTTACCCCAACAATCCTGAGTCTTTTTATTCAGGACCATCGTCCTCGGGATGGACGTATTCTTATGTTTTTACCGAAGAGGGCTTCTATGATTACGACTGCACCCCACACGTAGGTTTAGGTATGGTAGGGACCGTTACAGTAGAACCTGCACAAAGCAATACTGCTGAAATTCAAATCGTACATAATTCACCTTCACCCACAGTAGATATTTGGGTCAATGATGCCCCATTCGTGACGGATGTTGCATTCAGAACAGCTACTGCCTATACGGAAGTGCCAGCCGGCGTTAATTTAAACGTTGGGATCGCGTTGGCAGGAAGTACTTCACCTGATGACATCATAGTAGATTTTGACTTTACGCTTGAAACGGGGGAAAACTACCAGATCATTGCAAATGGCATTGTTGGAGATATGGACAATCCATTTAATTTGGAAGTCATTGCACCTGCGCGTCAGGCCGCAGATTCAACAGGCGTAGATTTTACGATTTTCCACGGGTCGCCCGATGCTCCGAATGTGGATGTTTTCGCGAGAGACGTAGCGCAATTGGCTAGCGATTTAGCATTTGCAGAGAATACAGATTATATCAATGTACCGGCGGCTGACTACACAGTTGATATTAAAGCTGCAGGTACGGAGCCTATTGTAGCTTCATATATAGCGCCTTTGTCAGCACTTGAAGGTGGAGCAGCAACGGTAATAGCTTCCGGCTTTTTAGCTCCCGAGATGGGTGAGCCGGCTTTCGGATTATTTGCGGTATTGGCTGATGGTACATTTTTAGAATTGGAGTCAGTAACAAATACAGCAAATCTTCAAATCGTACACAACTCACCGTCACCGACGGTCGATATTTGGGTCAATGATGCGCCATTCGTAACGGATGTTGCGTTCAGAACAGCTACAGCCTACACAGAAGTTCCAGCCGGCGTTAATTTAAACGTTGGGATCGCGTTGGCAGGGAGTACTTCTCCGGATGATATTATTGTTGATTTCGACTTTTTGTTAGATCCGGATGAAACATACCAGGTGATAGCGAACGGTATTGTTGGAGATATGGACAATCCATTTAATTTGGAAGTCATTGCACCTGCGCGTCAGGCCGCAGATTCAACAGGCGTAGATTTTACGATTTTCCACGGGTCGCCCGATGCTCCGAATGTGGATGTTTTCGCGAGAGACGTAGCGCAATTGGCTAGCGATTTAGCCTTTGCGGAGAATACAGACTACATTAATGTTCCTGCAACAGAATATACTATTGACATTAAGGCTGCTGGTTCGGAGCCGATTGTAGCCTCTTATTTTGCCCCATTGACTGCATTTGAAGGTGAAGCAACGACGATAATAGCTTCTGGTTTTTTAGCTCCCGAGATGGGTGAGCCGGCCTTTGCATTATTAGCAGTGTTAGCTGACGGTAATATTATTACATTGCCTCAAGTAACAAATACAGCCAGATTGCAAATTGTACACAACTCACCGTCACCGACGGTCGATATTTGGGTCAATGATGCGCCATTCGTGACGGATGTTGCATTCAGAACAGCTACTGCTTACACAGATGTGCCAGCTGGCGTTAATCTAAACGTTGGAATCGCACCTGCGGGAAGTACTTCTCCGGATGATATTATCGCTGATTTTGACTTTTTGTTAGATCCGGATGAAACTTACCAGGTGATTGCAAACGGTATCGTAGGTGATATGGATGCTCCTTTCAATTTGGAGGTCGTAGCTCCTGCTAGAGAATCGGCAGAAGTAGATGGTGTTGATTTTGTTATTTTCCACGGCTCTCCGGATGCACCTGGTGTTGATATTTTTGCGCGTGATGTTGCTCAGTTAGCAGATAATTTGAATTTTACAGAGCAAACGGGCTATATTAATGTACCTGCTGATGATTACACTATCGATATTGCCCCTGCGGGGTCATCCGATATTTTGGTTTCTTACACAGCTCCACTGAGTGGATTAGAAGGTGGAGCCGCCACCGTGATGGCTTCTGGGTTTTTAGATCCGGGAATGGATGATCCCACTTTTGGTTTATTTGCTGTGCTGCCAGACGGCACCGTTCTTGAACTGCCTGTAGTGACTAGCGCAGAACAGATCATTACGGGAGAGCTTGCTCTATTTCCCAATCCGACCACATTCAGAGCATTATTGACGATTGATAATGACGGAGAAACAGTAAATAACGTTGATATAAGACTTCGATCAATGAATGGTAAGCTTATATCCACTCCATTTAGTGGTCCGCTACAAACAGGTCGAAACACTATTGAGATCCCTGTGTCCAACCTATCCAAAGGTATGTACGGAGTTGAAATTGCTACACCAAAAGGTGTGGTAACTAAAAAGTTGGTTGTACAGTAGTTTTGTTTGTTGATTGTTTAGTACCTCCTTACTCAAATTTGAGTAAGGAGGTTTTTATTTTATAGGTGCGAATTTATTTTCTCTTTGTCATTTATTAGAAATGCAGTTGTTTTTCATAACAATAGCCGTTTTATTTTGTCTATTTATTAAACTCAAGTATGGATAAGAAGAAACAAGCAATAGTAGTTGGAGCAACAGGTGGAATCGGCCAAAAAGTATCTCAATTACTTTTGAACGACAATTATGAAGTGACAAATATTTCCAGATCGAACTCAGGTTTGCCGGAAGGCGTTGACCATAAATCAGGGGATATTTTAACCGACGATTGGAAATCACACGATTATCCCGAATCCATAGATGCTCTAGTTTATTGCCCGGGTTCTATCAATTTAAAACCATTCCGCTCTCTGAATACAGAAGACTTTTCGAAAGACTTTAAACTAAACTTTTTGGGAGCTGTGGAAGTCCTACAGCATTTTCAAAAATCCCTAAAAAAAGCAGATTCGCCTTCAGTAGTGCTATATTCAACAGTTGCTGTTCAGCAAGGAATGCCCTTTCATGCATCTATTTCGGCGGCAAAGGGAGCTATTGAAGGCCTTGTGCGCACACTTGCTTCTGAATGGGCGCCAAAAATAAGGGTAAATGCTGTAGCGCCTTCTTTAGTTGATACACCTTTAGCTGAAAAACTTCTAAGCTCCGAAAATAAGCGATCAAATGCAGATGATAGACACCCTCTCAAACGAGTAGGGCAGCCAGATGATATTGCTCATATGACACATTATTTATTGAGTGATAAGGCCTCTTGGATGAGCGGACAAATAATTGGGGTTGACGGCGGATTGTCTAAGCTAAGGGTATAAGTGGATCGACAACGAATAAACGTTGTTTGGTTTAAAAGAGATTTGCGCTATCGCGATCATCAGCCATTGACTTCAGCAATGAAGGCTTCGATTCCTGTTTTAGGCTTGTATCTGCATGAACCTAAAATCTGGAGTGATGCTCATTATTCTAGCCGTCATGCCCAGTTTGTTGGGGACTCCATAGTGGAATTAAAAGAAAGCTTGGAGGAAGTTGATGTACCCTTGATAGCTCTTAAAGGTGACTTTTTAGCGGTGTGGTCGTATTTGCATTCCAAATATTCAGTAGATACAGTATACTCTTATTGTGAAACAGGACTCAAATGTACTTACGATAGGGATAAGGAGGCTGCAAAATGGTTTCGGTTAAACGGTATAAAATGGCAAGAATATCAACATAATGGGGTAATTCGAGGATTATTTGATCGTAAGCAATGGGTGTCTGATTGGTATGCTTTCATGAATCAAAACCCAGATTCTGCTCCCGTTCATCATGAGAATATAAGCATGGGTTTTTTAAATGATTGCCCGTTCCCATCATTTCCGAATAAAAACCTCTCAAGAAATGAAAATTTTCAAAAAGGTGGAGAGTCTCAAGCGCAAAAGTACCTGCAGACCTTCTTGAATGAGCGGGGAGCCAGGTATATGAAGTCTATTTCAAAACCAATGAATTCTCGCCAAGGTTGTAGTAGATTGTCTCCTTATCTAGCTTGGGGAAATCTTTCCATTCGTCAAGTTTGGCACGCTCTTCGACATTCGAATTTAATGCAAAACCACAAATTCCAGGCGAAAGCTTTTGGATCGCGCTTGAGGTGGCATTGTCACTTTATCCAAAAGTTCGAAATGGAGGATCGGATGGAATTTGAAAATGTAAACAAAGGATATGACGCTTTAGATCGGTCATTCAAAATGAAAATATGGCGAAAATGGTGCAGGGGACGTACGGGTTTTCCTTTAATCGATGCCTGCATGAGAGCTTTGTATCACACCGGCTATTTAAATTTTCGCATGCGAGCTATGGTATTGAGTTTTTGGACTCACCATTTGTGGCAGGATTGGAAACCGGCTGCTATATGGTTGGCGCGTCAGTTTTTAGATTTTGAGCCTGGCATACATTATCCCCAGATTCAAATGCAGGCGGGTGTAACTGGGATTAATACTATTCGAATTTATAACCCGATTAAACAGGCAGAAGATCACGATCCCGATGGCGCTTTTATTAAAAAATGGTGTCCCGAATTAAAAAATGTGCCACCTGCTCATCTTAGTTGTCCATATAACTTAACGTTCCTGGAACAACAAATGTATCAATGTGTCATAGGAAAAGATTATCCAGAACCCATAATTGATTTAAAATCAGCTGGCAAATATGCCAGAGACTCTTTATGGTCTGTCAAGAAAACCAAAACTGTGAAGAGTGAAGGTCGGCGCATATTGAAAAAGCTAACAAACCCTGGAAGACGTTAGATATGAAAACAAATTGGATAGGTATAGATTACGGAAGTCAAAAGGCAGGTACGACAGCTATTGCCTTTTGTGAAAACCGAACGATTAAATTTCTACAATCAACAAAAGGAAATTCTGCAGATGACTTTATATTGAAGGTTTTAAATCAACAATTTTCATTCATTGACACGGTGTTCATTGATGCACCATTATCCTTACCTGCAGCCTTTTATAAGAAAGGAGAAGACTTTATGTATCGGAAAGCCGATCGAGCACTATCAGCCATGTCGCCGATGTTTTTAGGAGGCCTCACGGCTAGAGCAATGAGATTAGCAGTTGAGTTGGGAAAAATAGACATTAAATGCTATGAAACCTACCCCAGTCAAGTTGAAAAAGTAGTCTTAGGAAAAGCAACTCCCAAAAAAGATAAAATACAGTTAAATAGAATAGAGGGAGTACTTACATCCGATGGCTTTTCAATAGAAGACTGTGCTAATCGGCATCAATACGATGCCTTTTGGGCCTGGTGGTCTGGATTTCGAAGGAACCAAAATAAAGCTAATTTCATCGGTGACCCAGATGAAGGGGTTATTGTGATATAAATTCAAATGTCACATAAAAAAGAACATCTTCCCCAAAAAAAGTGCCCGGTGTGTCAACGTATGTTTAGTTGGCGCAAAAAATGGGAGAGAGAATGGGATCAAGTAATTTACTGTTCTGAAAGATGTAGACGTAATAAAAATAAATCATGAAAAAGGTAAGGCTAATTTTAGGAGACCAACTCAACCAACATCACTCGTGGTTCAATGAGATTGATGATGATATTATTTATGCTATGTTCGAAATGCGGCAGGAAACGGATTATGTCAAACACCACATACAAAAGGTTGTGGCATTCTTTTTAGCGATGCGCGCTTTTCGTGAAGATATGGAGGAAAAGGGGCACAAATTCATTTATTACGAGTTGGACGCTAATGAAAATCAACAAGATTTAAAAAAGAACCTGGAGCAAGTAATGAAAAATTATGAAGCTGATTCATGGGAGTATTTGCTTCCCGATGAGTATAGGCTCGATGAGCAACTGAGGGAAATGGAGAGTGAATTTTCTTGGAGCTGTCAAAGCTTTGATACTGAACACTTTTACACAAGTCGAGATGACTTCTCAGATTTCTTTGAAGGGAAATCCTCATTTCTCATGGAAAACTTTTATCGCCATATGCGCAAAGCTGAAGATGTATTGATGGATGGATCACAGCCAATGGGAGGAGAGTGGAACTACGACGCCGAAAACCGTAAAAAATTTCCTAAAAAAGAATCTGTTCCCGAGACGTATGAAATTAAAAAAGATGTTCAGGAGATTGTAAATATTATTGAATCAGCGGGTGTAGATACGATGGGGACCATTGATGCTTCTGATTTTGTTTGGCCGGTTACTCGTGCTGAAGGTGAGGAAAGTTTACGATTTTTTCTAGAGAATCTTTTGTCCCAGTTTGGAACATATCAGGATGCGATGACAGAGCGTTCGGATTTTTTATTTCACTCCAGGCTTTCATTTCTGATGAATAGTAAAATCCTAAGCCCACGTGAAATAGTCGAGCAAACTGAGTCTTATTATCTGGATCATAAAGACGAAATAGATATTTCAAACGTGGAGGGGTTTATTAGACAAATCTTAGGTTGGAGAGAATACATGCGTGGTATTTATTGGCACCACATGCCAGATTATGGCGATTATAATTTTTTTGAGCACAACCGCTCTTTGCCCAATTTTTATTGGACAGCAGATACACAGATGAACTGCATGCATCATGCCCTCCGAAATTCTCTAGAAAACGCATATGCACATCATATCCAACGCCTGATGATAACCGGCAATTTTGCACTCTTAGCTGGAATTAACCCATCTGAAGTAGATGCATGGTATTTAGGCGTATACATTGATGCTATCGAGTGGGTTGAAATGCCAAACACTCGTGGAATGAGTCAGTTTGCTGACGGCGGAATAGTAGCTACTAAACCTTACGTCTCATCTGCCAATTACATTAATAAAATGAGTGATCATTGTAAGGACTGTTATTATGATCATAAGAAAAAAGTAGGAGAAAAAGCCTGTCCATTTAATTCATTATACTGGAACTTCCTCGCTGAAAATGAAGAAAAGTTGTCAAATAACTTTAGGATGGGGATGATGTATAACATTTGGAACAGATACGATGAAGAAAAACAGCAGGATTTATTGAGTCAGGCAAAGAAATATCTAGAAAATCTAAACGAACTGTAGGCAATATTAGTTGTAGGTACATGGTTTATAAAATCCATGACGTCATATTATGAAAGTACTTTTTCACTTCCTTCTTGTATTTATAATCCTCCTTTTTTCATTTATAGAACTTCGTGCGGAATTAAAGGATCCTCCTTCTTCCGTCTCTGGTGTTGTGATTGATCCAGATGCTCCTGAAAGTGAGGAAGTTAGCTTTGCCACAGTGGTTCTACTTAATGCATCTGACTCAACAATGGTGACTGGGACAACGACTGATATGGATGGGTCTTTTGTGTTTAAAAACTTAAAGTCTGGGAATTACCTGGTAAAAATTAGTTTTATTGGGTATGCAGACTTATACACTGAAAATTTCCAACTTGAGCAAGCCTCGACGGAGATAGATTTGGGGCAATTAGCACTTCAATCTGGGCAAACACTAGATGAAGTAGTTGTAAAAGGGCAGAAATCGCTCATTGAGACTCGCATTGATAAACGGGTGTTTAATGCCGATGCCGATATGTCCAGCCAGGGAGGGACGGGCTTGAACCTGTTGGGTAATGTGCCTGGTGTAGAAGTAGATATCGATAATCAAATTAGTCTTCGAGGAAGTGGAAATGTCCAAATATTGATCAATGGAAGACCCAGTACGTTTTCTCCTTCAACGTTTCTTCAGCAAATTCCAGCAACTAGCATTGAAAAAATTGAGATTATTACAAATCCAGGTGCAAAGTACGATGCTTCAGGTACGGCTGGAGTAATCAACATTGTATTAAAAGAAGAGGATAAGAGGGGAGTGAATGGAACGGTTAACGGCTCTTACCAGAAGGGTCTTTCAGCTCGATATAATTCGTCGGCCTCAGTAAATATGCGTTCGGGAAAATGGAATACCTCATTGAGCTATAGTTATACCAATAATGAATATAGTTACATGGGTACGAATGAAAGAAGCTACAGATACGCAGACACCTCTTTTTTGATTGACGAATACGATGAGGGAATTCGTGGTCGAAACGGTAACAATGTGCGAGGAGGAATCGATTATAATCTTAATAAAAACAATGTCTTATACATTTCTGGAAATTATCAAAATGGGGGACGAGCAGCAGATCGTCTTGTAGTTTATGATAATTATGATGAATCAGGCAAGTTGAATAATTTTAGTGAGCGGAGAACTGATGGAACGGAAGATCGGTATGAATATTTTGCAAATGGCGGGTGGCAGAAAAAGTTTGATCGGGAGGGTCAAAACCTTCATTTAGATATATCTTGGAGCCGCTCTGAACGCAGCGAAATTGATAAGTACGAAGAACTACGCTATGATGAGAATGAAAATTTAATTGACTTTCCACTGTTGCAGAATATACAAGAGGATCGCTCGGAAAACCTTTTCGTAGGGATGTTAGATTACGAACATCCCTTTCAATTTGGTGGCAAATTGGAGGCTGGATTGCGATCAGATATACTAAGTTTGGACAATAGCTTTTATTCAGAGACCTATAATGAAAGTGATGATCGGTTTCAGCCAGATGAGTCTTTGAATAACGAATTTAAGTTTAATTTGAATGTGATCGCTGGCTATACAAGTTATGCTCAGCAGTGGGGGAAGTATGGAGTAAAAATAGGACTGCGTGCGGAGCAAACCCTCAGGTCGGGAGAATTAGAGGGAGGCGATCCTATTTCGAGAGATTATTTAAGATTTTTTCCCACATTGCATAATTCATATCAACTCTCTGAATACACCCAATTTATGGTCAGCTATTCTCGTCGAATCAACCGACCGAATTCCTGGCGTTTGAATCCATTCACGAGCTTTAATAATCCATTAAGCCTGCGACGTGGTAATCCCAATTTACTTCCCGAGGATATCCACTCTTTCGAAATTGGCATATTACAGTACATTGGAGACTTAACGATTAATGGATCTGTTTTCTACAGACAGACAAATGAGGTAATACAGCGCTTTTTGCTTGTTGAAGAGGGAAGTCCGGTCGCCGTCAGAACCTATGAGAACTTAGGTCGAAGAGACGATTACGGCATGGAAGGAATATTCAATTATGTTCCCTATCGGTGGTGGAATATTAATTTAACGGTCAATTTTTCAGCTCGGAATTTAAAAAATGTTCAACGAGAAGGAGTGGATAATTTACAGACGTTCAGAACCAGTATTAATTATAATTCACAGTGGAGGTTGGGTGACGGGTGGAGCCTTCAAATCAATGGTAGATACCGTGCACCCCTCGACGTTCCTCAAGGTCGTATAGAGGCTTATTATTATATAAATATGGCTGTAAGAAAAGAGTTTTTTGATGATAAATTAAATATTGGACTTTCCATCCGGGATATTTTCAATACTCGTGAATGGGTGGTGTCAACTACAGAGCAGTCTGGGTTGACTCAAAGTAGGAATCGCCAATGGGATTCTCGAATTGTAGGCTTGGATATTAATTATCGGTTCGGAAACTTGGAGGACTCAGACCGGGATAAAGGTGGTAAAGGAAACTTTGATTCACCTATATTAGATTAGTATTTATCGGAACGGCGTGTAGTTTCCTCCGTTTTTTAGGGTCTCTCAAGGCAAAACTTTGAATCTACACTAGTGCTATTTTCATTCTAATTATCCTTCGAATCAATGACATTGTGGCAAAGTCCAGCTACTCCCAAAAAGTGGGAAGGCTTAATATTAGTTATTCGGAAAATGACTGATTAAATCTAAATCGATATTATAGGCTCTCTCTAAGCTTTGCATTTGTTCATAGGTACCCAGTAAGATAAGTGTAGAATCTTGGTTCACGCGCTGGTTAGGCCCTGGGTTTACGATATAGTCATCTTTACCATTTTTAATAGCAATGACATAAACGCCGGCGTGTTTTCTTAAATTTAAATCACTGAGTTCGATTTGACTACTGTCAATATTTAAATCAGTTAGCTTTGATTCTGCGAATACAATGTTATTATCAATCTCATCTGTCAAAAAGGTGAAAAATCGAGTCGAGTGCGGTTTTTTTACCAAGTTAGCCATATAAAAACCACCTATCTGCTCTGCCATGATGGTGTGGTCTGCTCCCGACAGTAAAAGTTTTTGCTTAGAGGTTCTATCTCGGGCTCGAGAAATGATGGTCAGCTTATTATTGAGCTGCCGGGCACTTAATACGACAAATAAATTATCTGCATCCTCAGGTAAAGCACTTATTAAGGCATCGGCGCGGTCAACTCCCGCCTCCCTCAATATGTCGTCTTTAGTTGCATCTCCTTTGACAAACAGCAAATTTGTCTCTTCCTCATGAAGTTCGATCAATCGGTCGGCTTCTTTATCGATAACAACAAATTTGCGGTCATGCTCTAATAAATAATGTACGATTTCGCGTCCATAAGAGCTATACCCACAAATAATAACGTGGTTTTCTATTTTTTTAAGTTTGTTTTCCATGGTACGAAGATTGAGTAGGTGAAAAATTTGACCCTCAATGATATAATAAGTAAATGCAGACAACATATATGATAAAATCAATATGTTCATGATAATGAAAATCGTGGTAAAGATCATTCCATTTTGAGACAGCGTCCTAACTTCGCGAAAGCCCACGGTAGAGAAAGTGATAACGGCCATGTAAAAGCCCTCCAACCAGCTATAACCTTCAATGATTACGTAGCCGATGGTTCCCATGCAAAGTGAGATGAGGGGCAGCCCAATAGCCCAGCGAATCGAAAGGAAAGTAGAGGGGCTTGTCTTTGGTTTTAGATTATAGCTAAACACTAGACCAATATAAGTAGATTTCATTACAATGAAAGAATAGGTGCTCTAATTAAGGTGGGCTATTCAATTGCAGGTTAATCTTGGGATTAACGAAAGGCTTTATTAACTTTAGGAAGTGAATTTTAATTGAGGTTGGTTTTGATACCTAACTTTCAGTGTCAAGAACAATATAGATTGACGCCGCAGTAATGAATGAAATGGGGCGATAGCCTCTCTCAATTATTATCAAACCTTGTAAGAGTGAGTTTTTGTTTTTTGTAAATCAATACTTTTAAAAGAAATTGCGTTTAATTTTGAAAACTAAGGACATAATTAACATGAAAAAGCTGCTGTTTAAAGGCTTTTTGTTCATCTTTAGTTTATTCGTTTTGAATAGTTCTTCCGTGTTCGGAACCACTGAGGAGTTAGGTAAAATGCAATTGGTTCAGCAACCGAAATCCTATTCCACTAATAACCCTCCTATTGAGGTTATTTCCATTCCTTCAAGGGGCTTACTTCGTTATTTTGTGCATGGTCAGGATAGTATTCAACTCTCAGGTCTACCTTCCAAAGTAGAAATACGCTTAGTTGCTAAAGGCCAACAATCCGATCAATTAATACTTCTAGGGCCTTCAGATTGGAAAGAAGTAAAGAAATATGAGAGCAGCGATGTTACACAGTATACTTTTTTTAGTAAGGGTGCTGAGGTGAATATTGCGCTACCAAACTCAAAGGGGTTCCATATAAGTGTTTTACTGCCCTCAACACCTACTGCCCAATATTCAGCAAAGAATGACAATTACGATCCAGAACCGAATTCTGACCCAGACTTTTTAGTAAAAGATGTTCTGATAGGTGGTGATTGTTTTGATGTGAACAACATTTCGCTTAGCGGACGGTCAACCTCATCGGGGACATTTTCTTCAGGCTTAAGCTCTATTGGCATAGACGAGGGAGTCATTTTAGGTACAGGTAATGTAAGCTTGGGCGTTGGACCTAATAATATAACGGATACGGGATCTGATGATGGGGTAAACTCAAACGATCCCGATTTGCAGCAAATGGTTAACGAATTGTTTCAAGGAAGTAATCAACCGATTTTCGATGCAACTATTTTAGAATTTGAATTTACTCCCACTATAGATAGCATTACTTTTGAGTATGTTTTTGCCTCTGAAGAGTACTGCGATTACGTTAATTCGGAATTCAATGACGTCTTCGGGTTTTTTATTTCCGGACCGGGTATTAATGGAAACTTTAGCAATAATGGAGAGAATATAGCCATAGTTCCTGGCACGAATGACTACGTAAGTATAAACACACTAAATATCAATACGAATGCTGCTTTTTTCACAGATAATGTTCCTGTGGGCCAAAACCAAAATGCCGGAGGATGTACTTCAGAGCCCACCACACCCAGCCCCACTTCTGATTTCATAGAATACGATGGGTTTTCTGTTCCGCTCCAGGCCATTGCGAATGTTATTCCCTGTGAAACCTATACTATAAAATTAGCTATAGCTGATGTAGGAGATGGGATCTTTGATTCCGGTGTGATGCTTGCAGCTGAAAGTTTTCAGGCTGGAGGAACCGCTCTGTTAGATGTGGAGTCCGATTTGGGAGGTAATGTGTTTTTGCAAGGATGCACTGATGGTGGGTTTACAGTTCGTCGTGGAAACACAAATAATTTTAATGAGCCTTTTGAGGTCACCCTAACTATAGATCCTTCAAGTACAGCAGAACCCGGTGTCGACTACGAGCCTTTTGACACAGTGATAGTGATTCCCTCCTTCTCTATGGAGGTTTTTGTAGACCTCATTACGCTTCCTCAATTTGATTACGATGGGGAGGAGAAAACCATCATTCTAGTGTTGGATAATAGTTGCTCCTGCGAAATTGAAGAGACTGTCATTATTATAGAGCCAGTACCACCCTTAGAAAGTGACCTTCAGGGAGATACGGTCTGTATTGGCAGTCCCGTTTTTTTTGATCCTTCTGAAGAGGTTTATTCTGGTGTTGATTATCAATGGAGCGATGGTCAGGTAGGACCAGCTATTACAGTTTATCCGATAGAGTCGGGTTTTTATTATGTTACTCTTTCCAATGCTTGCGATGAGTTAATAGATACGGCATATGTTGAAGTGGTCGATGATCCTAAGGCTACTTTGGAAGTGGATACAGCTATTTGCGAAAGCGATTTAGCTAGTATCGATTTAAATATTCTGTTTGAAGGTCGTGGTCCTTTCTCCTTTTCCTATACTATTAATGGGAATAGCTATCTTGTAGACGACTATACCGACTCCATTTATAGTATTCCCGTGGACCATCGCGACACGGGTAGGTACCGAATTAACTTTATGAGTGGCTATTTGGGCTGTACTGGCGATATTGAAGGTGGTGGAGAGTTACGGTACAGGGAACTTAATTTTCAAGCGTTGATTGAAGACGCAAGTTGCGGTGGGAATGCAGATGGTCGCATTGAAATTATTCCAGATAGCTCGGCTCTTCCGTATGTTTTTGAGTGGGAAGATGGATCTTCTTCTGCTGTCCGGGAGGCGCTTCCCGTGGGACAATATACATTGACGCTGACTGATGGTCCGGGCTGTACGATTGATACTGTTTTTCAAATTTCAGAGTCGTCTGGTGTAGATTATGAGGCAGAAATCACTCAATTTCCTACATGTAATCGAAATAATGGCGCTATTCGGCTACAAATCGATTCGTCAGATTTTCAAAGCGTAAACTGGAGCACAGGCGATTCTAGTTTGGTGCTCGATAATCTAAGTCCGGGAACTTATACCTTTTCCATTGAAACCTTTACTATTTGCGATATTCAAGATTCTATAATCATACCCAACTCGCCCCCATTACCACGTATAGAACTGGATACCATATGGCCGATTCAGTGTAATCGAGACACCGGAGAGATCTTTATCGATGTAGTTTCACAAAGCTCTTATTCAGTGCAGTGGAGTTCATCTGACACTCTGGAGAATCTTCGAGTGACCAATCCAGGTAGCTATGAGGTTATAGTTGTGGATTCCCTGGGGTGCTCTGATAGTTTGCAAGTCGATCTTCCTATAGATACTGTCCAGCCATCTTTTCAATTACCAAATCCCACTTTTCTATCCTGTGTTGATTCCTCCGTTACATTTATGATTGATAGTTTAGCTGCTTCAGATATCGTTTTTAGCTGGAGAAATTCAGCTGACTCGGTAATTTCGCAGACCAACCAATTACAAGTTTTTGAGGTAGGTCAATATACGGTTGAATTTCAAGATACCTCAAACGGATGTTCTAATTCTGAATCACTGTTTGTTCAAGAACCAGCATTGCCAGAAGCAGCGCTTTTACCATTAGATACGCTAACATGTATTCAAACCTCTGTAGATATTTCCTTTTCATATAACCAGCCTCATTTACAGTTCGTGTTATTGGATGCATTAAGCAGAGACACCATAGACCTTTCTTTAAATGGGGAATTTAATTTGTCAGATAGTGGTGGCTTTGAAGTTGTCATTACGGACACACTTTCACAATGTCAAGTAGATACGATGTTTCAAGTAGCGGAAGACCGTAATGCAGCATCTATTCAATTGCCGGACGCTCTACCTTTCAGGTGTTTAGACTCTGTAATTCGTGTGGATGCACTGATTCAGAATGAAAATGCCTTTGATTTTGAATGGACCAATGGAATAAATGAAGTTCTCGCCTCTGAACAGGATGTCCAGGACGCCAATCTGGTTTTTGATTTTCAGTCTCCAGGATTATATTATTTGACCATAACCGATTCTAAAACGGGATGCGTCAGTCGAGATTCTGTTCAAATTGTACCGGATACAGATTTGCCGGTAGTAGATGTTCAGCCTCAAGGGGTTCTCACTTGCGATCAAACCACAATAGATATCTTGTCTCAGGGCTCATCTTTCGGACCCAATTTCAATTACCGCTGGTTGAATCCCAATGGAACCTTGCTCCAGGAAGACGTCAATCAAGTGTCTCTTGTTTCGCCGGGAACATATACCTTAGAAATTCGAAATACGGATAATGGTTGTACTAATCAGGAGCAATTTGTCGTAGAGCAAAATATCGAATCGCCAATTGTATCAGCAGGGCTTGGAGATCCATTTACGTGTTCGCGCCGGTCTGTCATCTGGCAATATACAGGTCCTGATTCTGTAAATGTGGATGTAAGTTGGTTTCAAGGAGCTTCTTTGGTAGGTGATACGACAAGTCTTTCAGTAAATGCAGACGATGTATCAAGCTTTTATACCCTTAGGGTTCGGCGGTTAGATAACGGGTGCATAGATAGTTTACAAATTTCGCCTCAATGGGATACACTATCCCCATTAGCTGTTATTGATTCTATACCTGTTCTGCCATGTGACAATACTCCGGTTGTATTATCTGGAGGTCAAAGTACTCCGGGAGGCGAATTAAATTTTGAGTGGCGATTTGATGGTGTGAGCATCGGAGAAACTTCCGAATTAGCAGTAACTGAGGTGGGAGGTTATACCTTATGGGTGCAATCGGAAGCCAATGGATGCACAGATAGCACAACTGTACAAGTTGAATCTGATCCCATTGTCGATTTTGACCTGCAGATAGACCCCTTGCTTTGCACAAGACCCTATGGTGAAATAGAAGTGAGCCAGATTTTAGGGGGGAGTCCACCTTTTCAGTTTTCTTTGGATAATGGCCCTCCAACTGCTGAAGGATTTTTCTCTGATTTACAAGCAGGAGATTACCTGGTAAGTATTGAAGATGCTTTGGGGTGCCGAGCAGAAAAGTTGGTTCAGTTAGATAGCCTTAGTGATTTGACACTGGATCTTACCGCAGAAGTGGTTTTAAACTACAACCAGGAATACCAGATTGTTTTAGATGTAAACAGAACGGATGATGAAATTGCAGTGGTAGATTGGAACCCAGCCAACCAATTGAGTTGCACACAGTGCTTAAGCCCGCGCATTACAGCTATTGAAAGTCAAGAAATAGGCGTTTACTTAGAGGATATTTACGGTTGTACTGCTGAAGCTGTCTTGAGATTGATCGTGGAATTAAACCCACAAATTTTTATACCTAATGTATTTACCCCCAACGGAGACGGAATAAATGATAGTTTTTTCCCAAATGCTGGGCCAACCGTTGTCAATATTCCAGAAATGATGGTCTTCGATAGATGGGGTAATTTAGTTTTTGAGCAGCGTAATTTCCCGCCGAATAGTGCTCAGATGGGCTGGGATGGCAGGTACAAGGGAGATCAGTTAAAGCCAGCCGTTTTTGCTTATGTAATAAAAGTCGAACTCGTAACGGGAGAAATACTTACCTTTTCAGGGGATGTCACTTTAGTAAAATAAAGTCAATCTTTTTTGAGTTATTTGAGAGCTGGAGGAAATTAAATTATTCCTTTCGTAGAATCCCTTTATTTTTGCACGCATGGAGTTTTTGAGACCGTCTTTTCTATGGGCTTTATTTTTAGTAGCCATCCCTATTATTATACACCTTTTTTATTTCCGTAGGTATAAGAAAGAGTACTTTTCTAATGTACGGTTTCTCAAACATGTACAGGAAGAGCAGTCTACTTGGCGTAAACTGAGAAATTTACTTGTTCTATTGGCAAGAATTTTAGCTGTAATTTTTATTGTTTTAGCATTTGCTCAACCATTTATTCCATCCGGAAATCAAACGCAAACCGGTAAAAAAGCGGTTTCTATATACGTGGATAACTCTTTCAGTATGAATTCTAGGGGGGAAGATGTGCCCTTACTGGGAAAAGCACGCCAAAAAGCTTTGGAGATCGTACGAGCTCAAGATCTTGAAACAGAAATACAAATACTCACCAACTCTACTTCTGGGCGTACAGGTCGCTGGCTCAATCAGGAGCAGGCTATACAGGCCATTAATGAAATAGAAATTGAACCTGAGACGCGCTTGCTCACCGATATTTTGGAACAGCAGGAAAGGTCTTTCAAGCGTTCTGAAGCAGAGCAGTTTTTAAGATTTTTTGTATCCGATTTTCAAAAAACAACTAGCGATATTGGTCCACTTCCCGATACTTCTATATTGACCTACTTCATACCCTTGTCTGCTGTCCAAACTACTAATGTTGCTATTGATTCGGTCGTCTTGGACGCTCCACTTGCCGTAAAAGGACAAAGCCTTCAATTATTTGTTCGGATATCCAATTTTTCTTTGCAGAAGGACCAGCGCGTTCGATTGTCCGTTCAAATTGATGATGAGACCCGGCCATTTGGACAGCGTGATATTCCAGCGGGCTCTTCTATCTGGGATACAGTTCAAATTACATCTCAAACAACGGGATGGAAGAAGGCCGTTGTTCAAATTACAGATTATCCCGTTCAGTTTGATGATCGGTATTTGCTTTCCTTTTACGTGCCCGAAGCTTTACCCATTCTCACTATTTTCGAGAATGAACCCAATAACTATTTGGAGTCGGCACTGGACGCTATTGATATTGTAGCCGCTGATGCGCAACCTAAATCTCAGTTGAACTACGCCTCCTTTTCAAAGTATAATCTGATTATTTTGGAAGAGCTACAGAGCATGAGCTCTGGACTTCAAACAGCACTTTTAGAATATATCCAGGCAGGAGGGAATGTGCTTTTCTTTCCTCCTTTTCCCTTTAATCCGAATGATTATGAGAATTGGTGGCGTTCACTCAATATGAGTGGACTTTCTGCCATGAAAGAAGAGTCGGCTGAAGTCTTTTCCTTGGAAGAGTCATCATTCTTGTTTCAAGATGTATTTGAAAAACAAGATCAGCGACGGATTTTGCCGAAAGTATCAGCCTATATAAATTGGGAAGGATCGGGTACTGCTACTCAAAAGGCAATAATGCGCTTTAGAAATGGCAAAGCCTTTTTGAGTCAGCTAAATGTAGGTAGTGGACAATTTCTTTTATGTCACTCGCCCCTTAATATTCAATATAATAACTTAGTTAATGTGGGAGAGGTTTTCGTTCCTCTTATCTTCCGATCTGCTTTGCTATCGGCCCAATCCTTTTCACCAAGTCTTTCAATAGGTGTGGATGAAATTATTCAAGTGAAGAAATCCATTGGTGTGGGTGAAGCAGATTATGAGATTCAGGGACCTAAGAACTTTATTCCCCTGCAACGCAGTGCGGGAGCTAAAATGATAATAGACTTCCAGGGGCAGATTTCTGAGAGCGGTTTCTATACGCTTCAAGAAAGAGACTCTCTCCTTCGAATATTAGCTTTCAATTATAATCGAAAAGAGTCTGATCTGGCGACCTGGAGTCAATCTGAAATTGAAGAACAAGTAAATGGAACAGCAGCTATACTCGACATTCCAAATAACCGCGACGCAGGTCAATATATAGAACAGGCGATTTCGGGTACAGAATTGTGGAAGTGGTGCCTGATTTTGACATTGCTATTCCTGGCTGTAGAACAACTTTTATTACGTCTTTGGAAAAATGAATGATATGTCTCTTTTTATTTCTGATATTAAAGTCGTTGACCCTCAAAGCCCTTTTCACAAAAAGGTCGTCAATATTAGGGTAGAGGGAGGTAGTATCACAGAATTAGGACCAACTATTGAAAAGCGCGAGGAAGATCGGGTAATAAAAGTTGAAAATGGACATATATCACCTTCTTGGGTAGATATCGGAACCCAATCCGGTGAACCTGGTTATGAACATAGAGAAACATGGACCTCGCTGTCTAAAGCAGCGCACGCTGGTGGCTACGGACACCTTCTCGTTCGCCCAAATACAACCCCTCCTTTAGATCAAGCGCCTGCAATCCGCGCTGTAAAACAGCTCGAAACAAGTGAGTTTGTAGAGTTTCATCCTATGGGTTTGGCCTCAATAAACACAAAAGGTAAGGATTTGACGGAGTGGCTAGATTTAGAAGATGCAGGAGCTCAAGCTTTTTCTGATGGTCCTAACGCGCTTCGCTCAAATGCCTTTATGTTAAAAGCGCTTAAATATAGTAAGCGAGTGGGTAAACCTCTTATCCACACTCCCCATGATGCTCACTTTATTCCGGGTGCTATGGTGCACGAAAGTCAGCAAAGTGTAGAAATGGGGCTTAACGCCTGGCCTTCGGCTTCTGAAACACTTTTAATGGACCGCGATATAAATCTCATGGAATACGTTTCTGCTCATGTTATCTGGCATAATTTGAGCTCCGCAGCTGCGATGGAAAGACTGGAGCGCGCTCAAAAACAATTGGGTAGAAGAGTCTCAGCGGGTGTTGGCTATTTATATCTCTGTTACACAGAAGCAGAAGTAAGTGCTTTTAATACTGCATTCAAGCTTAGTCCTCCACTTCGGGCAGAGCAAGATCGCCTAGAGCTATGGAAATCGATTGAAAAAGGTTTGATTGATTATGTTTCGACGGACCACTTTCCGCTGGAGGAAGACCGGAAAAAAATACCGTTCCCCTATGCGGATTTTGGAGCGGAAGGTTTAGAATCAGCGATGTCTGGGTTCCTGGCTCATTGTCCTCTGGAAGATGCAGTAACGCTCTGGGTACGTCTGGCTGCTATCGGTCCCAGGAAGGTGTTGAATTGGGAGCCAGTTAGTTTGAAAGTAGGGCAGTGCGCAGACTTTACAATATATAAGCCCACGAGTCAGTGGATATTCCAAAAACAAGATATCAAATCAAGATCAAAAAACAATCCGAATATCGATCGTCAAATGAAGGGCCGCATCCTCGGTCGCCTCAGCGGTTCTCATTGGCTGCCCATATCCGAAAAATAATTTATCTTTACGTAAAACAATCTAATATTATGGGTAAAATAGCGCTTAACAATGGTTTAATTGCCGGCCTTATTGGGGTGGCCCTTACGCTCTTGGCTTCAATTACGGGAATCTATGATATGGCAGATAATTTTTCAGGAGAAAGCAGTTGGAGTAGCACGTCGATTAGTTTGATTTCAATTGTTATCTTGATTTATTTCATGATCAAATCCATGAAAGAATACAAGAATTATGAGCTTGATGGGATGATGGGTTATTGGGATGCTCTTAAGGTCGGCCTTTTGACAGGCTTTATCTCAGCTGTGATTTCTTCCTTATTTTTACTCATTTATCTGGGCCTGATTGAGCCAGGACTAATCGCCGAAGTACAAGAAAATGCCATTTATGAACTGGAGGAGCAAAATATGGGCGAACAGGAATTCGAAACTGCAAAAAGCATGATGAACTGGTTAATGAATCCTGTCTTTTTAGCAATATCAAGTCTTTTCTACGGCGTTTTTCTAGCCTTAATTATAGCACTTATTACGGCTATTTTTCAGAAGAATAAATAAAAAAGTATGAGCCCATCAGGGCTTTGGGGATTGGTCGCCGGTCTGGGTACCGCTTTCTATTTGTTGGCTCTATATAGCTTAGAGCCTGAACTATATATTCAGCCGGTTATCTTATACAGTACGTGGCTAATATTTTTGCTTTGTATGGTAGTTGCACTGCTCATTTCGCAGTCGCAGATGAGCTTGGGTTTTAGAGATGCACTGCGCATCGCGTTTACTACATATATTATAGGAAATCTTGTGTATTACGTTTTTGATTATGCCATGCTTACCTATTGGGCTCCAGAGCTCGTTGGTATGATGGAAGAGGAATTCCGGGCTGCGGCAGCCTCAGGATTACTCGAATCCATGCAAAAGGAAGCGAAAAACATTGATTTTAGCCCTAGTATATCTCATTACTTACTTACTTTTGCTCAAAGCTTAATCGTAGGTTTCGTAGTATCTGCCATTTTAGCTCTGCTATTCAAAAATAAATCCTGAGCATATGGATCTTTCCATAGTTATTCCAGTCTATAATGAGGAAGAGTCTCTACCGGAACTCTTACGGTGGATAGATGAAGTATGTTCCGATGAATATTCCTATGAAGTGATTGCCATCGATGACGGCAGTCGCGATGATTCCTGGCAGGTATTACAAGACCTTAAAATAAAACACCCCGCATTAAACGCCATTCGATTTCAACGAAATTACGGGAAGTCACCGGCATTAAATGAAGGCTTTAAAGCGAGTTCGGGACGAGTGGTGATCACCATGGATGCCGATCTGCAGGATAGTCCGGAAGAAATTCCAGAGCTATTTCGCCTGATTACAGAGGAGAATTACGATCTCATATCAGGTTGGAAAAAAGAGCGCCATGACCCAATCACGAAAACCGTACCCTCTAAACTTTTCAATTGGGTCACGCGAAAAATGAGCGGTATCGAATTGAATGATTTTAACTGCGGATTAAAAGCGTACAAACGAAAAGTGGTGAAAAGCATTGAGGTCTATGGAGAAATGCATCGGTATATCCCCATCATTGCTAAGCAGGCCGGGTTTCGACGTATTGGCGAGAAAGTCGTACAGCATCAGGCGCGTAAATACGGTGTGACCAAATTTGGAATGGAGCGATTCTTAAATGGTTTTCTCGATCTGCTTTCCGTGAGTTTTATGGCCCGCTTCAGTCAGCGCCCCATGCACTTTTTTGGGCTGTACGGGACTCTCTTTTTCTTTTTGGGAGCGCTCTTGGCTGTTTTTATCATTGGCCAGAAGGCTTATGCTCTGTATTATTTGAATGAGTCAGCCATGCTGGTCACTGACAACCCTCTCTTTTATCTGGGACTAGTAACCATGGTGATCGGAGTTCAACTATTTTTAGCGGGATTTCTTGGAGAACTAGTCACGAGATCCGCTCCGGATCGCAATCGATACCTGATAGACGAACGGATTGGATTTGAAGGAATAGAATCACCAGTCAAATGAAAAGCTTCACCCTTTTCAAGGAAGGATTAGAGGAACATCAACTGTTGCTGAATCAGGTTATGTCCGACGCAACTATTTGTCAGGACTGGGAGATCTGGGTTACCCGCGCCCTTGAAGGGTATCAAACCTCGGATTTCAAGATCTACTTTTGTGGTAATGGCGGCAGTGCAGCGGATGCGCAACACCTCGCTGCCGAATTATCCGGTCGCTTTGAGCGCAATCGCCCACCGCTATTTGCCGAAGCCCTTCATGTCAACTCCTCTTACCTGACAGCCGTCGCCAACGATTTTGGTTACGATAAAATTTATGAGCGCGCCGTTCAAGCCTTTATGCAAAAAGGAGATATGCTCATAGCTATGAGCACCTCAGGCCAGAGCCCGAATATCATTCAAGCAGCCAAAGCAGCCAAGGAGCAAGGCGTCCAGGTCATTGGTCTGACCGGAGCATCCGGAGGCGCATTGAAGGATCTATGCGATGTCTGCCTGCGCATCCCCCATGAACGAACCGCCCGAATTCAAGAAATGCATATGCTGCTGGGTCACTTATTTTGTCAGGCCGTAGAACGAGAACTTTTCCCCGATGCCTGAAAAAAAATCGGCCCTGTTTCTGGATCGCGATGGCGTACTTAATGTTCGGAAATTTCAGGGTTATATACAATCCGTATCTGAATTCACTTTTTTACCGCGGGTCAAGCAGGCCCTCAAACTGCTTCAGCCTCGTTTCGATTACCTATTTATCGTTACCAACCAGCAAGGCGTAGCGAAAGGGCTTATGACTCGAAAAGACGTAGAACAGATTCATGCCTATATGCTTCAAAGCCTGTCGGATCATGGCATTCATATCCAGGCCGTTTATGTCGCTTATGACTTGGCGGAGGCCCAACCGAATGCGCGAAAACCTAATCCCACCATGGGGCAATGGGCACTACGTGATTTCCCGGATATCGACTTCTTGAGCTCTCTTATGGTGGGCGATACCGCTTCCGATATGCGCTTCGGCCGGGCACTCCAGATGAAATGCGCCTGGATTCGTTCCGGGCCACCCTTTGACGAGCAAGTGTCGTCTGAGCTATATGATTGGCAGGGTGAGAGTCTGTTTCAGTTGGCTCAGGAGTCGCCGCATATTTTACCGAACATTTAATTTTATTTTGATTTGGGCGATCCCCTCGAGGATCCGCCTAACGGCGGCTCTCGTGGGTCGGGCTATGCAGGGGTTCCGTGCTCGAGGACGATGCAGTCGTCCCTCGGCACCGCTTCCTTCGGTCGCGCCCTTACTATCCCTATCGCAAAGAGACGGGATTTGATTCTTCTGGTCTACGAAAAATAAACAACGGTAGCTCCAAATTTGTGGTCAGCCGTATAGCCGTTCTCAAAGGACTCAACTTCTTTATATTGATTCAATCGACGCTTCAATTCATTCCGAAGCCGTCCCGATCCAATGCCGTGAATGATCTCCACCCGCTCCACGCCGAGTCTAATGGCACGATCCATATAGCGCTCAAAAACATCGAGTTGCACGGCAAAAATTTCATCGCCCCGATAGTCTTGCTCGTCATCGAGAATAGCCCGCGCATGCAAATCCAACTTCTTATTGAATTCAGCCCGCGCCCGTACATCATGGATCTGGATTTTCTCAGGGGATTGATCTACCGACCGTTTAAGTTGTGTGGCATATCGACGCAGGTCCTCCTTGTTGACCTTTTTTCCGGGTGCATAGGCCGCCAGTGGGTAAAGGTAAACGTTCGCGGCGGCATAGTAGAAGTGGTCTTTGATCAAACTCTT